>Ga0137398_10000849_pt1 | contig 11709 bp, 18 predicted proteins | sample czorhiz216metaG_FD_106659 | JGI IMG/M metagenome (GOLD analysis project Ga0137398, IMG submission 106659) | Vadose zone soil microbial communities from Angelo Coast Range Reserve, California, USA - czorhiz2.16 metaG | ecosystem: Environmental > Terrestrial > Soil > Vadose zone | place: USA...
GTCATAGTGTGTGGGTGCGGCCCTTCTGTTCAACATGTATATCAAGACGTTGACGATCCAAGGCTTTAAGTCATGTGAGCCTTGCTCATGTTTCGTGTGCAGACCGTTGACTCCTTACAGACAGAGACCAGACGCAAATAGACCCATTTTCTCCGAGACATAATGTCGTAGTAGGACGGAATGGGTCAGGAAAGAGCAATTTTTTTGCTGGTATGTGCGGAAAGCTTGAACGTGATGTTTCCTCTGCTGATGCTTGAAAGCTATTCGTTTCGTGCTTTCTGATGCATACACTTCCATGTCGCGCGAAGAACGTCAAGCGCTCCTTCACGAGGGTATTTCGACTACAACCACTCTCTCTGCCTATGGTCGGCATCCAATCACTACTGAGATAAATCGTATCTCCTAACATCGCTCGCAGTCGAAATTGTATTCGATAACTCTGATAATCGGTTTCCAACGGGCAGGGACGAAGTTGTTCTGCGTCGCACTATCGGGCTGAAGAAAGACGAATATAGTCTTGATAAAAAGAGTGCCAGCAAAGCGGATATCATGAACCTTCTTGAGAGCGCGGGCTTCAGCAAAGCCAATCCGTACTACATTGTTCCCCAAGGTCGCGTGAGTCCCTGAATATAGTGGAGGTGTATATGTCGCTGATCGCAAGTAGATAACTGCACTCACCAATGCGAAGGATCATGAACGACTTGCTCTCCTCAAAGAGGTCGCAGGGACGAAAGTTTACGAGCAACGGCGCACGGAATCTCTGCGTATTATGGCCGAGACTGAAGGAAAGAAGTCTAAGATTATCGAGTTACTCGATTTCATTGAGACTCGCCTCGGAGAACTGGAAGAAGAGAAGGAAGAATTGAAAGAATTTCAAGAGAAGGATAAAGAAAAACGCTGCCTCGAATATGCTCTATATCAGCGTGAGCAGGAGGAGGTTGCGGAAGCGCTCGAAGAGATCGAGGAAGAAAGGAAGAAGGAGCTCCATGGAGCGAACCAACGCCGTGAACTATTTTCTGACCGAGAACAGCAAATTCAGGTATCCCTCTTGTTGAACCGCACTTTTGTTCGCTAAATCTTGCATCTCCAGAAATTGGAAAACCAAATACCCACAGCGAAACACGAACTCTCCACCCTTCAGCTGACCAAACATGGTGCCCAGGCGGAGCTTGCTGACCTCATGCGCTCTCAGAAGGAACTCGAGCTTAGAATTGCGGATCTCCGTGCAGCCGATGCGCGTGCTGGTGGACAGCGCAGCTCTCTCGAAGGCGAACTGGTTGAGATCGAGGCTCAGATATTACAAAAGGAGGCAACTCTAGCCGCATTGCTTCCCCAGTGGGAAACACATCGCGCATCCGAGACTGAGCAACGACAGGCGCTCGACGAGGTCGATGGAAAACTGGCCGCACTATATGCAAAGCAAGGCAGGTTAGAGCGCTTCCGCACTCGCGCGGAGCGCGACCAGTTTTTGCAGAGCGAAATCGCAGCTCTTGAATCCCATCAGGCAGCTCAAAACGGTGCTCTGGAGGCTTCCAAGGTTGAGCTGCAGACGGCGGTAGCCCTACGTGATCAACTGAATGAAGGGATGGCCGATGTTATAAAGCGTGGTCAAGATAGTCGTAGCCGGGCAAGAGAACTCGGTGAGGAGCTTGCAGAGCTTGGGGATCAGCGTGGGAATTGGGTTGAACAGCGTAAGGACCTGTGGCGCGAGGATGCGAAACTTGATACGACAAGGAATCATGCGGTAGATGAGCTAAGATCCGCCGAAAGGAACCTGGCGAGCATGATGGATAAGGTGAGCACTGTTGTGCGCGGCTTGCGCAAGGCTGACAGCATTTCAGGATACTGGTACTGGGTTGCGTGCCGTTGATTCTATTGCCGAACACTTGAATTTGGACGGGGTCTACGGGCCTCTGTATCGGCTCTTCGAAGTCGCCGACGTGAAATTCAACACCGCTGTTGAGTTGACAGCAGGGAATAGGTGGAATAATTTAATACGCTCTTCACCTCATTGCTGACTACTTTTTGTCTAGTTTGTTTCACGTTGTCGTCGATACGGATCAGACTGCATCCAAGGTTCTTGAAGTCATGCTGCGCGAGAGGACTGGCCGCGTCACATTTATGCCCCTCAACCGTCTCAAACCCAAGAATCCCGTCCCACCGAATGCCGATGATGCTATCCCTCTTCTAGAAAAACTTTGCTACGACCCAGCTTATGCCAAGGCATTTCAACAAGTCTTCGGTAAAACCTGTGTCTGTCGTGACCTCACGGTTGCTGCCGCATATGTCAAGAGTCACGGCATCAATACCATCACACTTGACGGCGATAAGGTTGATCGCAAGGGCGCACTTACAGGAGGGTATTATGACGTTCGTCGTTCCCGTCTCGAGGCTGTTAAAAACGTGGCGACCTGGCGCTCTAGGGTTGCTGCTGAGGAGACTCGCTCACGAGAGGTCAAAGCTGCCACACTCAAACTCGATCAGGAGATCACCCGAGTGAGCGGGCGCATACAAATATTGAGCAACCAGCAAAGGATGGCGCGGGAGGCACGTGAGAGCATCGGTGCAGAGACCCCGGCACTTCAAAAGGAGAGGGAACGTGTAGAAGGGAGGATTTCGAAGATTGAGGAGGACGTGCAAGAGCTCAGCGGTGAGCTGCGGACGCTAAGTACTCGCATCGAGGCCTACAGAGTCGAGTTGTCCAGTCCGATGGTCCAGGAACTAAGCATAGAGGAGAGGGATTACATTGACGACCTCAGCAGGGACATCGAAGTCCGGCAGAAGTTGCTTGTAGAGATGGGCAAGACGAAGACTGAGGTTTGCACCTCCGTATCTCATTCCTCGTATCAGTCCGGATTGACGAATGCCGATGTCAGTTGGGCAGGAGTAAAAACATCATTCAAATCGAACTGAATGAGAGCCTACGTCGGCGAAGGGATGAACTCCGTTCTCAGATTGAAGGGCTTGGCGAACCTGAAGTTGGGGATGTCAACGCGGCTGATGACCTGCAAGTTCGAACACACGAGATCAGCTCAGTCAATAATGCCATCAATACGCTCGCAAAGAAGGTTCAAGGTCTGTTTCCTTCCGTGGTTCCTGTTGCATGATTGCTTACCATTTTAACAGATATGGAGAAGGCAATCGACAAACTTATGCATGACCTCCAAGAGTATCGCAGCAGTCTGGAAGTGATGCAAAATCATCAGGCTGAGGATAGTCGTAGCATGGCAAAGCAGCAGAAGAGTACAGAGCGTTATCTGGCCAAGAAGAATCTCCTCGTGAACAAGAAAGACGAGTGCAACCGCAATATCCGGGATCTTGGCGTCCTTCCGGAGGAAGCATTTGATAAGTATATCAACGAAAGGTCCGATAAGGTGAGCCTGACCTCGATGGTCAAACTCAGTTGGTCATAACTGTCCATAGCTGGTCAGGAAACTGCACACCGTGAATGAAGGGCTCAAGAAGTTTGCGCACGTTAACAAGAAAGCATTCGAGCAGTACAACAATTTCACAAAGCAGAGGGACCAACTCCTGAAACGTCGTGATGACTTGGAAAAGTCGGGAGAGTCGATAGAACAGCTTGTAGAGGTTTTGGACCAGCGTAAGGATGAAGCGATTGAAAGAACCTTCAAACAAGTAGCAAAGAACTTCGAAGAGGTTTTCGAGACTCTTGTGCCCGCTGGTAAAGGGAAGCTGGTCATCCAGAGACGTGTGGATCAGGAAAGTACTTTTCGCCTTGGATCGATGGTTTTGCTGAGGCTTCGCGCCAGGATGATGATGAAGCCGACGAGGCTGAGGATTCCCGGCAGCGCGCCGTCGACAACTACACTGGGGTGGCAATAAAGGTGCGTATTAATGACAGTCCACAGTATGTATCTAAGCGACTGCACCGTGAAGGTTTCTTTCAACTCCAAAGTAGACGAAGGCCTGCGTATCCAGCAACTCTCTGGAGGTCAAAAGTCATTAGTTGCCTTGGCACTTGGCGCGTATTTGCGTTAATGGCTACGTTTCGTTATCTCACTCTATTCTCAGTTTTCGCCATTCAAAAATGTGATCCGGCACCATTTTATCTGTTTGATGAGGTGCGTCGGTGTCGAGCTTGCTGTTAGAGATGTATTCAATGACGGCTATCGCGAAGATCGACGCCAATTTAGATGCCCAGTATCGGACTGCCGTCGCCGGTAAGCACGTTCTGCTTCTTCATGCAGTATTCTTAAACTGCGTCAAGCAATGATCCATTCGCTGTCCTCATCTGGCCAATTCATCACGACAACGTTCCGACCTGAGATGCTTATCTCCGCGGATAAATTCTATGGTGTCCTCTTTAATAACCAAAAGATTAGTTCCATTCGTAGTATAAAGAGGGAAGAAGCAATGGAATTTGTTGATCAGGTACGTTTCAGGTGGTGATTTATCATCTATGCCCAAATGCTTACAGTTAAATGTGTGTGCGAACACAGGAGGCACAGGCACAGTGAATTCGGATAAGTTACTGCCAGCTGCAGTACTAGTGACGACATTCACCCTACATTTTGTCATCATGTCATGTATTGCTATTTGCGCCTTCCCCAAGTCTCCTCATTCAGCAGATTTATTATCTCTATGAACCCATACATATCTCGTAATCCTGTTCCGGTTTTAGTTGTTTTCACGTGCTACGGTTGTGATCGGGCCGAAAGTCAAGTTCCCCAACCCGTCGTGTCGCGCGTCACGGTGTCGCGGCCGGGACCACGAATCGCTCCCAGCGACACGTCGCTGATTTTCTACTCGTTCTCGGATTATAGTCCCTATGAACTATCTATGGGGTGCTGTCAACGCTATCAGTGCACCGTACCAGTATTACAAGGACATCAATCCCTCAACGCTTACTGGCGCTATTGATGTCATCGTTGTCCGACGGCCTGGGTTAGATGGAACTATGGAGCTCGTTTGTTCTCCATTTCATGTCCGGTTTGGAAAGTGGCAGGTGCTTAGACCAAGTGAGAAAAAGGTGAGGACATCCCTTCGATTACGGGTTGCCCAGGCATCTTTCTTTTTTCCTAGGTGGACGTTGCTGTCAATGGGAAATCTGTGCCATTCCACATGAAGGTCGGAGAGGCAGGGGAGGCTTTTTTTGTCTTCGAGACCGACAGTGACGTCCCCGATGACCTGATCACATCTCCCCTGCTTGAGCCGACCCAACCCGTTTTGCCGGATCCACCCCCAGCAGGGGATTTCGGGAGATTCGGTACAAGAAATCGCAGTGGTGATTTCATCGACGATGGACTTGGTCAAGAACCTGATTTTTTCGACCTTAATGCTCCGTCAATGTCTCTATCCGGAGAGGTTTCAAAAACGTCTGCCTCATCTAACCTTGCATCACTTTCCCACAAAGCCATACCCTTCCCAAGTCTACATCCTCCCTCTGCTTTAACGCCTGATCATCCGTACCATACTTTAGTCTCTCTCCCGCGGAGTTCAGCTACATCAGACGAATATTCCTGGGAGTGGGGTGGATTTCCTCAACGTTCACAAATCCATATGGAAAATACTCACTCGGGTACAGCTCCTGTGGAAACAACGCGTGGGACCGAGACCGATGAACAACTCGTAGTCAGCCAGTCGGGGGAATTCCAGCGTAGTAAAAGCCTTCCTCCCGAATTGGAACATAATCTAACGGAGGAAGTCTCATCGATATCGCTACAGTCTGATGAACATCTCGACGAGCAGGAACTGCTATCGGATGTCGAGACAGGTTTCGACCATGATCCGATGCTGGGTCGAGAACGCGGGTCATGGACTCGCTGGTGGCGCCGCGACAATAGAGTTGACGTGCGTAGCGATCGTCCTCCCCTTCAGAGTGCAGCGAGGATGCCGTCACCCAGTGTCAGTTTCGTTTGTCCTTCTATTCTTGCAATTCTGATCACGTCATCACAAAAAAGAACACACAGGAAGCTTCTCCCTCCCATGTGCCGACGACTCCAGACCCGTGCGCGCGTGATACTTCCTTCCATACACTACCCGCATCTTCCCCAGAGCTACGTGCCAGTGTGCCTTCCTCGTTTTCCGGAGGACGACCAAAGATGCTGTACGCGAAGACACTCAGGCTGACATCCGAGCAGCTGGTGAGTATTACAAAATTGATCTATGCCCTTTAACCGACTTGGTATCATAGCAAGCACTTGATCTGCATGCAGGGGCGAATACAATTACTTTTTCACTATCGTCATCCGGTGTTGCCGCATGTGCTGCACGTATCTTCCTGTGGGAGCATACAGACAGCGTGATGGTGTCTGATATTGATGGAACAATTACTAAGTATGTCTGCTCGGTTATTGTCCTCGTTGCCGGCTAAGGCTGGCAGGTCTGATGCGCTTGGACATGTTTTTAACCTAATCGGGCGTGATTGGACCCACCTTGGCGTTGCAAAATTGTACACCGACATTTACAAGAACGGTTATAAAATCATGTATCTTACATCCCGTGCTATTGGTCAAGCCGACTCGACGCGTTACTATCTGCAAGGTATCAAACAGAACGAGTATCAGCTACCTGAGGGTCCGGTCATCATGAGCCCAGATCGCTTGATGGCCTCGCTACATCGGTGAGCTGTGTAAGCTGGCAGGTCAGACATAAACTGACGGCGCTGTGTGGTGGAATGATGCAGGGAAGTGATCATGCGCAAGCCTGAGGTATTCAAGATGGCTTGTCTACGTGATATCCAACGGCTTTTCGGACCCGCTGCCCGTCTTCCATTCTACGCAGGTTTCGGGAATCGCATTACCGATGCACTGTCATATCGCAGCGTCAACATTCCAAGCTCTCGAATTTTCACAATCGACTCTAATGGCGAGGTAAAGATGGAGTTACTCGACCTCGTTGGACACAAGTCCGAGTATGTAGCACAAGTCGAATTCACCATTGGTCTCGCTTAAGATGCAATTAGATCCGTACAAAGTTACATTCACATGACGGATCTCGTTGATCAAATGTTTCCTCCAATAACCCACAAGTGGGAAAATGAATTTACCGACAATAATTATTGGAAGGCTCCACTTGCAGAGTTCCCTCTACCATATCTAACACCACCTTCCCCGGCGTTGAGTGCGCGCTCAGATGCATCCAATCAGAGCGCGTTTGCGAGGCTGCGCAATTTCAGCTTGCGTAGCACAAGCAGTGGCCGTTCAAGTCCATTCCCTCCATCACCTCACATCGAAACAAGGCGTGGTCGCGATATGGATACCACAGGCTCGCACAATCACCAGCGACAGTTATCAAGCATCGAACGCCTTAGCTCCGTGTTAGTCGGCCTCGCCAGTCGTAGTGTAAGCCCGAGCACGCCGTCTGGCCAGGAATCGGGGTCAGAGGAGGATAGTGACTCCCGTGATCTTTCCGACTATACTAGACGCCGTCGCCGATTGAGAAAGCGGAGCACGAGAAGTATGCCTGGATCACTTCCTGGGTCTCGACCTGCATCAGATGAGGAGGACCTTGAGTTCGGTGTAACAGCAGATGATTCAATACCAGAAACAGAAACAGCGGAGCAGGAATTCGATGAAGACTTATTTGCAGCAGGGGAAATGCAAAAGGTATCATTCTTGTGAAGCCAATAACCCAGACATAGAATAGATGGTATTGTAACAATCAAGTCTGTCCTTTCTCAATGAATAAATTAGGGCATAGCTAGTAATTTCTGAAAGAAATTTCTTATATGTACTAATAAAACTAGACACAGAGGGCATTGTTAATGTTACTGTGCATATCTATTTAGTTTTATTTAGTTTGGGAACATCAGGGATTACGACAGGTCATACAATATAACTGAAAGACATTCTGTTCATAACTGAATGGCCATCTTATTATCAATTTCAATTATTGGATATGATATACCATATTAGTAAGTATAGCAAAAGACGAAAACTAGTGAACGTGATCCAATAATATGTGGTATATTTAATCCCTTAACCATTGACTCAGAAAACATCCATAGAATGAGGGCAATCCACCGCAACATGCCCGTAATTTTCGCAGTCCTCGCAGTACAACTCGGAGGGTGGGGCATCCTTACCTCCGGCCGCAGGTGTAGCACCACCCCTTAGTAGGTCACACGTAAAAATATCATGACCTGGCTGCTCACAAATCTCGCAGACATCTCCGGTTAGTGGCCCCTGATTCACGTCGGCCAATGAATCGAAAGAGTTAGCCGAAACTAGACCAGTCGCCTGGTTTCCTCGCTTCGAGGTCTTCTTTTCAATCCGCACAAGTTTCTCTTTCAGTTGTTCGATCTCTTGCTCGAGCTCGTCCTACCACATTGTTGAAAATGTGAACTGCAAGCCGTTAAGAAATAAACTCACCTCGCGATAAATCTACGTAGTTGGGTTAGCGATTTCTATCAACGAAACAAATGTACAATATTTACCTTAGCTTCAATCAGACTTTCCAACTCGCTCACTTCTTTATTGAGCTAAGTCATGGGCGAATGGTGAGCAAGTTGGCTACGGAAAGTATTGGAACCCGTACATCATGGACTGTCCTCGCACTCTTGGCTTCGGCCTCAGTCAAGCGCTTCCGTAACTGTTCGAGGTCAATCTATTACCCGATGATATCGTTAAGTAGTTCTCTGAGACAGATACGGACGTGTTGTGCTCACTTCGTACCGCGCGCGCATCTCACGCATGGCCTTTTGCAACGATACGACATCGCCAGATGGTATCAACGCATCGTCCAGAACATTTGCTTCCTCCTGATGCACTTTACCCCGCACGTTGCCTTCCAAAGCAGTCATGCTCTGTGATTCTGTTTCAGAAATCTCCGTGGATGGAAAATGCCCCTAAGAACTACCTCGCGAAGTTGCTCAGTCTCAGACAAGAGGAGCTTGTTCTCCGACTCCAAAAGTTTATTCTGATGGCCGGCATTAGCGTTTTCTTTCTGCAGCTCCTGAATTATGTGCCTTGGAGGAATGATCGCCGGTTATCAAAATGGGGAGATTCAGACTAAACTCACTTGAGTCCGGCCAGCTCCTCGCGAACAGAGCTAGGAATAGAGTCGTGCCGGGTGGAAGACGGCGAGTGTTTACCAGTCTGCTGAACACCGTCAGAGACAGGTGCATCACGATGAGCCTTCTTGCGCAAGGTCTCGAGCTCCGCCTGAGAACGCTCGAAGCGCTCACGCAGGTCGGCGGCAGCATTCGCCTCTTGAGCGAACCTGGCGTGTAAGTCACTCTGAATATTCTCAAGCTAAAGATACTCTTAGTTGGGCTGGTACAGGTGAGCAAGCGTATCTTACGTTGGCTTTCTCGATCACAAGCTCGTCGATGGTCTTTTGCAACTGACTGGACGAAGCAGATATCCGGTCATTGTCCGAACCTTGAAGTGCCTCTGTGGCTTCTGCGAGCTGGCCTTTCAAGCGGGAGATCTCTTCGATGTAGTGTGTGTGCCCATGTGTTGAGCGTGGAGTAGGTTCGGAAGACTGATCCACCGAATCAGTGGAGGAAAGGCCCGCAACGCCTTCTAAATCCTGAGAAACGTCTATTATCATGCTCTCTGGAATGATGTACCTTCTTACCACGATCTCAGCACGAAGTCCCTCGATTTCCGCTTGTGCATTCTCGAGGGCAACTGTACTTTCGCGTAGGGCTTCTCCGACCTCTTCGGTTCTAATTCGGGCGTTGTTTTCTGACTTGACGAGCCTAGTGATCTCTGACTCGCACTCGGCGACCTGCTGCTTGAGAAGGTCCTCCTTCTCTTTGAAACGCCGAATCTTGTCGCGCACCATGGCCTCATCTCTCTCTGCAGTCGCATGTACCTCCTCGAGCATATCCTCGGTGATAGTGAGCTTTTTCTGTAGGTGAACAACCTGCTCTCTCAGAGCTTCGTTTTCGATTTGTGTCGCGGAGGAGAGCTGTCGGGCAGCGGATGTAGGAGAGGGTGATTGAGCCTGACTTCGTAATTGCTCTCGAAGCGATCCAATCAAGTCCTCCATCTCATAGCGCCGAGCTTCAGCCGTACTCAACCGTTCTTCGTACAAAGCAATCGTCTCCTATCACAAACATTAGCGTACGGCCGAATATCCCGGTACAGAGGCGTACCTGCCCAGCATGTCGTAATGCATCGACTTGACACCCAAGCTCCCGACGTTCATCCTCGAGTTCAGCGTATGCTTTCTTCACACGTGTCTCTAGCAGGTTGATTTCCGCGTCCTTTGCAATAATGATTGCATGGGTCTCGGTCTCGACACCCTCCTTTAGCGCGAGGGACTCCTTTAAGCTAGATTGAAGAGCGTCCTTGTCGTCCAATAGCGATTGTAAGTCCCGTACACGCGCTTCGCCTTCGGCGCGAGCTTTATCTGTATCTGCTGACGCATTGGATAACGAGCGCTCGAGAACTTCGATCTTGAGGTCCCTGTCATGTAAGTTGCGTTCAACAGACTTTACGGAGGCCTCCAACTCGGCTACGCGAGCGACGGCTTGGTCGCGATCTTCCCGCATATTATTGGTTCTGCGGCCATGCTCAAGTTCCTCTCCTTGAAGGCCGCTAATAAGAATGTTCAGCCGCTGGTTTTCGGCCTCCAGCTCGGCCACTCGGTCATGGAGCAGAGTACCTCCATCTGGTTCACTTAGAGCAGGTGTCACAGATGACGCATCGATTTCTGCCGGTAGAGCCTTACGTGTTGAGAGAAGGCTAGCTATCTTGTCCTGGATGGCTCTTCCATTGGACCGAAGGTCGGGTGTGCTCAGAGCGTCGTTAAGAGATTCTGAATCTGATGGATAATCGTTGAGAGAGACAGTGCGGGTGAAGGAAGAGGCAGAGGCAGGAGGTGGCGGTGGCGGCATGGCAACTGCACTAGGTACTCTTTGCTTTGGTGTGAGTAAGGGTGTGCGGCTTTTCGTAGGTGTTGTTGATGGAAGGCCCACACCAACGCCTGAACCACGACCTCCAGTACCAGATCTCGGCGTCTTCAAGGGCGATCCAAGATTCGAGATCATAGAGCCTGTTGAAGGGGAGATAGGCCCATTGAATCGAGTTGGACTACCGGTTAGAGGTGTTCGACTGCCTGAATGCCCAGTAGGGCTCGTAGTCTCGAGGCCGCGACTGCTGCTTCGTTTTGTTCCTAATTGGATGCGTTATAAAGTGGTGGAAAACCATTCAAACGATTTACCATTCATAGATGTTGCGGTACTCTTGATCCGTGAACGAGCCGAAGGCGTCACTGCATCTGGCAACACACGACTTGCGGATGCGGGCGTGACACGACCATTGGAATACGGTGTATATCGCGTTGAGTTTGATGGGGTAATGCGCCCAGAAGAGTGAGAGGGCGTAACGCGACCCTCTCTCGACGAGGCAACGCTCGCAGGACGTGACGTTGCGCCGGAACCCACAGTAGGTGAGGACAGTTTCGCTGCGGCTACAAACACGCCACACCTCGGTGGGCATACGAAGTAATGTTTTCTGAGCAACGAGAGACATTAGTGCCCGCAAAGAACTTCGACTGCAATGCGTTGACTCAAAAGCCAAACTCCGAGCTCGTTTCCACTTGCGAATGTGAAAGTGAGCCCAAGATAACAATGCATGATGAAAGCCGATGAGATTGAACTCGATACATATGCGACTTACCCATTGACGCTTCCATCATTCTTACCCTTCCCTGAAAACCCACCACCAAGCTCTACGCCAGCCCACTGACCTGTCTTCCCATCGATCTCTCCTAAATATTGGAGAGTCCCCTCAA
>Ga0137398_10000851_pt1 | contig 11683 bp, 17 predicted proteins | sample czorhiz216metaG_FD_106659 | JGI IMG/M metagenome (GOLD analysis project Ga0137398, IMG submission 106659) | Vadose zone soil microbial communities from Angelo Coast Range Reserve, California, USA - czorhiz2.16 metaG | ecosystem: Environmental > Terrestrial > Soil > Vadose zone | place: USA...
CGTGAGACAGAACTCCTCATTGCCATCACTTCATACAACGAAGACAAGACACTGTACGCTCGCACACTTCATGGGGTAATGCTAAACATTCGCGACATCTGCAAGACTAAACAGTCAAAGTATTGGCGCCGTAGCGCTGAAGAGGGCGTTCCTGGCTGGCAGAAGGTTACCGTTGCGTTGATTGTCGATGGCCTGGAGGCTATGGACAAAACGGTTTTGGATATTCTCGCTACGGTCGGCGTTTACCAAGATGGCGTCATGAAGAAGCAAGTCGACGATATAGATACCGTCGCTCACATTTTCGAGGTTTGTTCCAGAGTTTCGGCTGTATCGCCTGAGCTAATGCCGGCCTTGGATAGTACACGACTCAAATTTCGGTGGATGCGACCCCGAAGCTTATTTTGCCCCACGGGGATGATCCCAATAACCTTGTTCCGGTACAAATTATCTTCGTCTTGAAAGCCAAAAATCAGAAGAAGATCAATTCCCATCGCTGGTTGTTTAACGCCATAGGTCAAATGCTAAACGTGCGTGTTTTCATGACTCCTCAGAGTATCACTCTAATGTGTTGGATCAAACATGATGTGATTCCAGCCGGAAATTTGTGTCCTTATTGATGCTGGTACGAAACCAGGACACAAGTCCATCTATTATCTTTGGGAGGCATTCTACAATGACAAGCACCTCGGCGGTTGCTGCGGTGAAATTTACGCCATGATCAATAAGGGCAGGAAACTGCTCAACCCACTTGTCGCAGCACAAAACTTCGAATACAAGATGTCAAATATTTTGGACAAGCCGCTCGAGAGTAGCTTTGGTTACGTATCTGTCCTCCCCGGTGCTTTCTCCGCATATCGGTATCGCGCGATCCAAGGCAGACCTCTTGAGCAATATTTCCATGGTGACCACTCACTCGCGGACCGCCTTGGCTCCAAGGGTATTCACGGCATGGATATCTTCACCAAAAACATGTTCTTGGCCGAGGATCGAATTCTTTGCTTCGAACTGGTGGCGAAAGCTAATTGCAAATGGACCCTTACTTACGTCAAACCTTCCAAGGCGGAGACAGATGTTCCCGAAAGCGCCCCAGAGTTGATCGGTCAGCGTCGTCGATGGCTGAATGGCTCGTTTGCTGCATCCATCGTGAGGGTTGTGTTCAGTCTTCTAAAATGTAGTCACTCACCTGGCTTCTAAGTATGCTGTCGTACACTTCTTCCGAATTTACAAGTCTAGCCATGGTATCATCCGCATGTTCTTCTTCCATATTCAAGCACTTGTGCGTCATGGTCTGTTGGTCCCTTGTGTCCTCATTGATATTTGTTGTGCAGTATAACATATTCTCGCTTGTCTTTTCTTGGTTCGCCCTGGCAAATCTCTGGTTGACGTTTAGTATTATTATCGATCTCCTTCCAAACGAGAAATTGGTGCTTTTTGGCGGCAATAACCACTTAGGACTTGATATCGTGAGTCCCACTCTCTAATTTAACATTTTGCACTAAATGAGGAGATCTAGACACACTGGATCAATCTAGTTTTGAAGTGGATTTATCTTCTCTTTCTTGCCATACAGGTAGACAAGGGTCTTCACCCGAGTACCGACTACCACTAATTACCTGTGAAGTTTGTTTTGGCTCTAGGCAACCGACCGAAAGGTGAACGCGTCGCATATGTCATCACTCTCTGGTGCGTCACACTCTTATTTTCCGCCGTGTTTGCACTAAAGGTAGATGCATTAGGGTATACGCTATACTTGCCATTTACCTCCTCGTATGTTCCCTAGCGCTTACTGTCAAGGCGTTTGCAGTGAGTTCATAGAATATAACCCAAGTAGTGCGAACGTTGATACCCTCGTTACAGGCTATTCCAGGCGACTTGAAGAGCAAGACAACGGCACAGGTTATACTCACATTCTTTAAACCCCCGGTTGGTGCGTTGATTGCAGCCATGGTGTCAACGTTTGGTATCTATCTCTTCGCATCGTTCCTCTACGTGAGTGATTCCCTGTTGTACCCAACGTCACCTTCACTCATTGGTTTACGTAGCGTGATCCGTGGCACATGTTCTCCAGTTTCTTCCAGTACTTGTGTTTGGCTCCCAGCTTCACCAACGTTCTCAACGTTTACGCATTCTGCAACTTGCATGATGTTTCTTGGGGTACTAAAGGCTCCGATAAAGCCGAAGCACTTCCGTCGGTCTCGTCAAAAAAAGGGAAAACCGAAGATGCTGCTGTGGTGCAGGACACAGAGCGGGTGCAGGAAGACTTGGATGCTGTATTTAAAGAGACCGTAACCCGCGCCGTGACCAAGCTTGATGTGAAAGAGGTCCCGGAGAAGCCTTCCATGGATGACCAGAACCGAACGTTCCGGACACGTCTGGTAGTATTCTGGATGCTCACAAATGCAGGGCTTGCCGTTGCTATCGAAAATATCAATGGCCTCCCAAGTTCTAATGCCGGTGTGGACGAGGCGGACCTCCGCCAGAAGCAAAACGCCTATTTCGCCTTCATCCTTTATTCTACATTTGGATTATCTGCTGTACGATTTGTTGGGGTGAGTGATTTTCGTTCTCCGTCGTTCCCGAATCTGAGTTTGCTCCGTCCAGTGCTTGTGGTACTGGTTCAAGCGCAACCTTTTCGCTTGTTGCAGACGGTCGTGAAATGCTGAGTTGCAGCCCATTTATTTCATCGCCTTTGACCATGCATATGTCGATTCATTACGGACATTTCCTGATTTGCTTTCTTTCGTCACACCTACCTTTGACAGCGGTAGTGCATAGGGGCATTTACAATAGATGATTTTGTCCGGAATCTTTAGCTTTAATACCACCATGGTTACTATTTACAAGTATATTCCGGGTCATCCGTAGTGCCCGAAGTCTGTGGACCTCAGTTGATCTCCATTCAAAATTTGCCTTTCAGAGCGCCAGGCTCTAAGGATGTGTCGGCGTGCTGCATTGACAGCCGCCCTATCTATGCTTGACTTGAAGAGTCTAGTGCGACAAATCGGACAGGTGATGTTCTGCATGCAAACACAGTGCTGTAAATCAGCGAATTTTGATGTACAAGAGCATTTGATGCGTACCCTGTCACGTATCCAGGCTAAAAGACTGTTGAGCAACGCGTTGTGATCAGCGATTAAAGTGATGTGCATGGTAACTAGATTAGCACTAAAGTACTCAACTCTTTTCGGCAGAACACATGTTCGCATGTGTCTGCCAGACGAGTTACTCCGAGATCTTCTACAGGTTGAGCAGGCGAATCCATCACGTAGGCCGTCTCTTCTTCGGCGATACACGCGAGAAATGTGTTCAGGCAGATGGAGCATGACATGTCTTGCCATGGCCACATGAAATAAATATGATGGGATCCCACCCTGGTTGTGTTGGCATGACGCACCGCGTTGTCCAAGACGGTCCAGATCAGCCTCGGTCAAGCGGGGGAGCCTTTCAATAATAGCTTCAATCTGACTATAGACATCTTCATCTTTAGCAAATAGTTCTCCCATTTTGCCGCGCGGATAGATCAGCGATGTAAAGGCCGCTTACTCTTCCGTGAGCCTTCCGGTGTTATTTTCCTCATCTTCCTCCTCTGCAGTTGCCTGCAAAGAGATCGCTAGGTCTCTCCCAAGATCAGAATTGGGGTCGACCACGCCCAGGACGTTGGGATCCATTGGATCCCACGAAGGTGCTACACGGTCCATGACAAAGAAGATACACCTCAAATATATTTACCCGTGTTTCCATATGTCCATTGACCTTAACACGGGGAAGCCGGGCCGGTGCGTAAGTGAGAAGGAAATGCATTCAATGCATTCAGTCAATAACGAGAATGGGATCAGCTTACACAGAACTAGACATATCATCACAGGAGAGCTAACAAACACAGAACAAATCATAGCCTCATCTATCATCCATACAGTGAACCTGGCAGCCCCGCTGACACAGCGTTATTCAGAACGGATTATCATCTGTAGTCACCAGCTCGCCCGAAGTGCCCGAGCTCGCTGGAGGAATCGTTTCTCCGTCCTCGTCGTCAGGTGCGTTCGCAGTTGTATCGCCAAACAGGGCGGGAATAGGCACAGACTTGCCTCTGAAGAACGCTAGTCTGTCAGCCAGACCGAGCATGGAAACAGCGCTGAAATTACTCACTTGTTGAAGTGTTTCTTCCTGGCGTCGCTGATCTTCTGCGTCACTGGGGTTAATAAATTGTCTGTTGGCGAGACATAAGTAGGATTCCTGTTCGAATGCTTCAGTAAATGCTACCGGAGGATGAAGAGAGTGAGCTTACTGCGTCTTGGCCATGCGTTTCGCGAGAAGGGCCTTTGTGCCCATTCCTGGACCATGGACTATTGGCCCATTGGTGGCATTACCGAGAGGAGCTTGTGGGATAGAGACTTGAGCAGCATTTTGGGGATTGTGAAGGGGTTGGATATGAACGGAGCAGGGGGAGTCATTTGAGGAGGACATGATGGACGCGGTTCAAATTAGGGTGTCGATCGAGATGAGCATTGATGGAGCGAGAACGAGAAACGAACTTGCACGTGCGGACGCGGTGGGTCACATGCGTGTCGCAGTCGGTCACGCGAGTGTGCCGGGCCGGGCCGAGAGAGCGGGGATTGTTGGGTCTTGCCCGTCCCAAGTGACAGCGGAATAATTCCTGTCCTTTTTCTACCTTTTTCTTTCCTCTCTCTCATCCACCATCTTACCCCCTCGACATGCCAGGCGACATTCTCAAGAAAAGGAAGATTGCTGTCCTTGGCTCCCGCTCAGTTGGTGAACCCGCCAAGTTTATTATATACGATTATATGCTCATCTCTCCGTCTGCTAATCAGGAAAGTCGTCCCTCCTGATACAGTTCACAGAGAACCAGTTTATCGAGTCTTATTATCCGACTATCGAGAACACCTTCACCAAGAGCGTCAATTATAAGGGTGTTGACTATGATTGTGATATCATTGATACCGCGGGTCAGGTGTGCACTCGTGTTTTACACGTTACACTTTCCGCACTGACCACACCTCATTGGAAAGGACGAGTACTCCATCCTCAATTCAAAGCATGCCATTGGAATCCATGGTTTTGTTCTCGTCTACTCGGTCACCTCGAGAAATTCCTTCGACATGATCCAGATCATCTATGACAAGATTGTCAACTACTGTGGGATGAAAGAGATCCCTTGTGTCATAGTCGGTTCTAAGATAGACCTTTCACAAAGGTACGGTTTTCACTCGATTCAGATGCCGTTCCGATTACCTCCATGTCTTAATCTCACAAGGTGCAGTAGACAGGTGCAACCCACAGAAGGTGAGGACCTTGCCAAGGCAAATCGTGCGGCCTGGATTGAGACCAGCGCGAAGAATAACGTCAATGTCGGTGAGTTGCCTTTCTATTCGTACCCCAAACGTTACCTGGCCTCAATTGATGTACATGGTAGCCAAAGTATTTGAGGTGTGTCTCGCCGAGATTGAGCGACAAGCTCCCACGAAGGCCGAACCACAGGCCAGCCGTTGCCTACTTATGTGACGAACCTTCCTTACCCCTTTTTGTTTTCTCTGGAACTGGCTAGATTCTATTCGTCCGTGGACTGTGAATTGCGCTTCTATCGATCTGGTCTTCACAGAGGGCCTACATTCCCTTACTCTCACCATTACTGCCACAGTCTACATCTGTGAGGTTTTCTGTGTTTCCAGTTTAATCACTTTCTATGGGACTAGAGGGAACATCAGCTCCTTAGAAGCCCTTGGTGTTCCCATGCTTTGACCTTGTATGTACTTATAGCGCATCATTCCATCCCAAGTCAGCGGGTCTGTTCCCGTACTACGCCCTCCACTGGTGGTTTCTAATATCATTATCATGTTTGTTCCAACTATTAACATACCTGTGAATTTCCAACATTTCTCCTTCTCTCAACGGTGCGCGCATTGCAATAGATCATGACCTAACTGGCACAAGGACATCGATCTTCATTTCCGGCCAATGGCCGACTACATTCCGACCGCAGCTAGCAAGACAAACACAGGTTCCGATCCTCAGCCTATTCTGCACCTGCTACCCACTTTGTACTCAAGCGGTTCCGTCACCAAGAAACCTAGCTTTCACCATCCTGCCCCTCAATCCGGTAGCATTGATTATCTGTGGGTCACCTGGTACCAGGTCGATAGCTTGATCACCCCATCTGACCTCCTCGCCCTCGACTTCAAGCACGATGCCCTTGATGGGACGCTGGGTGCTTAGTGTGACAGATTCGCCATCCTCGACAGGCGTAATTGTCAAACCCAGGTCCTTCACATCAGGGAAATGTAAATACTTGAATGGCTCCGGCCTGGTCCGTCCCTGAACATCAATAGCTGCCAAGCGATTACCCCCATGCTCATGTCGAGACCCACCAATTGGAATATCGCGCCAAGATGGTGCCACCCTCATCGAGTAACCGCGCGCTAACGACAATCGCTTTCGGAACTTGGCTCTCCCGTGTCCGCACCGGCTGACCAGGCACTTTCCCTCTCCAGAGCTCGGTGCTGGCATTGGGCGTCAGATTGACGTTTATTTCCCACTGATCTCTCCAATCGGGTCGTTCTAGATCGAAAGACGTGCCCTGAAGTATGGCATGTTTCAGCCCCATGGTGCTGTTGGTGCCCCATATTTCCAACTTCGACGTAATCGTAAAGTGTGCCAGTGTACGTTCGTTCGCGTACTCTTTGTACTCTTTGCGCGTTATTCCCACAGTGTACGGACGGAGCTCGCGCGCGATCGCGAAATATGCGGGCTTCGGTCGGAGGAAATAGTCAATTATTGACCAAGAGGTCACGGGCCAACAATCGTTGATCTATTATTGGGAAATCAGTGCCGAGAACGTGGGGACAACAAGACGCCGAAGTGCGCCCACCTGCCACACGAGTACACCTGCCGTATATTCCCTGCCAGGACCCGCCCAGTTCCTTCGCCACGTGCGATATGCGGCTGCGAGGGTCTCCGCCTGCATGATTTGGGTGTAGTATATATAGCTATAGGTACTTGAGAACATGCTTTGTTGAATGAATTGAATATCGTACCTCTCCATGTCAAATGCATGTTTAAAGTTTTCCATTAGGTACAGCTCGAGGCGGCGCTCGAAACCAGCGGCTTTGTTGTGATTCACGGCCGTTCTAAACGGATCATTGTTTCAGAGACTCCTGTTGTTAAGCGATGCATACACACACCGAGATTGTGGATAACGCTCAGAAGCATCCCCGCCTGTCCAGTAGTCGACCGTGCGGATGTTTGGATATGCCTGCCTATAAAACGAGTGAGCTAATTTGTGCACAAGATCACCAAAACCCTGCGCAACCGACATTCCAAACTCTGAAACAAACCGTCCTGCAAGGACATCCCAGTTGTGCCACGGCTCCTGAGAACCATGCCACACGTTCCATTGGTGCAGGTCGCCATACGTCTGGTCCGTGGTCACCTTACCATGTCCGCTGTACGGAGAACCTCGGTGATAATAAATATCCGAATGTTCTTTGACGATTTGAGGTAAAACACGTTCATAGATGTAACGTCCGGGAAAATTGGTCTTCCGAAAGTCGGACTCTTCGTCGTCGTAGTCGAGATCCAGCCTTGAAGATTCCGCTAACTGGTAGTCTGCATCTCACGTGTTTAAGATCAGGTGCCCGCTGATCTTGAGACTCTGAGAAAGGTGCCAGACCTTCGTTGTTCCCGGCGAGAATCACAATTGAAGGGTGATGTCGTAGCCTCTGAACGGTTTGTACCGCTTCCAATTTCACGTTTGCAACGAATGCGTCATAAGCCGGATACTTGACTTTCCTGAGTACTCGTCACCGCTCGCGTAGAAAATGAACTACTGACCTGACCGCAGCCGAACATAAAGTCCTGCCAAACGAGAATACCCAACTCTAAGGACAGTCAAATGGGAGAAAAACGGATTGACATGAGGAACAGAACAAACCATCACAGATATCATAGAACACATCGTGTTCATAGATCCCACCACCCCAGACCCTTACCATGTTCTGGTTTCCGTCCTTCAACAACTGCAACCACGCACGATATCGCTCGGATGTAATGCTGAAACACACCCGTTTATGACCACATGTGCGAAACCCGTTCTGCACGCACTCACGTCGTCAGGAACGAGTCTGCAGGGATCCAATTCGAGCCCCCACAGAAGATCCGGATGTTATTTATTTCGAAGAGCCAAGTGAGTCCGGGTTGATCGATCAGCTTGTCCTCCACGACGCGCACGCGGCGGAATCCAACTTTTTGAGTCTTGCTATCCAATAATTGGCCTTGCTACACCGATGACCTCAGTAAAAGTAATCCCTTCACTATTAACAAGGAACGTACATCATCATAGATCCTGACCTGGACCTCATACAACGGCTGTTCACCATACCCAACGGGATACCATAATTTGACCTCTCCGTTCTCGAAATGGAACACAATCCGCGCAGCACCATTATTGAGGTTTATGTTGCTCTGGCTGGTAATAATTCTAGACTCGGAGCCGGCAGGGTCTTTCAGCGATACTTCTGCGGTAGTCCATGTCTCCGAAGGGGAAAGCGCGATGCGCACGATCAGGTCCGCGTCAAGAGTTTCGTTTACTAAAGCGGAAGTATGGAGGTCAGATATGCGCGTATGGTACGAGTTGAGGTGGATAGGGCGCCAAGGTCCGACGGTCAACAAAGTAGGGCCTGTCTGTCAGTCAGACTATCACATTCGGGGAGGAACAGAAGCGTGCGCGAACCCCAGTCCCAGCCGTAGCTTCAGCGGATGTTCAGTATAAACGCCACGAAAGACGATGATCGAGTCCTTACTTGTATTGGGCCTTACGAACATGCAGACGACTAGGATCCCCGTTCCAACACTCGTATTGAGAATCTTTCTTCTCGAGATCCTTCCCCTGTGACCGAATTCAGTACCTGAAAAAATATCTCGCAGAGCTCAGCTAGCTCAGTGGGGGTAGGCACCTTCAAGAAAGTGCTTGGAAATGTGATGACAAGTTCGTTGGTTCCCTTGACGAGACGATCCTTGACATTGACACTGTATGTCACGAACTGATTCTCGGTTCTGATAAGTTGCCCGGTCAGCCTGAGTTGGACGATACGCAGAGCGAAACAAGCCCCCCACTCGATAATGTTCTGGCCATTCTGGAAAGGGGTTTTCCTCTGGTGAGTACCTACTACTGTATCCTATCGCGCGTCGCTCGGACACTTTTTGCTCACCAGAGTTACGACACTAAAGGTGTCCAGACCCTCGAATACTAGTTCGACGTTCGGCGCAGATAGTTCCTGGTCGCCAGCCTCGAAGGACGTCCTGAACGCCCAATCCGCTTCCCCAATCCCTGAAAAATCGGACAGTCAGGTCGGGAGTCCTAACGTCAATTGAACCTGCGAAGCGTGCAAGCGGCGCCCTAGCGTACACTGTACATCCCCTTCGTGAAGCCCAATGAACTGCCATGAATAAGTACATTTTTCGTGTTCTCATACACAACTTGCTGTACTTACGGGATCTGGGATTTTCCCAGAATTAAGGAGCTCGACATGTACTGAGGTAGGGAAAGCAGATGTCTCCAACCACTCGCCATCTTCTGTTCCCTGACCTCCGCCAATCTGAGTGAAAGTCCAACCGCAGTCAAGCAAATGGATAGTGCTGTGCATACCAGGCAATAGATAGGAATACGCGATATGGCAATAATTTAGTTCAGTTCAGATTCGGAATCTTTCAATCACATGAGGTGCGTTCGAACTACTGCTTTGATAACAGCCTGCAATCGCTAATATACAACAAGACGTGCTAATTTGGATCAAGGGAGCCAGTCAGCAGAAGTACATAAGCTTTTTCATGCGTTCGTGCGTCGGCCTGAAACCCTGGCGGAACTTCTCTAGCGTGGTCACTGCCTCTGTTGTGTTCGTCATGGTTTCGGACATGGAGAGGTCCAGACCTTGTTGCGGGTCGTAATGGTGTTTTGCTCGCGAGCACACGATATCAGCGTCTGAAGTAAAACCAGTCAGTCGTAAGATATCATGAAGATATTGAACGGGGCATTACAATATACAGGTGCAGGTATTGAGACGGAACGGGTGGCACGAGCGTAGACGTGACACAGGGCATAGGAGAGGGATTGTAAACCATCAGCCCTGGAGCCCATGTTAGCATTGAGAAAAACCTCGCCGCAACACCACTCAGGAAGACGTACGTGAATTTGTTCTCATCAAGAAGCACGTTATAGTGTGCTGGACGACTGGTACCAAGGATTCCCCCGTGACTTAAGAGATAGAAGTCAAACTCCACTGGGTTAACCACGTCGCTGTCAACAACCGTGCCGGCCACGCAATTTCCGCTTCGGTCGGCCTCATTTTCCTTGGACGGGAAGAGGCGAACGTGATGCCGCTTGCCAACGATAATTAGAGTGATTGTGGGTTTTATGCCCAGTTTTTTACACGCGTCTATATAGACATGATGAGACGCATGAGACATACGGGGAAAAACGCACTTCGAATAAGGGGTAGCTCTTTCTCCAGGACAGTAGCAAATTGTCCTTCCGAGACGCCATCTAAAGAGACCTGTTGGTTTATCCCCACACTAGCAGAATTGAAGCACGAACCGCGATAGAATAAGATGCGCTTGGGAAACTTTCCCGTTGCGCCTCTGAATTGAGTCAGCACGTACTATCGTCCAATCAGTCATCGTGCCAGCCTAGGAACGTCTCGAGACACACTGTGCACATAGACTCCATTGCTTCTATGATCTCCTCTTTAGATGTTTGGACATCCATGGTAGAGACATATCTGACAGCGCTGTTGTCGATACTTCCCACGAGAGCAGTAAATGATGGGCGGTCCATCGAACCAGGCGCGGGGTGAATGACATCGGCACCTGATCAAAACGGGGTAAATAGGGTTGTTGCCTTTGTATCACGCTGCAGGATAATGCCTACCCATGACGATGGTCGGATTTGCAGAATCCGTGAGAAAAGAGACATCACGCGGTTCCGGTACCGCATTGACCCCACCGAGTTTCACGTTCAACCTGTGTGGACGATAGATTAAAACAGCCAAGGTCCACGGGAATGTGCCTACTTAAGCGTTATGTTGGCGTAATATTGTGGCTTTGCACGGAAACATTTCGATGACTTCATGCATTGTGTTACAACCCCTGTCTATGGACGAAAATCAGTCGTTGAAAATGCCACGATAAACCAACAATTACCGAGACGTCACCAAAACTGGCACGCGGAACACGCACGTCAAATTCCGGTCACGAAGAAAAAGAGTGATACGCAATTACTGTTTGACAGCGGAATAGATATCGTTGCCGCCTTCAGGAAGGACGACCACAATAACTGTAGGGAAACTCCCTGAGCGTCGGTTACATTCCGAACCGGCATTACGGAGTTGCTGTAGGGAGGGTCAGGCATCTCTCAAAGAAACATGAAATGAGACAACAAACTTGAGCTATAATCCCTTGTCCCGATTCCCATTTTATAAGAGACGGTCGAGCGTTCATGTGTATCCCCATATAAAAATTGCGTTGAATGATGTCCACGACACCCGATTTGAGGTCGTACCAACAGCTTCACACGCTTTAACTAGATCCGCGGCCATCTGATTTGCGACCTGATCGTTGAAGCGTTGCTGGCGCTCGTAGATGACCACAACCCAGTTGGGGACTTGAGATGGGTTGA
>Ga0137398_10000855_pt1 | contig 11647 bp, 9 predicted proteins | sample czorhiz216metaG_FD_106659 | JGI IMG/M metagenome (GOLD analysis project Ga0137398, IMG submission 106659) | Vadose zone soil microbial communities from Angelo Coast Range Reserve, California, USA - czorhiz2.16 metaG | ecosystem: Environmental > Terrestrial > Soil > Vadose zone | place: USA...
CAGCCCTAAGCCTAGGTCGGAATACGCCAGATTTTCCGGCTGCGCCACCGAGCGAACGTCGAAAACCCGCCCATAGTTGGTTTCCGAGACTCGCCCCGCGAGCATGGCGGCCTCGAGGATGCCGGCCTCGTTGGACGGCACATCGCTCAGGAACGCGATACCGTCCTGCAACAGCCGGGTCAGCCACTCTGCTCGCAGCGGACGATCGCGTTGCGCCTCGGGGAATGTGGCCCAGGCGAAATCGCGCGCCGCATCGAGACCTGCCGCCTCCAGCCAGAATCTCCGCGCAAACTCCTGCCGCCCATGGGAGCGATTCGAGGCGTGTGCAAGCAGCCATTTGAGTTCAAACGCCGCGGAGCGTAACTCGGATTCCCATTCGATGTTCACCGCGCCGTCGCGGGCCACGGCCGACCGAATCTTGGGGTCCTCGGGCAAGTCTGCGATATCGATGAGCCGCTGTCCGCTGTGGGGATCGCGATCCTCGCGCAGATTGTCGCGCAGCCACAAGCTGGCAAATTCGCTAGAAGTCCCGTCCGCCCATTCGATGGTGAGCATGTCGGGGAGCGACCGGAGGCGCTTCACTGCAACAACCTCGTTCATGGAAGCCGGCTCTTGTTTGCCGCTGCCTTCGCGCCCAAGAAGTAGAGATAGCCGGCGCCGAGAGCCGCCAGAGCGCTGACGGCCGCCAGACCCACGAAGACGGCCTGCCAGCCGAAGGACACCGAGATTCTGGCGATGCTGTCGCCCGCGACCACCGCACCCAGATACCCCACGCCGTCGATAATGCCCGACGACACCGCGCCGGCCTGTTTGCCGCCGAAGTCGAGCGCGATAGCGCCGCCGAGATAGGAATACGGGCCGAGCAGACAGAAGGCGATGGTGCCGATGGCGAACAACGGCAACAGCGACCCAGTCGAACTGGATCGCATGGTCGTCAAGACCAGCAGGGCCGCAGCGGCGGCGGCTAAACCGACGAACATGATCAGTGCGCGCCCATTTACGCCGAGGCGGTCGCTAAGCCAGCCGGTCGCCAACACGGATACGGCCCCGACGCCCGGGAAGACCGAACTCATGCGTGCTGCATTGCTGGCGCTGTAACCTAAATAGTCGCGCAAATAGGCCGGGGTCCATAGGTTGAAGCTCTCCCGGATTATCGTGCAGCCCAGAGACAGGACGCAAACCACCAGAAATGCGCGGCTGCGGAACAGCGGCAGCAGCAGCTCGGCCAAGTTCTTTGGCCGCGACTCCGATCCCGCAAACAGATTGAGCGGATTGGGTTTCGCCTCGATGAACCCCGTATCGAGGCGCGACTCTCGAAGAAAGAGGAAATTCACGGTCAGGAACAGGCCGACGACTGCGGCGGCGAAGTAGAACAGGGTGCGCCAACCGAAGCCATGCGCAATGAGCATTCCCATCCACTGCCGCGCCGCCGCGTCGCCGACGAGATAACTGATGCTCAAGATGCCGATGATCATTCCGTAGGACGAATAGTCGAACCACTTCGACGACACTTTGATGAGTCCCGCCCACGACAGCGACTGCGTCAGGCGGTTGCCGATCCACGCCATGGTGAACAGCGGCACGCTGAGTCCGGAAGCAAACATCAGCGTGAATCCCGTGGCGCCGACCAGGCCGATGAGAAAACTGACCCGACCGCCCCAGAAGTCGCCGAGTCCCCCCAGGAACAGCTTCCCCAACGCGTAGGCAAATACGCCAAACGAAGCGATCGAACCGATTCGAATGATGGCATCGCCGTGGCTGACGCCGTGCTTTCCCAGTTCGTCGACCAGAAGCGGCGTTGCGACCGACAGGTCGGCGCGGCAGAAGTAGAGCGCGCCGTAACCGCCGAACAGCAAAAGGACGGTGGCTGTTTGCCGCAAGCGCAGTGATCGACTCTGCGCGCCGCCGTTAGCAGCATCCGGACTTACCAGCTCGGGTGCAATTGCCATATAAAATCCCGGGAAAGAGGCCGTGGGCGGCGAATTCGTGCGCCATCATCTCATTTGAGCAGCACGCGGGCGACAGCACCTATTTGACATAATCCGACCAAGAAGCGCTGGAGCATGGGCCGTCATGCCGAAGCGTGGGCCGCCCTGCCGAAGCATGACTGTGCTCTTGGCACGAAACCTGCTTTGAATACCGAGGAGAGCAGCGCCAGGAGCTGCTCCGGGCAGTGGATTCAAGCGCAAGGGACCATCGATGCGGTATTTGCACCCTTCAGGCGAGATGCGAAGCGACCAACTCTTCGCCTCGGCGGCAACGCATGGCCGCTCTTGCCACGGCACGCGGCAAATCGTTGCCGCTCGGACTTTCATTGACCGCTGCATCCACCGACTCACGGGCGGGAACAACACCGCGGCGTCTCACTCGAGGAAAATCATATGTCGTTAATCCCAAATTTGACATCCGCGTCATCGGCGCTGCCGACGCTCAATATCCATACGCATGGCCATAAAAAAGGCTCACACGTGGGATCCCCCGACGATTCAACCAGCAGCAGCGCGGCGCAAGCGCCGGCGGGGAGCGTGCAGAATCTATTCGGTACGCTGCTGCAATCAGTGGAGCAGGTGATCGGCTTGCAGTTGAGCCCGGCGAAACCTGCCGCAGCGGCAACCACCGCAGCCGCAACCACCACGGCCGCGGCCGCGGCTGCCGGCGCGGGCACGGCTGCGTCCACGGGTGCCGCTACGGCGTCAACTCAGTCCGCAGGCAGCCTGCTGCAAAACTACTTGAACAATTTGTCGCAGAACTTGCGGGCCAGCGGTTCGCAGACGCCCAGAGCCGCGGGATCTACCGTCAGCGTCGACGCGTAGCATCACATCGAACTCAAGAATCGGGCCGGCGCTCGATTGACGTTCGCGGGTCTCCCGGCTAGGCTCAGGTCCGCCGGACAACTCCCCTGTGAACGCCATCAAACGATTGCCGACTCTATTCATCCCGCACGGCGGTGGTCCGTGTTTTTTTATCGATCCGCCGGCGGCGTATCCGCACATGTGGGACGGATTGGCCGCCTACCTTCGCGGCATCGACGGATCGCTTGGCGTGAGACCCAAGGCGGTGTTGGTGATTTCGGGGCATTGGGAAAATCCTCTGCCCACGCTCAATATCGCCACCAAGCCTGGATTGCTGTTCGATTACTACGGCTTTCCCGAACATACCTACCGGTTGAAATATCCGGCGGCGGGCGCGCCTGACCTCGCCGAACGGGTGCGCAGGTTGCTGGGCGATGCCGGCTTCCAGACCGACGTGGAATCCAAGCGGGGTCTGGACCACGGCGTCTTCGTGCCCTTTCTGCTCATCTATCCGAACGCTGACGTGCCGATCCTGCAGCTCTCGCTGCAGGCCAGTCTCGATCCCGCGCTTCATCTCGCCTTAGGGAGTGCCCTCGCGCCGCTGCGCGACCAGGGCGTTCTGATCGTCGGCAGCGGCATGAGCTATCACAATCTGGCCGACATGTTTTCAGGCCGGGGCGGGGCCGCCGCTCTGGCTTTCGATGCCTGGCTGGGAGACGCCGTGCAAGATCCCGCGACGCGCAATCAACTGCTCGCGAAGTGGCGCGAGGCACCGGGGGGCGCGGCCTCGCACCCGCGCGAAGAGCATCTGATTCCGCTGATGGTTGCCGCCGGCGCGGCCCAAGGCGACCGCGGAATTCGCAGCTTCGGCGAATCGATCGGCGGCAAACAGATCTCCGGCTTTCAGTTTGGTTGAGGACCGCCGATGAATCGAATGCTTTTCTTTGCCCTGGGGCTGGTGATGGCTGCGCGCGCCGGGATTGCACAGGACGCAAGTCACGCCGCGGTGAGCCCCGCCGCTCTGCGCACCGTCGTCGTTCGCGCGCAATGGCTCATCGACGGCATCGCCGACAAGCCGCGGCATGACATGGAGATCGTGATTCGCGATAACCGCATCGTCGACGTGCGCCCCGCGAATTCCCAGGCGTTGCCGGCCGCGGCGCAGGTGATCGATCTGGGCGCCGCGACGGTGTTGCCGGGGCTCATCGATACGCACACGCATATCTTCCTGCAGGGAGAGGATCCGGCTGCGGGCGGCTATGACGTGCAATTGCTGAAGTACCCCGCCTCTTACCGTGCCGTGCGCGCCGCGGTGTCGGCGCGCCGCGCCCTCGAGCAGGGATTCACGAGCATCCGTGACGTGGAGACCGAGGGCGCCGGGTACGGCGATGTGGGCATCAAGCGGGCGATCAATGAGGGAGTCATACCCGGTCCGCGGATGTGGGTGTCGACGCTGTCGATTTCATCCACCGGCGGCTATCCCCTCGAGGGCTATGCGCCGGAGATCGCCGTGCCCAAGGGATCACAGCTGATCGACGGACCCGTCGAAGCACGCAAGGCGGCGCGCGAGCAATTGGACAAGGGCGCGGATTGGATCAAGGTGTATATGACCCATCGCTCCTGGCTCGACGCACAGGGCGCCCTGGTGTCTCAGCCGACGCTCACCGTCGAAGAACTGAAGGCCGTCGTGGATGAGACCCATGGCTGGGGAAGGAGAGTGGCCTGCCACGCCTACAACGGGCCGGGTCTGCAGCGCGCACTCGACGGCGGCTGCGATTCGATCGAGCACGGGCTGGAGATAACGGACGCGCAGATCGCGCAAATGCTCAAGCAGGGCACGTGGTACGTGCCGACCCTGCAGGTGTACTACACCGATTGGGAGCCTCCGGACACCGAGGAGGGAAAACGCGATCGCAAGCGCGTGGCCTTGCATGGAGTCTCGTTCACCAAGGCGCTGCATGCGGGAGTCAAGATGGCATTCGGCACGGACGTCGGCGGATTCAAGTGGTCCGAACCGATCGCCGAGGAATTTGCGCGTGAAGTGGAGTTCGGTATGACGCCGATGCAAGCCATCAAGTCCGCGACGTCGCGGGCGGCCGATCTCCTCGGCAAGCGCGGTGAGCTCGGGGTGGTGGCGCCCGGAGCGTACGCGGACCTGATCGCCGTGGCGGGCGATCCGCTCGCGGATGTCAGCGTCCTCAAGGCCGTGCACTTCGTGATGAAGGACGGCGCGGTGTTCAAGTCTTCGGCAGGCGAACGAGTCCCGTAAGTTCAGTCCTGGGCGCGAAGCGTGGCGATGTTTTCCGCCGTGACCGCCGACGGCCGGGCGCCGAAGCGCGCGGTGACGTAATTGGCGAGGCTGGCGATTTCCGCGTCGGAATAGGCGCTGCCGAAGGCCGGCATGGCGGTGCGAGAGTCGGAAGTCTGCAGATGCGCGCCGGATAGAATGACCTGCACCACATTGATCGCAGTGGGATCGTTTACCGACCGCACGCCGGTGAGTGTCGCATAGGGGATCACGGGACTGACCCCGGTCCAATCATGGCAACCGGCGCACGCGCCCGCATACACGGCCTTGCCGCGCGGATCGGCATTGGCGGCGACGCCATCCGCGAATGACGAGGGGGCGGGGCTGGCCTTGGGCTCGGGCAGATCCGACGTTGAAATACCTGGTACCGAGCGCAGATAGGCGACCATCGCCGTGATGTCGCTCTGAGTCAGATAGCGGAGGCTGTGGTCGACGGCCTCACCCATGGGTCCCGTCGCGGTGCCACGGCCGTCCGCATGGCCTATGGCCAGATAATGTGCAAGATCGGCTTCACTCCATGCACCGATACCGCTCTTGGGGTCCGATGTGATGTTGTAGGCACGCCAGCCGGCTTGCACCGTGCCCGCGAATTTCTGTCTCTGGTCGAGCGCCTGCAAAAGATTTCGCGGCGTGTGGCATTCGCCGCAGTGCTCCATGGCTTCCACGAGGTAGGCACCTCGGTTCCACTGCGGGTCGCGTGCGGGTCGCGGCTCAAATCGCTTGTCCGGATTGAACAGCAGCGCCCAGATTCCCATCAGCGAGCGCTGATTGAACGGGAAGCTCAGCGAGTTCTCCCGATCCGGCGCATGCACGGGCTTGAGGCTGAAGAGGTAGGCCTTGATGGCGCCCACATCGGCATCGCTCATGTACGTATAGCTGGTGAAGGGCATCGCCGGATAGAGTTTCTCGTTGCCGGGCGCGATACCCTTGTGAACGGCGTCCAGAAAATTCGCGTCGGTGTAATCGCCGATTCCTGTTTCCTTGTCGGGAGTGATATTGGTCGAGTACAGCGTGCCGAACGGCAGCACGAAGGCGCGTCCGCCCGCAAAGGGCTCGCCGTCTTCGGCGGTGTGGCAGGCCGCGCAATCCGCGGCTCGCGCAAGGTACTGGCCGCGCTCGATGAGGCTCGCGCCTTTGAGTTCCGCGGGAACGCCGGTGGGATCCTCTCCGTGATACTCCGTCAGCGCCACGCGGGTACCGCCCGCGAAATCCGTGGCATGAGGCGCAAGCACCACGATCCACAAAAAACCGATCAAGACCACGGCGAGAACCGCACCGATGATGATCAGGGTGTAGCGCTTGGCGGGGCTGGTATTGGGGGAGTCGTTCATGATGGTTTCTTCCCGGAAAGGACATCTTGGTCTATGGGTAGCCGGCGCAGGCGAATGCCGGTGGCGGCGAACAATGCGTTGCCGAGGGCCGGCGGCGCGGCGGTCGCGCCCGTCTCGCCGATGCCGCCGGGGGCTTCGGCGCTCTTGATCAGGTGCACCTCGATCTGCGGAATTTCGTTGATTCGCAGCATCCGGTAGTCGTTGAAATTGCTTTGCTGCACCCGCCCTTTGTGGATGGTGATGTTGCCGTACAGGGCGGCGGTGAGCCCGAATATCAGGCCGCCCTGCAGCTGCGCCACCACGGTGTCCGGATTGACGATGATGCCGGTATCCACGGCGGAGACCATACGGCGCACATGCACCGCGCCATGGGTATCGACTTCGGCTTCCGCGACGGTGGCAATGAAGCTGCCGAACGCGACCTGCACCGCGATGCCGCGGCCGGTACGTGCGGGCAGGGGATTTCCCCAGCCGGACTTGGCCGCCGCAAGCTCGAGCGCCGCCTTCAGGCGGGGCGATTTGCCGAGCAGGTCGCGGCGAAAGGCGACCGGATCCTTGTTGGATTTCTTCGCCAGCTCGTCCATGAAGCTCTCGATGGCGAACACATTGTTGTTCGGGCCAACGCCCCGCCAGAAACCCGTGGGCACCGCGGGCGGTTCATCGCGCACATATTCCACCCGCAGATTGGGGATGTCGTAGGGAATGTCGGCGGCGCTGTCGATGGCATCGATGTCGATCCCTTTTTGAAAGGCCGGCGGCAGCCAACGAGCGATGATCGAGGAACCTGTGATGCGGTGCTTCCACCCGATGATTCGGCCATTGGAAACACTCGCCGACAAAGTATCGCGATACACGGGACGGTAAACATCGTGTTGAATGTCCTCTTCACGCGTCCAGACCACTTTGACCGGCCCGTCGACTTGCTGTGCGATTTGCACGGCACTCGCGACCATGTCCACTTCCAACCTGCGGCCGAAGCCGCCGCCGATGAGGTAGTTGTGCGCGGTGACCTTGTCGAGCGGCAGTCCGGTAACCTTTGCCGCGATGGCTTGGACCCTGGAGAACACTTGACTGCCGACCCATACCTCGCAAGCCGTCGGCGTGACATGCACCGTGCAATTCATCGGCTCCATGGTGGCGTGGGCGAGAAAGGGCATTTCATACGCAGCTTCCAGCAAGTCGCCTTGGGTCAGGCCCTTGGCGACGTCTCCCACGGAGTTGGCGACCGCGCCCTCCGTTTTGCTGGCGGCACGGAGCTGCTTCCAAACGTCGTCGGAGGAAACGGCGGAATGGGGTCCCTCGTCCCAGGTGATGTCGAGCGCGCTCAAGCCCTGCTTGGCCGCCCACATGTGATCGCCGACGACGGCGACAAGATCCTTGAGCACGATCACCTGGCGAACGCCGGGGAGACTTTTCGCTTTGGCGTCATCGACATGCCCCACCGTCCCGCCGAACACCGGGCAGGCGGCGAGGGTGGCAAACTTTACCCCGGACGGCATGACATCGATCCCGTATACCACTTTGCCGTTGACCTTGTCGGGCGTGTCGAACCGCTTGAGCGGGTTGCCGATCAATTTGAAATCTTTGATGTCCTTGAGCGGCGGGTCTTTCGGCGGCGTGAGGCCCTGGGCGCGATCGATCAGCGCCGCATATGCGACCCGGCGGCCGCTCGCCTCATGGATGGCCTCGCCCTTCTCGGTGCGAATACCGGCGGGCTCCACTTTCCATTGCTGCGAAGCGGCTTGAACGAGAATGGCGCGCGCGCCGGCCGCCGCCTTGCGCAAGGGCAGCCAGAACGCGCGCACCGAGTTCGAGTTGCCGGTGACTTGAATGCCGAACACCGGATTGCCGTAGAGCTTGTCATTGGGCGGCGCGGCCTCGAGGGACACTTGATCGAAAGCCGCGTCGAGCTCCTCCGCCAGTATCATGGCGACCGCCGTGTAAATGCCCTGACCCATCTCGACCTGCGGCATGATGAGCGTGACCTTGCCATGGGCATCGATGCGAATGAAGGCATTGGGCGCGAACACTGATTTTCCAGCTTGCGCGCCGTGAGCCGAAGGCAGCTGAAATGCGACCACCAACGCGCCGCCCACGGCGAGCCCGGCTTGGAGAAATCCGCGTCTGGTCAACGCAGAGTCGGTTCTTGGGATCGATTCCTGGACGATTGAGTCGGACATGGCTGATTCCCGGGATGCGGAGTTAGGCTTTGGCAGCATGTTTGATCGCCTCGCGGATGCGCACATAAGTGCCGCACCGGCAAATGTTTCCCGCCATGGCCGCATCGATGTCGGCATCTTCGGGATGCGGGGTGGAGTTGAGCAGAGCCGTCGCCGACATGATCTGCCCGGATTGGCAGTAGCCGCATTGGACTACCTCCAAATCCAGCCATGCCTTCTGCACCTTGGCCCCGGCCGCGGAAGCGCCGACCCCTTCAATGGTCGTGATTGCGCGTTGTCCGATCGACCCTACCGGCAATAGACAGGATCGTACGGGCGCGCCGTCGATATGCACGGTACAGGCGCCGCATTGAGCGATCCCGCACCCAAACTTGGTGCCGGTAAGTCCCAAGATATCGCGCAGCACCCAGAGCAGGGGCATATCGGGCGGAGCATCGGCATTCCTCACTTCGCCGTTTATTTTTAGACTGACCATGAGGCACCTCTTAAAGGGAACGCAATGGTTAGGGCGTCGTTTGCAGGAGCAAGACTATAGAACTACTGAACAAAACCCGCCATTGGGTTGTTGATTAATTGCGGCGAGCCGGGGAGGCCATGGGCAAATGATAAAATTTACAAACGCAGCTCGGCAATGCCTGCCAGATACGCGTCTTGGGCCATGGTCTATCCCCCTTTAGTCGCGCTTCAACGATCGGAGCAGCGGCGTGATCAGATCGATGGGCAACGGGAACACGATGGTCGAACTCTTTTCGCCGGAAATGTCGGCGAGCGTTTGCAGATAGCGCAGCTGTAACGACGCGGGCTCGCCCGACAGGATCTTGGCGGCTTCCGCTAGTGTCTGCGCTGCTTGCTTCTCGCCCTCTGCGTGGATCACCTTGGCGCGTCTGCCGCGCTCGGCTTCGGCCTGCCGGGCCATGGCGCGGATCATGGTCTCATCCAGATCGATGTCCTTGATCTCGACATTGGTCACCTTCATGCCCCAGGCCGCCGTATTCGCGTCGAGGATCTGCTGAATGGCGGCGTTGAGCTTGTCGCGCTGGGCCAGCATCTCATCCATTTCGTGTTGCCCCGCCACCGAGCGCAGTGTCGTCTGTGCCAGCTGACTGGTTGCCTCCCAGGGGTTGGTGACCTGCAAAATGGCCTTCTCGGGATCGACGATACGAAAATAAACCACCGCGCTGACTTTCACCGAAACGTTGTCCCTGGAAATCACGTCTTGTTTCGGCACATTCAGCACGACGGTGCGCAGTTCCAGCTTCTTCATCTGCTGAATCGCCGGCAGCACGAGCCGCACGCCGGGGCCTTTGACGCCGGTGAACCGGCCAAGCGTGAACATCACGCCGCGCTCGTATTCCTTCAGTACGCGTATCGAACTCATGACCAGCAGCAGCAATACGACAACGATGACGGGAAGCGAAAAGCTCATCGGCGACTCCTTCTAATTCTGTTGCGGTTCCACCCAGAGCGTCAGCCCGACGACTTTGACTATACGCGCCTGTTGTCCCGCTCGCAGCGGACCGGCGGTGCGGGCGTTCCACAATTCTCCGCCATAGCGCACGACGCACTGATCCTGACAATCGCCGACCGCTTCAACCAGCGCGCCGATCATCGTCTCGACACCGGTGCTGATGGGCCTGCGCCGCGCACGGGCCGCCAGCCAGCCGATGGTGACGATGACGAGCCCGCCGGCAACCGCGATTCCCACGATCAACGGCAACGCCACCTGCAGTCCCGATGCACGATTGTCGAATAGAATGATGGACCCGATGACAAATGCCGCCAGGCCGCCGACGCCGAGCGATCCAAACGCCGGCATGAAGAATTCCGTGACGATCAGACCGATGCCGAGCGCCATGAGAGCGAGACCCGCGTAGTTGACCGCCAGCAGTTGTAAACCGTAGAGCCCCAGCAGCAGCGCCAGCGCACCGACGACACCGGGCAGCACCGCGCCGGGGTTATATCCCTCGAGCAGCAGGCCGTAGACGCCGATCAGCAACAACCCGTAGGCAATGGTGGGATGAGTCAGCACCAACAGCACGCGCGTGCGCCAGTCCGGCACGACGCTCCGCACCGCAAGTCCCCGGGTATCGAGCACCAGCTCGTGATCCGCGGCTTTAACCTTGCGCCCCTGCAGCTGCAGCAGTAGATCCGGCACGTCTTTCGCGACGATGTCGATCACATGCTGCTCGAGTGCGTCGTTCGCAGACAGGCTCGCCGCCCCGCGCACGGCAGCTTCCGCCCAAGCGGCATTGCGGCCGCGCAATTGCGCAAGCGAGCGGATGTATGCGACCGCATCATTGACGGCTTTGCGCTCATGGGCCGTGCCGGCAGGAATGTCCTCCGGGACCGTGTGCTTCTTGCTTTGCTTCTTGTCGTCTTTGTTGTCATCGCCGGGATTGGCCGGCGGCGTGGCCGGCTCACCGCCGATCGAAATCGGTGTCGCTGCGCCCAGATTGGTTGCCGGGGCCATGGCGGCGAGATGGCTCGCATAAAGAATGTAAGTGCCTGCACTGGCCGCCCGCGCTCCGCTCGGCGCAACGTAGCCCACCACAGGCACCGGAGAGGCGAGTATCGCCTTGATGATGTCGCGCATGGAGGTGTCGAGTCCACCGGGGGTATCCATCTGCAGGATGACGACGGCGCTGCGGTCGTTGCCCGCGGCCGCGAGCGAGCGCTCGAAATAGAGGCTCATTGCGGGCCCGATGGGACCGCTCAACTCGACCACGGTTGCGAACCGGTCGGCGGGTGCGGTGTCGTCGCTGCGGCTCGATGCCGGACTCACAAACAAAAGCAGTAAGCTAAGCCACTGCGCGATGCGGCGCAATTCAATCCGCCTGGAACGAACTCCGCTCACTGCCCGGCCCCTTTTGGCGGTGGCCCTGTATCAAGCTTTCCGATGGTAGCCTGAAGCGGGACGCGCGTCTTGACTAATGGTGCCCGGGCGATCAATGGTGCCCAGGCGAGCAATGGCGCTCAGGCCGGCGATGGCGCTCAGGCCGGCGATGGCGCTCAGGCCGGCGATGGCGCTCAGGCCGG
>Ga0137398_10000856_pt1 | contig 11628 bp, 13 predicted proteins | sample czorhiz216metaG_FD_106659 | JGI IMG/M metagenome (GOLD analysis project Ga0137398, IMG submission 106659) | Vadose zone soil microbial communities from Angelo Coast Range Reserve, California, USA - czorhiz2.16 metaG | ecosystem: Environmental > Terrestrial > Soil > Vadose zone | place: USA...
GCCTCCGTCGATCGTCCAGCAAGGTACAGCGTGAGCGGCCCCATCGTGTGGGCTGCTGTCATCACGCCGGACGCCCGCGACATGGCCCTGCGGTCCATGTCGATGGCCGCTTCGAGATCCCCAGCAGCCTGCCGGCAGCGTGCCAGCCAAGCGATTGCGTTTGCGGCGAGATCGGCGCGCTGCAACCGTTCGGCAAGCTGCAACGCTTCGGTCGCGTACTGTTCCACTGGACGGACATCGAGGAGGAGGAACCATGCTCGCGCCAGAGCCAGCACGAGCTCGCACCGCCGCTCAATCTGCTGCTGATCCAAGTGATGCAGGGCTGCCTCTAGCTCGCGTACCTCCAGCGTCCACTGTCCGAGCGCGCCGAAGGAAGAGGCGCGTCGTGTGTGCAAGTCGACCCGTCGCAGTTCGGTCTCGGGTCCAGTCGGCCTGAATTCGAGGGAGTGAAGGGCCAAGTCGAACAGCCGCGCGGCCTGTTCGTGCGCCAGCCCGTCAGCGGCCTGATCGCCAGCCCGTGTCGCGTAATCCACGGCCTTGTCGACCGCACCGGCCGATGCCGCCTGCGAGAAGTGGTGAGCTAGTTCGGCCAGTGGCGGATTCGGCATGTTCTGCGTGAGACGCTCAATGGCGTCGGCGACGAGCCGATGCAGTCTCACTCGACGTGGGGAACTCAGCTCTTTGTACAGCGTCTCCCGTATCAGCGCGTGCATGAACTCAAAGCGACCGCTCACTTCTTGCGACTCGCTGACGAGCTGCGCGCGGGTCGCCTCCTCAATCGCGTCGAACAGCTCGCTACCTGGCAGATCCGCAATGGCTTCGAGGAGAGTGGCATCGAATTCGCGACCGATGACCGCTGCAATGCTCAGCAGTCGGTTGCACGCTTCGCTTAGCCGAGACATCCGTTGGCCGATGACTTCTTTGATTCCCTCGGACAACCCAAGATCTTCGATCTCGATCGTTCTTCCCGTCACTCCACTAACTCTGGCGATCGCTCCCGTCTCCTTCAGATGCTGGAGTATTTCGGTCGCGAAGAACGGATTGCCGTCGGTGCTGTCCATTACCACCTGAGATAGCTGCGATGGAGCATTCGGTCCGACGATCGAATTGACCAGTGCCTTGACGTGCGTGATCTTGAGTCCACGGAGCGCGAATCGCGTTATACCCCGCTCGCGCCGCAAAGTGGTCAGCATTCCCGCCAGCGGGTGCGCCCGATCAAGCTCACTCTCTCGATACGTCACGACGATGGCGAGAGAGGCCATGCTTGCAGATCGCATGAGGTGCCGCAGTAGCAATAGCGTTGGGTTGTCAGCCCAGTGCAGGTCGTCGAATAAGAGGAGGATCGATCGCGCCCTCGACGCAACAGCAAGCATGCCCGCCACAGCTTCGAAGAGACGGTATCGCTGTCCCTCAGGATCCATCGGCAGACGGCTCGGAAGGTCAGGAATCCGATTGCGAAGTTCCGGTACGAATGGCACGAGCTCGCCCCCGCCGCCGATGGCGGCCAGTTGCGCACGGAGATCGGCGTCTGGGCAATGGCGAAAATACCAGCTTAAACACTCTACGAAGGGCTGGTACGGCACCAGATTCTCCTCATCGCTGTAGCCCATGAGGACGGTAGTCCCTTCGGCGGCGCGACTGCGGGCGAACTCCAGCGAGAGTCGCGTCTTTCCGATGCCGGGCTCACCCGCGACGAGCAGCAATTGATGCCGACCATCTTTCGCACGCTGCCACACGTCCTGCATCTGCCCCAGTTCGCCTTCGCGCCCGACGAAATCAACCAAAGCGGTCGCAAGCAGCGAGGGCGGTAGCGGGATGCCCAATCGTGTGCCATCGAGTTCATCGTCGGATGTCACGCGAACTTCTGAGATGAAACGATATCCGCGCTTCGGTACCGTTTGAATATAGTTCTGCCCATCGGCAGTCGCACCGAGCACCTGTCGCAGCGACGAAATGCCACGGGTCAGGCTGCCCTCTTCCACGGCAACGCCGGACCAAACCCGATCGAGCAGATCCTGCTTCGGGAGCAGACGACCTGCGTTCTGAACAAGCACGGCCAGTAGATCGAACACCTTCGGAGGAAGTGGGACGACCTGGGTACCGAGCAGAAGCCGGCGCTCCTGCTCATCGAGGCGGTACCGATCGAAGACGAATAGGCGCTTGCGTGACATCCGAAAAATTTCCGCAATTCGTCCGAACGCGGTCAGGACTTTTTCGCCCTCTCGAGCGACCTTTGCGATGCCTATTGTATCCGTTCACGCATTCTAAGGAAACGAACGGTCAGGCGAGGAGGATTTTATGAGCAGAATGGCGGTCACCGTTATCGCACTCTGTCTGATTACTATGATGAATCCGGTGAATACCGTGTGTGCAGATGAGGTGCTGGACTGGAACGCGCATGCCGCTAAGGCGATCGTGACCGTCGGCGGCCAGGTGCCACCACGTGCCTTGATCAGGCTCGCGATGGTCCACCTGGCGATCTACGACGCCGTGAATGCGATCGAGGGAGCGCCATTTGAGGGCTATGCCAGCGTCCCGTCTGTGGATCGCCCGGCCTCAGAAGAAGCGGCCGCAGCTACCGCAGCCCACGATGTCCTCGTGGCGTTGTTTCCCGCGCAAGCGACTGATCTTGATGCAAAGTACGCGACATCGCTCGCAGCACTACATGACGACGACGCCAAGGCAAATGGGATCGCTGTCGGCCACCAGGCGGCGAGCGCCATCTTGATCAAGCGTGCCGGAGACGGTCGGGATGCCACCATGAACTACACGCCGGGCTCGGGTCAGGGTGTTTGGGTGCCGACGCCGCCAGCGTTTCTTGCAGCGCTGGCTCCGGAAATCCCGTTCGTGCAGCCGTTTGCCCTACACTCCGCATCCCAATTCCGTCCAGAGCCCCCATTTAGCCTCAGCAGCGAAGATTGGGCGCGCGACTATAACGAGATCAAGGCGCTCGGGCCTGCGATCGGAAGCATCCGAACTCCAGAACAGACCGACATCGCTCGGTTCTGGAGCGACAATCCGCCCTTGCAGTGGAATCGTGCGTGGCGTGCATTGTCCGTGGCCAAAGGCCTCGGTTTGGCCGACAATGCACGCTACTTCGCCATGCTCGCGACGGCATCGGCCGATGCACTCATGGCTTGCTGGGACGCGAAGTATTTCTACAATTTTTGGCGGCCCGTTACCGCCATTCGGGCAGGCGATACCGACGGCAACCCGGAAACCGCGCCGGATCCGGCGTGGATAGGACTCGTCATCACCCCAAACCATCCTGAGTACCCCGCAGCCCACGGCTGCTTCAGCGCCGCCTCCACTGAGACCCTGAATTATCTGTTTGGCAGCGACGAGGTCGGCTTGTCGATGGACAGCAACGTCGTTGGGCTCGTCAACCCTCTCCGAACTTATAATCGCCTCTCAGAAGCACTGGAGGAAGTGCTCGACGCCCGGATTTATGGCGGAATGCACTACAGAAATTCGACCCGCGTCGGGGCGCACCTGGGAAAGCAGGTATCCAGGTTTACGACGAGGCACTTCTTCCGTCCCGCTAAGCATCACGGGAACGAAACGAACGAATAGGACATGTGAGGAAGGGTGACGGTTGCTGTTGGAGCAGCAGCCGTCCCCCTTTCAGCTTTTCGCCACGAACCACGGCATCGCTGCCACGACCACTGCTCAACAGGCGTCGCTGGATTGCAGCCCAAAAGAAACCCGAAGCGTAGGTCGCGGATCCGCCACGATCTATATTGATCGGTGGGGGCGAAATGCCAGGAACAGCAGGCCGCGAAGGCCCGTTTCAGTAGGGGCAAGAGCGTTCTGGTCGTCCTGTTCGTGCCAAGCGTCGAGTACGACGTAACGACAGCCATCGACATCAATCAGAATCACTGAGTCGATGCCTCTCGGGAGGCGTTTGGGCGGGTTATTCGGAAGTGCGACCGACACTAGCTGATGCGTTGAATCGGTTCGTCTACGCACCGGAGTCAGAGAAAATGTAGATGGTAGTGGCGCTGCCGGAAACTCTTTTCAGGCGAAGACCGCCACCATCGTAAAGGCTGAGGTAGGCATCTGGCTTACAACGTCTAACTCGGCGCAGCGAGTTAATCCTCTCTTTGTCTCTTCCTGTCCAACCAATCCCTTTTCCCACTCCCAATCCTTACCGCACCACATTTGAGCTGTCAGCAACCCTTCTTCTCTCCCGGTTGGGTGCTGTGCTTTTCTGAGAGTTGCGCTTTCGTCGTTGTGCTGGCCGTCGATCGGCCCACTTTAGGATACCGTCAAGCGTAGGACAAAGCGATTGGCCCCATGGTGTCAGACAGTATTCAACCTTCGGCGGCACCTGAGGATAGGCCGTACGCACGACGATTCCGTCCACTGCCAAGCTGCGGAGCTGCTGCCCCAGCATTTTCTGAGTGATGTTGGGTATGGCTCGTTCCAGCTCGGAGAAGCGCATCACCCTGCCTCCGAATAGATGGAACAGAATCACAAACTTCCATCGTCCTTCCAATAGGCGGAGCGCTGCTTCTACGTCTGCCGCCGCGGATGTGGGCGTATAGCGTTTCGGCATCGATATTCCCCTAACGCACTTTTTTGTGCGTACTTCCTATTCTATCAGTACGATGCGAAACTCCTGACTGTGTAACTGCACGGAGGAGAATCCGATGGCGCTCGATGTACCCGAACCAGTCGCCGCATACCTGGCCGCCGAAGAGGCGAAGGATGCGGACGCGCTTTCCTGCTGCTTCACCGAAGATGGCACTGTCCGCGACGAGGGCCAGGATTATCACGGTCGCGACTCGATCCGCCAATGGAAGCAAGCGGCGGACGCGAAATATCGATACGTCCTGCAGGCCGTCAACGCTCAGATGCATGGAGACAAGGTGACTGTGCGTGCCCGGCTCACTGGTCAGTTTCCCGGGAGTCCTATTGAACTGGACCACATCTTCAAACTTTCCAATGACAAGATTTCTTCACTGGAGATTCGATCATGACGATGACATATCCTTTCCTCGTTTCGGGAGATGAGTTTAAGGGCAAGCGGGTTCTGGTAACCGGCGGCACAAAGGGCATGGGACAAGCGATGGTACGCCGTTTTACTCTGAGCGGCGCTTCCGTCGCAACGACTGCACGCTCGCCGCTGCCAGAAGGGCAGGCGGTTGCTCTATTCGTGCCAGACGGATATCAGTACGGCTGTAGGTGTACAAGATGCAATCAATCGCGTTCAGCGGGAGTGGGGTGGACTCGACATCCTAGTGAACAATGTCGGAGGGTCAGATGCTCCGAACGGCGGATATAAGGCACTCTCTGACGACGACTGGCAGAAGGCACTCAACGTCAACTTGCTGGCATCCGTTCGTCTCGACCGAGCATTTCTGCCCGGCATGATCGAACGCAAATCAGGTGTCATTCTTCACATCTCGTCCATCCAGCACCGTCTGCCGCTCTATGACGCGACGCTTGCTTATGCTGCGGCGAAAGGTGCGCTCAATACCTACAATAAGGGCCTGGCAAACGAAGTTGGCCCGAAGGGCGTCCGCGTCAACATGATCTCGCCTGGATTCATCGAGACTTCAGGCGCACGCGGCATGATCGTGCGACTCGCACAGAGCAGCGGCATCAGCGAGGATGCTGCTCGACAACAAATCATGAACATGATCGGAGGCATTCCCATTGGCCGACCCGGCCAACCGGAGGAAGTTGCCGAACTGGCGGCATTCCTAGCATCTGATCGTGCAGCTTCGATTCATGGTGCAGACTACATAATTGATGGCGGCACGATGCCTACCGTCTGATCGTGTATCTTCTGGTCGCCGCCTGAGTGCCATCGTGCAATCAGGGACAGTGGCAATGACATGGGTTCTTATTGTTCGCTGCTATCGCAACCGAGGGAGAAGCGCAGTGCGGCACAGATTTCCCGCATCCGCGTGGAACTTAGCTGAGCCACGCGCCTCCCCAACCGCTGTTGCGAGACCGTAACCGCGTTGTGCAGATTGACTGCACAGGGTGCTTTCATGCCATCTTCTTCGTTCAGGACCACCTCCGACGGGACACCACGGATCGTAGAGGTGATCGGCGCTACGGTGACGGTCGATAGATAAGCAATAGAGCTGTCGCGAGAAACCACAACCGCTGGTCTGTTCTTGTCAGGCGGAGCAAACTGGTACAGGCGGACATCTCCTCGGGCTATTCTGGCGGCCACGCTGCCTCCGCTTCCCAAAGCTGTGATTCCTGGTGCCCTGGCGGGTGTTTCGCGTAGCCTTCGCGGTCGCGTTCTTCCCTGGCGCGAATCTCCAGTTTCCGGAGGTGCTCCCGCAAGGCGTCGCGTACCAATGCTGAACGATTTCGTTTGGTCCGGCGTGCCGCGCGATCGGTGGCTGCCAAAAGCTTCTTATCGAGAACAATCTGGACCGTTTCCATATGTTGACCCTGTTCCACAGTCTACTCCACACCCATCTGCACGGCAATCCCTGCCAAAAGCACGCTGCAGGCGGTGCTGGATCGCTACGGCCTCGTGGAGTACCGCGGTGCGTGCGTTGTCGTGCTCAGGGAACCCCTTTATAGGTGGGCCAACGTCCTAACGAAAACTGTGTACCGACTACAGCGACTTCTTGCCAGGGAATCGCCAATACTGGGGTGAATGGTGCAAAGCGAGAACAGCGGACTTTTCGTGATCCTCGTAGAAGCAATTGCCCCACGTATGAAATAAGTTCGCCATTGAACTAGCCGAAGCAGGTGCACTACCGTGCTCGGATCGTGCATTTGAGAGTGACGTTGAGGCCCTTGGAGTTAGCTCTGAACGAGAAGCAGGTTCCCTGAGTTTGTTGGAAACAATAGAAACTCAAGCAGGAAATGGAATGCTTAGAATGAGTTCCCGTGCTTGCAAAGCAGCTGAGCTACACGGCCAGACCACTCAATACAAGCGCGTTTGAACTTGAGCGTGCGCTGCTTTTGTTAGGTGCGTATCCGCTGTTTCAGGAGCACCTTAACAGTTTCGCCCACTTCCTTTCCGATCGCTCGGCGTATCTCTATCTTTACAGGCAGCATGTGCCTGCCGTCGCCCATAGCCATGAACGAACTTTTGAACGGATGACCATCAATTGTGCCTCCAACTTTAACCAGGCCACGTGTAGCGAAAAACTTGACTGAATTCGGCCAGACCACATAGGTCCATCCGCCTTTGTGGCTCTTCTGCAGTCTGGCAGAAAACGATTTGTTCAACATGTTCGCGAATCCTTCAAAGTCACCCGGAGTATACGTCACATATCCACGTTCCCTTTAATAGGACTTTTCCGGTTAGCGTCCAAGTGCCCTGACAGTTTGCACTAGCCTTCTTGGGACCGTGTCCATGAATCGAGATGGGCCCAGGTTTAGGTAGGCCGACTACACTTTCAGATGGACTCGAAGCGGAATTGTCCGGCCGTCAGACAGCCTTGTCCCACTACCGGACAGGGTCAGGCGATGCAACTGAACTTTAGATGCCTGCTTTCAACAACTTACGATGGTAAGCGGTTTGCATCATTCATAGCAGCCATGAATACATTACTGCGCGATCTCGGTTACGGCCTGCGGACGCTGACGCGAAATCCCGGCTTTGCCGCAGTAGCAGTTCTTACGATTGGTATTGGAATCGGGGCGAGCACCACTATCTTCAGTTGGATGCGCCCAATGCTTCTGAATCCGCTGCCCGGCGCCGCCCAGGCGGAACGCATCGTGGCCATCGAGAACACGGCGCCGGACGGCGAGCCGATCACCACGTCTTACCTGGACTTCCGCGATTTCCGCGACAATCTGAAGCTTGTGAATTTGGTGACGGCGCGGGTGGGAAATGTGTTTTCTGTTGGCGATGCCCCGCACACCACCCAAGTTTGGGGTGAACTGGTGTCGGGGGGCTTCTTCGACATGCTTGGCATAGAGCCGGAAGCTGGGCGTTTCTTCTCCGACGCGGAACGCGATGACACGCAGAACGTGCATGCCGTTGTGGTCATCAGCCACAGCTATTGGAAGAGCCACTACGAATCGGATCACTCGGCCATTGGGTCGAGCCTGCGCATCAACCGCACGCCGTTCACGATTATCGGTGTGGCACCGGAAAGTTTCCACGGCACACGCTCGGGACTGGATTACGAGATGTGGATGCCACTGACGATGTACGGTCAATTGACCCATACAGGCTATTGGATGTTGCGCGACCGAAACACGCGTAACTTCATGATCTTCGCGCGGCTCGCGCCCGGCGTAACCATCGAGCAGGCGCGTGAGGAAGAGCAAGCGCTGGCAAATCGTATGGCGGTGGCCGACGCGGACTCGAATCAAGGAATTGGCGCGACGGTGTTGCCGGTTTGGCAGTCGCACTTCGGGACCCAGTCGATACTCCTGACGCCGATTACCATCCTGATGGGAGCCAGCGGCGTGGTGCTGCTGATTGTTTGCGCTAACCTGGCAAACCTACTGCTGGCGCGCGCGACTGGGCGGCTGAAAGAGTTTAGTGTGCGGCTGGCGATGGGCGCGCGGCCGATGCGATTGATCCAGCAGCTTCTCACCGAGACATTACTGATGGCGGTGGCCGGCTCGGTGTGCGGCTTGATGCTGGCAAACTTGCTGGGCGGCGCGTTGCGCTGGCTGCTTCCAGCAGTCGCGAGGCCAACAATGTTGCAACCGCCGCTCGACGCGCAGGTCCTGGCATTCACCATGGCGCTGGCATTTGGCGTCGCGATTCTTGCGGGACTGGCTCCGGCGCTGCACGCCACGCGATCCAACGTCAACGAGATGCTTAAGGAGGGCGGCCGCAGCGGGACTTCGGGCGCGCACTCGCACCGGTTGCGCGGCCTGCTGGTGACTTCCGAGGTTGCCCTGGCGGTGATCGCCTTAGTGGGCGCCGGATTATTTTTGAAGAGTTTCCAAACCGCGCGGGGCATCGATCCGGGCTTCAAACCAGAGGGTGTGGCACTGGCGCGGTTCGATTTTTCCTCGGCCGGCTATGATGCGCGGCAGACCGACAGTTATTGCCGGCGTCTCCGCGAGCAGTTGGAGCGCCAGCCTGGAGTGACCGCGGTTAGCTACGACGACTCGCCGCCTTTGGGATTTAGCGGCGGAAACTGGGAAACGCTTGAGGTGGAGGGTTACGTTCCGGGCCCAAACGAGAATATGAAGATCTACCGGGACCTAGTATCTCCTGGCTACTTCGAGACGATGAAGATACCGCTGTTGGAAGGGCGCGATTTTGATCCGCGCGACGACGCCACTTCCCTGAAGGTGATGGTCGTCAACCGGGAATTCGTGCGGCGCTTCCTGGCCAATCGCAGCGTACTCGGACGCAAGGTGCATGGATGGGGCGAATGGTTCACGGTTGTTGGCATAGTCGAGAACAGCAAGTATCACCGGGTTACGGAGAGTCCGCAGCCGTACTTCTACATTCCCATTCGGCAGATTTTCCGGCCGGAGTATGGTCTGACGTTCGATGTGCGAACTTCCGGATCGGTGAATGAAGCGATTGGGGCGCTGCGCCACGAGGCAACGGCGATTGATCCGGCGCTGACCATCTTCGATGCTGAGCCAATGACCGAGTACGTGGCTGCGTCGCTCTTCGGTGCCAAGATTGCCGCGAGTCTTTTGAGCGTGCTGAGCGGGTTGGGGCTGCTGCTGGCAGCCATCGGTCTCTACAGCGTCATGGCGTATGCAGTAGCGCAGCGGACCGGCGAAATCGGGATTCGTGTCACGCTAGGCGCGCAGCCAAGGGACATCATGCGGCTGGTGATCCGGCAAGGCATAACGTTCGCGGCGGCGGGCTTGGTTGCGGGCTCGCTGGCGGCTGCGGCGCTGGCGCGCGTGGTGGCGGCGATGCTGGTGGGTGTTGGTCCGGCTGATCCGCTGGTGTATGCCGCGGCGACCGGGTTCACGGTGCTCGTCACGCTGGCCTCCGCAGCGATCCCCGCCTGGCGGGCGCTGCGGGTCGACCCGGCGGTAGCGCTCCGCTGGCAGTAGAGTTGGTTGGAAATGGCCTTACTCTGTAGGCCTTTGGGCTGTCCACTCGGTTGTACAACATGATCTGATATCCGCAACCATAAGCCGTACATGGATCAGGTTGCTCCAATGCGCTACCAAATCGCTGCCGAACGTCCTGAAGTGTTGGAGCCCGCCCCTTTTGTGAAAGGTCATATGCGACACGGACAACAGCGTGCGCACTGCGTTTCAATCGGTATGAATAGATGCAGAATGTGCAACCTGGCAGCACGGCGAGGACGATGGCGACAACTCTTCGACGAAAGCCTCTTCCTCAAGGCCTTAACGGAAGGTTTGCCCATGATTCGTCCCGGATCAGTAGACATATGCCGTCCGATGATGGTCAGATACTCCGTAATCTAAGGAGTCACCCGATGACCGCAGCAGATTTTCGCACGATTGCACTGAGCCTGGAGGGGGTGGAAGAGTACCCCCACGCAGGATTGCCGGCTTTTCGTGTAGGAGGCAGGAAATTTGCTTCGCTGGCCTCGCAAGCAGGGGGGTACGGAAATCTGATGCTTACGCTGGAGCAGCAGGCGGCGTTTGTGGAGGAGGCGCCCGAGATTTTCCTGCCGATTCCTGGCGGCTGGGGAAAGATGGGACACACGCATATTCGCCTGGCGGCGGCGAGCGAGGATGTACTGGCGGGTGCACTCCGAACTGCGTGGAGACTACGAATTGATAAGAACGCAAAGACAAGCCGAAAAAAAACCCATGCGGCGGAACGCAGGGAGTAACAGATAACAAACGCGGGAAGCGACGAGTATGAGAGCAACAAGCGCGCGAAACATTAGTAGCCATAAAAAGGACTTGTCGCCAGAACAACGTGAAGAACTACTGAGGGCATTGAAAGCCCGTTTTGAGAAAAACATGAACCGCCATAAAGGTCTTGAATGGGATAAAGTGCAAGCAAAGCTGGAAGCTAATGCTGAAAAACTGTGGTCACTCAATGAAATGGAAAGAACTGGCGGTGAACCGGATGTTGTTGGTCATGATAAAAAGACGGGCGAATACATTTTTTATGATTGTTCAGCGGAAAGTCCTAAAGGCCGCAGAAGTGTTTGCTACGATCGTGAAGCGCTGGAGTCAAGGAAAGAACATAAACCAGAAGCTAACACTATTGATATGGCAGCTGCCATGGGCATTGAGCTTTTAACGGAAGAACAATATCGAGAGTTGCAGAAACTTGGAGATTGCGATACGAAAACGTCGAGCTGGGTGAAAACACCTTCTGACATCAGAAACCTCGGCGGCGCCCTCTTTTGTGATCGCCGCTACGACACTGTTTTCGTGTATCACAACGGTGCGGAATCTTACTATGCCGCTAGGGCATTCCGTGGCTTGCTAAGGGTCTAAATTTTGCATGCTGGCAGATCAAACAGTCGATGCCAATCAAGGATCGCGGGAATTTCCCGGTCCTCCGGGAACAAGCTTAGCGTCGTATATTGCTGGTGAGTTTCGTCGAAGACCTGCAGCGTCTTGCGCCACATCGCTTCCTGATTATCGTTAATCTCCCCAGATACGACACCGTCCGCTGCGCCGTCTTGTTCTGCCCCACGCGGCGGTTCTCCACTACACTGAAATAGCGATGCTGCTTGCCATCCTTCCTTCTGACTTTGGCGCGAAGAAACATCGTCC
>Ga0137398_10000857_pt1 | contig 11625 bp, 11 predicted proteins | sample czorhiz216metaG_FD_106659 | JGI IMG/M metagenome (GOLD analysis project Ga0137398, IMG submission 106659) | Vadose zone soil microbial communities from Angelo Coast Range Reserve, California, USA - czorhiz2.16 metaG | ecosystem: Environmental > Terrestrial > Soil > Vadose zone | place: USA...
CTGTCCGGAGAAGAAACGCCTGCCGTTTCGCTACTTCGATCACCAACCCGGCCGCACCATCCGCGTATACGCAGCTCGCAAAGAAGAATGCCACGTGTGTCCCTCACGGCAGGCCTGCTGCGGGCAAAGTAAACTGAAACAAACCGGACGCAGAATCACCGTCTCTGAGGACCGGTTGCCCATGCGAAGGTTCGAGGAACGGATGAGCACTGCCCATGCCAAGCAGGTCTATCGCCAACGCGCACGAGTGGCGGAGTTTCCTCACGCTTGGATCAAAAGCAAATGCGGGCTGCGGCAGTTCAGATGCCGCACCAGACCGAAGGTAGCCTGTGAGGTGCTGTTCGCAGCCTTGACGTATAACCTTCAGCGATCCATGAAGCTCAGCAGCTTCATCAGTCGTTAGGTCGAACCCGCCCGGCCGATCGCCGCGTTGAGTGAGTTGCATTACACCAAAGCTAGTCCTGGGATCTTTGAGGCTACGCGCAGCCTCTCGCTGCGGGTCATTTCTTTCACGGCTTCCCGGCAAGGGAAGGGTTGCCGACCACCCGGGAGTTACCTCGTATCGATCTCCGATTCGCGAGCGACCGAGTAATGGGCAACTCTGACCTTACAGTCGCGGCACTACTCTGATCCTTGGGAGATGAAAGACAGCCTCACTTTTCCGAATGACAAAACTAGGCCGAACCCAACAACAGTTCTGTGGAATAGAGGTTACGGTTTAGGACGTCAGCATTTTCCATAGTTGTTCGGATGGAACGGCCCTTAAGTCGCGCCGACTCTTGGCCTGCATTTTCGAAAGAATATTCGAGAGATGGAACTTTACGGTGCTCACACGGATTTGCAAAAGCTCGGCAATCTCTTTGTTTGAGAGACGAACGCGCACGAGTTCCAGAATCTCATTTTCCCGAGCGGTGGTTGTTTGACGATCCCGAGCGTCTTTCCGAAGCACAGAAGCTGCCTCACGCAGGAATTCCAGAAATGCGTCGTGTGGAACCCAGAACTCATTCGCGGCAACAAGAAAAATCGCCCGAACTAACGCGCGGGACACCTCAGCGTGCGGTACGTACCCATGGGCGCCCATAGCAAGAAGTTGCACGATTCCTTCATTGGATTTCTCGTGGTCCAATATCACGAATCTCGGGTCCGAGCTGCGAGGTCGCAGGTGCCGAAGACACTCGCCGAGTGGTACTTCGAGACCGCATTGGTCGACGACGAAAACGGTGTTCCCCCGCCGGAGTGGCGAACTGAGCATGAATTGCTTGAGGGTTAGCGCGCGGATTAGGCGCTCTCTCCCTAGAACTTGGCAAAGATATGTCTCCGCGAGACAGTTCTGGGATATGACGCAAACCTGGACGGCAGCCCGTGGGAAAATCTGGCCCATTTCGGCCTCCGACAGCAAGAACCACCGTCAAGAGGATCAACGTTCAGAATAACGAGTGACGAACCGACCGGCACACCCTCTTGAAGAACCAAAGTATGCTACTCGGGATGGCGGGCTGTCAACTTGCCCCGTCTTTCGGTCGAGTTGAGCCCCGTCTCTCGGTTGGATCGACGCTCCGCTGAACAGCGGTTGTATACCCTTTGCCCAGGCCAGTAGCATACGAATCTGTCTTTTCCATGCGTGGCAGGTACGACTGGGATCGACCGGTGCCATTTTGGTCCACGGCACTCAGATGAAGCACTTGAAATGAAACTGCAACTGACACGAGCGACGGATGTGCGCGCAGAGCTGTATGAACTCCTAGAGGAGTATGCTCCAACCTGGCACACACAGAATCACCACGAAAAAGGCTAGTCCGCCTTGCGGTTGGTGAAAGCGTTTTAGCCATTCCAGGCCCAGATTTCCATTGGGGATCGACATGCCCTGCAAGTCGTGCGGCTCAGTCAACCAGAGCAAGTTCGCGGGGGAGATAGGCATCCATTTCCCAGGCCTGAAAAACATTGACAAGCCCGTCGTGTGGGTATTTCCAGAGCTTGTGGTCTGTTTGGATTGTGGCACCGCAGAATTCGCTGTGCCGGAAGCTGAACTGCGCTCACTTGCAAAAGGCGATGCCGCTGCGGCGGGATAACCTAGAGTCTTCGAGCCATTCTTCGTCGTGAGGGTTTGCTCCCCGTGGGCCGATTCGGTTGGTCTTCAAGCAGCAACTGACGAATTTATCTCTGTGTCATTTCAGTGTTGTAGTAGCTGTTTCACTGAGAATAAACGGCTGAGTGTTCCGCAAGGATACTCTGAAAAACGTGCTCGTCTTCCTGGCCATGAAAGCCGCTGGAGGGATACGCACACAGGAGGTCCACTTCGTGTGTTTTGGCTAGTTCGTTGCAGCCTTGTTCGAGCCGGATCGCCGCATCCCTTTTCCCTTCCGCCCACAAGCGGCCTATGCATTCACCACAAAATGCAACACGGGGATATTCTGCCTTCGCTGCTTTGGAGGCCGCCTCGACCAGGGCGCTGAAGTCTTCGAAAAATCGGACGGGGTCAGGCAAACCATCCACCAAGAGTGTGGCGAGCGTGTCGGCGACATCCAATAAAATGAGCGTGCCTTGCTCAATGGCACCGTCTATATCCACGCTTTCTTCATTCAATCTTTGACAAAGGCTCTCCTGGTGTGACTTCGTAACAAGCACAATAGCTGCGTTACCGCCCTTGAGGGCAGCGGCAATAAAGCGAGTAAAGCTATCCACGAAGACCATGTCATCAGAATAGAACAGAACCTCATGACGGTGAGGGGCTTGCTCTTCTGAGGCGTCAGAAAATTCGTAGCCCTTTAAGCTGCTACTGACAAATTGCTTACCCCGAAGAACCGCATCCACGGCAGGCAGCAGTCCGCTTAGGGCATTTGCCTTATGAACGTAACCCAGGGCACCCGTACCTAGAGCTGCCCGCACGACTTCAAGATCATTGTTCTGACTTAGGAAGATTATTTTGGAGCTGGGGGATAGTTCTCGCATCTGCCGAGCGGCTTCGATTCCATTCAGTTTTGGAAGACCAATGTCCAGCACAATCAGGTCTGGTTTTAGTTCTTCGGTCTTCTGAATGGCTTCTGATCCATCCAACGCCTCGGCAATGACTTGCCATTCCGGCCGTGCCTGAAATAGCAAACGGACTTGTCGTCGCCAGCCTTCGTAATCATCAGCTACGAGAATGTGGATTGATGACAACAGTTACCGCTCCACTTCTGTCGTTAACGACATAAGAACACCTCGCGTGCAAATTAGTTGTACAACCTTTGCGCGTATTGACCCGCCCCTCGGAATCTGCCGGTAGCGGGTCCACAGCGCGGAGCCCTGGACTGTGGACCCACTACTATCTCATTTCGCCGTTTCTAACAACGTGGTTACAGTCTAATACCTAATTAACGGGTCAACGGACTCGATGCTCCACGCACGGTGCGCTTGCAAACTGTCAATTCCGTTTCACACACCTCTGCCTTTCGGGCTCAGGGCGAGGATGTGTCACGTATGTCTTGCCTGAAGATATTTTGTTGCCCCGCACCATACCTGCTGCAGACCGACGCGTCTGTGCAGAATTGGACAGTTCGGAGCCTGTAGCGTGATTTGAAGCCCTGAGGGACTCCGATTACGCGTGTCGTCCAAGTGAATCAAAAATGGAGATGATTCACCATTGTCTCAGATTGAAGTCGTACGTGCGGGATTCCAGCCGGCCTATCCAGACCTTATACTGTGCGGCTGCCTGAGCATCTTGCTGGGTCTGCCGTAAAAATTCCCGTACGAGCTTCTGGTCGTAGGTGTGACTGACGCCAAACCGACGCCCAATTTCGCGGAGCGGGCATCTCGGTTCCTCGCCCATGGACCATTGGCACGCGAGGCGCTTGATTACGCGCGTCTCTTGCGGGCTGCGCCAAGGCCGCGGCGGACGCCAATGCGCCCACGCTTTTTCCAGCTTTCGGCGCGATGTTTCAGGAGACGGGATCAAGCACAAAAAAGCAAATCAAAGCGGAAGCTGCGAGGTTTGCCCTCCCTCGCGCACGGGGCGCTTCTGGCGCACGATTCGCTTGGAAAGCTCCCGATAACGAGGACAACATCTGCCGAAATTGACGCAAGAGCTGCCGATATTGCGCCCGTTCCTCTCTTGCGTGCTGCGAATACCGCCCGTGCTTGGTCACGGCTTTCCGGATTCGCTCGATACCCTCCAGAGTCCTGGCTCCCGTACTCAGCCCACCGTGCAGCCTGCACCCGCCGTTTTTCGTTGCTGGACACTGGCAGGTTGTCCCTCGCCTTGTCCTTGCCCCACAACGGGCCGCCTTCGAGAAGTCGCCTGAAGGGTTGCCATTTTTTAGCGTTCCACGCCGTTTGTCATGGGGTGTTGCCCCGATTTCGCCAATCCTCCCCTGCCCGCTGCCATAGGCCCCCCCACGCTGATATAGCTACCTACAATTTGAGTATATCCCCAAGCCAGTCTTCGATGTACCATCACCAGAGAATGGCAATCTCCCTAAAGACCCTGAGCTAATTGACAGGGTCTAAAGGACGAACCGTGGCGTGACGTCCCCTTAACAGCCGCGTATGTCCGATTCGATTCAGTTGCGATTTTTCCAAGATGGACGCGGCCACGCGCATTCAACGTTTTGCGTTCCCGCGCTTCCCATTGTTTTTACATTATTCGTTCTGCTCCAGAACACTCTTCTGGCGCAAGCCCCAGCAGGAGTCATCCGAGGAGTAGTTAACGACGTTAGCGGCGCGGTCGTGACGAAAGCGAGTCTCCGAGTCAGCCAGCCGCAGTTTGGGGGCCGCCGGGTCGTGGGGACGGATGCTTCCGGCCGGTACTACATAACTAATCTCGAGCCAGGTGATTACGAGATCGAGGCGTTTGCCCCCGGCTTCGATACAGAAGTGAAGCTTGTCAGGCTGCTTGTCGGGGACCAGTTGACGGTCAATTTTCAGCTGCATCCGGGATCGGTCCACGAACGAGTCCTGGTAAGCGGTCAAACATCTGGCCTTAACACCAACGAGTTTGCCGTAAACAGCAGTGTGAGTCAGGTTCAGATTCAGAACCTGCCGCTTAATGGTCGCAACTTTCTTGAGCTAGCGCGCCTCGAGCCCGGCGTAAGCGTGACATTAGTGTCAAATCCCGGAGCCTTCGCCAACAACTATTCGCGTGTTTCCATTGCGGGAGCCCAGTACCTGCTGACCCAGGTTTCGGTCGATGGGGTCACAGTGAATGATCGCATGAATGGGGGAACGTCTCAGAACTTCTCGCAAGAAACCGTACAGGAGTTTCAGGTCGAGCGATTTAGCTTCGATCCTGCATCAGCGATGAGTGGCGCTGGCGGAATCAACATCGTTACTCGCCATGGCACCAATAATCTCCACGGCGCCGCGTTCTTCTTCTATCGCGATCACAATATGGCCGCCTATCCTGGCCTTCGTCGAGACCTCAAGCATCCAGACCCATTTTTTGCGCGGAAGCAGTCGGGTTTCAGACTTGGTGGCCCTCTAAGAAAAGACCGAATCTTCTGGTTCACGAACTTTGAGCACGACTGGCAAACCGCCGCACTTGCAGTACAGAACAATCACCCCATCTTTTCCAAGCTCGACGTAGTCTATCCCAGCCCGCTTACGTTCAATCAGTTCAATCTACGAGTCGACGGCAAGCTTGACAACGCCAACAGCGCATTCGTCCGTATCAGCCAAGACAAGAACAACAATGTAGCTCCGGCTTCTGTAGGCATTTTCATGCCTTCGAATTGGGTGTCAAGTCACAATTCCGCTCTTCAGATTGAAGGCGCAGAAACATCAGTCCTCAATTCGCGGATCGTGAATGATCTGCGCTATGCCCACAGTTACCTGCACAGCAATTCTGATCCGGTTAGCTCACAGAACTGTTTGGATCCAGTGGTTTGCATTGGTGTGGGGGGACTGGAGATCCTGCTCTTTGACGATCCCGCGTTTCATATTGGGAATCGCCCAAGTTCTCCGCTTGCCATATTCCCAACTACGAACCAGCTGCTCGATGTACTGACCTGGCAGCATAACGGGCATCTGCTTCGCCTTGGTGGGGACTGGGAGCATGTTTCTCAGCACGGGTACCGAGGGATCTATGAACCGGCGCAGATGACCTTGTGGGGACCGACAAACCTGCTGCAATCACCGTCGCTTTACAACGCTTTGCCTGCTAGCTTGAGAGATCCTACAGCGCCTCCCCCCACGCTGGAGGACATTCTGCGACTGCCATTACGCAGCTTCATAACGGGAATTGGAAACGTTATTTTCCCCGGATCATACCACTCGGATAGCATATCTCACAGCAATTTGTGGCGACTTCATGTGCAGGATTCGTGGTCCATGCCGCGTGGCTTGACTCTGACTTTTGGAGCAGCCTACTCCTACCAGACAAACATCTATAACCAGGATCTGAGACGACCTGCTTATCTCGCCCCCATATTCGGTGGGAACTTGCGACCACCGCATCGTGGCGCCAGTGTGATCGATCCTTCGGCCGGCCTAGCCTGGAATGTGCGAAACAAGAGCAAAACGGTAATACGTGGCGGCGGCGGAATCTATCACGACAAAATCTCGTTTTTCTTACCCTTTCTCGAGCGTGGTGCGCTCGGACCGTCCGGCAACGAACGCGTGCCGGTCGACGGTTCAGTCGTCGGACTTAGCTTTCTAAGCACGCCTACAGCTTTGCGCGGGCAAGATCTGCTTCCAATCCTTCCCACTATACGTTCCACGCTCGCCTCCAAGCTGGGCAATGGAACCGACCCAACGGTGAGCACGGTCCAAGTCATCAAACAGGCCGACCAGCTATTCGGTCCTAATCACACGACAGCCTACGCAATTCACGCAAATGCGGGGATCCAGCAGGAACTGACGCCCAGCCTAACTTTGAGTGCTGACTACGTCATGCGGCGTTACGTGCACATGGGCGGCTTTCAGGGGGTATTCTCCCTTGATCGCAATCAATTCAATCGCCCGCATGTCACCGGGGTGGATCCGAATACTGGCGTTGTCTCTTTTGTCCGCGATCCCGTAATTCCGCTCTGCACACCGGCGCAAGTTGCGGCACTTAATCCCCAAGACCAATGCTCTACTGGGGCCATCACTGTGTATGGCGGTGATGCTAACTCCCGTTATCAAGCACTCCAGGTAAGACTGGACAAGCGATTCTCTTCACGATTGCAGTTCACCGGCAGTTATGCGTTAGCTAAGAACACCGGTTTCGTTGCGGTCACGCAATACAACAATCCTGCGTTCGATTACGGAAATGTCGGCACGCCACGGCACACGCTGATCGTCAGTGGCGTCTACGAAATCCCGGACGTTCCTGCTCAATCGCGCATTCTGCGCGGTTTGTTGAACAAGTGGACGGTAGCGTTTATTTCTGAGACCGACAGTGCGCCTCCGCTCGACACCACGCTATCGGGACTGGACCTTGACGGTGACGGCATGAGCACGACCTTGCTACCCGGAATCAACGGTCACAACCTGCTTGGACAGGGTCTCAGCCAATCCAGATTGCGAGCTTTGGTGGCGCAATTTAACGCGTGGATTGAAGCGCGTACGAGAATTATTACTAATCCCGATGGCACGCAAAGCGTGATCAGGCCGCGTACGCCATTTAATCAGATCATCAGCCCGATCGTGCTGCCTGGAAAGATTTGGGCAGGCGACAGCTTCATCTCGCAAGACGTCCGCTTGACTAAGATGTTTAACATTAGGGAAAAGGTGACCCTGTCCCTGATTGGCGAGGTCTTCAACCTTTTTAACGTCGCAAATCTCGCTGGCTATAACAGTGTGCTGAATCAGCCAAATTACGCTCAGCCAAGTGCACGTGCCGGACAGGCATTCGGGACCGGCGGTCCGAGAGCTTTCCAAGTTGCCTCACGTGTAGAGTTCTAGCATGCTTCTTCATAATAAACAAAGGAAGCTTTGCATTAGGTCCCTCGTTCCCCTGGTGATTGTCTTGTCTGTTTCCGGTTTTGCTGCGGATGTGCCTGCCGCTGAACCCCAAAGGGCGGTGTTGGCTCTGTATGGCAGCAGGCCGGACTTACCTTCCAATATCATAGTAGATGAGATCATACGATCAACCTTAGAGCGAGAACTAGGCCCGCGTCTGGACTTCTACGCGGAGTTTCTTGATACGGCGAGATGGCCGGAAGGTGAGACCCAAATTGCGGCTCACGATTTTCTTCGCCGTAGATATGCGAAAATAAAACTCAGCGTGATCATTGCGGTCGCCCGGCCGGCAATCAATTTCATGCGCATTTATGGTGATGAACTGTTTCTAGGCGTTCCAATCGTGGCCTACGGAGACTCGGACGCCCTGCGCGATTGGGAACAAGGGCGACCCATTACGGGCACGCTCGCCAAGGTTGACCTAAGCAAAACCGCAGAGCTTATACTCCGCTTGCAACCTGAGACCCGAGAAATACTCGTTATTTCCGGGGCCTCTGACAGCGACCGATGGCGTCTGTCCGAAGCTCGACGCCAGCTCGATCGGCTTGAGAAAAAGGTAAAGTTGACCTATATGGATACCGGTAGCGCGCAGGATGTCGTGAGAACCGCTGCACGGGTTCCCGACGGAACGGTGATTTTGTTTCTTTCCATGTACGGAGATTCAGCGAGAAACAAATTACTTAGCCATGAGGTGCTCGCTCAGATTGCAAAAGAGGCACGGGTTCCCGTCTACAACCAGACTGCCACCAATGTTGGTTTGGGAATTGTTGGTGGGGTTGTTTCCGATCCCGAAATTCTAGGCCTCGAGACCGCCCAAATTGCCCTCCGCCTTTTGCGGGGAGAGCGCCTTCAAGATCTTCCCATCCAGGAGAGCAAGTCAACTGTTTCTATGGTTGACTGGAGGCAACTGCGGCGCTGGGGACTCGACGAGAAGCGGTTGCCAGCGGGAACGGTCGTGCGGTTTCGTGAGGCCAGCGTCTGGGCATCCTACAAGTGGTACATGATCGGCGGTGTTGTTCTGATCTTGGCCGAAACGCTACTAATATTCGGGCTGGTATGGCAGAGGGCAAGGGCAAAACGTGCAGAAACCCAGCTGCGCGAGAGCGAGAAGCGCTTCCGGCTAGTGGCAAATACCGCACCTGTAATGATCTGGACGGCCGGGACGGACCGAAAGTGCAGCTACGTCAACAAGACCTGGTTGGACTTCACAGGCCGCTCACTTGAGGCGGAACTTGGCAATGGTTGGACGGAAGGAGTTCATCAGGACGATTCAAACCGCTGTCTGCAAACCTACACCGAAGCATTCAACCGAAGAGAGTCGTTTGAACTGCAGTACCGGTTGAGGCGAAAAGATGGAGAGTATCGCTGGGTTCTCGACGCCGGTGTACCAAGATTCAACCCGGATGGTACTTTCGTTGGTTACATCGGCTCTTGCATAGACATCACGGAACGGAAGCTCGCCGAGGAGAGTCTCGCCACCATTGGGCGCAGGTTGATTGAGGCGCATGAAGCGGAGCGAACCTGGATTGGAAGAGAGCTTCACGATGACATCAATCAGCGCCTCGCGTTGTTAGCGATCGCACTAGATGGATGGAGTCGGGATGCTTCCACCAATGAAGTCACTGAGTTAGTTCGCCATACCCGGGCGCGTATCACAGAAATTGCCCAGGATGTGCAGGGGCTATCCCACCGCTTACATTCTTCGAAACTCGATTACCTTGGCTTAGCCGCCGCGGCTAGGAGCTTTTGCAGAGAGCTCTCCGAAAAAACTAAGGTTGAGATTGTGTTCGGAGATGCCGGTATACCACACACCCTCTCGAAGGAAGTTTCGCTGTGTTTGTTCCGAGTTTTACAAGAGGGGCTGCAGAACGCCGTGAAGCACAGCGGTGTTCGCAGCTTTACGGTGGATCTCCAGGGCACAGAAGAGTCGATCGAACTCACAGTGGCAGACACTGGAAATGGCTTTGAAGAAAAAGCAGCTTTCACTCGCCACGGTCTGGGCTTGATCAGCATGCGCGAAAGGTTGCAATTGGTGAACGGCGAGCTTTCAGTGAAATCGAAACCTGGGGCTGGCACTACGATCCGCGCTCGCGTTCCGTTTGAAAACTGACGTATATCGGGCAATGGCTGGATGAGGCACTCCATGAATTTATCCGTGCGCTTGTACAACGACCTGAATTGCGGAATGAAGGATTCTGAATCCAACCAGCAACTAGCGTCTCAGAGTCGGGTTGACGTTGTAAAAGGGGCACTCCTTGGAAACATCATCAATCCGGGTTCTCGTGGTCGAGGATTCGGAGGAATTTCGTAAATTTATTTGTTCAACGCTTGCGGAAAGACCGGAATTGCAGATCGTCGGCGAGAACACTGACGGACTACAAGCGCTTCAGAGAGCGGACGAATTGCAACCGGACTTGATTCTGCTCGACATCGGGCTTCAATCGCTAAACGGAATTGAAGTCGCTCGACAAATCCTCAAGCTCTCACCCAAATCCAAAATACTATTTGTAACCCAAGAATCTTCTGCCGATGTGGTGCGGGAAGCCCTTGGTACGGGCGCACATGGCTACGTCGTCAAGACTGACGCGGGAAGTGAACTGCTGATTGGGGTGAGCAGTGTTCTTCGAGGCGATCAGTTTGTCGGCAGAAGGTTTGCTGGTCATGATTTCGCTGGAGCTTCGGATGCGGCAGCCTCCCTAGAGTTCCGAACCCAGAGTGCTTTTGAACCACTCCGGCTGAATATGAAAATAGCCCGTCGCCACGAGGTGGGGTTCTATCCTGACGACGCAAGTCTGCTAGTTGATGTCACGCAGTTCATCGGGACTGCTCTCAAGGCCGGACATGGGGCTATCGTTGTCGCGACCGAGTCACACCAAAACAGCCTTCTTCGGAGATTGGAGACACATCACGTGGATATTGCCGCCGCTATTGAGCAGGGGAGATACATCTCGGTGGATGCTGCCGACGCGCTCTCGGCATTCATGATCAATCGGATGCCTGATCCAGCTCGATTTTTGAAGCTCTTTGGTGATCTCATCGTGACAGTAGCAAAGGCTGCGAAGGGAGAGCAAGCCCGCGTTGCAGTTTTCGGAGAAGGTGTTCAACTCCTGTGGGCACAAGGTAACGCAGAGGCGGCGATTCGGGTCGAAAGGCTTACGAATCGGATAGCCAAGGCGTACGACGTGGATATTCTATGCGGCTATTGTATGGGTACCGTTCGGGGCGGGATGGACAGCCACGTTTTCCAAAGAATCTGTGAGGAGCATTCAGCGGTTTGTTCCCGCTGAAATGGCACTAGCGACGCGTCGAAGACGCAGTTAGGGCTTATCAGAGCTAGCCCGTCGCTAACCAAGCCAGCAGGGTGATGTTCAAGCCGAGTGGATCAAGGCTTCTGTTAATTCACTTCACCCAGAGAGCCCATCTCGCGTGGCGGCGATTTGTTGCTTGATGCCTCTTTCATTGGACTCGGGGCGGCAACAGGTAAAGTGTCATGGCGAAGACCAGATAGACCATCAGCAGAAACACCCCGACGAACCACGCCGAGCGACCGCTGTTCGTGACGAGGGATGCGGTAAGGGCGGCGATGAAAATCATCACCACCGCGCCAGGCCAGAAATGCAGGTCCATCGGCGTCGGACCGAGGACGTAGCTGAACAGGACAAGCACCGGCGCGACAAAGAGCGCGATTTGGGATGCGCTTCCCAAGGC
>Ga0137398_10000858_pt1 | contig 11612 bp, 10 predicted proteins | sample czorhiz216metaG_FD_106659 | JGI IMG/M metagenome (GOLD analysis project Ga0137398, IMG submission 106659) | Vadose zone soil microbial communities from Angelo Coast Range Reserve, California, USA - czorhiz2.16 metaG | ecosystem: Environmental > Terrestrial > Soil > Vadose zone | place: USA...
ATTCGGAAGAGGAGTTTACGCCGGCACGCGGGGAAACCTGGTTCGATGCGAAACGGGAGCACGGCTTTCCCATGGTCGTGGCGCGGGACGCATCGGGCATCGTCGGGTTCGGCACGTTCGGTGAATTTCGGGCGTGGCCGTGCTATCGGCACAGCGTCGAGCACAGCGTCCACGTGCGAGCGGACCGCCGCGGCCAGGGTATCGGTCGGTCGCTGGTAGTCGAGCTCTTGGCGCGCGCCGCCGCCGGCTCCAAACACGTCATGATTGCCGGAATCGACGCCGACAATGCCGTCTCGATCGGCCTGCATCGCAGCCTTGGATTCACCAGCGTCGGCCATTTCTACGAGGTGGGATTCAAGTTCGGGCGCTGGCTCGACTTGGTATTCATGCAATGTATCCTTCCGCCGACAGTTGACACCCGTGTGAAGTAAAGCAAAGTTGCTCGTTCGCACGGGCAAAAGCGGCATTGCGCCACAGATCGGCCTCTCGGAAGCGACAGCAAGCCTGCTGCTATCGCAGTCTTGATATCATGGGTACGTGGTAAGAGCTACTCAGACCGAAATCGAAGAAGCCGTCGAGGCCCTGCGCGCCGGCGATCTGGTGGTGTTTCCGACCGAGACCGTCTATGGACTCGGGGCGAATGCCTCCAATCCAGCGGCCGTGCGCAAGATTTTCGAGGTCAAAGGGCGTCCGCCCGATCATCCGGTGATCGTGCATTTGGACGATCCTCGATACCTGCGTCGCTGGGTGTCCTCGCTGCCGCCGGTAGCGGAACAATTGGCCGCCAAGTTCTGGCCCGGCCCCCTGACCCTGATTCTGCCCAAGGCGGAAAACGTCAATGACATCGTGACGGGCGGCCAGGACAGCATCGGAATCCGCGTTCCCTCGCATCCCATAGCGCAGCAGCTGTTGAACGCCTTCGGCGGCGGCATCGCGGCGCCATCCGCGAATCGCTACGGGCGTTTGAGTCCGACCAAGCCTGAACATGTGCGCGATGAGCTGGGCGATGCGGTCGGCGTCATCCTGGATGGCGGGGAATCCCCGATAGGCCTGGAGTCGACCATCGTCTCCTGTCTCAACAATGAGGCGCGCTTGCTGCGGCCCGGCTTCATCACCCGCTCGCAGCTCGAACAGGTGGTTGGAAACCTCGCGATCGGTGGATTCACTCCCCGCACCCCGGGTGATCGCGCTCTGCACTATGCGCCCTCCACCCCCCTCGAAATCGTGCCGTCCGACGACCTCGAAGTGCGCGCCGGCGAGGTTGCCGCGCGCGAGGAAAAAGTGGCGGTACTCGCCATGCGGCCGCCGCTGCAGACCCAGCGCCACATGACCTGGATCAATGCGGGCAAGAGGCCCGACGTTTACGCGCACAATCTCTACAACCATCTACGAACCCTGGACCGCGCCGGTTGCGTCAGGATCTTCGTTCAAAGCCTGCCCCAGGATGAACGCTGGGCGGCGATTCTCGACCGTCTGCAGCGCGCCAGCGGCATGGGCGACGATTCTCTCGAACTGAGCGTGAGCTAGTGGCCAAAACCGTGCTGAGTCCGAGTTCTTACGTCGCCGACGAACCACTGGAGCTGGATCCCGCGGTGGATCCGTTGGCGCACGAGTCGATCAAGCGCCTGGCGGCCCGCTATGGCTCGCCGTTGTTCGTCATCGATGTCGAGCGCGTGCGCGCGCAATATCGGCGCCTCGCGGCGGCGCTGCCCGGCGTCGATCTTCACTACGCCCTGAAGCCCCTGCCGCATTCTTCGGTCATCAACGCGCTGCATGCCGAAGGTGCCTTTTTCGATTTGGCGACCAATGGCGAAGTGGAATTGGTGCGGCGCCTGAAGGTGGCGCCCGAACGCTGCATTCATACGCACCCGATCAAGCGCGACAGCGACATTCGCACCGCCTTGGCCTACGGTGTCGATCGATTCGTCATCGACAACCCCGATGAGTTGCGCAAGTTCGTGAAGTATCGCAATCGGTCCTCGCTGCTGATTCGGGTCGCATTCAGCAGCCCCGAGGCTCGATGCGATTTGTCGAGAAAGTTCGGCTGTGAACCCGAAGCGGTTGCCGGCCTATTTCAGCTGGCGGCCGAATTGCGGATCAAGATCGACGGCCTGTCGTTCCACGTCGGGTCGCAAGCGGCGGGCCCCGCGATGTTCGTCGAGGCGATCGCCCGATGCAGCGGCCTGATGGGCCTTGCCGCGCAGACGGGCCACACCCCCGGTATCCTGGACATCGGCGGCGGCTTTCCGGTGGAGTACATGCACAATTGCATGCCCATCGAAGAATTCTGCGCGCCGATTCGCGCGGCATTGCAGGAACTCCCGCCGTCGATGCGCATCATCGCTGAACCGGGCCGCTACATCGCCGCGCCGGCAGCGGTCTCGGTGACCTCGGTGATGGGGCGCGCGCAGCGCGGCGGCCGCTGGTGGTACTACCTCGACGATGGCTTGTACGGCAGCTACAGCGGCCAGGTGTACGATCACGCGACTTACCCTGTGGAGGCGCTGGTGCCCGCCGGCAACACATACCCCTCGGTGCTCGCCGGCCCGACCTGCGACAGCATCGACGTCATCAACGAACACTTGGAATTGCCGAAGCTCGACGTGGGCGACCTCGTCGTCGGCCGTGCGATGGGCGCCTACACCTGGGCGTCCGCGTCGGAATTCAACTTCTTCCCGCGTGCCACGGTGCTGGCGCTCGACGGCGGCCGGCTGCTCGCCGACAGGGGACGTCGATGACGTGGAGCCGGCGCCGCATATTGGCCGCAGGCGGTGCGCTGGCCGGCGTGTCGGCGGCGGGGTTGCTGGCGGGAACTGCGCGCAGCCGGGAAACGGCGGCAAATCGGGCCGCAGTCGCCGGCCAAGACGGTGAATACCGCGTCGTTGCACCGAAACGCATTGCGCTGTTCAATCTGCATACCGACGAGCGGCTGGACATTGAATACTCCCGCGATGGGGTTCATGTGCCCGCGGCGCTCTCGGCCATCGAAGCGTTGCTGAGAGATTTCCGCACCGGCGAACGCCATCCCATCGATCCCGGCCTGATGGATTACCTGGTTCAAGTGGCCGATTCGGCGGGCGTCGATCCCGTGTTCAGCGTGATCTCAGGCTACCGGTCGCCTCAGACCAACGCGCGTTTGCACGAACGGAGCACGGGCGTTGCACGGCATAGTCTGCACATCGAGGGACGCGCCATTGATGTGCGTGTGTCCGGTATCGATTGCGCGGATCTTGCAGCACATGCCTTGGGCTTGAAGCGCGGCGGCGTCGGATACTACCGCGCGTCGGATTTTGTGCACTTGGATACGGGCGCGTTCAGAACCTGGCGGGGCTAGAGGACGAGCTCTTAGCTCGAACTTTGGAATGCGCGCGCGCCATCGCCGCCTGCCGCGATGCGTGGAGAGTAAGCACCGGTCCTGGGCAGGGACTCAAGAGTTTGGAGACACGCAGCACATATTGTTCTGAACTCTGCACTGATGCGTGGTTCGTTTGCGAGTAATCGCCAGTACCCTTCGGCGAGCGCGCGCGCACGTCCCCACACATTCAAGGTCTCGCTGGTGGGGTCCGCCGGCGTGTAGATGCGCGCGACGAGCTGATCATGAGCGGGCGCAAAGAGCATCGGCAACATATCGTAAACTGGTGTCAGCCGGAAGCGACCATCGTAGCTGTCGTAGAAGGCTAGGTTTCCAAAGTGCTTGTCGGTGTTGGCTATCAAGTCAGCGAAGCTCGATATGAGCCGGATTTCATCCAATGTCTGCATATCGATGCGTCGCTCCTGATGCAGTCGCTGCGCCGATGCAATCCAGTTGTCCAGCGCTCCGTAAAAACCTGTGTCGATGGCCAGCAGCGAGGTCACACCGACACGACCGGTAAGGCCCACCCGATCGAAGCGATCTACTTCAAGGTAGGTTCGGTTCTCGAATTGAAAAATCCGAGACATCGCGCTGGAAATCCCTGCGGTACCCAACGTCTCAAGCGCCAGATGCTCGGCGATCAGAAGATCCGACCAACGCCGCCCAACCTCAGTTTCAACGGGAGGTGAGAACTTGACAAGCGCATGGCGCACTTCACCTTGCTCGGCAAGCGTGACGGCAAACTTAGGATGTTCGCCTTGGGCAGATGATCCCGGCACTCCACCGTGCATGCTCTGATCTGCGAGCTCAGGGAAATACTTATCTCGTTGCCCGGCATCTCGAGGAACCAGTTGACGCAGCTGTAGCAGGTAATCATCCAATGCTGGACGGCCCAGGATGAGATCCCCCACCACATCGCTTCCGTAGGTCGTGAGGTATCGTAGGTAGTGATCATCGGTCCAGTCCTGAATTCGCGGCGGAGCATGCAGCTGTGGAAATAGTTGCGGAATCGCGCGGCCAAGGAAACCGCCGGGACGCTGATCTTGCAGCAGATAAGGGATCCCCGCGCTCAAGGACGCTACAGCGAAACCGGCGGCGGTGGCAGCCTTGGTTGCTTCGAGGTAGAGCTCGTCAGCTGCGAGGGCATAGAGCGTGCCGAGTTCGATAGGCTCGCCGTCGCGACCGACACGATATAAAGGCCAAGCGGACCCGATCGGCGGGATGTCCCGGCGCAGCGCGTAGCGCGCACCTCTTCGCGAGCCGACTCGCACGACGCGCTGCTGGGTAATCAAGCTGCGCAGTGCGGTGCTCACCCAGGATTGCGACTTCCCAGTAGCTTGTTCCAGCTCGGCAGAGGATGTGTTGCCAGAGTTCAGGCGAACAATTAGCGAATCAGTAGTGGGTGTGGAATGCGCCATGTGATCAGTATAGCAATTGCAGCTAGATAAATCACTAAATAAAAACTAATTATATGCTAATTTAATTATAATACAATCATATAGATATGTATTAAACAAGATAAAAATAAACTAATAATGTCAGACTCAATTTTTATGCCAGCGTCGAGCCAAGTACAGCAGCTACGCGCTGGTTCCCAGCCCGCGCGTCAACCTGACGCGCTTCCACTGAGGTGGTGTGTCGGCCCTTTTTTAGACTTTGGGAGCGCAACCCGTGGGAAAGCAGCCTCACCCGCTTCGGCACCTCGATCTTCGCTTGATCTCGCTCACGAAACCCTGGGACGCAGGCTCCGGTCAGGCCTGGCATGCGTCGCGTAACACTTTTTCGGTTAAATGATCGGTGGGTTGTCCGGCCTATCCCCTATGGGGATCAATTCCGCACGCGCTTCGCTTCGAGCGCCTTTTCCAGCCGCTCGTCGTGCCGGTAGATATCGTCGAAGAACAGCACATTTCCCTTCTCGGTGGCAATCGCGGTGCCGTAGACGATGAACACGCGTATGTGATTCTTGAGCGTCACCGTGAGAGGCTTGTCGCCGTTCATCGTGGCGAGAATTTTCTCGCGCGTCCATTCCGGTGAATCGCGCAATACGTATTGCGCCAATCCGGCGGGATCGCTGACCCGAATGCAGCCATGGCTGAAATCGCGCCGGGTTTCCGCGAACAGGGCTTGCGCAGGGGTCGAGTGCAGGTAGACGTTGTAGGGGTTGGGGAACATGAATTTCACCAGCCCCAGGGAATTGTTCGGACCCGGACGCTGCCGCAGCCGCAGCGTCCCCTTGGCGACCAGCTCGACGTTCTCGACGGTATTCGGCATCACCGTGGCGGAGTCGCCGTAGCCGCTCACGATTTCCATTTGCCGCCGCTCGATGTCGGCCGGTTTGTTGCGCGCCGTCGGTACGATCTCCTTCAGCGCGATGTTGTACGGCACTTCCCAGTAGGGCCTGAAAATCAGATAGGACATGTCGGCCGCGAACACCGGCGTCTGGGTCTTGTCGAAGGACTTGCCCACGATCACATCCATCTGACGTATCTGCGCTTCCGAATCGGCTGTCGACTCGAAGGCAAACAGACGGAACTGCGGGATGTTGACGATGATGGGTGCGGTCACGAGTTCGGACGGCAGCCAGCGCCAGCGTTCCATGGTGAGTTCGATCTGCAGCACGCGCTGGCCGAGGGGCCGCGTGAGCTGGGTGAACGTTGCGGCGCCGAGTACGCCGTCGGCCTTTTCGCCATGCCGGCCTTGAAAATGCTTCAGGGCGTCGACCAGCGCCGGGGAGAGGGATTGCGGCGGGGGTGCGTCCGGCGCCGGAGGCGCCGCATCGCCGAGTGCGGCCAACAGGTGCAGCAGCTTCGCGGAGCCCGCATAGTCGTCGCCGGGTTTCAGCGACTTTGCGGGCAATGCGGGCAAGTCGGTGAGTCCTTCCTCGCTCGCCAGCGCTCGATAGTGCGACAGCTGCTTCTTCAGCAGTGCGTAGTGACTGAACTGGGGTTCCAGTGCGTCGACGGCGACGGCAACGTTCACCGCTGTCGAGAGATGGGCGAGGGTGGTGGGGATATCGAGTTTGATGCGTCCGACGCTGAGATCGTGCCCCATCGTCGACGGATCGATTCGTCCCAAATGAACATCCGACAGGAATCGCATGCCGGCCAGCGACAAGCCGGCATCGAACAGGGCCCATTGCTCAATGCCGGAATGCGGCGCATCGATCAAATCGGTCAACAGGTAGGCTAGGCGATTGCCGGGATAGTCCTCGGGATCCAAGCCGCGTTCGCCGGCCAACCGCAACTGCTGCAATAGAGAAATCGCCGACACCGTCGGTTTCTGGCCATCGCTCCAGAACAGGCGATATCCATTGGCTTCATACATTTTTCCGATCTGATCGCGATCGCCCGATGCGCCCGACCAATCGACATAGGCCGGATTGCCTTCCTCGATGATCCGCTTCAACGCGTCTTCGGCCGGTGCCTGTGCCAGCGCCGGCGGCGCGAAAGCCCAAGCGGCCGCCGCCACGGCTACGGAACCCAACCGCAGCGCTGCGGCGAACCGCAACATGACACCTAATCGTAACATGGAGGAACTCCGCTTCAGCATTTGCTAGGATTTACCACATGTCGACGCGAAACGTATTGGCAATTCTTTTGCTGGCGGCTGCTATTGCGGCCTGCTCAGCGAAAAAAAAGCCCGGGGAACCACAGGCAAGCGCGGGCGCGTCCGCGGCAACGGCCGCTGCAGCCACCGCAAGCGATGCGGCGGCGGAAGTCGGCGCGCGCATTTACAGCGGCAACTGTGTCCCCTGCCACCAGCAAAACGGTGTGGGAATTCCCAGCGTGTATCCGAGCTTGGCCGGATCGTCCGTGGTGCTCGGCGACCCGGCGCAATTGGCGCGGTGGGTGATCAAGGGACAAAGACCCCCCTCCATGTCCGCGGGCCGCTATCCCACGCAGATGCTGCAATTCGGTTGGATGAAACCCGCGGATGCCGCCGCGCTGTTCTCTTATGTGCGCTCGAATTTCGGCAACTCAGCCGCGCCGGTCGATGCCGCGGCGGTGGCGAAAGCCCTCGGGCAATGACGCCGCCCACCGTCATACACACCATGGTCGATCGCTGTCGGGCCGCAACCTATCCGGCGGCGGTCGCCAGACTGCGCTCCGGCTGGGTAGTCATGGGCGAACGCCAGGTGCTGACCGGCTATTGCCTGCTGCTGCCTGACCCGGTCGTGCCGCATTTGAATGCGCTGCCTCCCGACTTGCGCACTCAGTTCTTATCCGACATGGCGATGGTCGGCGACGCCTTGCTGGCCGTCACTGCGGCCCTGCGCATCAACTACGCGATATACGGCAACGTCGATCCGGCACTGCATGCGCACATCTTCCCGCGCCACGTGGCGGAGCCGGAGGCCACGCGAACCGCCCAGCCTTGGGCGCTCGACTGGAATGCCGCGCCGGCTTACTCCCAGGCGCTGCACGGTGAACTGAAAAAGCGCATAGCCGCCGATATTCGGAGCCGGTCGATCGGGGCTTGATGCCCAGATCGAGTGTGCGCGGTTCGAATGTCGAGGCGAGGAGGCACCTTATCCCTTTTTGGGCCACTTTTCGTGGCACAGAGCAAGAAAGCGGGTCCCCGCCTGGGATAGCGGTTGGTGTTTCAAGCAGTACGCGCCGACCTGCCGGTCGATGTTCGAGTACGGCAGCCCTTCGACGGGGACCAGTTGAGGCGGCACAGGCGCAAGGAGATCCGACACATAGGTGACGCCTTTGCCGTCGGCGACCAGCGCCAGCCGCAGTTCCATGTGACTGACTTCCCACACTGAGCCAAAGGCGTCGCGCAGCCGCTCGCCGGTGGAGCGCCGCGCAGTCTCATCAAGATATGAGGTGACCAGCGGCAATTGGCGCATGACGCCGACTGCGTCGCGACGCAGTGCCTCACGGGCGGGATGATCACGGGCGATCATCAGGCGTCTGGTCTCGGAAAAACAGGGATGCAGCGCGAAGTGCCCCGGCATGTTGTGGTGGAACGGCCCGAAGCCTAGTTCCCAGCGACCCTCGCCCACGCCGTGCACGATTTCACGACTGGGCGCGACCACGACTTTGAGCCGCGTCAGCGGATTGCGCTCGCAGAATTCCTTGAGGAGCGCGACGCCGACTCGTGAATTCGCCGCCGGCGACAGCGCAAGCGACAAGGTCGACAGAGCTCCGGATTTGATTTGACCGATGTCCGCCAGGGCCTCACGTTCCTCGTTCAGCGTTGCTTCCGCAAAACGCAGCAGGCGGATTCCAGCCTCCGTAGGCTGCGGTGGGCTGCCGCGACGCAGCAGTGTCGTGCCCAGCCGATGCTCCAGATTCGCGATGGTTTGGCTGACCGCCGACTGTGAAAGATCCAGTCGTTCGGCGGCGCGGCTGAAGCCGCCGGTGTCGATGACGGCGTGAAAGCACCGCAATTCATTACGTTCGATGTGCATGGCCGCAGAGGATAGCGGGTGCGGGTCACCGTAGGAACTGCGCCTTATCCGTCTTCCTGATACTTCCATCACTTCCACCGTCTGGCGACGCGCGCGCCGGCGCCTTATCGTGGATCGGCAACCGGAGAGACCTATGAACGCAGTTGTCGACATAAAGAAAGGCTTGGAAGGCGTGGTGGTCGACAGCACCTCGACTTCATTGGTGGACGGTGAGGCCGGGCGGCTGTACTACCGTGGTTATCCCATCGAAAAACTCGTGCAATATCCCTTTGCCGCAGTGGCGCACCTGATCGTCTTTGGCGACCTCCCCGCTGCGGCTCGGCTGAAGGAATTCGAAGATTTTCTGTGGGAGGCCGGTCGACTACCGGCCGACCTCGCGGACACGCTGGCGCAGTTGTCGCGCCTGGGCGCTCATCCGATGGCCACTCTGCAGGCTGCGATGCCGTTGATGGCTATCGGCGCTGCGGCGGGAAGGATCGGGCGTACCGATGACGAGCAGGAAGCGCTCGTGGTTGCCGCCCGGCTGCCCACTGCTCACGCCATGCTGTTGGCGCTGCGTTCCGGAAGAACCCCGGTTCCATATCCCGGCACACGCCGTTATGGGGAGCGGTTTCTGCAGTTGCTGCACGGTCGGATTCCGACGGAGCAAATGGTCGGCATTTTCGAGCAGTTGCAGATTCTGCAGATCGACCACAGCTTCAACGCAAGTACGTTTACAGCCCGCGTCGTGACGTCCACGCTGGCTCCGGCCGCTTCCGCCCTGGCGGCGGCGATGGGCTCGCTTTTCGGACCGCTGCATGGCGCGGCCGATCAGGGCGCGCTCGAAATGGCCGAAGAAGTGGGTGACCCTGCCAACGCCGCGGAATTCGTCAGGCGGTGCCTGGCGGAGCACCGACTTGTAATGGGCATGGGCCATCGTGAATATCGTGTCGTCGATCCGCGCTCGAAAATCGTCAAGGTGCTGGCTGAACGCATCGCGTCCGACGCTCATCAGAGGCGTCTGTTGGACACCCTGAAGGCGGTGGACGATGCGTTCGTCTCGCAGACGGCGCACAAGACGCGTTCGCTGCGCGCCAATCTCGAGTTCTACAAGGGCGTGGTCTATCTGGCGCTCGGATTGCCGAAGGATTATTTCACCGCGACCTTCGCAATGGCGCGCATCTTCGGTTGGACGGCGCATATCGTGGAACAGCGCAAGGACAATCGCATCGTCCGCCCTTCGGCGAACTACATCGGACCCAAGCCTCAGGCCGACTGAGTCGCGAGTACTTGCTCGCTGCATTGTCCATCGACTACGGATCGTCGAGCCGCGTCACGTCAAAACGCGACACGCGGCCATTCTGAACCGACACCCCTTCGGCGCGCAGGCGCCGGGCTTGTTCTTTGTGCTCGGCCGATGACTTCGGAAATACGATGCGGCCGCCCGCGCCGACGACGCGATGCCACGGCAGATGCAAGGCCTTGGGCGCCACCCGTAACGCAAACCCTGCCTGGCGCGCACGTCCTGGAAATCCGGCGGCGCGAGCGACCGCTCCGTACGTGGATACTTGCCCCCGAGGTATGGCACAGACCGCATGCCAGATCGCCTGGAGTGCGGGATTGTCCTTAGGCGCCAGCTGCTTGCGCGACGATGAGATCGCTGAGCGCGAAGGCCCTAGGAGCGCGGTGGATGCCTTCTTCGAACGCGGCACGAAATTCTCGGATGAGGAGCGAGTTTGGCTTCCGGCATCGTTTCGGTCCGTAAATCCTGCCGGCTAGCGATTGCCTTCGTGCCTGCCCTCGTCGCGCGGCGTCTGCGGATGCGCGGCGGGCGGCGGTTGCGGAGCTTGGGGCTGCGGCCGCTGTTGTGGTTGCGCAGGGGGTGGTTGGGGCTGCGGCCGTTGCTGCGGCTGTGCGAATTGCGGTTGGGGCTGCGGGCGCTGCTGCGGCTGCGCGAATTGCGGTTGGGGCTGCGGGCGCTGCTGCGGCTGCGTGAATTGCGGTTGGGGCTGCGGGCGCTGCTGCGGCTGCGCGAATTGCGCTTGAGGCTGCGGCCGTTGCTGCGAGGCATCCGTCGGCGCCCTCGTAGTCAGGGCCGGCGAGCTAGGTTCACGATAACCCGGACGCGTGTCGAGCGCGGAATGGTTGCCCTGCTCTGCCGGGCGTAAGGCACCCGGAGCGGTGGGAGGCGGAATCGTTGCACCACGCGCCCGCACGATGTTCGGAGCAGTGAACGCGGCCGGCCGCGGCGTGGCGGCAATCGGCGGACGGCCTTGATTGACCTTGGCCTGCAGCTCGGGAGTTCGGGCCGCCTCGTTGATATGCCTCGTCTGCATCACAGGCGGTGGAATATGGCTCTCACGCGCCGCCAGCTGGTCTCGATTGCTCGGCGCCGCCGCGACGCCTCCGCGGCCCCCGTTGTAGCTGACCCTGTTGACGGTGACGTTGTTGACTACGGTCTGGTTGTACGTGTTGTGGATGATCGTCGTATTGATGTTGTTGACTGAGGTGTTGTAGCTGAACCGGTTGCGTTCCCAGCGGCCGCCCTCATAGCCCTCGCCTATATAGCCGCCGCCGTAATTGATCCCGCCGTAGAAACCCACGTGCGGACCCCAATATCCGGCGTGAAACACGTACACGCCGCCGCCCCAACCCCAATACCCCGGCGTCCAAAGTACGCCCACTTGCGGCGGCATGAGCCAAGTTCCGGGAACCCAAAAATACCCTTCGGTGCTGTAGCCCCAATAGCCGGGGGTCCATAAGTAACCGGGCTCCGGACATGGCGGCTGCTCATAGTACGGCAGCGGTGGCGGTGGTTCGGCAGCGCGAACTTCGATGCGCGGTTCGGCATACTCGTACGCAGGC
>Ga0137398_10000860_pt1 | contig 11597 bp, 8 predicted proteins | sample czorhiz216metaG_FD_106659 | JGI IMG/M metagenome (GOLD analysis project Ga0137398, IMG submission 106659) | Vadose zone soil microbial communities from Angelo Coast Range Reserve, California, USA - czorhiz2.16 metaG | ecosystem: Environmental > Terrestrial > Soil > Vadose zone | place: USA...
ACAGAGCAAACTAAAGGTACTGGGAACGCGCCACTGCTTCAACAACATAGTAGACAGCACACATAACTTCCTGTCCTTAAAGTCGATGGACGAGGTAGTTGCGTTGGAGCCGGAGGCGCACACCGTGACGGTCGATGCGGGCATGACTTACGGTCAACTGTGCCCGTACCTCCATAGCAAGGGCTATGCGTTGCACAATCTAGCCTCGTTGCCCCATATTTCCATAGCGGGAGCTTGCAGCACTGCAACGCACGGTTCGGGCGAAAAGAATGGCAATCTCGCGACGGCAGTGTCAGCACTTGAAATCGTCACGGCGGCCGGCGAGGTGGTTAAGCTGTCCCGCCTAGAGGACGGCGATGCGTTTCTGGGAGCTGTTGTTGGGCTTGGTGCGCTTGGCGTAATCACAAAGATCACTCTCGATATTCAGCCGACCTTCCTGATGCGGCAGTACGTATATGAAAATCTGCCGCTCAATGAAGTGAAAAATCACTTTGACGCCATCGAATCAAGCGCGTACAGCGTCAGCCTGTTCACCGACTGGCAAAAACAGCGTATCGGGGAAGTTTGGATCAAAAGCCGCGTTGAAGAAGGGCAAGCGTTTGAGGCAACCGCGGAATTCTTCGGGGCGAAACGCGCTACCAAGAATCTGCACCCCATTGCCGAGCTTTCCGCCGAGAACTGTACAGAACAGATGGGCGTGCCTGGTCCTTGGTATGAACGACTACCGCACTTTCGCATGGGGTTCACGCCTAGCGCTGGTAAAGAATTGCAATCGGAGTACTTCGTTCCCCGTCAGCATTCAGTCGAAGCAATTCTGGCGGTGGAGCGGCTGCGCGACCAGGTCAGCCCGCACTTAATGATTTCGGAAATCCGCACGATTGCCGCTGATAATTTATGGCTGAGTCCTTGTTACCAACAGCCCTGCATTACCATCCACTTTACTTGGAGGCAGGACTGGCCAGCAGTCAGGAAACTGTTGCCGGTGATTGAAAGGGAATTAGCTCCATTTAAGGCTCGGCCGCACTGGGGAAAACTTTTTAGCATGTCGCCGGCGGAGCTGAAATCTGTTTACAAGAAGTTGTCTGACTTTGTTCAATTGAGCAAGAAGTACGATCCGCATGGCAAATTCCGCAATGAATTCCTGAACACAAATATTTTCAGCAGCTAACGAGGGCGTTGGAAACATCAATCAGTGAGGCAGACATTGCTGCACCTCCTTGAACACAATGCGGCAACGGGAGGTGCGTCTACATCCGCCGTTTGGCTAGCTCAGAACCCCCAAAATAGCTAGGTGCCACCCATGGTTGACGCCGGGACGCAGGCGAGGTAGGGGCTTGCATCCGAGGATGGAACGTTGAGTGCCGCCTGGTCTCAATCAATTGCAATATTTTGTTGCCCTGCCACAGCATTGCGCGGCAGTTGAGAATTGAGATAAGCCACATCGCCAAACCAACTCACGAATGATTACCGACATTTCGCCATTCGCGTGCGGCGATTTCCTCACGCTCGGCCCGCTGCACGCGGGGCACGCGAAGGGTTTCTGCACACGCTCCTACGGGCCGGGACTACTGTTCGTAGTTTTCGACGACCTTTGGCGGGCGCACCTTTGCCTGGTCTGGGTCGCGCCCAAACTCTCGCAAGGCTCGACGCTGGCGCAACAAATCCCAACACTGATCCAGTTCGACCTTTATCTTCGCTAAGCGGCCACGGTCTTCATCGGTGAGTTCACGCTGTGAATAGAGACGTTCCTCTTCCTTGACCAGGCCGTCGATGTGTCCCAACACAGGCTGATCTTTGCTCTCGTTTGCCATAGAAGTCTCCTTTTTCGAGCAGCCCCGGCGGGTTCTGAAGCGATACCCGCCAGAGCTCCCTTGCGGATTTTACGAGCACCCCGAGCGGCTCTCATGGCCTTATCCTGCACCACATCGAGGGAGTATTGGACTAGCGTTGTGGCCGGGTAACTCCCACTTCCAATAGTCATATTTGTGCAATTGGATAACACTAGGCGGTTTTATCCTCTCCCCGTGGACGCTGAGGTCCCCCTGACGGTCTCCGACGAGATTAAGCTTGCACAAAGCGACGCCGCCTTCGACCGTTTGTTTGCCGATCGCAGTTGTTACGCTTCCCCCTTGCCACGTCACCTCTCGCGGGAGTCCGATGTTCGCCCAAACTAGCTCCATCTCCCGCCGGTCCTTTCCATCCGCTTTTCTGATTGCTGGCCTTAGCTCGGTACTCCTCCCAGCGCCTTATAAAGGGTGATTACCGCCACGTAAACATCTTTCTCACTTTCCGCGACGGCATCTTCGGCTTGCAACTGCGTCCGCTCGGCATCCAGCAACGAGAGAAAATCAACTACACCTTCGCGATAGCGCAGGCGGGCGATGTCGGCGGCACGCTTGCTCTCGCGAGCCTGATCGTTCAATTTGATGAGTCGTGCTTGCTGTGCATGGTAATTCGCCAGCGCATTTTCCGTTTCTTCAAGCGCCCGGAGCACGGTCTCCTCATAGAAGGCCAGCGTCTCTTCGGTAGCGGCGTTTGAACCACGCACGCGAGCGCGAGCCCGGCCTAAATCGAACGCAGACCACGACAACCCAGGTGATACGGACCATGCCCGAGAGTCTCCGGTGAAAAACATGCTACCCCGCCCAGCCAGGAATCCAAGAAATCCCGAAACGCTGACTTGGGGAAAAAGACTAGCGACTGCAACGCCTTGACGCTCGGTGGCCGCGGCCAGCCTTCGTTCGGCGGAACGCACGTCAGGCCGGCGCTGCAGGAGTTCGCCCGGGTTGCCGATGGGGAGAGCCTTCGCGATAGCCGGATAATTGCGCGGAGCGAGATCCTCATGGAGTTCGCCTGGACGGCTTCCGGTGAGTACCGCCAAGCGGTATTCAGCACGAGTCGTATCCAAGTTCAGCGATGGAATGGTGGACTCAATGGCCGCGACGCGGGCAGCGGCACTTGCAACATCCTGTTCTTCACCCACACCAGCGTCTCGGCGGAGTTGCGTTAGCCGCAGCGTCTCGCGTTGGTTCGTAAGGCTGCGCTCGGCCACCGCGAGGCGCCATTGCGAGCCCCGCAGCTCGAAATAGTTGCGAGCAAGTTCAGCAACCACGCTGACTTGCACATCGTGAAGGTCCGCCTCGAACGCCTGATTCTCGGCGCGAGCTGCGCCGACTGCGTGGCCAACCTTTCCGAACAGGTCCGCTTCCCAGAAAGCGTCGAACCCGGCGCTAAAGGTATTGATGGTGCGCCGCTGGTCCCCGAAGCCAGGAATCTCTTGTTTACTGTACTGGTAGGACGCAGCGACGGGCACCGTAGGGAAACGGTCCAGCTTTCTTTCATCGAAGACAGCACGAGACTCAGCGAGCCTGGCGCGTGCGATTCGAATGCTGTTGTTCGAGATGAGTGTCCGGCCTACAAGCGAATCGAGGACTGGATCTTCAAACTGCTTCCACCAACGCGAATCGAACGGCGCATCCGATACCAGGTTCGTGTCCCCTGAGTGATATTTCACGACCGCCGCAGGCTGCGGCGATTTGTAATGGGGACCAACCGCGCATCCGCTTGTCAGCAGGACGACGAGCAGCGAGAAGTGTTTTTGAAAGCGTTTTAGCACACCCTTACGCCCCCACCGAAGTCGCAGGCGACAGATCAGCACTCCGAACCAGTTTCTTGCTCTCGCGGCCTTCAACCACCCTCTGGACCAGAACATAGAAGACCGGGGTCAGCACCAAGCCAAACGCAGTCACCCCAAGCATCCCGAAAAACACTGCAACTCCAATAGCACGGCGCATTTCTGAGCCGGCTCCGGTAGACAGCACCAGAGGAATGACGCCCATCGTGAAGGCGAGAGAAGTCATTAAAATCGGCCGCAAACGCAACCGGCACGCTTCTAGCACCGCATCGACTCTGTTCATCCCCTCCTGAAGCTGTTTCTCCCTGGCAAATTCCACGATAAGGATGGCGTTCTTGCAGGCCAGCCCGACGAGAACAATCAAACTGATCTGGGTGAAGACGTTATTGTCGCCATTCAGCAGCCAGACCCCGGCGATGGCGGAGAACAGAGTCATCGGAACAATCAGGATGATTACGAGGGGCAACGACCAGCTTTCGTACTGAGCGGCAAGCACTAGGTACACCAGGAAAACAGAGAGTGGAAAAATGTAAACCATCGTGTTGCCGGCAAGAATCTTCTGAAAGGTAAGCTCCGTCCACTCGTATTTCATTCCATTTGGCAATTGATCGTCCAGAACCTTGGCAATTGCAGATTCCGATTGGCCCGTGCTAAATCCCGGCGCAGCCGCGCCATTGATTTCCGCTGCTGGAAATCCGTTGTAATGCATGACGCGGTCGGGTCCATAAATCGGCTTAACCGTGACCACCGATCCCAGCGGAATCATTTCTCCGGCCAGATTTCTTGTCCTAAGATGACTGATATCTTCCGGCTGCAACCGGTAGGGCGACTCCGCCTGCACATTCACCTGGTACGTTCTGCCAAAACGGTTGAAGTCGTTGACATAAAGCGAACCCAGGTAAACCTGCATGGTGTCAAACACGTCGCCGAGGGGAATCCCGTAGGTTTTCGCTTTCTCGCGGTCCACATGGGAATCGATTTGCGGCACGTTGATGTCGAAGCTGGAAAACACCCCGATCAGCCCCGGTGTCTGGTTGCCTTTCTGCAGCGTCGAAGTCGTTTCCTTGTAGAGTGGCTGCAATCCCATGCCAGCACGATCTTCAATGTAGAGTTTGAAGCCGGCCACCGTGCCCAACCCTTGAACAGGCGGCGGAGGGAAAATGGCAATAAATGCTTCTTGGATGGATCCGTATTGTTTGTTTAGATCCGCTGCGATGGCATTCGCGGAGAGTTCAGGAGACCTGCGCTCCTCTGAAGGCTTCAATGTAGCGAACACGATTCCCGAATTCGGACTGTTGGTGAAGCCGTTGATCGACAGGCCAGGAAATGCAACAGCGTTCTGCACTCCCGGATGTTTCAACGCAATATCGGACATCCTGCGAATCACATCTTCGGTGCGATCGAGCGTCGCGCCATTCGGTAACTGCGCAAACGACACAAGATATCCCTTATCCTGCGTGGGAACAAACCCTGCGGGCACGCGCGAGAAGCCGAGAATGGTGAGCCCGATCAGGCCGGCGTAAACCACAACAGCAATCGCACTGGAACGCAGCGTGCGAGTGACGAGCTTTCCATAACCGCCCGATGCGCGGCCAAAGAACCGGTTAAACAGCTTGAAAAACCAGCCGAGTACGAAATCAATCGCCCGCGTCAGACGATCCTTCTTCGCCCCATGAGGTTTCAAGAGCAACGCAGCCAGAGCCGGACTCAGCGTGAGTGAGTTAAACGCTGAAATCACCGTGGAAATAGCGATGGTCAGCGCGAACTGTTTATAGAACTCTCCTGAAAGTCCCACGATGAACGCCGTGGGAACAAAAACCGCGCACAACACCAAGGCGATTGCCACGATCGGTCCGCTAACTTCTTCCATCGCGCGGCGCGTAGCTTCATGCGGTTCGTGTCCCAGTGCGATATTTCGTTCTACGTTTTCGACGACGACGATCGCATCGTCCACGACGATCCCAATCGCCAGCACCAGCCCAAACAGCGACAAGGTATTTAGCGAAAAGCCCAGCGCCAGCATGATCGAAAACGTTCCAATCAGCGACACCGGAAGCGCCAGCAGCGGAATGATGGACGCGCGCCACGTTTGCAGGAAGACCAACACCACAATCACGACCAGGATCAAGGCTTCGACAAACGTGTGACCTACAGCCTGAATCGATTCGCGCACGAAAACCGTTGGGTCGTAGACGATCTTGTAGTCCACGCCTTCCGGAAACGATTTCTTGAGGCGTTCCATCGTCTCGCGCACCTGTTGCGAAGTTTGGAGTGCGTTCGAACCAGGCCGCTGCGAAATAGGCAATGCCGCGGCCGGCTTGTTATCCAGCAAACTTCGGAGTGCGTACGTGCTGGAACCCAGTTCGACACGGCCCAGATCGCGGATACGCGTAATCTGGCCATTCTTGGCGGCGCGCACAATGATGTTGCCGAATTCTTCCTCCGTCGTGAGGCGCCCCTGCGTGTTTATAAGCAATTGAAACGCTGTGCTCCCTGTATTTGTCGGCGGGGCGCCAAGCACACCCGCTGCAACCTGCACGTTTTGCTCGCGAATCGCCTGGACCACGTCCGTTGCCGTCAAGTTGTGCGAGGCTAACTTGTTTGGGTTGAGCCATACGCGCATGCTGAAATCGCCCGCGCCGAAAACCTGTACGTTGCCGACACCGGGGAGGCGGCCCAACTCGTCCTTCACCTGGAGAATGGCCAGATTTGCCAGATACAACATGTCGTAACGGTTGTCCGGAGACTCCAGGTGCACAACCATCAGCAAATCCGGTGAGGTCTTTTCCGTCGTTACACCGAGGCGCTGGACTTCCTGCGGCAATCGCGGCAGCGCTTGCGATACGCGGTTCTGCACCTGCACTTGCGCTTTGTCGAGGTCCGTGCCCAGTCCGAAAGTAATCGTCAGAGTCATCACGCCGTCGGCTGTGGCTTGCGAAAACATGTAGAGCATGCCTTCGACGCCATTGATCTGTTGTTCGAGGGGCGAGGCCACGGTGTCCGCAATGACAGTGGGATTTGCGCCCGGGTAGCTTGTTCGCACGACGACGGTGGGAGGTACGACTTCCGGATACTCGCTCAGGGGAAGGCGGAAATAGGCGAGCGCGCCGATGACAAAAATGACAATGGAAATTACCGCGGCAAAGATGGGACGTTTGATGAAGAAATTAGAAATGTTCATGACCGCCCCGGACTATTCCCGCGCCTTCGGCTCGCGCGACTTCTCTTCTTGACCCAGAAGGGCGGACTGCGTGGATGGCTCACTCAATAAGTTCGATTGGGTCGCCATGGAAATCTTCTTCGGTGAGACGGTGGCTCCGGGACGCACGCGCTGCAGGCCGTTCACGACGATGACGTCGCCCTCGTGCAAGCCCTCACGCACGACACGCAATCCCTCCGCCATCGGGCCAAGTTTCACGGGGCGATAGGCGAGCGTGTTGTTTTTGCCGAGCACAAAAACGTACTTTTGATTCAAGTCCGTAACGACCGCCTCCTCTTTTGCCAGGCAGCCACCGTGCACCCCGCCTCCTTGCAACCGAATTCTCGCAAAGAGCCCTGGCGTTAGAGCCAAATTCTTGTTGGCAAAAGTGGCGCGCAAGCGAATCGTTCCTGTCGAGGAGCTGACCTGATTGTCCACGAAGCTCACCTGGCCGACGTGGGGGAATCCGTCTTCGTCAGCCAGGCCTAACAACGCTGCGCTACGCAGATCGTGCGAACTTGTCCTGCGGCTTTGCGTCAGCCGCGCATATTTGAGGTAGGTCTGCTCATCGACGTCGAAGTAGACGTAGATCGGGTCGAGCGAAACCAGAGTCGTCAAGGGCTTGACCTGCGCGGCGCCGCTCTCGACCAAATTGCCTTCGGTGATCTCCGCCCGTCCCACGCGACCCATAATCGGTGCCGTGACCTGCGTGAATTCCAGGTTGAGTTCGGCGCCACGAAGTGCCGCCTCCGTGGACGCGATGCGAGCTTCGGCTTCGTTGCGGACCGCGGCGCGCCGGTCGTACTCCTCAGCTGACATGCCGTCATTGTTATGAAGACGCTCAGCGCGCGCAAAATCGCTTTGTGCTCGCGAACGCTGCGCTTTCGCTTGCGAAAGATCGCCTTTCAGACGGTCTACTTCTGCCTGGAAGGGACGCGGATCGATCTGAAACAAGAGTTCCCCCCGGCGAACAATCGCGCCTTCCTTGAAATGCACGCTTTGCAAGTAGCCGGAAACACGCGGGCGAACCTCGACCGCGTTGACTGCTTCAAGTCGGCCGGTGAACTCGTCACTGTCGCCTATTTGCTTGCAAATAACTTCCGCTACACTCACTTCTGCCGGCGCGGGAGCCTTGGGTTGAGCCGAACTGGAACACCCGGCATCTAGGACGGCAAGCGCAGCCAGGCCGATGGCCAGCATCAGCCCCGGTGGCACGGTGCTGTGGTTCTTACTCTTCCATGGATTCGTTGTTTCCGGCTGCATCTGTTTCTCCCAAGTTGTCTCCGGCATTTCTCTTTTCGAATGTTGACGATTGGCGATCAGAGCCTAATGTGCCGCTTACAAATCCAGTCCTGATAACATCGTGGCTAAGATAGATGAGGAAGGGTCCGGCATGGTTACATGAGAAGATGCGATACATAGCCGATACATGGTATACAGTATGGAACCAGGCCATTATGGCGAAGCGTCCAGAACTCTGTCCGGTAGAAACCACCGCACGTATCGTCGGTGGACGCTGGAAAGCCGCCGTTCTCGATCAACTCTTCCAAGGCACCAAGAGGTTCTCCGAACTGAAGCGTGCTATCACCGGAATCACACAACGAACGCTCTCCCAGCAACTCCGCGAACTGCAGAGCACGGGAATCGTTGAACGTACCGTTTACGCGGATACGCCGCCGCGAGTGGTATACGCCATTACTCCCCTCGGAAAGTCTCTGCGGCCGTTGCTGGATGCGATGTGCCACTGGGGCAAGTCGCACTCGGCTGCCATGGCATGGAAAAAGCTGCGGGCTTCCGATCGGCTGCAATAAGGCCGTCCCGTGTCGAGGGAGATCGCATCGAAACGCCCGCGGGCAAGCTCATCAGATTTTCGTCATGCCACCATCGATGACGGGCTCGATGCCAGTGACGTAGCTACTTTCGTCGGAAGCGAGGAAGGAGGCCCCTTTGGCAGTTTCGTTGAAAGTTCTCTTACCGCCGAGCGGGACGCTATCCACGAGGCTGTCCGCGAATTGTTTGATTGGTTGTTCAGTCCTGCCCGAGGGATTGCGGTAACCCGAAAAGGGAATCACGCCAGGTCGCTGCCGTATGAGAGAATGCGTCCGAAACGGCTGGCAATTGGCAGAAGAGTGAGGAGCTAAGATGCGCGGGAATCGGCTTACATCGCGAGGACAACTAGCCAACTCAGCAATTCTTTGTGCAGCGATCTTTTTCTTCCTCAGTTTATGGAATTCTGCAGCTTGGTCCCAAGCTGTTTCTCAAGACCCGGCAGTCGAGCGCGGACACAAACAGTTCGAGCAGGCCTGTGGATTCTGCCATGGCCCTGATGCCACAGGGGCTCGCGGGCCTGACCTTGTCCGCTCGCCGCTTGTGGCTCACGATGTGAAGGGGGACAAGATCGGCGAAGTCATTCGTCTTGGCCGCCCCGATAAAGGCATGCCAGCGATGCCGGTGACCGATCAGCAGGTGGTCGACCTCGCCGCATATCTGCACGCGCGTGCCGCCGAAGCGCTAAAATCGGCAGAGATCCCAAGCAAGTATCCGATGGAGAAGCTGCTTACCGGCGATCCGGAGGCCGGAAAGACGTATTTCAATGGAGCCGGTGGCTGCAAAACCTGTCATTCCCCTACGGGCGATCTGGCCACGATCGCTACCAAGTACTCCCCCATTGATCTCGAAGCGCGCATGCTTTATCCCAGGGGCAAGCACATTATCGTCGTGGTGACGCTGCCCTCTGGCGAGCAGTTCAAGGGTCCGCTGGCGCACGCCGATGATTTTGTGATTGCGCTGCGCGACGACTCCGGTTGGTATCGCTCTTTCTTGCGCGATCGGGTGAAAGTTGAATTGCAGGATCCTTTGGCAGTCCATCGCGAACTGCTCGACAAGCTCACGCAAGCGAATGTTCACAACCTCTTCGCTTATCTCGAAAGTCTGAAATAGGGAGTAGAAAAGCCACAAAGCCAGAAGACTGGAGTGGGAATGCTTTCTCAACTGTGCGGAAGGATCGAGGCCCGGGGCTGTTGCGAGAATCGCTTTGAGAGTCATGCGGGCCTTCCTTTGGGCAACCGAGTAGCGGTTGTCATCTTCCTGCTGTTCGCACTGGGCCTGCATGTGCGGTTGGTCGCGGCACAAGGGCTCGACCCGGCGGCTCTTTTAAGGCCAGCAACCGATGCCTGGCCGACCTATAACGGGGACTATTCGGGCCGGCGCTTCAGCACGCTCGACCAGATCAATGCCGGAAACGTCGGCTCGCTGGCACTCGCCTGGGTCTTCCAGCCGCACGCGTCCACGATCAAATCGACCCCACTGGAAGTGAACGGCATACTCTACTTCACGGTGCCCGACAACGTGTGGGCCGTGGATGCGCGCTTTGGGCGAGAGATCTGGCACTACCAGCGTCCTTCCGAAGGCGACCATATTGGCAATCGCGGTTTGGGTATGTACAAGAATTGGCTCTACTTTACTACGCCCGACGCCCACTTGGTCTGTCTCGACGCAAAGGATGGCAGCGTCCGCTGGATCGTCGAGCTCGCCGATCCGAAGCTCGGCTACTTCTCGACGATGGCCCCACTCGTTATACGCGACCACGTGATCGTCGGTGTCTCCGGGGACGTTACGGACGTTCGGGGTTTCCTCGAGTCTCTGGATCCGGAAACTGGAATGATCCAATGGCGCTGGTACACCGAGCCAGACCCCGGCCAACCGGGCTCTGAAACGTGGCCCAAAGACACCGACGCCATTCTCCACGGTGGGGGCATGACCTGGATGACCGGAACGTTTGACCCAGAGCTCAATCTGCTCTATTGGGGAACGGGCAATCCCAACCCCGTGCTCGCAGGCGAGGGTCGCGCCGGCGACAATCTCTACACCTGCTCCATCGTGGCCCTGAATCCCGATACGGGGAAGCTCGCTTGGTATTTTCAGCCCTCGCCACACGACGTGCACGACTGGGATGCCGTCGAGACGCCGGTTCTGTTCGACGCGGAGTTCAACGGCAAGCAGCGCAAGCTTCTCGCGCAGGCCAGCCGCAATGGTTTTTTCTTTCTGCTCGATCGAACGAATGGACAGCATCTGGTCACGTCTCCCTTCATCGACCAGACGTGGGCTTCCGGCATTGACTCTCGCGGCCGCCCGACCGCTAAGTCGGAAGCCGCTCCGAGCGCAGACGGCGCGCTTGTCGAGCCTGGTTCAGACGGGGCCAGTAATTGGATGGCGCCAAGCTTTGATCCCCAGACCGGCCTGTTTTATGTCAATGCGCGCCGAATCTTCAGCATCTTTTATCTCACAGCCACAGGGAAGCCGGAAGGCTGGGGAGGGCGCGACCGCAACCTGTGGTCCAATTCGACGCTGCGCGCGCTCGATTACCGTACCGGCAAAGTTGTATGGAATCACGAAATCGGAAACGGCGAAAGTATCTCAGGTATTCTTACCACCGCCGGGCATATCCTCTTCAGCGCAGATAATTCTGGCAATCTGCTGGCTCTCGATCCCGCCACGGGCAAAACCCTGTGGCACCTGAACGCCGGCGGACAAATGACCGCATCGCCGATGACCTACGAACTCGACGGACGGCAATACCTCATCCTCGCTGTGCAGGAAATTCTCTACGCCTTCACTCTGCCCTCACTTCTCCCGTCCCACTGAACAGGCGCCCCGGAGGAAGCGCCAAATCGAACAAGAACTCACCCGTTTGGTTCACCTCACAGTGCATGGCCAGACATTGAAAAGTCTCATGGCAGCTATTGGAATTCGTTCGCGGAGCTG
>Ga0137398_10000861_pt1 | contig 11593 bp, 10 predicted proteins | sample czorhiz216metaG_FD_106659 | JGI IMG/M metagenome (GOLD analysis project Ga0137398, IMG submission 106659) | Vadose zone soil microbial communities from Angelo Coast Range Reserve, California, USA - czorhiz2.16 metaG | ecosystem: Environmental > Terrestrial > Soil > Vadose zone | place: USA...
CGCTCTCCGATGGGGTCCCCATCCGCGGAGCGATCGATATGGTGAAGCAGGGTCCAGCCACCATCGCGGCCACCGCCTCCCCGAATCCGCTCAATCCGGAAACCACGATCTCCTACTCGGTGGGCGGCGGCGGGACGGTCTCGGTTCGAATCTTCTCGGTCTCCGGCCAGCTCATCCGGGTGTTATCCCAGGAGCCAGCGGCCGCGGGGACGTACCGGGTTCGATGGAACGGGTTCGACGATGGCGGGCGCCGGGTGCCTTCCGGGATCTACTTCGTCCGGGTGGAGCAGAACGGTGAGTCCTCGATCAGCAAGCTATCCGTGCTGAGGTAGTCTCTTCGAGAGCGCCCATGCGCTCCAGAGGAGTGCCGCGAACCAGAGCAGGGTGGGGCCGAGGATGAGGGGCAGGTAGATCGGCAGCGCCTGAGCCAACACGCCGCTCGACAGGAGACCGATCAGCTCGAAAACCACCACCGCGGAGATCGCGAGCGTCAGCCCCGACAACCACGGGCGCTTCCCGTCGCCCGTCGACGCGGTCTTGGGTCGAAGCGCGAGCACACAGGCGAGCACGTTGACCGAAAAGGCGAAGATGGTCGCGATGGTGGCGACGCCCTCCAGCGACTGAGCCCCCGAATGACGCGAGGGCCCGAACGTCAGGGTCATCCACACCCCGTACGCGAGGAAGAAGACCGCGCCCGCGATCAACGCGGCCGCGGCGATCCCTCGGGGGATCCCGGCCTCGCGTGGTGTTTCGGAATGTGGGAACCCGATGGCCCCGATCAGGAGCGCGACTGCGGTGCCCGGGAGGAGCCAGCCGACGAGGAAGAACGTGCCCAGAGCAAAGCCGGCCTGATCCCCGGTATCCAGGTGCCGAAGGTACCCCTGGACGTTCAGGATCCCGAGGCCGACGCACGCGAGCATCGCCACCATTCCTGGAATCAGTCGCATCGGATCCCCCTTCCAGCGTAGGACGTCTTCCTGGGGAGTGTAGTCCCAACGAAAGGCGCGAAGGGGCACCACATTTCGAGAATCCATGGCAGACTCTGGTCATGGATCCCGCCGTTCGGGTGATGACGTTCAACGTCCTCCACGAGTCCGTGCGCAATCTCGCGGCGCCGTGGGCGCGGCGGCGGCCGGCCGTCTCCGGGACGATACGGTCCGGACGTCCTGACGTCGTTTGTTTGCAGGAGGTCTCTCCCCGACAGCTCGAGGACCTGACGGAAGACCTCGGGGATTATGAGGTCTTCCCCGGGGTCGCAAGCGGAGCGACCAAGCTGATTCCCTGGCTCCCGGGCCTCTACAGCGTCGGGAGGCTGGTGCTCGGTGATTTCTTCGATCGCGGCGAGCTGTGTCCGATCCTCCTGCGACGGGGCCGCGTCGAGATGTTGGGTCACGGGTCCGTTTTTTCACCGCCGCATCGCGATGGCGCGGGCCGCGCTCCGATCCTCTCCCCGACCCCTCACGTCGTGACCTGGGCCAGGGTCAGGACCCCATCCGGAGCCACGTGCGTCGTCTACAACACCCACCGGGGTCTCTTGCCCTGGACGGGGGGCCGCGTCGCGGGAGAATTGCTGGCGATCCTGGACCGCGACTGGAGGGACGAGCCGCAGATTCTGGTGGGAGACTTCAACGCGCCGTCCTCGTGGCCGCTGGTGCGGTCGCTCACCGCGGAGAGGAACGGCGGCATCCCGCCCCTACGAGACGCGTGGCGGGACGCGGCGGTGCGGACCGGCCCTGCGGGGACGTTCCACTGGGGCTTCGGCCTTCCAGGTCCGCGCCTGGACTACATCCTGGTGCGACCCCGCTGCGCTATCACAAGGGTCGAGACACTTGGCTCACGGATCGGCGGTGCCTTCCCCTCGGACCACTTCGCATTGGTCGCGGAACTCGAGCTTAGTTGATGTCTGGATCCGGCGATCTCGAGGAGCCCGTGGTTCACCGCAACGCGGATACTTTCCCTGGGTACGGAGGGGGGATCCATTGCGATCGGGACCTCGTCCTCTCCTTCCCCGCGCGAAACGGGAGGAGCCAATTGGCTTCCAATGACCGGGCTCCCCGAGACCTCCGCCAGCTTCTTCATACTCGGTTCTACGAGTGGTCGGCGCCATGGTTCCCGCTTTCTCTCTTCGCATCCGTATGTGCGTGCATCGCTGTAGGCAGGATCCCGACGCAGGCGGGATGGAGCCGCATTCGTACCAATCGACACGGACGGCGTGTACATTCTGGAATCCACGGGCGTTGGGATGCGTTTCATCCCCGGAGCGCGAGCGGAGGCCGCGGCACGGAGATTGCGACTCTTGGGCGTCAGCGTGGCCCGGCGCTCGAGAAGCGAAGCGATCGACCATGGAAGGAGGACGGAATGAAGGGATCTCATGGGTGGAGGCGCATCGTGAGCGTGACGGCGGCCGCCGCGATCCTGGGAGCGCCGGCGATCGCCGACGCCAAGGACGAGCAGGTGAAGTACGCGGACCGTTTGACCGAGTCGAAGGCCGTGTTCCAGGAGCTGATGACGGCAAAGGACGGCAGCGTGCCGCAGGAGCTCATGGAGAACGCGAAGTGCGTAGTGGTCATTCCGGACATGGTGAAGGGCGCGCTGGGATTCGGCGCCCGCTGGGGAAGCGGCGTGATGAGCTGCCGCGACGGCCAGGGCGGATGGACGGCGCCGGTGTTCGTCTCGCTGAAGGGCGGGAGCTGGGGGTTCCAGATCGGGGCGCAGAAGACCGACCTGGTTCTCTTCTTCATGACCGAGCGGGGGGCTCGATCCCTGGTCACGAAGAGCAAGTTCACGCTCGGCGGAAACGCCGCGGTCGCGGCGGGGCCCCTGGGCCGGAGCGGGGAAGCCGCCACCGACGTCGCCCTGAAGGCGGAGGTCTACTCCTACGCCAAGTCGAAGGGGCTCTTCGCGGGCATCTCGCTCGAGGGGGCCAATCTCTCCGTGTCCAAGAAGGCGAACGAGACGTACTACGGCGGGCCCATCTCGGCGCAGGCGGTTCTCTTCGGGCACCACCAGCCGGAGATGCCGCAAGAAGCCCGGGACTTCGTGGCGGCGTTGCCCGGTCACTAGCCTGTGCTACACTCGCGCCTCTTTCGAAGCGTCAGGGAGGATTCGGGCACGGAGGAGGTTGCGACATGCTGATCAGCGACAAGATGGTCGCGGCGATCAACAAGCAGATCGGGAACGAGTTCGGCGCCTTCTTGCAGTATGTCGCGATCGCGGCGTATTTCGGGAACGAGAGCCTGCCGGAGCTGGCCAAGCATTTCAACCAGCAGGCCATGGAAGAGCGCGAGCACGCCATGAAGTTCGTGAACTATGTCCTGGACGCGGGCGGGCTCCCCGAGATTCCCGCGATTCCTGCTCCCAAGTCGCGGTTCTCGAGCGCGGAGGACGCGGTGAAGCTCTCGCTGGACTGGGAGATCACCGTCACGAAGCAGATCAACGAGCTGGTCGACCTCGCCGGCAAGGAGAACGACCACACCTCGCATACGTTCTTGCAGTGGTTCGTGAACGAGCAGCTGGAGGAGGTCTCGAGCATGGACATGCTGCTCAAGATCGTCCGCCGCGCCGCGGCCAATCTCTTGTTCGTCGAGGATTATCTGGCGCGGAAGGGGCTCCGCCCCGCCGCGCCGGCCACGAAGTAACCGCGCGATCCAAAATTCGAGGGGCCGATCCCGGATGGGACCGGCCCCTCTTGCTTGCCCTCGTCTTCGCCCGCGGGCCTAGTTCGTGCTCGCCGCGGCGACTTCCTTCCCATCCAAGTCCCGGTACGCCACGGCGCCGAGATTGAGCTTGGTGATCTGCGGCTCGATCTTGGAACGGTCGCCGACCGCGATGACCAGCATGCGCTCGGGTAACAGGTACTTCTTCGCCACCGCCTGAACGTCGGGGGCCGTGATGGCCATGACGCGTCCCGGCAGGGTCTGGTAGTAGTCCGGCGCCAGGTCGTAGAGGTAGAGCGTCGCGATCGTGCCCGCCGTCCCGCCGGTGGTCTGGAAATTCGCGGGGAGCGTGCGGATCGTCGACTCCTTGGCCATCCGGAGCTCGTCGTCGGTGACCGGCCGGTCGACCATGCCGTGCACTTCCTTCAGGATCTCGTCGATCGAGGCGCCGGTGACGTCGGTCCGGACGCTGGTTCCGATCAGGAACGGACCCTGGCCGCGGTTCTCGGACAGCGCGGAGAAGGCGCCGTACGTGTACCCGTGCGCTTCGCGCAGGTTCATGTTGATGCGGCTGGAGAAGAGCCCGCCGAGGATCGTGTTCGCGAGATCAAACCGCTCGAAATCCGGATCGGAGCGCATCAGCCCCAGCTGCACGACGCGGAGCGCCGTCTGGGGCATGCCCGGCTTGTCCACGATCACGACGCGCGAGGAGATCATCGTGCCTTGCGGCGGCCGCGGCGTCTCCGTGGGAGGGCCGGACCAGGAGCCCAGCGCCTCCGTCGCGAGCTTCTTCGCTTCCGATTCGGTCACGTCGCCCACCAGCACCAGCGCGGCGTTCTGCGGCGTGTAGTAGGTCTGATAAAACTTCACCATGTCGTCCCGCGAGATCTTCTTGATGGCGTCCGCGGTGCCCAGCGTGATGTGGCCGTACGGGTGGCCGGGGCCGTAGAGGCAATTCCACATGATCCGGCTCGCCGTCTGATTCGGGCTGTCCCGCTGCTGGAGCAACCCCGTCGACCGCTCGTCGCGGATCCGCTCGACGTCCTTGTCGGGGAAGGACGGATGGAGCGCGACGTCGGAGAGGATGCCGATCGTGGCGCCCGCCGTCGCCTTGAGCGAGCGGCACGCGACGGTGCTTCCGTCGACGCTGGAGGAGGTGCTCAGCGAGGCGCCCAGCCCGTGGAGCTCGTTCGCGATGGTGAGCGCGTTCCGCTTCTGGGTGCCCTCATCCAGCATGCTCGAGGTGAATCCGGCGAGGCCCGGCAGATCTTGCGGGTCCTGGGCGCTGCCCGAGCGAAGCACCAGCGTGCTCGCCACGATCGGGAGCCGGTGGGACTCGACCAGGAGCACGGTGAGGCCGTTCTGCAGCTTGAAGCGCTTGGCCAGGGGAAGCTTCACGACCGGCGTGGCCCCGGCGCCCGGGATCGTGTTCCGCCAGGGCTCCTTCGACTCGATGGCGGCTTCCTTCTCGGTCGGAGCGGGAGGCGTCGGCGGCGCGGGCGGAACCACCTTCGTGCCCGGCAAGCCGTACACCACGGCCCGGTGGTCCTTGGCGAGCTGCTCGGTGACGAAGCGCTTGACGCCGTCGGGCGTGACCGCCGCGAAGCGCGCGAGATCCTGGTTCAGGTAGGCCGGATCCTTGGTGTGCTGGTTGTACATGTTGATGCGGTCGGCCACGCCGCCGAACCCGCCGATGCGCTCCAGGCTGGAGACGATGCCGGAGTACGTGGAGTTCTGCGACGCGGCCAGCTCGGCCGGGGTCGGTCCCTCGGCGGCGAGCTTGGAGATCTCCGCGTCCATCGCGGCCTCCAGCTCCTCCGCGGTGTGGCCCGGCTTGGCGGTCGCGACGATCTCGAACACCGAGCCCAGCATGAGCGACTGGACGGAGGCGTTCACGTCCTGGGCGATCTGCTTGTCGTAGACGAGCGACTTGTAGAGGCGGCTCGCCTTCCCGCCGCCCAGGAGGTCGGCCGCGATGCCGGCCTCGGCGTCGCCGGGCTTGAAGATGGGCGAGGTGATCCACCCCATGAAGACGCGCGGCAGCTCCACCTCATCGGTGACCTTGGCGCGGCGCTCCGAGGTGATCGGCGGCGTCGTGGCCTCGATGGGCGGAACCGGCTCGCCGCGGGGAATCGAGGCGAAGTACTTCGTGACCATCGCCTTCACCTGCGTCTTCTCGATATCGCCCGCGATCACGAGGGTCGCGTTGTTGGGGACGTAGTAGCTCTTGAAGAACTTGCGCACGTCCTCGACCTTCGCGTTCTGGATGTCCTCGTGCGAGCCGATGACGGAAGCATAATAGGGGTGGGTCTTGGGGAAGAGCTGGTGATACAACTCCTCCTCGACCAGGCCGTAGGGGGCATTCTCGACGCTCTGGCGGCGCTCGTTGCGAACCACGTCCTGCTGGTTGGCGAACGAAGCCCCGGTGAGGCGGTCGAGGAGGAAGCCCATCCGGTCGCTCTCGAGCCACAGCGCCAGCTCCAGCTGGTTCGCCGGAACGTCCTCGAGGTAGTTCGTGCGATCGAAATCGGTGGAGCCGTTCACGAACGAAGCGCCGGCGGCTTCGAGGTACTTGAAGTAGGAGTCCTCGGGAACGTGCCCGGAGGACTGGAACATGAGATGCTCGAAGAGATGCGCGAATCCCGTCTGTCCCGCCCGTTCGTTCGCGGGGCCGGTGTGGTACCAGATGTTCACCGCGATCAAGGGGAGCTGATGGTCTTCATGAAGAATGACCTCGAGCCCGTTCGGAAGGGTGTACTTCTCGACCTCCAGCTTGACCTGGGGCGGCTTGGCGCCGCCGGACGCGGCGCGGGCCACGCCTCCGGTGAGAAGCAGTGCGGAGCAGGCGAGGGCGAAGGCGACACGCGCCCACGCGACGCCCGAGCGCCCGCCGGAATGCGGCAACGGCTGGTTCATGGGTTTTCTCCTGTGGATGGCCATGGGCCTGTGGGGAGTTACATATGGAAGTACTGAGATCAGGCGGCAAATGTTCCGCCAAGAGAGGCAGCAAGTCAAGGCGAGTCGCAGCGCTCGCCATGGCGCTGGCGGCGGCGATCGGGGCGGCTCCGGCCCAGCCCCCGGCGAACCCGGTCGCGCTCGAAAACCAGCGGACCGGGAATCCGGATTGGGAGCTTCGGAGCCCCGCATGGTCCCATGAGATCGAGGGATACGCCGAGACCGCCAGCGTCGGGCCCGGCGAGACCCTGCGGCTTCACGTGAGCTCGGCCTCCCCCAACTTCACGGTCGATGTCTACCGGATGGGCTGGTACGGCGGCGCCGGGGCGCGTCTGGTCCTCGAGTTCCGCGGCATGCCGGGGGGGACGCGCCCCATCCCGAAGCCGCGGCAGCTGGATGGCTTGATCGAGTGCGCGTGGCCGGTTTCCTGCCGCGTGCCGGTCGGCCAGGACTGGATCAGCGGCGTGTACCTGGCGCGCCTCACCGGCTCCAAGGACGGAAAACAATCCTTCGTTCCCTTCGTCGTCCGGGAGCCGGATCGCGCGTCCGGGACGAGGCGCCGCGCGCCCATCCTGGTCCAGTGCTCCATCAACACGTGGCAGGCCTACAACAACTGGGGCGGCAAGAGCCTCTACGATTTCAACAGCTTCGGCGGGCGCGCGACGCGCGTCTCCTTCGACCGTCCCTACGTCTCGAGCCCCGAGGCGGCCCGCGGGGCGGGCGCCGGGGAATTCCTCAGCGTGAGCCACGCGCCGCGGGCGGCCGGATGGGAGTATCCGTTCGCGCGCTGGATCGAGAAGGAAGGCTACGACGTGGCCTACGCGACCAGCGTGGACGTGCACCGGAGCCCCGCGCTGGTGCTGGGGCGAAGAGCGTTCCTCATCGTCGGGCACGACGAGTACTGGAGCCGCGCAATGCGCGACAACGTCGAGGCCGCGCGGGACCGCGGCGTGAACCTGGGCATCTTCGCCTCGAACGTGAGCTACTGGCAGGTTCGCTACGAGCCCTCCACCACGGGCGCACCGGACCGGGTCCTCTTCTGCGGCAAGGAGCCGGACCGCGACCCGGTTTACAACACCGAGCGCGACAAGGATCTCACGGTGCGCTTTCGGAACCTCCATCCGGCGCGGCCCGAGGTCTCGCTCGTCGGGATGATGATGAGCGCCGAGGAGGTGGAAGGGGACTTCACGCCGGTTCCCGCGGCGCTCCGCCATTGGATCTACCAGGGGACCGGGATCGCCTCGGGGAGGACGCGCTCGGTGCCCGGGCTCCTGGGCTACGAGGTGGACAAGAGCTTCGCCACGGATCCGACGTGGGGCCGCTATTCGCCGAAGGGGCTGACCGTGCTCGCGCGCGCCTGGGTCCAGCCGCTGAAGCTGGAACGCCTGCCGACCGAATCCACCCTCTACACCGCGCCCTCGGGCGCGATCGTCTTCGCGGCCGGGACCATGCAGTGGTCCTGGGGGCTGGACAATTGGGGCGCGCCCGGGCTTCGCACGGCGGGGCCGCACCCGGATGTGCAGCGGATCACGAAGAACTTGCTCGCGAGATTCCTCGGTAACGCGCCAAAGCCAGGTGCACGATCTCCTGGATGAGATCCGTGTGCTCCAGGCCGGACTGCTTGGCGGCGAGTGAGAACTCCGCGGTGGAGTGGAGCCACGGATTGGGATTCACCTCCAGCGCGTAGAACCTCCGCTTCGGCGTGAGCCGGAAATCCACGCGCGCGTAGTCCCGGATCTCGAGCGCCTGGCAGGCCTTCACCGCGGCCTCCTGGATCTCGGCCAGAAGCCCCTCGCCCAGATCCTCGGGAAACCGGAGCTTGGTCTTCCGGTACGCGGCCGTGCCGCGCTCCCACTTCACCTCGGTGCCCGCGATGCGCGGCGTCCCCTCCGGCAGGTCGTCCAGGTTCAGCTCCACGACGGGGAGCGCGACGGGCGGGTCGTTCCCGAGGACCGAGACGTAGAGCTCGCGCCCCTCGATGTACTCCTCGATCAGGACCGGCGCGTTCAGGTCCGCGTGCAGAGCGTCGATGCGCTCCATCAGCTCCTTGATCGAGCCCGCGACCGCGCTGAACGCGATCCCGATCGAGCCGTCCTCGCGCTTGGGCTTCACGATCACGGGGAAGTGCACGTCGTCCGCCCACTGCAGGCGCCCCTGATACACCGTGGCGAAGTTCGGCGTGCGGATGCTGTGGAACGCGAAGAGGCGCTTGGCGACCGCCTTGTCCTGGGCGAGAAGGAGTCCGCTGGGGCCGGAGCCCGTGTAGGGAATCCCCAGGAGGTCTAAGTAGGCGGCGATGTTGATGTCCTTGGTGTCGTCCCCGCCGTAGGACTCCGTGAGGTTGAACATGAGGTCCACCTCCGCGGAGGCGAGCGCTTTCAGGCTCTTGGGGCGGCCATCGAGGCAGAAATAGGCCGGCTGATGTCCCTTCTTCGCCAGCGCATCGAAGATCTCCTCGCGGTCGGGCTTGTCCTTGCGCCGCTTTCGCTTGGGGAGGTCCTCGGCGGAGGCGCCGGCTTCGGGCTCCTGGTCCTCCACCCACTCGTCATAGAGCACGCCGATACGGAGCGACTCGGAATCCAAAGAGCACCTCTATACCTTGTGGAATTTTCCTCGCGTCAAGTAGTTGGCCGCGAGCGCGGTCGTGTAGGCCGTCAGGTGGACCAGGTACTCCTTCTCCTTGCCGCGAACGCCGCGAAACCCTCCCTTGCGGGCCGCGGCGGCGATCGAATCCACCAGCTCGCGGACGACCGCGCGCCTCACCCCGGTCCAGGTCGCGATGGTATTCGTCAGCGCGACCCGGTGCTCCTCGACGATCTCCCACGCGGGGCGCGAGCCTCGGGGTGCCGCGCTCGGGCGCAAGAAGATGTCTTCCGGATGATGATCGAGGCTCGTCTCGTACACCGCGCGAGCGCGCGCGGCGGAAAGATCGATGTATTGGCCCACCGTCATGCTCATCTGGTCGGCGGTGATATCCGGCCTCCCGCGCGGCACCAGCGGCTCACGGTCGGCGGCTTCCCGCGCGAACCGGTCCACGAGCCGGAGCTTCTTCATGGCCGGCCATCCGCGATAGCGGCCCCGCCAGTTGGATTTCGGCGTGAGCCATACCGCGAAGGTTTCGGCGAAATCCTCGTCCGGGTGTTTTTGGGAGTACCAGCCCGGCAGGTGCCGCACGTACTCGCGGCTGAAGGGAACCGGCCGGTAATCGTCGCGGTAACGGCGACGATACGGGCCGAACGTATCACGCCATTCGGGCCTTAGGTAGAGACGATACGCGTAGTTGAAGGCGTGCCCGGCCTCGTGGCGCAGGTACATGAGGATCTCGCGCGCCGTCTCCAAGTCATTGGTCTCCTTCTCGACCCGCGCCAGCTCCCGATCGGCGAGATAGAAGGGGATCCCGATCACCGGCTGGCCGGAGGGGCAGCCCCACTCGTCGGTGAGGTAATACTGGGCCCGAAACCGTCGGAGCTTTCGCCCTAGCTCCCGGTCCAGACGCTCGAGAAGGGGCTCGACCGGGGACCCCTCGAGGCGCAGCCCCAAGTCTCGAATGGGCGTTTTCCGGAGGGCCCGGCGCCTGGGCGAGTCCTTGCCGCGCAAGTTCATAAGGCATAAAGGGTAACATCAGGGGGGAAATTTGTGTTGTGTTCCTGCGTAGTTTGACCGATACTTATTGGGAAGCAGATGCCCCGGCGGTATATACTCCCGTGTAGGATTTCGCGCCGCAGAGGAAGTTGCCTGCGGCTTTGTTGTATCTGGGCGATTCGTCGTCCGGAAGCCCGACCAAGGTGGCCGGGCCGGGCGCCCGAAATCAGGGCGTGGTGTCGGGGCGATGCCCCAGCTAGTAGAAGGAGTTGCAAGTGGCAAACGGAACGGTGAAGTGGTTCAACGAAGCAAAGGGTTTTGGTTTCATCCAGCAGGAGGGTGGCGAGGACGTGTTCGTTCACTACTCCGCGATCCAGGGCGAGGGCTTCAAGACGCTGGCCGAAGGCGAGCGGTTGGAGTTCGACATCGTTCGTGGACCGAAGGGACTCCAAGCCGCGAACGTCCGCAAGGCGTAAGCGGTCCGAACCACTTCACACCGGCAGTGCTGCGGGGCGGCTGTACCAACGGCCGCCCCGCTTGTTATTCTAGGCAGCGCATGAACCCCCGCGTTCCCACTAGCGTATCCACGTCCCAGCCCCCGAAGGCGGTCCTGCTCCTCTACGAAAGCCCCGAGATCTACGACGTGGCGTTCGGCTGGGATCTGGACCTGGAATTGACCTTCGTCGAGTCCTGCCTGCGGACGCACGTGGTGGATCCCGTGCGGCGGATTCTGGAGCCCGCGTGCGGCACCGGCCGCATTCTCGTGCCGCTGGCGAGTCGGGGCTACGAGGTCCTGGGCTACGACCAGAGCGCCGAGATGGTGGCGTTCGCCGCCGCCAAGATCGCACGGGTGGGCGGCCGCGTGATGCGGGGCGACATGGCTTCGTTTCGCCCTCCCGGCCCGTTCGACGCCGCGATCAATCTGGTCAATTCGATCGGATACTTGCTGGAGGACCCGGACGTGGTGTCGCACCTCGCGTGCATGGCGGAGGCGGTTCTTCCGGGCGGCGTCTATCTCGTCCAGTTCAGCTACGGTGGCGAGCCTCCGGAGCAGGCCGCCTTCGGCCCCTGGCCCAACACGCGGGCCGGGCTTCGGACCGAGCTCACCTGGCGCGTCGTGCGCGAGGACCCGGCGGCGCGGCGGTCTTATCAGGAGTGCCGCATCGAGGCGACTCGCGGACAGGAGCGGCGCGTGATCGAGGAATCGCACGTGCTGCGGTACTGGACGCAGGAGGACTTCGATCGAATCGTCGCGGGAAGTGAATTCGAGCTGGCCGCGGTGTACTTCGATCGCTTCGAGGAGAAGCCGCTGGACGAGGCTCGGACCGGACTCGACGGGAATCTGTATCACGTGCTTCGGAGGAAGTAGGTCGCCTGCTCGTCCCAGGACGAGTTCAGAC
>Ga0137398_10000862_pt1 | contig 11593 bp, 9 predicted proteins | sample czorhiz216metaG_FD_106659 | JGI IMG/M metagenome (GOLD analysis project Ga0137398, IMG submission 106659) | Vadose zone soil microbial communities from Angelo Coast Range Reserve, California, USA - czorhiz2.16 metaG | ecosystem: Environmental > Terrestrial > Soil > Vadose zone | place: USA...
GCTCGGCAGAACCGCAGAACTTCGTTGGTATTCTGAACGGACTTTCCCTCGACGTTATTCCCATCTGCGGGGAGGAGATCGAGCACATGCCCGAACTCATGAAGGAGGACCAGAACTTGAGCTCTCCTGGTATCGCCAGGGTAAGGCCCCACGTTTGTCGCGCGCGGACCACGACGGCTCACCACCACGCCATCCTTCCAGACTTCAACCACCACCGACATGGGATAAAAAAACGCTCCGTAGGTGTTGATGGTGATGGTAGCGTACCGTCCGTCGCCCTGGAAAACTTTGGCGACATACGGATTCCGGAAAATGGTCGCGTTATCGACTGGGTCCGTCGATTCCTGGACAAATTCCTCCCCGTTGTGGTCTACCTCAAAACTGAGCGTTCGAAACGTGTCAGCTGGATGGGCATCCTTTTCTCGGAACCACGCCGAACAGGCGTTTTCGGTTTGTAGGATTTCGAGAACCCTATCGCGCGCCCGCAGAATCTTTTGCCCGCTTTTCCCCATGGTCGTCAATCCCTCCTGCACCTGGTCTCTGGACGTTGGACACCCGATTTCGGTCAAGCTCGCGGGATGGCACGGATTCCCCGATGGCCCACTCACCGGCGGGGTATCGCAGGGTGAGCTGACATCGCCCGTAGCCGGGGTAGCGGCGTAGGAAGCGGAAACGGCACTCCCGGAGTCTCCTGTGCAAGGCGCCCGGCCAAGAGGCCGGTTAGCGAGCGGCAGAGGATCAGCAGCGTGCCGGATGAATTTGACGGCCTGCGGGAACGCTACCGTTGCGGACAGACACGACATCAAAAAAAGAGCGACGGCCGGAATGCTCCTAGAGGCGGAGTACATCTTTCTCTCCCGCCCGAACCTGTAACTCACCACAGACCGTCCTCGGCGGCTCGCTTCCTGATGGCCGTCAACCGGAAGCTGGCGAAGGAACGGTGGAACCTCGATCCGGGACTACTGTGAAAGACGAATCTTTCGGAGCAAACCCACCTCAAACGTTTCTGAAATGCTTCTGGAGCGCGATGTGCAGTTCTGAATTCTGGTGTGGCGAGCAGTCACGCGCGTGAAAGTCGGGATGTAACATCGCTAAATTTAGACTGCCGGGAGGTCCCCGCGGATGCTGGCGGGATTCCTGTTGGCCTACTGCTGAGGTAGGCAAGGTAGCGCGATGGCCCGTGAATGGCCGTCCTACCGCTCTATTCTTGTTGTGAAGGCGGGATCGCTCTTGCCCAGCAACCATTTCGCTGGAAAGAAGGCGGGAGTCTCCGGAACAACCAGAACGATCAAATGCTTAGCTTCATTTCGCGGCCTGTCCGGAGATGTAGTATGGCGCGCTGACGGTGAAAATACGCTGGTTGCCGCGGACCAGGAGCGTCCATTCCAGGAGGCGTGCACGCTGATTGTGCAGGAAATACTCGTACCAGCGATCTTCGACCAGTTCGGGAATGACGACCACAATTTGACGATCGGGGTGCTTTTCCGAGAGCTCGAGAATGTATTGCACCAAGGGAACGATGATGAAGCGGTAGGGAGACGGCAGCGTGGTGAGCGTAGGCGGCACGATCCCGGCGGCTTGAAAAGGCTGCTTGACGTAGCGTTCCCATTCCTCGTGCAAAAGCCGGGAATGCTCGCCGGGCTCAACGTGAATGGCGATGATTTCTGGCGACAGCCGTGAGGCAAATTCTATGGCTTGCTTGCAGATGGAATTCCAGTGGTCCACGGGCACAACGGCGATGGGCGGCGCGTTGTGGCTGGCGGGGACCACCGGAACAATCGAAGTCGTAGCCACGCTGATCAGGTGATAGTGGCGCCGCACCAGGCGAAAGAAAACGATCAAAACAGGGATGAAGATGACGGTAATCCAGGCTCCTTCGGCAAATTTCGCGACCAGAACGACGATGACCGTGACGCCGGTAACCATTCCTCCGAGGCCATTCACGAGCGCGCTTTTCCGCCAGTGCGGGCCGCGTTTTTTTCGCCAGTGCACGACCATGCCGAATTGCGAGAGCGTAAAGGCCAAGAAGGCGCCGACGGCGTAGAGCGGGATCAACTTGTCCGTGACGCCACCGAAAAGAACCAGCAGGAGGCAGGTCAGGGCCGCGAGAACGACGATGCCGTAGGTGTACACCAGACGGCGGCCGCGATAGACAAAAGCATGCGGCAAGTAATCGTTCTGCGCGATGGCGCGGCAGAGACGAGGGAAATCGGCGAAGGCGGTGTTCGCGGAAAGAGAAAGAACGAAGAGGATGGAGACGATAGTGAGGTAATAAAAAACGCCTTTGCCGAAAACCGCGGCGATCAGCATGGAGAGAAGGCTCTGGTAGCCGGGCCTGCCCGGGGCGTTCGCCGCGATGCCGTAGACGGTGACGAGATAGGAAATCCCCGCCAGCAAAACGCCCAGGAGAAAAATGATCACCGTCAGGGTGCGATGGGCATTCTTCACGGCAGGCTCGCGAAAGGCCTTCACGCCATTGCTGACGGCCTCGACGCCGGTCAGCGCGGTGCAGCCGCTGGCGAAAACTTTCAGCAACAGCCACCAGGTGACCGCTTCGGTCATGGGCGGCGGGGGCGGCGGCGGGGTCACCGCGAGCGGATGACCACCGCTGAGGGCCACGCGCACCATCCCGCCGGCGATGGTGATCAGCAGCGTGCCGACGAAGAGATAGGTCGGCACCATGAAGGCTACACCCGCGTCGCGGACGCCGCGCAGATTCAGAATGGTGATCACGGTAAGAATCCCGACGCACAGAGCCACGGTGTGCAGCTGGAGTGAGGGAACGGCGGAGACCAGCGCGCCGACGCCAGCGGAAATGCCCACTGCTGCCGTGAGAATGTAGTCCGTCAGTAAAGCCGCGGCTGCAAGTAGGCCGGAAAAGGCCCCCAGATTGAAACGCGCCACGGTATAGGAGCCGCCACCGCCTGGATAGGCAGCGATCGTCTGGCGATAAGAAAAGTACACGATCACGAGCAGCGTGATGATGGCCGCGCTGATGGGAACGATGTACTCGACGCCGAGGAGGCCGAGAGGAATCAACAGGCTGAGGGCGGCTTCCGGACCATAGGCGGCGGAACTGAGTGCGTCCAGGCCAAAGATGGGGATGCCTTCCTGGATGCCGATCTGTTCGGCGCGCTCGTCGCTGGTCTTGAGGGGCTTGCCGACGATGAGGTCGAGGATGTTCATTCTTGATTCGCTGCCGAGAAGTGCCCTCTTCGGAAACGTCCATTTGCAACGATAAGGGTGCGAAAGTCAACCACGGGAAAGGAAGAGTGCCTGGCATCTTCTCTTCATTAGCATGCCTAACCTGTTTGCCAGAACCTAATCTAGCGACGAGGCACGCTCCGGAAGGGCCGACACGGAAGGGCCGTCGCGCCTTGACAGCGGGGCGGACTCATCCTAGGCTCCAGCACTCGTACCGAACCGTTCGGAGTAGATCACGAAGGAGGCATGTTCATGCAAGAGAATCGGCAAGAAAGCTTGAAGCTGTTTTTTGCCGCTTTCGCGCTGACTTTGGGGCTGCTGGGGCCGTCCGTGAGGGCCGCGGAAAACTACCAAGTGACGGTGGAGCGCAACGTGACCGCGAAGATGCGCGATGGTGTGACGCTGCGCGCCGATATTTACCGGCCGAAGGCGGATGGAAAATACCCCGTCCTGCTGGTGCGCACGCCGTACGACAAGCAGGGGGTCAGCGGCTTTGGCCATCGGGGGGCGGCGCGGGGATATGTGGTGGTCGCACAGGACGTGCGCGGGCGGTTTGAGTCGGAAGGCGAATGGTACACCTTCCGGCATGAGTCCGAGGACGGATATGACACCGTGGAATGGGCGGCGGGACTTCCCTACTCCAATGGGAAGGTGGGCATGTTTGGCGGATCATACGTGGGGGCCACGCAGTTCCTGGCGGCGATCGCGAAACCGCCGCACCTGGCAGGAATTTGTCCGAACGTGACGGCCTCGAATTATCATGACGGCTGGACGTATCAGGGCGGGGCGTTCGAGCAGTGGTTCAACGAATCGTGGACGACGGGACTGGCGGAAAACACCATGCGGCGGCGCGCAGAAAAAAGCGCCGATGCCCTGAGCGGGAGCAAAGTGCTGCCGCTGGTCTCCTACCCAGTGCTTGAATCGCCGTCCGCGGAAGGACTGGCGCCGTATTTCAAGGATTGGCTGGCACATCCGAATTTTGATGAGTACTGGAAGCAGATTTCCATCGAGGACCACTACCCGCAGATCCAGGTGCCGGTTTACGGCATGGGCGCGTGGTACGACATTTTTCTGGGTGGCACGCTGAAAAATTATATGCGGCTGAAGGCCGAGGCGGGTACGGAGGCGGCGCGGCACGGGCAGCGGCTGCTGGTGTACATCGGGGGGCACGCGGGAGGATCGGAAGACAGGAAAATCGGGGCCCTAGATTTCGGAGAGCGGGCGCCCTTCGACCTCGATGAGTTGACGTTGCGGTGGTACGACTGGTTGCTGAAAGGAGAGGCCAACGGGGTCGACAAAGAAAAGCCGGTGAAGATTTTTGTGATGGGGAAAAACGAGTGGCGCGAAGAAGACGACTGGCCGCTGACGCGCGCGAAAAATACGAAGTATTACCTGCACTCGGCGGGTGCGGCGAACGGAATCGCCCCTAGCGGTCCGGGGCGGGCGGGCGGCGGTTCGCTGAGCACCGTGGCTCCCGCGGAGGAGAAGGCCGACCAGTACGTTTACGATCCGAACGACGCGGCGCCGACGATTGGCGGGCCGCTGTGCTGCGGGGCGTTGCCGACGGGGATTGGACCGCAAGACCAGCGGCCCGCGGAGACGCGCGACGACGTGCTGGTGTACACCACCCCGGCGTTTGCGAAGGACACGGAAGTGAGCGGACCGGTGTCGCTGGATTTGTACGTGAGCAGCTCGGCGGTGGATACGGACTTCACCGGGATGCTCGTGGACGTTTGGCCGAACGGGTTTGCCCAGAACTTGACGAGCGGAATCCTGCGGCTGCGTTACCGGAATTCGCAGGAGAAACCGGAACTGGCGAATCCGGGAGAGACGTATCACCTTCTGGTGGATCTGTGGGCCACGAGCAATGTGTTTCTTGCGGGGCACAAGCTCCGGCTGGAAGTTTCCAGCAGCAATTTTCCGCGCTTCGACCGCAACTTGAACACCGGCGAAGCGCAGGCGCGTGCGACGCGGATGGTCAAAGCGACGAATGTGATTTATCACGATCAGGCGCATCCTTCGGCACTGCTCTTGCCCATCGTACCGTAGCCAGGAAGCGAGGCTCGTGACCGGCTCTATACCCCGGTCTTGAGATTGACAGCAGAGGGGCGGCGGCACTATGGTTTCGCATAGTGATAACGTTGAAATCGATCAATCCGGATCAGAAGTAAGCGAAAACGAAGAAGCCGTGGAAGTGGGGGTGACCTCGCCCTTTCGTCTAGATTTTCCCAACCAGGTAGGTGCCCGAATTTTCCGAAGGCGCGAGCCAACGCCCCGCAAGCGAGACTGAGTGCGAAAGGAGCATTCCCATGAGGAGACAAGGGGCCAAACTGGTAGCTGTTACTATTTTTGCTGGGGCCGCGCTGATTGCGTCGTGCGCCAAGCCCTACCACGAGGAAACCGAACGTTACGTGTTCCTGGCCACGAATATTAACCTGCCGTACTGGCGGGAGGCGCAGGCCGGGTTTTTGGACGCGGCCAAGACGCTGGGGGTAAAAGGCGAACTGACCGGTCCGACCACGTACGACCCGAACGGAGAGGTAGGAATGTTCCGCCAGATCGTGGAACAGCACCCCGCGGGAATCTGCGTGTCCGCGGCGCGACCCGAGATTTTCCAGGCAGACATTGACAAGGCGGTGGCCGAGGGCATCCCGGTGATCTGTGTGGATGCGGATGTGCCGAATTCGAAGCGCTTGCTGTACATCGGAACGGATAACTTTAAGGCCGGCAGAGAGAGCCTGAAGCGAATGGCGGCGCTCCTTCCTGGACAAGGCAGTATCGTGGTGATCACCATTCCGGGACAGCACAACCTCGACGATCGAGTGGCGGGCGTGGCCGACGCGCTGAAGAATTTTCCTGGCCTGAAGCTGACCAAGATCCTGGATAACAAAGGCGACGCGGGAACCGCCTTTGACCAAGTCTCCGACCTGATTCAGAAGAAAGAAAAAATGGACGGGATCATTGGCCTGGAGGCGTCCGGGGGTTCCGGCGCCGCCGAAGCGCTGCACCGCTTCAGCATGGAGGGCAAGCTGCCGATCGTGGCCTTCGACAACGATCCCGGGACACTGGATTGGATCGAGCGCGGCGCAATTACGGCCACCATTACGCAAAAGCCGTACGTCATGAGTTACTACGGGCTGAAGTTCCTCGACGACTTGCACCACAACGCCGTACACCAATTCAAAGACTGGCGCAGCGCGCTGGCGACGCCCATGCCTACGAACGTGGATACCGGCACCGTGGTTGTGGACAAGAACAATCTCCAGGTCTATCGCGAGGCGCTGGCCTCCCACCCCGAGCCGTTGTAATCGAATTTGCCAAGGGCGGTGTCTTCGTTTGCAGAAGTTTGTCCGCTAGCGCACATCCGCTAGCCTCCCATGGAATCTTAAAAAACGGAGCAAGGCAGGAAAAGGCGCAAAGGCGAAAAAGGCGCGCTTTGCCTTGACACGGCTATTGACGCCGCCTACACTATGTAGTTTTGAGATGGCCCCGGAAAGCACACTGAGGGTCGGGGCGTTCAGAAACAAGGGTCAGGCAGGCATGGACAAGAAAAGGCTGGAGTATTACAAGAAAAAATTGCTGACGCGAAGGGAAGAGTTGACCAAGACGATCGCGCGGACGCAGGAAGAGGGCCGCACGGCGGACGAAGATCCGACGGTGGACCTGGCGGACAAGGCCGCGAACTCCTATACCAAGGAGTTTCTGTTTGGGATGACCAATACGGACCGTACCATCCTGAACATGATCGATGCGGCGCTGAAACGCATGCGGACCGACGATTTCGGGGTCTGCGCGAATTGCCAGGAAGAGATGCAGCAGAAGCGGCTCGAAGCCGTGCCGTGGGCCAAGCATTGCTTGGCATGCCAGGAAAAGATGGAGCAGGGATTGCTGCATTGATTGCTAAGGAGAGCTGAGAGCACGGGTCTCCTTCGGCTGCGCTCAGGAGAGCTTTAGACTCGCCGCTGCAGATCGATTCCTGAGAGCTTGAATCCTCGGCGGTTTATTTCCCGTTGAAGTCAAATAAAAACAAGCGTTGGATTCGGGTGCGTAGCGGGCGGAAGCTCGTCCTGCGACATGGCACGGGTAAGGCGTGTATTCGATTGCCTTTCGTCCTTTGAAGAGGTGCCCAGGGCATCAGGGCAGGGGTAAGCGATTGTCGCCGCGCGAGGTGAGCGTCAGGGCCCTTACCGGGCTCACCCGTGGCGGACCGTCACAAACCCCCCCGCCCGGCACCAGAGAGTGGTAAGATAACCCGAGGAAGTCGCCATGGGCGCAAACCGGCACATGTCGGTCGACTCCCGGGGGCGCTCTACCCCCGAAGCGGCAGGCGAGGTTATGCCCGGTTCCGAAGGGCCCGCAGGCAGTAGACCCCACAACTTGCTTTCGACGCGCCGCGCATCCCTGATGCAGGAGCCGGTGCTGGTGCTAAACGCGACATACGAGCCGATCAATGTGACGGCCGTGCGGCGAGCCATGGTGTTGATGCTAAAGGGTGTGGCGCAAGCCGAAGAGATGCACAACACGGAAGTGCATTCAGCGGCGCAGGTCCACAGAGTGCCGTCGGTGATCCGCCTGCTGGCGTACCGGCATATACCACAGCAAAGCCGGGCGCTTTCGCGGAAAAATATATTGTTACGGGACCGCAACACTTGCCAGTTCTGCGGGCGGGTATTTCCAAGCTCGGAGTTGACCCTGGACCACGTGGTACCGCGCTCGCGCGGCGGGCGGTCCAGCTGGGAAAATCTGGTGGCCTGCTGCTACCGGTGCAATAACACCAAGGGCGACCGGACGCCGGAGGAGGCTGGGCTGAAACTGGCGCGAAGACCTCGGCCGTTTACGCTGCACACCTCCAGACAGCTGATGCGGCTGATCGGGCACCGCGACGAACGCTGGCGTAAGTATTTGTTTTACTGAGATTTACGCTGCTAAATCGATTATTTGAAAATTCTTACGCCAACGGGAAACCTTTTTTGTTGGCGACCATCTAACCTATCAATACCACTTCGAGGACACACCCCGGGAGGCGGTTAGGGCAATGCCCCTAACCGCTTCTCTCCTTTCAGTACCATTTTTGAGATCACCGTTTTGGCCGTCGGCTCGAACCGCCATGGCCGGAGCGCAGGCGCCTTGAGGATAGACCGCTCCGATCACCGATGCGGCAGCGTCTCTAGCGGCCTACACTGAGCCGCTGGATGAGCTGTTCCGGAAGGTGGGCGGCGCGCATGCGCCCCTGGACGCCAGAAACATCGTAAGGCACGCGCCAAAACTCGATGATCTGGTGCTCCAGGTCGGCGATGGCAAATGCCGCGCGCGGATCACCGTCACGCGGTTGTCCGATCGAACCGGGATTCAGGAGATAGCGACGAGGGAGCTCCACTCGCAGCGCTGCAAAAGGCTCGCTGGGGCGAGGTCGAATTTGCAGGACCTCGAGCTGCGAGTCCAGATAGGAAAAACCGCCCTGGTGATGGGTGTGCCCGAAGAAAGTCACTGGGGCGGTGGACTCCAGGAGGCCGTCCAGGGCTTGCTCGGGGGTGAAGACGTATTCGTCTTCATCCTGAAAGGCGCCGTGAACAAGTACGATGCCGTCTGTCGCCAGAGGCCCGGGAGGCAAAGTCGATAGCCACTCGAGGTGATCCGGCTTGAGCTGCCCGCGCGTCCAATCCACTGCGGATTTCGCGACCGGGTTGAAATCATCCGTGGGCATCAATCCGGCGACCGCTTTGTCATGATTTCCGCGAATGGTCTGTGTGCCGAGCTCGCGCAAGCGCGCGGTGACTTCGTTGGGATCGGGGCCATAGCCGACGACATCACCGAGGCAGACGGAAAGATCCCAACGACCCTGAGCGGAATCGAGAACGGCGTCGAGTGCAGTTGCGTTCGAGTGCAGGTCGCTGAGAATGAGGATCCGCATTCTTAATATCCGAAAAGTGACCCCGAGTATAAATGAACCAGCGCGCCGATGCACGACGGGATGCACGCCGGCGCGACGCAAGAGAAGGCCAAAGGTTGGCAGCCAGAAGATATTTCCTTATTAACATTATAAACATTTGAGAACGGAGAGATGAGGGGTTGCAGAATCGAGCGGAACGAAATTACCGCTAGTTCAGGGTGTGCCGACGGGGGGCAAGATTTTACGACCAGATGACGAAACATTCGCCCCCAGTGATTCGTCTATACGCATGCAGCTCGTTACGCGGCTGTTCTTGACCAGATCCAGAAAAAACCCCGCGGTGGCAGCCGCGGGGTCATGACACGCAATCTTTCCGGCCGTTAGTCCAGGAAGAAGAGGTGTCTTCACGGGCGAGAGTACTCGCCCGCCGCTTGCGTGTCAACTCCCTCGAGCCAAGGGCAGCTGGCTGTGTAGCTGACTCGATCCTGTTCGAAAGGAAATTGACACGCATGAAAACGAATTCATTTGTCCGCAGTATGGCTTTGCTGGCCGCCATGGCACTGGCAGTATCGGCATTTGCAAAACCGTTCACAAAGACCATCAACATTTCGCAGACCGCCAAACTCGGCAAGTCCGAATTGAAGGCCGGGGAATACCGTTTGCAGATCGATGGAAACAAGGCCGTCGTCCAGAAGGGCAGGCAGGTTGTTGCCGAATCCGAAGGCCGATGGGAGGAGCGCAACGCCAAGTCCGTCTATGACTCTCTGCTGCTCGGAGAGAACGGACAGGTAAGGGAAGTCCGGTTTGCGGGCCAGACTCGTGTTTTCGTCTTCAGCGAGTAAACGGGGAAAGTCGCTGACCCTTTTTCCGCGGGACGGGAGGCTGCACTCCGGTGTGGCCTCTCAGCCTGATTTTCGGAACGGCGCGAGTTCTGAAGCGGCAGATCCGGCAAGCGGGTGGCTACAATTCCTTGCGGGAGGGTAAGCGCACGGTCATCTGGAATCACCAAACCTCCCTTCCCAAGAACGGACCAGCGAGCAGTCTCCATAACTGTAGAAACGGTAGCCCGCGTTGACGGCGTGTTGGTAGGCCGCCAGCACCTGCTCTCGGCCAGCAAATGCGCAGACCAGCGCCAGCAATGTGGAACGCGGCAGATGAAAGTTTGTGAGCAGCCCTTCGACCACGCGAAACCGGAATCCGGGAACGATAAACAAGCGCGCTACGGCCTTGCCGGGAAGCACGAGATGGGCAGCGCCTGATTCGGCAGCGCGCAGGGCGGCGTCTTCGAGCGCGCGAACTACCGTTGTGCCGATGGCCAGGATGGGTCGTCCGGCGTTCTGTGCCGCCCGGATGCACTCCGCGGTTTCGACCGGGATTTCGTAACTTTCGGAATGCATCACGTGGCTCTCGAGCGTCTCACCATGAATGGGTTGGAAGGTGCCCAGACCCACGTGCAACGTAAGTTCGCAGATTTGCACTCCTCGCGCGCGAATTCTCTTTAGAATTTCAGTTGAGAAATGAAGACCGGCGGTGGGAGCGGCAATCGCTCCGGGCCGCTTGGCGAAAACGGTTTGATAGCGCTCACGGTCAGAAGCTTCATCGGCGCGCTCGATGTATGGTGGAAGAGGAACATGGCCGAGGCGCTCGAAATGCTGGCTGATGTTGTTCTGGTCACGAGCAGTAAAATGCAAAGTGCGCAAGCCAAGCTGACCGCGCGAGAGCACCTCGGCTTCCAGCTCCCCCTCGCCAAACAGAATCCGCTCTCCGACTTGTATCTTGCGGCCCGGACGCACCAGGACCTCCCAAGTCCCGGAATCGAGCTCGCGGGTAAGAAAGATCTCGACGCTTCCCGTCAGATGTTCCGATCTCCGGGTACGCGATGGAGGCTGCGAATGCACGCCGACACGTCTCCCAAAGAGGCGCGCAGGGATGACCCGCGCATTGTTTAAGACCAGGAGTTCATTGCCTCGGAGGAGGCTGGGAAGTTCCGCAAACAGCCGGTCTTCGAAATCCCCTGAGGAGCGATCCTGGAGCAGGAGACGTGAGGCTTCGCGACGGTCGAGGGGCCGCTGCGCGATTTGCTCACGGGGGAGAAGATAGTCGAGTTCATCCAAACGCATGGGAAGCGGCAGTCTACCAGCAAAGCGCCTCAGACAAGCAAGACAACCCAAAAGGGGCCTAAGAGAGTATTTCTCGCTCGCACTGGGGTAGATGGGTGGACGCTTCTGATTAGACTCGTATTTCGGTAAGCTACTAAAACATAGTCACTTATCTGCATGCAAGAGAAGCGTAATTTTTGACTTGACAGACAAACACTCATATTTTATTATCCTCCTACAGTCACTTAAGGAGGTGGCCAAAAACATGAGAACACTTACTCGTTGGGAACCTTTCCTCGGGGCTACTGCCCTTCAGGATCAAGTCAATCGGTTGTTTAATGATGTCTTCGAGCGGACGGGCGAGGAATCCAGCCTCACCGCCTGGGCGCCATCCGTTGAC
>Ga0137398_10000863_pt1 | contig 11590 bp, 9 predicted proteins | sample czorhiz216metaG_FD_106659 | JGI IMG/M metagenome (GOLD analysis project Ga0137398, IMG submission 106659) | Vadose zone soil microbial communities from Angelo Coast Range Reserve, California, USA - czorhiz2.16 metaG | ecosystem: Environmental > Terrestrial > Soil > Vadose zone | place: USA...
TATCGGCTACGGCTGGAACGTGACGCGAGTCGGCGATGCAAATGACCTCGATATGCTGGGGCGCGCATTCGACACTTTTCTGAGCACCAAGGATCGCCCCACGCTGATCATCGTTGACAGCCACATCGGATATGGCGCCCCCAATAAACAAGACACCAGCGGGGCCCACGGCGAACCCCTGGGCGAGGAAGAGATTCGCCTCGCGAAGCGCAACTACGGCTGGCCCGAAGACAAAAAGTTCTATGTGCCGGACGGCGTCTACGATCATTTCCGTGAAGGCATCGGAAAACGCGGCAAGCAACTGCGCGTCGATTGGTTCGCCCAAATCGCCGAATACCGCAAGCACTATCCCGAACTGGCCGAGGAACTATTCCGCATGCAGCACCGCCAGCTTCCGGAAGGATGGGACCGCAATTTGCCCGAATTCGCTGCGGATCCGAAAGGACTGGCGACGCGGGAGTCCTCGGCGAAAGTGCTGAACGCCGTCGCCAAGAACATCCCCTGGTTTGTTGGAGGAGCGGCAGATCTGGCGCCCTCCACCAAGACCAGGCTCACATTCGAGGGAGCTGGAGATTTCTCAGCGGAGAACTATGCCGGACGGAATTTCCATTTCGGCATCCGTGAACACGCAATGGGCGCCATCGTAAACGGAATGAGTCTGGTGAAAGTCCGGCCATTCGGTTCGGGATTTTTCACTTTCGTCGATTACATGCGGGGATCTCTTCGCCTCAGTGCCTTAATGGAACTTCCCGTCATTTACGTGTTTACCCACGATTCCATTGGACTCGGTGAGGACGGCCCCACTCATCAGCCCATCGAACACCTGGCTCACATGCGCTCTATGCCCGGTCTTGTCGTGATCCGTCCGGCGGACGCAAACGAGGTGAGGGAGGCCTGGAAGATAATACTGCAACTGCACCACCAGCCAGCCGTGCTGGTGCTGTGTCGTCAATCGGTTCCGACGATCGACCGCACCAAGTACGCTCCGGCATCGGGCCTGGCCCGCGGGGCCTACATTCTCGCGGATTTTCCAGGAGCAGATCCCGAGGTGATTCTCATGGGCACCGGAAGCGAGGTTGCTCTCTGTCTACAAGCCTATGAGCAATTGACGAAAGAAGGAGTGCGGGCACGAGTGGTCAGCATGCCGTCTTGGGAGTTGTTTGACGATCAGGATGAGGATTACCAAGAATTAGTTCTGCCTTCGCACACGAAAGCAAGAGTGTCGGTGGAGCAGGCATCCGATTTCGGCTGGAGCAAATACACCGGGCGCAAGGGCCACAACATCGGTATCCAAACCTTTGGAGCCTCGGCGCCCCTGAAGCAGCTATTAAAGAAATTTGGTTTTAATGTGGAAACCGTCGTAGCTGCCGCGAAAAACCAGATTGTGCAGCATGGAGACCGAAAATGAAGATAGGGGTGGCTGCGGATCACGGTGGATTCGAGATGAAGCGGCAACTCGCCAAGCTGCTGGCGACAGAAGGACACGAAGTCGTTGATTTTGGCAACAAAGTATATGACGCGGATGACGACTACCCTGATTTTACGATCCCGCTCGCTCGCGCGGTGGCGACTGCAGATGTGACACGAGGTGTCCTAGTGTGCGGCAGCGGTGTGGGCGCTTCCGTAGCTGCCAACAAGGTCAACGGCGTGCGCGCCGCGCTTTGTGAGGACCATTTTTCCGCCCGTCAAGGAGTGGAGGACGATGACATGAATATCGTCTGCTTCGGGGGGCGTACCATGGGAATAGCCCTCGCGTGGGATTGCACGAAGAACTTCTTGGAGGCTACCTTCAGCGGCGCAGAGCGGCACAGCCGCCGCCTGGCCAAGGTCGCTCAACTCGAAAATGGCGCGATGGCCCCCAAGAACGATCGTTAACCGCTTCAGGCTGTGGGCCCCAACAGATCGTAGGTAGGAGACAACGATGAGGCTGCTTGAATCTCTGAAGAATTACACGACCGTCGTCGCGGATACTGGCGATATTGAAGCCATTGCGAGACACCGGCCGCAGGACGCCACCACGAACCCCTCGCTGCTTTACCATGCCGCCCAGATGTCGGTATACCGGCACTTGGTGGAAGAGGCTTCCGAAGTTGCCCTGGAGCGAGGGGGGAATCACGAAGAAATGGCGGCAGAGTTCATTGATCGTCTTTTTGTCCTGTTCGGAGGGGAGATTCTCAAGGTGGTTCCCGGCCGCGTCTCCACGGAAGTAGCAGCCAGCTTGAGCTTTGATACCGCGGGAACGGTTAGCAAAGCCCGCAAGCTCATCGATTTGTATGAAAAGAAGGGTGTGGCCCGCGAACGTATCCTCATCAAGATCGCGAGCACATGGGAGGGCATTCGCGCAGCCGAGCTTCTTGAGAAGGAAGGCACCCACTGTAATCTGACGCTTCTATTCAGCTTTGCCCAAGCCGTGGCATGCGCCGAAGCCGGGGTAACCCTGATTTCGCCTTTCGTCGGACGTATTTACGATTGGTATAAGAAGGAGCACGGAGGCGCTGAGATTCCTGCGGACCAAGATCCCGGGGTTGCGTCCGTCACCCGCATCTACAACTACTACAAGAAATACGGCTATAAGACACAAGTGATGGGAGCGAGTTTCCGGAATGTGAATCAGATCGTCCGCCTGGCGGGATGCGATCTGCTGACCATCAGTCCCGAACTTCTTGACCAGTTGGAGCAAGCGGAAGGTGCTCTGGACCGGGAACTGGATCCGGCGAAAGCGCAAGGGAATAAAGAAGAACGGCTCCACTTGGACGAGAGGGCCTTCCGCTGGATGCACAACGAGGACGCGATGGCGACAGAGAAGCTCGCCGAAGGGATCCGCAAATTCAACGCCGACGCGCGTCACCTGGAAGAGTTCGCGCTGTCCCAGGTTGCTGAAAGAGTCGGGTGAGCGAAAGTCGCACATACTTAGCGAGCGAGCCGTGTAGCTGGCTCATCCGAAGCGGCGTCAACATTCAAGTTGCGGGATCGGCGGCTGCTCTTGAGAAAGAACCCCTTCCACATGGTTGTCGGTGTGCTACGGAGGCAAGGCACTGACGAACCTAGGACTGCGCCCTCAGCATGAAGCAATTTCCTCCGTTCCGGCTGGACACGATCAACCAGTGTCTCTGGCGTCACAGGGACAATGCAGATGATGAGCGGATTAGCCTGACGCCTAAGGCATTTGGCGTCTTGCGCTATCTGGTCGAGAATGCCGGGCGGCTGGTCACGCAGAACGAACTGCTCGAGACTCTGTGGCCCGACACGTTCGTCCAACCGGAAGTAATCAAAAGCCACATCTTGGATATCCGTGCTGCTTTGGAAGACCGTCCGAAGAATCCTCGATTCATCGAGACTCTTCCCCGGCGTGGATACCGGTTTATTGCTCCTATCACCGACCTTTCAACCGAATCAACGATTTCTCTTGAACCTGCCTCCGCGAAGCTGGTTGGCCGGAACGCGGAATTGGACCGCCTAAGCGACAGCCTGCAGATGGCCTTAAGCGGTCGGCGTCAGATCGTCTTCGTCACCGGCGAGTCCGGAATCGGAAAAACCGCGCTCGTGGACGAGTTCCAACGCCGGCTTGTCGCCGACCTGATCGGAGTTCGAATTGCGCGTGGACAATGCGTGGAGGGATATGGAGGCAAGGAAGCTTACTACCCGCTGCTCGAAGCATTGGGTCAGTTGTTCCGTGGATCGGCCGGAGACTCCCTAGTTGGTATCGTGGAGAGACAAGCGCCTACCTTACTGGTGCAGTTCCCTGCACTTGTACGACCCGAACATCGAGACACGCTGCAGCAAGAAATCATGGGTGCGACTCGCCAGCGCATGCTGCGCGAAATCAGCGAGGCCTTGGAGACGATCGCATCTGAGAGACTGTTGCTGCTGGTGTTCGAGGATCTGCACTGGGTGGATCACGCAACGGTCGATCTCATCTCTGCCCTGGCCCGCCGCCGGCAGCCGGCCAAACTGATGCTAATCGGCACATACCGGACTGCAGACCTTGCGCTTTCTGATCATCCCTTGAAAACGCTGAAGCGGGAGCTGGTGATTCATGAATTGAGTCACGAGATCGCTTTGGAGCCACTTGAGGAATCCGAAGTAGCCGAGTACCTGGCTTCGGAGTCAGAAGGCATAGCCGTGTCTGAGGGCTTGGCTGGATTAATTCATCGCTGCACCGAAGGAAATCCCCTCTTCATGGTCGCAATCTTAAAGCACATGAGGGAGCAGAAGCTCATCGCGCAGGAAGACGCCGCCTTGACACTTACGGCCCCGCTGCAGGAAATCGAGCTTCGTGCCCCGGAGAGTTTGCGGCAGATGATCGAATCGCGGATCGAACGATTGAGCGAGGAAGAGCGTCGAACTTTGGAGGCAGCAAGCGTTGCCGGTGTTTTGTTCTCCACCGCAGTCGGCGCCACGGTAGCGAACATGGATGTGGAGGACTTTGAATATTTGTGCGAGGCAGTGGTGCGCCGACACCAACTGGTCCGTTCTGCAGAACCTCAGGAATTTCCGGACGGAACCGTTTCGGGTCGCTACGAGTTCGCGCACGCATTGTACCGGAAGGCCTTCTATCGCCTACTCGCGCCGGGACGCAGGACGAAGCTGCACCAACGCATCGGTGAACGATTGGAGGAGCTCTCTTCCGCCAGTCCGGGCGAGCTAGCGCCCGAACTCGCGCACCATTTCGAAGAGAGCCGCGATTGGTTGCGCGCGATCAAGTACCTGCGGCTGATGGCGGAAACGGCTGGCCGCCGATACGCGCCGCGGGAAGCCACCGCCGCTCTGCAGCACGCTGTCGAATTGTCGCGCAAGCTACCCGACGCGCAGCGCGCTGGGATTGAGACCGAGATTCTGACAAAGCTCGCCGGTATATACCTTGTGTCTTTCGACATGCGCGTCGTCGAAACCTGCGAAGCACTGGCTGCCCGGGCTGCGTACTATGGCCTTATCGATATGGAGGTACGTGCACTTATTGACATGGCCTACCCATTGTCGTGGATCAGTTCTGAGCGTTGTCTTAAGGTCTTGGAACGGGCACTCGAACTTAACGCCAGGCAGAAAGACCCGCTGATGCGCGCAAGAAGGCGCGCGAGCTGCCTGGTCCGACGCATTTGGGCAGGAGGTTGGAACCTTCCTGATGCGGATGAATGCCGGAGGGCTGTCGCAGAAATCGGCCAAGCCGGTGATCGTCTCCTACTTGCGTCGCATCTGATCGATTACAACTTCATCCAGTACGTTTCCTCCGAATACCGCGAGGCGCAGCGCAACGCCGTCGAGAGCCTTGCGATCCTGCTTAACCAGGTCGAGGAGAACCCTTACTTAAGTACAGCATATTGGCAAAGTCAGTTCATCTTGCCTTGGAGCCTTTTGTATCTGGGTGAGTGGGGCGAAATGCTGCGGGAGATTAAAGTGGGAATTGCGATGGCGGAGAGAAACGGAGACGGTTACCGCGCGCAGACACTACGCCTATACCAGGCTTGGCTCCATCTTGAGGCAAGGGATTTCCCCGGAGTTGTGGGGATTTGCACTTCGGTTCTTCCATCGCTTGATGATCCGGCGCGGCGACCATGGGGGAGGTTCTGCCTGGCGTTGCTGGGCTCGGCGTATAGGGCTTTGGGCAATTACGCGCTTGCCCAGGAGCATTTGGTCACGCTCCGCGATGAAATGGATCACCACACAGTGATACACGACTGGCACCATCGCATGCTGCTACAGTCCGCCCTTGCGGAACTTTGGTTAGCAAGCGGGGATCTGCGGCAGTCACGAGTCGAGACAGACAAGTTTCTGGATGTGACGCAGCGGACCGCCGAGCGGAGTTGGCAGGCCCTGGCTTGGGAAATGAGTGCGCGGGTCGCGCTAGTCGAGTTCGACATCACGAGGGCACGAGACTCAATCACCAACGGATTGGCGACCATGGAGGGTTTTGAAGTGCCACTGGCCAGCTGGCGCGTTCACGCAGTTGCGGCCGAATTTCACGATCGCACCGGCGACAGCGAACTGGCGGAATCTCACCTGGCACTTAGCCGCGAAACGATCATGAAGCTGGCGAATTCTCTGCCCGCCAAACAGCCTCTGCAAAAAGCTTTTCTCGCCGATCCGGTGGTTCGCAGAGTCCTCGGCGGCACCACAATCGCAGTTGGAGTCCGCGCTTCATGATTTGCCTTTCTTTTCCAACTTCCCAGACCACTGTTCCGGCCAGAGAGCGGCGACCGCAAGGCCGACCGCGATCCCAATCGAAACTTCAAAGGACCGGTGAATTGCAATCCGCCATGCGCTGGTGGATCGGGACACGAGCATTACAATCACCACTGTAGTGGCCGCATATCGGTAAGCACCTCTTTCAACCCGCAAGACCGCACAAAGCAATCCAATAACAAGAACGGCTACGCCGAATGCCCAGACGCTTTCGTGGAAATAGATAGCAGTAACGGCCCCCACCGCGGCTCCGATCGCGGTGCCCGCGAAATGCTGCACGGAAACTGGCAGTGAAGCACCAAGCGTTGACTGCATGCCTATCAGTGTCGAGATCGGAGCCCAGTAAGCTTCGGGCAGTTTAAATGAACGGGCGATCAGGTAGGACACCACTGCAGCTACCGTCGTTCGGCCCGCATGAACCAGAGTTGAGGGATTCTCCCTGGCCACAATAAACCTTCTGAGTTGTCCATCGCCATGGAATGCAGCAGGAATGGTCTTGGCCGTCCACACTACAAAACCCGCCAGGCTCTAAGAAGCACGGCCAGCACCGAGAGCGATGGAAGATAGATGATGGAAGCCAATAGGAGCCGGTGTGCAGCCGAGCCAGATCTACGCCTCACAATTGAGCTCCGTGGTACAAGAACCCCACACTCAGAAGCAAGGCTCCGATGCCGGAAAGAATACTTGGCTGGCCGCCTGAGACTGCGAACAGACTAATGGGAGACAAGGCCTGGAGAGGCAATATGGTTTGCAGAGTCACGAAACTAACTCTTGTGTGGGCGGGGGGCACCAAGCGATAACCCGCGCGATCGTAATCCTCCCGATAAATCCAAGCGATGGCCATGAAGTGTGGGAACTGCCAAACGAAAACCATGGCGTAGAGTGCCCATGCCTCGCAGCTCAACTTACCCGATGCTGCAGCCCAGCCGATCAGCGGAGGCACCGCACCCGGAAGCGCGCCGACCAGGACACACATAAGTGTTTGTCGTCTGAGCGGAGTGTAGAGGAACCAGTGAGACAGCAACGTGAGGAGCGCAAGCAGGCTCGCGAGAACATTGACCGCGGTCGCAAGATAAATACAGCCAATAGCCGAAACTGCGATACCGAACCATAAAACCGCGGCAGCGTTTAGCCTGCCGGGTAGGGGCGCGAGCCGGGGCTGGGTGGCCGTAATAACGAGGATGCAGTCGGCTGCCATGTTTTTAAACGACCTCCACATCGGCGCCCGCTTTTGCCGCTGCCAGTTGGGACCATGAGCCCGGTGCGTTTCTTCGACGATCTACACCGCCGGGCGCGAGTATCTGTATGGTGATCACAACCGCTGGAATCAGGTAGGCAAAGGTTACGCACACCCACATCAGGGCACCAGCGCATTCTTGATCCTGGAGAGGAGAGAGATTGAAAACTCGAGCCCCAGACACATAGCTTGGATAGACGACGCGACCACAAAAGGTGAGAAATGCGGAAAGAGTGTCGCACGGCAAGGTGGCGAAGAAAAGGTACAGCGGTATGGACCATTGAGGTGGCTTCGTGTTACTCGACCAGCATCGGGCGATTGGCCGCCAGAATAGAAGACCCGCGGACAGAAAGGATGTGTCTTCGACGATGTGCCAAGTGTGCGACGACATGGCCAGATCAAACAGCATCGGGATATGCCAGGCGATTACTGCGGCAGCACCTGCGAGCCAGCAGAATGCAGAGTTGTTGAGAAAACATCCGAGCAATGGCGGCATCCTGCTACCGAACAGCAGGCTGCGACGCATAAGAAAATTCGGGAGCCCGCACTGCAGTGGCAGACTCGGGGCCCCCAACAAAATCAAAGGAGCGCCTGCCGTCATTAACAGAAGATGTCTCATCATGTGGACAGTGAGCAACTGGTGATCGAGTGCCGCGAGCGGGGAGCCCAGAGCGATCCACAGTGAAAACAGTCCACTCACAAATCCTGCAAGCCGCCAAAATGGAAGTAGAGTTGGGAAAGCACTTCGAATCCGAAGCCAGCCGTGGCAGTAGACGAACGCCAGCAGGACCATGCCAACGGTAATGAGCGGTGAGAAGTTTCCCTGCTGCGCGTGGGCGTGGATTTCTAATGGCATAAAGAAGCTTCAGGGTCGCGCGACACTTTCGCCTGTGCCCAGCGCGACGGCGCGGGAAGCGTCGCGCGCAGGCGCTTGATTGGCCGGGCGCAACGTCTTGAGAAACGCCACCAGTGCAGTGGTCTCCGCCGGGCTCAGATTTTTTCCATAGGCTGGCATATTTCCTCCGCCCTGGATTACCTGACGTATGAGTTGGTCTTCGGTGAGGCGTAGAGCAACACTGTCCAGCGCCGGACCGCGCTGACCTCCTCGGTCATCCAGCGAATGACAGTTGTGACACTGCTTGGCTTGAAATATGAGCGCACCCCTACGCTCGAGTGCCGTGCGTCCGTGCACATACTGTGATGGAATCGGCTCGCTGCTCCATGCATTCATAACCGGGCTCCAGGGTGTGTGCTGGCCCAAGTGCGTCATAGTGCCAAGAGCCACCGCGATCAGAAGAATCGTGAGCACAGCAATGGGCCGGCGTTTCCAGCTCTTCTCGCCTTCCCCGGCGACGAACGGAAGCGCGAGAAGCACGATGATCCCGACGGCGGGACCAATCAGCAGTATCGGTGTCTCCGCCGAAGGAGGCAACAACGAGAGCAGCGCATACAGCCAGAGAAAGAAAAAGTCGGGACGCGGAGCAGTCTGAATAATCGTGGGATCCGGCTTGCCGCCTGGACCGAAGGGACCAAAATGAATCGCGCACGCTACGATCGCAAGAAGAATGAATCCGGAAAACAGTATGTCTTTCCCGACCGCGTTGGGCGCGAACGGTATACCCTGCTTGTGCGTCAGCTCACGATACTCTTGCATGTAGGTGGCGCGGCGCACTACGCGTCCCGGCATGGGCCATTCGTTAATTCCAAGTTTCAGCACCATGAGCAGGTGGACGCCGACGAAAGCAATCAGTAGTCCGGGTACAACGAAAACGTGCAGCGCAAAGAAGCGCGAAAGTGCTGCCCCTGCAATGATCGGGCCGCCGAGCATGAGACTCACCGCCCAGGGGCCGACGACGGGGACGCGGCTGGCGATCGATGCACCGATGCCTAGTCCCCAGTAAGCGTCCTGATCGAATCGCATGATCTGGCCGGTAAAAGCCATTCCAAGCGTTACCAGTAAAAGAAAAACACCAACGATCCAGGTGAGTTCCCTGGGAAACTTGTAAGCTCCGAAGAGGAAGACTTGCACCATGTGGATCAGGACAATCGCCACCATGAAATTCGAGCCCCAGCCATGCAGAGCCCGTATGAACCAACCTAAAGAGATGTCATGGTTCAGGGTCTGGAGGCTGTTCCAGGCCTCTCCCGCTGAGGGGACATAGATCAGCGCCAGCAGGATTCCGGTGACAATCTGCAGCATGAAACACGTGAGCGCGGCGCTGCCAAAAACGTAAAACCAACTTGCGGTCTCGCGTGGAACCGGATGCTCGGCCGTCTCGCGAAGCGGCGCGCCAAGCTGCAGTCGCAGATCGAACCACTCGCCGACTCTTTGGATCAGGCCCATGTCGTTCCCCCGTGCGTCGTGTTGGCGGCGCGGCCGGGAGTGGGCATCTCGCCGGCTTTGATGAGAAGTGTTCCCTGCTCAATCTTGTAGGGGTACTGAAACAGTCCCCGTTCAGGAGGTCCTGAGGCGCGCGAACCATCCTGGTAGTAAGCGCCTCCGTGGCAGGGACACATGAAGAGATTCGACTGGGGGAACCAGCGAACCGGACATCCCAAGTGCGCGCAGTTGATGGCGAAGATCTGGAAATCTTGATCGTCAACGTTTCTTACCCAGCATGCGATGTCGCCAGTTTCTCCGTCCCATGAATTGACCACAGGATTTCGATACGTGGCAAGACGAGTCTGGCCTGCGGGAAACTTTTCCAGTGCGCCAAGAGACAGCCACGACTCGTATGCGGACTTCTTTTCGCGAGTCACAGGGGAAAGCAGATAGCGCACGATCGGTACCGCTAGAAAGGTCCCGACAATACCATTGAAAAGTAAGCCGAGTTTCACCATCATTGCTCGTCTGGACACTCCGTTTTGTGAGCTCATTGTGTTCCTCCCTTTGCCTGCTCCAAGGAAGAGGTCTGATACGGCTGCCCCGGGAATTTTGGCCGTTGGCTAGAGAGCCATGCCACGACATCGGAAACTTCCTGCGCCAACATCGGCCGGCCCACGACGTCCCCGCGCCAGTCCGGCGCGCCCAATTCGGGTCGGCCTGCAATCACTATGGTTCGAAGTTCTTGATCACTTATGAGGGTGAGGTATGAGCCGTCTACAATCGAACTGGCCTTCCTGCCTCCGTGGCCTTCCACTCCATGACAAGAGGAGCAGTAGGTTCGATATGCATCGGCGCCACGTTGCCGATCGCCGGAAGCCTGCGCCGCATAGGGAGGCGGATTCGTATCGCCGAGAGCGTTGGGTTTGGCCCACGACCGAATTCCGCGCACGAGCGCGTCGATCTGTTTATCGGTCAGCATTCCACCCGCACTCTGCGCAAAGGCGGGCATGGGAGTATCGGGTACTCCATTCGCCGCGATGCGGCGAATCACGCCGTCGTCCGCAATTGCAAGAAAAACAGGATTGGCCAGAGCGATAGCCGCTCCACCTTTGCCCTCGGCACCATGGCATCCTGCGCAGTTCTGAGCGTAAAGCAGATTGAAATCCATAACTTGGTTCGGGGCAATGATCGCGGAGTCTTTACCAGGCCGACCCGGCGAACTGTTGCAACCTGCGCACGCTGCGGCAGCAGCCATCACGACAACCACGAAAATCGGTTGTTGCGTCATTGACGATGCTCGTCCCCGTTGCTCTCATCCATTGCTTCCGGCGCTTCAATTCCGGCGCGGACCGCGAATGGGAGATACTGCCAAGTACGGATGCGCTCCTGTCTGGAAACCACGATCCCGGCAACCACGCCGAATCCGATCTGTGAAATGACGAACCAGATCCAGTCAATCCGCTGATTGAGCACCGGATCCAACGCCTCGAGAATGCTGTGGAGCAGACCGGACCATAGGATGGGGGCGATCACGCCTCCGAGGACAATCGGGCGGCGCGGAAACATCGGGAGGGCGGCTCCGTAGAGGAGCCCGACCAGCAAAGAACAGATCAGGTGGACGACTGATGCAATGATCACGGCGTCCCAATGAAAGGCAGCGATTTGCGCTGTGGTCGCTCTTGCTGGAAAGAATCCAGCAGACAAAAGGTTGATCGGATACCACATGCCGTGGCCGCTGACGATTCCATAGAGCACCGCCAGAGCGGCCATGGCTACACTTCCTGCCACTCCGCCCTTCACACCCGCCGAGATCGGATAGATTTCCAGAGGTAGTCGGGCGCGGTGCA
>Ga0137398_10000866_pt1 | contig 11574 bp, 15 predicted proteins | sample czorhiz216metaG_FD_106659 | JGI IMG/M metagenome (GOLD analysis project Ga0137398, IMG submission 106659) | Vadose zone soil microbial communities from Angelo Coast Range Reserve, California, USA - czorhiz2.16 metaG | ecosystem: Environmental > Terrestrial > Soil > Vadose zone | place: USA...
CGAACTGCTCACGTAGTCCCTTACAGCGATGAGATCATCAAAGCCGCGGAGAAGAATCCGTCGCTAGCTGCCGCCCCGCCTATGGCCTCCGCTCCCAGCGCGAACAGCCGCCCATCTCCTGTTTCTTTACATGATCCTGGTCCGCAAATGTCACAGCGTGGCCCACCGTCCGGACAGGCGAGCATCTCGCCGCAGAATCGTCCTCCACAGGCTTATCCTGCCTCACGTGGGCAAGGCCCACCCCAAGGTCACTCGGGTCAACTTACTTCTGGACAGCCTCGTCAAGGTGTACCCATGGGTGTTGCGAGCCGTGCACCGCCACAGCAGACTCGGCAGGTTAGTCAAAGGTTCTAGTGTCTGGTTCCGGTGTCTGGTTCCATTCCTTGGACATCCGCTGAGTATCGTATAATCCACATTTCCTTTATTGCTTGCTACCTCTTACTCTGACGTTTCTTTTTTTTTGTACGGATCATTTCTGCTGTTTGATGTGTTGTGATTAGTTTGTGTCGTTCATCTCTCATTCCTTGGTGGTTTGTGGTACTTTGATAGCTACCAGCAGCGAATACCTCGGGCATACCGATATTTATAAGGCAGATGTCTTCTCCTTTGTCAACAATAACTGTAATAAACCTATAGACGGCTCTAGCTGTCTCTGCGCGTGTTATTAAACGCCTTTGTCGATTATGTCCTGGAGGGCATCCATGGATACGGCTGTATATTGGGCGTTAGTTTCCATATTCAGGTTTACTGTTGAAGGAAACTCACACTTTGGACGCTCCAACGGGAGACCAAGGGCTAATATCTCAGTAAGTCATACTTCCAGTTTGACAGGGCGACATAACCTACCGCGAGCCCAGACAAGCTGCGTCAATGCACCCAATGCTACGCGTACGAGCGTCAGTTATCGTGTGGATTGCATTGGGAATAGATACCACGCACCACGAGAGACACCGAAGATTACAGTGTAGTACTTGTAGTGAGAAGGTATGCGGTAAGCAAGCGTTTCACCGTACGAATGGACAACAACAGTACCTTGAACTCCGTGAGGCCGTAGTGGTAAAGCACGCATCCTAAAGAGAAACAATGGGTTTAGTAAACAGGGGCAGGTCTTTTGCACGAGTGGACGAACCAGAAGTAGCGTCGACATTAGGCCATGGGTTTTTCGTCTGTTGGACTACAAGTCAGACGAGGAACAGGCGTTGTCCGTGTTATTCTGCTAACCTTTCCGTGTTCGGTGAGGACACCGGGGGCCACTTCGTAGGTCTGAACGGCAGTCAAGGTTAGCGGGGATCGCGATGCGAGTCGGTGTCCAAACCTTTTTCACCAGCTGGATTGTAGGGCTTGTGAGTAAATCTGGTCGGCTATCGCAGAACTCCTGAAGCGCGATGAAGCGCGGGTCCGACTTCCGCAAGACACCATGCCCGTAGCTAACCGATAGTTTACGGGAGAGAACCATACAGGAAAAATCTGCGACCAACCCAGGTACAACTTGGCCACTCTTCAAGGTTTTCCAGAGATAATCCTTGATGTCTTGATGCGTAATGTTGTCGCCGAGCTCGTTTTGCATCGCCAATTGCCATCGTAAGACTTCCTGATTGGCTAAGCTATGCATACAAAACTCAAAGGCATGTCCGACGCATGTAAGATGAAGCAACGGCTCACCCATGTAATGGCCCGGCCAGGGCAAAGAGCGCTGCGGAGTATGCAAGGTATGGGTCTGCTAATGTCGAACCCACGAGGTCTACGAGTGCTCGATTAGACGGAGAAACCGCATCACAACGGAGACCTTACGTGCAGTGTGCGCAGAGGCATTTCCGCCTTCATGGTCGCCATGAATGGAGATGTACAACCGCAGGTATTCCGTCAGGTCTTTGTTCGGGCCATACCCCATGAGTGCGGTATAATTTCCGACAAGGTCCAGATCCTTGCTGATGGGAGGCGCCGCAGCACCATTTCTGTACACGTTCCTATAAATACGAGCCGCGAGAGCTGGGAGACGCGCTATAAGCGTAAGGCAGTCTTCGAGAGTGTATGTCCAGTAATCCGACTTCTTTATTCCCGTCTCATATGCCTTCTGGAACACGCTATCATGGTTGAGTGCCGCGACACCAATGCCAAGCTGCGTCATCGGATGCATTGATGGAGAAAGTCTATCCGTAGTCGGAGTTTTGAGTGGACAGGGAAGAGACGAAGGAGACTCCTACCCGTCGATGAGATTCTCAACGTAGGTAGGGAGGTCTGCTTTCTCGGCCAATTCGCGCGAGAGCTGGCGCGTTTCCGCTTCGGTGGGAATCTTGCCTGTGAGGAGCAACCAGAACATACTCTCGGCGATTATTTCTTTGCCACCTAGTGCTGCAGGAAGCTGCTTCTGACAGTCGGGGATGCTTAGGCCATGGAAACGGATTCCCTAAGTACGTATTTCAGCAAGATATTCGAACAAGACAAATAAACGCACCTCGTTTGGGTCAAGGACCGATGACTCCCATAACATGGATTTCAATCCACGCATACCACCGATAATATTCTCCACTTTGACATCGCCGATGACTGTCTGCGAGTGCTCTGCTTTCTACAGAATTGATGGGTCCGCGCGGGGTTCAGATGAGACTACCCGCACCAATTGTTTCAGTTGTTCCTGCTTCGCGGGAATGACCTCTTGAAGTGCCTCTTTCAAGGTCTGCGCGGTGCATAAGACCAAAAGTGGATGTATGCGGTTAAATTTAAGAGTGCACCTTTGTAGAGGCAAACCTTTGTGCAACAATACGAGTACTCGAGGAGGCAAAGCGAGAGACAGTGCAGCGGAACATTGTTCAGTTGGACCCACTGTACCCAGCTGGTAGCGCTCGCTCGTTAACTATAGTAAGTTAACCCGGGCCGGGAACAAATAGACGCAAATAGAACACGTCCATCAGTGGCCTCTTGGCCTGCCCGGCACAAGACTTTTCACTCTTTTCCACTAATCGGAGACAAGCCATGGCCTCCGTGTTTGTTCCCGTCTTCTACGTTCTCGTCCTATTCGGTGGTCTTTTTGTTTTCGGTCATTTCTACAGGAAGCGCAATGCCAGTATGGGACTTCCCTCCCGGCTACGTAGCCGTCCGTATTCGACTGCTCATGTCACGTACATTCACCAGGCAAACAAATCGAGCCTTACTTCTCAAGACACCACGAGAGAGACACTTATGTCACCCTCCTTCAGCGTACCGATCCTCCCGCTTCCGATGCTTTATTGAAAGCCGCGCTGGTTCGGCGCGCCATCGCAGATGTCCAGCGAATACTGCGGATACGCGAGGACAAACCAGCCCTCCAGAATCTACTGCAAAAGGGTTCTATTGGCGATGATTTATGGAACAGCCTTCTTGCCGCAGAGAAGGAACTTGAAGCGGAGATTGTCGAGGTGCATGCCGAGGCTAATTCATTTGTTGAGGGATGGGGGCAAGTACTCTTCCAGACCGCCACCGAGATGCTCGCAAATGAGAAGACGAGAGCAGTAGTGGAGCAGATATCTGTGGAGCGCGCACGAAATGGTATTCACTTCATTTCTTTGACCCGTGTTCTCTGTGTCATTGACCTGTTTCCAGAGGTGAAGTATGGTAAGAGGACGCCCGGTGATCAAAAGTCTGCTACCCCTGCGTCCACGGCCACCAGCCCCACAATACCAAAGCCGTCTACTTCACCAAAGTCTCCAAATTCCCTCGCACCACCCACGCCTAGCGCTGGCGCAGACGGCATTTCCAGTGAGGGCGAAGCAAGTCCACGTACACCGAAAGTGAGCGCCACTCTATTTTTGCATCAATCTCTTACAAGATGCTCATTGACTATCCAGTCTGCCAAAAAGTCGAAGAAGCGAAAATAGTTCCTATTCTACAGTATTTATGTGCACCTCCCTGTTTTGTGCAGTAGTTATCCAAGTCATAATCTTCATACAGGCGTCGAGAGACACGATGCGGTGTTATGGCAAGGATGGAGACGACCATGGAGTCAGAAACACAATGTCAAAGGTAATGGACGCTAATGAAAGCAGAGCAAAGGGAATAGCACAGCCCAGTCCTCTTATCCGCGAATCACAATTGCTTTCTCTCCTGTACCAGTCCGCGTCTTCCCAGATTTGTCCACATGGTCCAGTCCTAGTACATCTTCTGGTGCGAACTTGTGCTCATAGATGTTGTCGTCTACTGCAATTGAGTAATTCCCCAAAAAGCGAATAAGACATAAGGGACTCACCGTCCTCAATGTATGATGGCTGTTTGAAAGTCACCGCCTGGATGAGCGCGAATCGGAATCGCGCGAAATCCTTGTCTGACGCTCCAATCCGGGTTTGTAGCCGCTTCTTCGTATCTGCGAACCGTTCACCCTGTTCTCGAGTTCAACAATTGTCTCCTCGCTTCGGGGGTTGAAAACGTACCGGTTTGACAACAAATTTGAACGGAACGCCGTGTGTTCGCTGGACCTCTTTTGAGAAATGGAACACGCTGATCACCTTGTCGGCGTCGTTTGCATAATGCTCCTCCAAGGGGATTTCCTACAAGCCAAGACTGAGCGACCAGACGTGCAACACCGCTAGCTTCTTTACCTCGGCGTAGAGCTCTACGGGGTCGGGAATGTTGCCTATCATCTCCGTCCCAGTAAACTCCTTCTGTGTTTTACCGTCCTTCGAGACCTCAAACACCCGAATCTTACCGGACCCCTGTCCATTAGAAGACATCGTCACCTGTTTAGACAGATGGTCCGCTAGCTCGTGTACCATGCTCGTTTTTGGGAGGAGGAACGTATGTGTCGATTCCTCCCTGTTGTGAATGCCAGTCCAGATAACTTTGAGGCTCCTCTTCGTTTCAAGCTCGACGATGCTGACATCCAATTTCTCATACAATATAACTGTCGTAGAGGGACTCGTGTATGATGGTGAGATGATCTCGGCGATGCTTTGGTTTAGCGATCGCTTCAAAATTGCCTTTGGGGAGGCATTCGACGCATGCGTGGTTATGAACCGCAGCTTTATAGGATCATGTCGCAGATATTCGGCAACCTTGGTGGCCATCTACATAGAGCGATTTGATGAGCATACACTCGCGATGGACGACAAGAATCAATACCGTGTTGTACGTCTGTTTCTTGCTAAGTACGAGATTGAACTCAGGTGCTTCCGGGTCAGAATCAGACTTGGGTCGGAAAACAATCATCACACGGTTTTGCAAGAAGTCATAGAATTGGACGGGATTTGATATAAGCCCCTGGAGGTCGAGATAGTGAATCCTAATGAATGTTAGATGGACCACAAAAGGAGACGGCTTTAAGCACGAACTCCTTTTCAGAGAGGTCCACTTGGAAGCATATCACGTCGCCATCTTGAATTTCACTCTGAGAAAACGTGAGCTTAGATTTCATGGGCTCAATCATTCCAGGTTTTATCTCTTCATAAAGTTTCAGAGGGGTTCCTGGGGTCCACCGCATTCTCTCATTGATGGTAGGGATGAGGTCGCTAATCTTAGCATTCCGCTGAGCATAGCATTTGCCAATGCCATGAAGCGTCTGCTTTGATGTATCGAAATGCTTCAAAAAAACCATGATGGTTCCTTGAGGAAGCTCCGGCTACGCAAAGTGTATGAGAGAGCATCAAGTCGTAGACGATAAGAAGTACCTTGCTTGGATCTGGAATTACATCTAGGTACAGCCGGAGGTCTGTCTGCCTTGCAGCCATGTTATTGCGGATGACATCGACCGCTGTATGCCAAGTGAGTAATATGGTCATACATGGGCATGGCATAACGCACTGAGAGTGGGCTCATTTTCTGGTATGTGAGTGTCGGGGCGAACAGTCTTGTTTTGTCGGTTGACCAACACCCATAATCGGATCTGGTTTTCGGGGAAGTTGAAATGCTGGGCTACCCGCGCCTTAAAGACATTATAGGTCTCAGTCTTAAGTACGCGGAATGTTGAAAGTTCCGAAGGTGGCCAATTCTTCTCGTCAAAACTCGCGAGATCGAAGCCCTCATGATGAGAGAAAGTCTCATCCGTGATAACCTGCATACAAAAGATATAAAATGCCTCCGGTGATGATAGTGTAGCTTTACCTTTGCTGTGAGGAAAAGATGTTGTTCTTCGCGTTCACGGCGTTTTGCTTCGAACTGTAATCGCTCCTCATCCAGGCGCCTCTCTAATAGGAGGCCATTAGTGGCAAGAGCGAACGCTACGGTATCACTTACTGAGATGTGCTGGCGTGTCCTCTTCCTTGAATGGCGGTAACACGTCCTCCGTGGCTGCCTCCCGGATGTAAACGAACATGTACGCATTGGAAAACCTCTTCATTGAGCGGACTTGATTCCGCTGCAATGTAGGTGGAACACCATTGATAACTTCACCCCCATAGTTCTCCTCGAGCACCTCACGGTCAGTCACAGGCGTGACTCGGTCATCATCAAACTTGAGCCACCGAGTAGAAGCATCAGGCTTGATACAAGCGAAGTAGTGCCCCCCATGGAGATCCCCAGAGTGAACAAGCACGCCATGTAGTTTGTAGATCCATGGTTGTGATGTATCGGCCGACTCGTCTAGAAACTCGCTGAGATCAATTTCAAAAGGAAATTCATGCCGATCGTTGATCTGCGAATTGGGAATCAGCTTCGATTCTACCGACTTGGACAGAAGGGCACACCTTGACCATGGCATCCCGCTGAACGTCATACTCGAAGCGCTTGAGTTGGAGGTGAAGAACGGGAGGGAAAGACTGGAAAATTATTCCCTTCTTCGCATCTTGGAGGCCATATCCTTCTGCTTGATACTTGTTCTCTCCATCAAGCGTCTCAACCGCAACATAGTCTCGAAACGACTCGTAAAGATTCTTCATTCCTTTGACATTAAGTTGCAGATCTGCGAACGCGTCAATGAGTGCGAGGATCTACTGTAGTGAGAAACGGTACCATTGAACTCTTCAATTCGCGAAGACTCGAAATCAACATTGACACACTTGATGTAACTCTTCATCTTTCCAACAAAAAGCTTGGCGATGGCACCCTCCGCCTTCGTATCCTACTTGACCATCAGCGGCCGATTCCGTCAAAGACATGAGTATATACACCTTCATCTTTGACTCGAGCTTATCCTGCAAGACACGATTGAATTCCTGTACATCATGCTGCAAGAACGAGTCCAGTGAAGTCCACCCGAAAGATTTCGTCAACTCTGTAGTGCCTGTGACGACAATAAACAGGTGGTTGTAGATTGCAGCCTAGGATAAGAAACGCACCAACTGGTTGGTCTGACGTCTGGAGATGGTAAAAGACACGCTGAAGAGCTAGAGCGACACTCTCGGTCGGACGTTCTTCTTCAGTAGGGATCTCATAGACAGCCTAGAGCAACTGAGTTCGCATTACCCAACCGGTGAAGAATTGCGAGCATCACCTTGCGGAAATATCGCGTGCAGTACAAGGATTGGAGAAGTGAGTTCATGTAGCATGTTGCACCTTGATTTTTCAACCCAACATAGCCGGTCTCCTTCTTTGAATCATAGCTGTGGAGGGGGCATCAAAGGTAGTCGGGCTGATGACGAATTAAGAAGATCTTACTTGACAAAATTGTGCCATAGTACACCAGTTGGGTCCTCAAGCACACGGACAAAAACAGAGACGTCGGCACATTCTTCCTCGATAGTTGGTCTACTGTGGCCATCTTGAATGGTGAATAGCTTGCGCAGCTCGCTGAATCGGGTGAAGCCCCAGTCACATTCTTCAGCGATAAAGCGGTGATGTGCGTCTGGAATTGGCGTCAATCACGAAATCAAATTATGTTCCTTGATACTAATCGAAACACGTACGGCTGACAGTGTATATGGTAGGGTCATGGGGATTGGAGATGACTAGGGCAAACTGGGCACATGCGTGCCAGCCCTCCGGGGCTCGTTTAGGATTAGCATAATCTAGGTAGACTGAGACCGTGTCGTTCGGGGGGGCATTTGAGTTGCCAAATGGAAAGAGTAATATGCGCCTTCGCCATTCCAAAGGTGAAGATAGGATACACGAAAAAAGGTGAGGTAGACGCTCACCAGTGATGTCCGCCGCAGTCAAACTCAGGACTGGTGAGCTTCTTTTCAAGCTTCTTCCAGCCAGTAAGTTTCCATGTAAATACTTTGAATTCTTTAACATCGTGACCCAAACCTGGCATATGTTTGGCAGCAAAGGCCTCATCTGTGAAACCGATAATGAACAGATAATGAGTGGACCAAAGGGTCAATTACGCACGATCTCTGACAGATACCGGTTCGTCGATGTCCATCGGGGGAGCACCATTGGCCTTCTCATCCAGCGTCTCCATGTCACTCTAGGACGTGGAGAGACAAAGTCAGTAATCCGACCGACCATTACTGAGTAGAACCCTGGCGCACCATGCTCAGGGGGAATAATTAACCGTTAACTTGCAAAGGAGTTTATTGGTACAAAACGGGAAACGATGGCTGGCTGCAGGCCTGGTGCAAGGATAGAGGAGGATAGTCGCGTGAAGCAAAGTGACGGAGTGCTTGTGAGATCGTGAACTTGCGCATGCGCATGAACCGCCGCACACACACCGGTAACTGCCGGCTCTTCGCCACAGGCCGTCGTTGCGCTAATCTATCCGCATACACATACACACACGGTCCTTAAACCATCTCGACAGGGGATTTCGTCTCTCCGCCAGCCTTTCCGCTGCTCACTGTCGGTCGTGAGTCAAAGCCGTGTAAGAATGAGCCGTTGGGACCCAGCTTTCCCGTTCTTGCCCTGTTTTGGGGCCAGACGAGTCAGCCCTCCCCTTGAGCATGCCAGGACCATGGACAGTCTCGGACCTGTACCCGCTGTCCTAGCTTAGTTACTCCGCATACATCTAATACATGGCGTTGTGTTGTTTTCCGTATCGTCTCGCACAAATATAGAGAGCAGAGTGCAAGTGCTGGTGTCACCGTGTCGGCAGGGTCGTGCGCTGCCCATAAGTGGAAACCACCCTGAAGCCTCATGTCTGTCACCCCGAGGTGCTCGTTTCTTTCCCATTTTGTCCCCCGACGGTGCACATTTCGAGCACCTTAGCTCTGGGGCCGCAAAGGCCTTCGTTTCCTCTTTTTCCTTCTCCTTTTGAGAGGCAAATTTTCATTTGCCCTCCTGACTATGAACACCTATAAGCACTGGAAACCCAACGGAGACACCTTAAGTCAAGAACCCGATCGCCCGAGACACAAGCATTTCACTTCTTCCTCTCATCACAGGACTTCAGAGATACGCACCGCTGGCAGGGACAGGGAAGATGCAAAGCACCGTTCCAGCCGCGCTCATGTCTCCGATGGGCCCCTTCTATCGTCATCAGCCCCTGCACCCACATATCCATCAGGCGCTCAATCTTCTGCTACTGCCAGCAAAGCACCTCATAATGCACCCACACAACCTTTTCAGGGATACTCCTCGCATATGTCACAGAAAGCGCCGCATCCAAACCCTACCTTACCGCAAGAAACTCATCCTACGGCTCAAAGACATTGGGAAACCCCTCCCGATCCCCGGGCCACATCCCATCGGACCGTCACCGCTATGGATAAAGCTTCCCTCATGTCTCCAGATCCGCTTCGTCATGCCGAGGATCATTATAAGAGTTCCCGCCATCGTCCTCGCCATCCCCCCACTCCGGCTCCCGAAAGCGCAGAGCCCCAAGCCGCTTCTACTTGGCCTCGCCCACCGTCGTTTCTTAAAAAAGTAAGTCCAGAAGGAAGGGAAAGAGAGAAGGAACAGGGCAGGAATAGGTCAAAGGAAGAGTCAAAAGCCGCTTCTAAAGCAAGAGACAAGCGGCGCGCAGAGCGGCCCCAGGAGCAGATTTCTCGAGATCAGCGAGAACGGGAGCCCAGGCACGAGGAGGAGAGACGACATTACAAAGAGGAACGTCGGCGTGAGCGTGAGAAGGACAGGCAGAGGGAGGAGCAGCGTCATGATGAAAGGCGCCACGAACAGTGGGTCAAGGACGACTATGCCCACAAGTCCACTCGAGATCAGGAGATACGGCGCGAAGCTAAGGATGGCCATGTACCTGTCACGCACCTTGGCAAGGATCCAAGGCTTATGCGCGTCATTGTCAAAGACTCTGATGAGTCCGACAATTCACTGACAAAGCCTCCCGGCTTGATCAGACCCAAGCGTCAACACCCAAAGGACCAGGCTACGACGGTGGGCACTTATCATGTTCTGAGACCTCGCTTGACTCGGGATTCTCGCAGTCCGTTGTGCCTACAGTTCTGCGCCAGTCAACATATCCTCTTGCACCCGCAGAGGTTCCAACAACACAGGCCTTGAATAATCCTTCGAATCACAATGAGTCCCGCCGAGCGGTGCCTTTGGTGCAACCATCGCACGCGACGCTGGGTACTTCTAACGAGAAGCCCAGTACAAAACCTCAAAGAAGTTCCCTGCCTCAGAACACTACCGTTCCATACCCCCCAGGCTATGCTGTCTCTGCAAGTGATAATGAGCACATATCAAGGAGAGAGCACGTGAGTGGTTATAAAGCGCGTTTTCTGACCTAATTGACGTCTTATCAGCGTCAAAAAGTCGCTGAAAGTGCTAGAACTATTGAGCGTCCCCGGACGTCCGGAGGTCACCGCGCTAGTATCGCTCATGACGCGGTTTCAAAGCCTCCTGTCGCACAGTCTGTACAACCACCACTCGATAAAAGTTCCCATAAATCGGAGGTCCGTCATGTCTTTACAAAGTGGAGCAGTATGAACTAACTCCTTTACAGAAGCCATCAAAAGGCGGGTTTAGTGCTTGGTTATTTCACCGGGAGTCATCCAACCCCCATGCTAAGTCTGCGGATCCTCACACGGTAGACCAAAGTGTTGCTCAACCTACCGGGCGTGCCGTCCTTACGCCATCCATCCGCAACGACATTCCCGAAGCTATCCCCAAAGTTGCGAGCATAAAAGCTGGAGAGGGTCCTGCGGACACCATGCAAGAATATGGGGCGAGGCGTGCCATGACGCCAGCGCCAACGCCTGTCGCTACCGATGCTGTGCCTCGTCAACCTCAGTCCACACCGCAGGTACTACAGCAACCGCAGGTTTACGATAAGCAGTCTCGTGATGTACCTCGCACGGTGGCTAGAGCTGGAGAAGGTCCTGCGGACTACATGCAAGAATACTGGGCGAGGCGTACCACGACGCCAGCCCCAGCCCCAGCCCCTACAGATGCTGGCGCGCGTCAACCCAAGTCCACAGTGCAGGTGCTACAGCAGGTTTACGACAAGCAGTCCCGTGATATACCTCGGACAGTAGCAAGAAGTGGAGATGGTCCTGCGGACTACATGCAAGAATATGGGGTGAGGCGCACCACGACGCCAGCCCCGGCCGTGGCCCCTGTCGCGCGTCCACCCCAGTCCACAGTGCAGGTACTACAGCAGGTTTACGACAAGCAGTCCCGTGATATACCTCGGACAGTAGCAAAAGGTGGAGAAGGTCCTGCGGAGTACATGCAAGAATACGGGGTGAGGCGCACCACGACGCCAGCCCCAGCCCCGGCCCCTGTCGCTACAGATGCTGTCGCGCGTCAACCCCAGTCCACAGTCCAGGTACTACA
>Ga0137398_10000869_pt1 | contig 11569 bp, 20 predicted proteins | sample czorhiz216metaG_FD_106659 | JGI IMG/M metagenome (GOLD analysis project Ga0137398, IMG submission 106659) | Vadose zone soil microbial communities from Angelo Coast Range Reserve, California, USA - czorhiz2.16 metaG | ecosystem: Environmental > Terrestrial > Soil > Vadose zone | place: USA...
CCGGACATTCTGCAGCGTTGCGTTGTTTGGCAATTGGCCAAGCGCCAGCGCGGCACGCACGACGTCAAGAACCGTGCGGAGATCCATCGAACCGGCAAGAAGATTTACCGCCAGAAAGGAACCGGCGGGGCGCGCCATGGTTCGGCCCGCGTCAATCTGTTCCGTGGCGGCGGCCGCTCGTTTGGTCCAACCCCACGCAGCCATGCGATCGAACTGCCCAAGAAAGTGCGGGCGCTTGCGCTCAAGCATGCGCTTTCCGCCAAAGCCAAGGATGGCGGCATCGTCGTGCTCGACAAGGCCTCGATGACCGACGGCAAGACCAAAGCACTGCAGCAGAGCTTCGAGAAGCTGGGCTTGAGCAATGCGCTCATCATTGATGGTGCGCAGGTCGAGGCGAGCTTCGCGCAAGCTGCGCGCAATATTCCGAACATCGACGTTCTGCCCGTGCAGGGGATCAACGTCTACGACATTCTTCGGCGGCACAAGCTGGTGCTGACCAAGGCTGCGTTGCAAGCGTTGGAGGCGCGGTTCGCATGACAACTTCCGATCCCCGCCATTACGACATTATCGTTGCGCCGGTTATCACCGAAAAGGCAACGATTGCGTCGGAATATAACCAGGTGATGTTCCGCGTTGCCGGGCATGCCACCAAGCCGCAAATCAAGGAAGCGGTTGAGAAACTCTTCGATGTAAAGGTCAAGAGCGTCAATACCCATGTCCGCAAGGGCAAGGTGAAGGCGTTCAAGGGGACCGTCGGAACCCAGTCTCCGGTCAAGCGTGCGATCGTCACCCTTCAAGAGGGTTATACGATCGACGTCACGACGGGATTGTAAGGGAGCGCAACACGATGGCACTTCGGTCCTACAACCCGGTCACACCAAGCCAACGTCAGTTGGTGATTGTCGATCGATCAAGCCTCTACCGCGGCAAGCCCGTCAAGGCTTTGACCGAGGGCAAGCATTCGTCAGGCGGACGCAACAATAATGGCCGCATTACGGTGCGGTTTCGCGGTGGTGGCCACAAGAGGGCGTATCGCATCGTCGATTTCAAGCGACGCAAGCATGATGTGCCGGCGACCGTCGAGCGTATCGAATACGACCCCAATCGCACCGCCTTCATCGCGCTGGTGAAATATCAGGATGGCGAGCAGGCCTATATCCTGGCGCCGCAGCGGCTGGCCGTGGGCGACGCGATCGTGTCCGGCAGCCATGTCGACGTGAAGCCCGGCAATGCGATGCCGCTCAGCAATATTCCGATCGGCACGATCGTACACAACATTGAACTCAAGCTCGGCAAGGGCGGGCAGATTGCACGCTCGGCGGGCACTTATGCGCAGATCGTCGGCCGCGACGGCGACTATGTCATCGTCCGCTTGAACTCGACGGAACAGCGCCTGGTCAACGGCCGCTGCATGGCAACTGTCGGCGCGGTTTCGAACCCCGATAATATGAACGTTTCGATCGGTAAGGCGGGTCGCAAACGGTGGATGGGGCGGCGCCCGCACAATCGTGGCGTCTCGATGAACCCGATCGACCATCCCCATGGTGGTGGCGAAGGCCGCACTTCGGGCGGGCGCCATCCAGTCACGCCGTGGGGCTTGCCAACCAAGGGCAAGAAGACCCGCAAGAACAAGTCGACGACCAAATTCATCATTTCGAGCCGCCACGCTCGAAAGAACAAGAAATAGGCGAACATCATGGCGCGTTCTATCTGGAAAGGTCCGTTCGTCGATGGCTATCTGCTCAAGAAGGCAGAAGTCTCCCGCGCGTCCGGCCGTCACGAACTGATCAAGATATGGAGCCGGCGCTCGACGATTCTGCCGCAGTTCGTCGGGCTTACATTCGGTGTCTATAACGGGCTCAAGCATGTCCCGGTCGTGGTGACGGAAGAGATGGTGGGACACAAATTCGGCGAGTTCTCGCCGACCCGGGTGTTCTTCGGCCACTCTTCGGACCGCAAGGCGAAGCGTAGCGGTGGGTCAGGTCCGGCGGCGGCGGCGCCGGCGGCAAGTTCGTGAGGCGGTAGCGATGAGCAAGACAAAGCACGAAAGGGCACTCGCCGACAACGAAGCCAAGGCGGTTGCCCGGATGTTGCGGGTAAGTCCGCAGAAGCTCAATCTTGTGGCGGGGTTGATCCGCGGCAAGAAGGCTGCGGCCGCGCTCGCCGATTTGGAATTCTCGCGCAAGCGGATATCGCGCGACGTCAAGAAGTGCTTGGAGTCCGCCATCGCCAACGCTGAAAACAATCACGATCTCGATGTCGACGATCTGGTCGTCGCGCAGGCCTTTGTCGGCAAGGCGCTCGTTATCAAACGTCACACCCCGCGTGGCCGTGGCCGCGTCGGACGAATCTTCAAGCCATTTGCCAACCTGACCATCATCGTGCGTCAGGTCGAAGCAGCAGCGGCATCGTAGGAGCGGACCCATGGGTCAAAAGATCAATCCGATCGGCTTGCGGCTTGGCATCAATCGCACGTGGGACTCGCGCTGGTTTGCCGGCAAAACCGAATATGGGCAGTTGCTGCACGAGGATATCGCCATTCGCAAACAGCTGATGCAAGATCTCAAGCAGGCGGCGGTCGCGAAGATCATCATCGAGCGGCCGCATAGGAAGTGCCGCGTCACGGTGCAGTCGGCGCGTCCGGGTGTCGTTATCGGCAAGAAGGGTGCCGACATCGAGAAGCTGCGCAGGAAGGTCGCCCGGCTGACCAAGTCGGATGTCGTCATCAATATCGTCGAGATCAGGAAACCTGAGCTTGATGCCCAGCTCGTAGCCGAATCGATTTCACAGCAATTGGAACGTCGCGTCGCGTTCCGGCGCGCCATGAAGCGCGCGGTGCAGTCGGCGATGCGGCTTGGCGCAGGTGGCATTCGTATCAACTGTTCGGGCCGCCTGGGTGGCGCGGAAATCGCGCGCATGGAATGGTATCGCGAGGGACGCGTGCCGCTCCATACGTTGCGCGCCGATGTCGACTACGGCGTTGCGACCGCGTTTACGACCTATGGGACTTGCGGCGTCAAAGTCTGGATCTTCAAGGGTGAGATCATGGAGCACGACCCGATGGCGCAGGACAAGAAGATGGCGGAAGGCGATTCCGGCCGGCCGCGTCGCGATGCGTCCTGAGCGTTGGAAGGGCTTGGTAGGACTTGGTAGCGAAAGACTTGTTAGCGAAAGACCTGGTAGCGAAAGAGTTGGGAACGTCGAGTTCCGATAAAGAAGGCGAGTAGCCATGCTGCAACCGAAGCGCACGAAGTTTCGTAAGGCGCACAAAGGCCGGATCAAGGGGATCGCCACGTCAGGCGTCGACTTGTCGTTCGGCCAGTTTGGCCTCAAGGCACTTGAGCCGGAACGCGTCACCGCGCGCCAGATCGAGGCCGCCCGGCGCGCGCTTACGCGTCACATGAAGCGCGCCGGCCGGGTCTGGATCAGGGTGTTTCCGGATGTGCCGGTGTCGAAGAAGCCTTTGGAAGTTCGCATGGGGTCCGGCAAGGGCGCTCCGGAACTTTGGGTAGTGCGCGTCAAACCTGGCCGCATCCTTTTTGAAATTGACGGCGTGCCTCTAACGATTGCGCGTGAGTCTCTGGCATTGGCGGCTGCCAAGCTGCCGATCAAGACGCGATTTATCGAGCGTATCGCCGAATAGTTGGGAGTTGATGATGAAGCCTGCCGATCTTCGGGCGATGACCGTCGACTTGCTCGACGACGAAGCCCTGAAGCTGAAAAAAGAACGGTTCAACCTGCGTTTTCAGCGTGCAACCGGTCAGCTTGAGAATACGGCGCGCGTGCGCCTGGTGCGACGCGACATCGCGCGCATCAAAACCATTGCGGCGCAGAAGCGTTCCGGCAAGTCGGGACGTGCGCCGGCCGCGAAGTCTTAAGGGGATAGAGATGCCGAAGCGCATGTTGCAAGGCGTCGTCGTGAGCGACAAACAGGACAAGACCGTCGTGGTGCGCGTCGAACGCCGCTTCACCCATCCGGTCATGAAGAAGACTGTGCGTAGTTCGAAGAAGTATTACGCCCACGACGAAAAGAACGAGTTTACGGTCGGTGACCTCGTCTGGATCGAAGAGCGTCGACCGCTGTCGAAGCTCAAGCGATGGGAAGTGACCCAGGGCGAGAAGAAGCGATCGGTCGTATGATTTTTTTGGACGCAGAAACAAGAGCGGGGAGGCCATCATGATTCAGATGCAGACCAACCTCGACGTGGCGGATAATTCCGGCGCGCGTCGTGTCATGTGCATCAAGGTGCTCGGTGGTTCCAAGCGCAGATACGCCACCATCGGCGATGTGATCGTGGTCTCCGTCAAGGAGGCGATCCCGCGTGGCCGCGTCAAGAAGGGCGAGGTCATGAAAGCGGTCGTGGTGCGGATATCCAAGGATATCAAGCGCGCCGACGGCTCGATCATCCGGTTTGATCGCAACGCCGCCGTGCTGATCAATCCGCAGATGGAGCCGGTCGGCACCCGAATCTTCGGGCCCGTGCCGCGTGAGCTGCGGGCGAAGAATCACATGAAGATCATTTCGTTGGCGCCGGAGGTGCTGTGATGGCGGCCAAGATCAGGAAAGGCGAGACCGTGAGCATGCGCACCGGCCGTGACAAAGGCCGCCGCGGTGAGGTGATCGAAGTGCGCCCCAGCGAGAGCCGCGCGCTGGTGCGCGGCATCAATATGGTCAAGCGCCACCAGAAGCAGACGGCGGCTCAGGAAGGCGGGATCATTTCCAAGGAAGGGACAATACATTTGTCCAATCTTGCGCTCGCCGATCCGAAGGACGGCAAGCCGACGCGTGTTGGATTTAAATTCCTGGGCGAAGGTGTGACCCGTCGAAAGGTGCGCATCGCCAAGCGATCGGGAGATCAGATCGATGGCTGACAAAGAAAAAAAGCCGGCGCAAGCCGCGAAGGGCGACAAGGGTCCGAAGGGCGACAAGGGTCCGAAGGGCGAGAAGTCCGAAAAGGCCAAGCAGCCGCCAAAGGGCGCGAAGGCCGCTGGCGGCGAGAAGAAGCCCGCCGGCGAAGCCAAGCCCGCCCGGCCTGAAGAAAAGGTGACGCCACGCCTGCGGACTCAGTTCGACGAGGTGATTCGTAAGAAACTCACCGATCAATTCGGCTACAAGAACCCAATGCAGGTGCCGCTCATCAAGAAGATCGTCATCAACATGGGCATCGGCGAAGGCGTGAACGACCGCAAGAAGGTCGACAATGCGGCGGCCGATCTCGCGCTGATTGCCGGGCAGAAGGTCGTGATCACCAAGGCGCGCAAGTCGATCGCGACCTACAAGCTGCGCGATGGCCAGGCCATCGGCTGCAAGGTGACGCTGCGCAAGGCCCGCATGTATGAATTCGTCGACCGGTTGATCAATATCGCGCTGCCGCGGGTGCGGGATTTCCGCGGTTTGTCGCCAAAGAGTTTCGACGGTCGCGGTAATTTCACGCTCGGGATCAAGGAACACATGGTGTTCCCGGAAATCGACTACGACAAGACGACCGATGTTTGGGGCATGGATATCACGGTCTGCACCAGCGCGAAGACCGACGACGAAGCGCGCGCGTTGCTGACTGCATTCAACTTCCCGTTCCGGCAGTGAGGGGCATCCCTCAGACGCGGAAATCCAGGAGATCTTGATGGCGAAGAAGAGTTCGATTGAGAAGAACAACCGGCGGCGGAGGCTTACGAAGCAGTATGCCGAACGTCGTGCCGACCTCAAAAAGGCTGCCTCCGACAAGAATGCGCCGATGGAAGATCGTTTCGCCGCAACCCTCAAGCTTGCCGAGATGCCGCGCAATTCGTCGGCAACGCGCATCCACAATCGTTGCGAAATCACCGGCCGTCCGAAGGCGTATTATCGCAAGCTGAAGATGAGCCGTATTGCGTCGCGTGAGTTCGGTAACAAGGGCCTGATTCCGGGCCTTGTGAAGTCGAGCTGGTAAGGAGCATCACGCGATGGCCTTGAATGATCCGCTCGGCGACTTGATCGCTCGAATTCACAATGCGCAGATGCGCAAGAAGTCTAAGGTTTCTTCTCCAGCCTCGCGGCTGCGCGTGAGCGTGCTCGATGTGCTCAAAAGCGAAGGTTACATCCGCGGTTATGCTTCCGTGGATCACGCCAGCGGGCGCAGCGAGTTGGAGATTGAACTGAAGTATTTCGACGGCGCGCCCGTCATTCGGGAAATTGCCCGGGTGTCGAAACCGGGGCGACGCGTCTATGCTTCGGTTAAGGCGCTGCCGCGCGTCAACAACGGTCTGGGTGTTGCGATCGTATCCACGCCCAAGGGCGTGATGGCAGATCACGACGCTCGCGATGCCAATGTGGGTGGCGAAATCCTCTGCACGGTGTTCTAAGCCTTAGCGAATGGAATAACACCAGGAATAACACCATGTCTCGAGTCGGAAAAAAGGCTGTTGCTGTCCCTACAGGCGTAACCGCCAATGTCGAAGGGCAGACCGTCAAGGTGAAGGGCCCCAAGGGTGCGCTTTCGCTTGAACTGCACAGCGACGTCTCAGCCAAGATCGAGGCTGGGGGGATCCGAATCGATCCGAGAAGCGAGACTAACCGGGCTCGCGCGATGTGGGGTACCCACCGCGCTCTGGTTGCTAACTTGATCCAAGGTGTGACCAAGGGATTCGAGCACAAGCTCGAGATCAGCGGTGTCGGTTACCGTGCGGCTTTGCAGGGAAAAAATCTGCAGGTTCAGCTCGGCTACAGCCACGACATCGTATATCCGATCCCCGAGGGCATTACGATTACGGTCCCCAAGGTGACTGAAATCGTCGTGACCGGCATTGATCGGCAGAAAGTGGGCCAGGTCGCTGCTGAAATCCGCGCGTTCAGGCCGCCGGAACCCTACAAGGGCAAGGGCGTGAAATACTCGACTGAGTTTGTCTTCCGCAAGGAAGGCAAGAAGAAGTAATAGGAGCTATGTCATGGCGACGGTCATTGACCGGACTGTGCGGCGAACCGCAAAGGTGCGTCGGCGAATCAAGCGGGACTCGTATGGCCGCGCGCGGTTGTCGGTTTTTCGCTCTTCGAAGCACATCTATGCGCAGCTGATCGACGACGTGAACGGACTGACACTTGTGTCGGCCTCGTCGATCGAGAAGGACGTGCGCACGAGCCTCAAGACGGGGGCAGATGTGGCGGCCGCCAAGGCGGTCGGCAAGCTTGTTGCCGAACGTGCCGTGGCCAAGGGCGTCAAGGATATCGTCTTCGACCGCGGGGGCTACCTCTATCATGGTCGCGTCAAGGCGCTTGCGGATGCGGCACGCGAGGGCGGTCTTAATTTCTAGACGGCATTCGAGGAGCGAGCCTGTTGGTTAGACGGCTCGTTCAGCAAAGGGCTGGTTTAAGTAAAGGGCTTCGCCCGAACGGAACGGAAAAACGATATGGCACGTGAACCACGCGAAAATCGCGAAGACAGCGAGTTCACCGACAAGCTGGTGCACATCAACCGCGTCGCCAAAGTGGTGAAGGGCGGCCGGCGCTTTGGATTTGCAGCGCTGGTCGTGGTGGGCGACGCGAAGGGACGCGTTGGCTTCGGCCATGGAAAAGCGCGCGAAGTACCGGAGGCCATTCGCAAGGCGACGGAAGCCGCCAAGCGCAACCTGATCCGCGTGCCGTTGCGCGAAGGCCGCACATTGCATCACGACGTGGCCGGACGACACGGTGCCGGTCGCGTCTATCTACGTGCGGCGCCTCCCGGCACGGGGATCATCGCGGGCGGGCCAATGCGTGCGGTTTTCGAGACGCTTGGCATGCAGGACGTTGTGGCCAAGTCGATCGGCTCGTCAAACCCCTACAACATGGTGCGCGCTACCTTTGATGCGCTCAAGCACCAGGATTCGCCGCGGTCGGTCGCTTCACGGCGGAACATCAAAGTATCGACCCTGCAGTCGCGCCGCCGCGAAGCTGGTGAGACCGAAGCCGTCGCAGAATAACTGCGACCGCATGCCGGAGAATGGATATGACCAGTAACTCTAAGAAAATTAAGGTCGAACAGTATGCCAGCTCGGCACGCCGTCACCACAGCCAGCGCGAGACGTTGATTGGGCTCAAGCTCAACAAGATCGGGCGCGTTGCGGAACTGCCCGATACGCCGCAAACTCGCGGCATGATCGCCAAGGTTGCGCACCTCGTGCGCGTGCACGACGAGAAGTAACGGAGAGCTTCGATGAAACTTCACGAACTCGCCGACCGGCCGGGCGCGCGCAAGAAGCGCAGCCGGATCGGTCGCGGCATTGGCTCCGGTACCGGCAAGACCGGCGGCCGCGGCGGCAAGGGCCAGACCGCGCGTTCCGGTGTCCGCATCAAGGGTTTCGAGGGCGGCCAGATGCCGCTCCACCGGCGTTTGCCTAAGCGCGGATTTCGTAACACCGCCTTCGCCAAACGTTACAATGAGGTCAACCTGGGCCGCGTCCAGGCGGCGATCGATGCCGGCAAACTCGATGCGGGCGCGACCGTGGATGTTGCTGCGCTGGTCAAGGCTGGCGTGTTGCGCCGGGAAAAAGACGGCGTTCGCCTCCTTGGCGTCGGCGAATTCAAGTCCAAAGTGGCGTTTTCGGTCGCCGGTGCATCCAAATCTGCAATCGCGGCTGTCGAAAAGGCCGGCGGGTCGGTCGAGGTGCTGGCGCCCAAGACAGACGAGGGCGAAAAGGCAGCCTAGGGCTAAGGATCCGGCCGCCCGGACTATGGAATTCTTATGATTGCGTCCCACATAGAGGCCGGGGGGTGTATGGCACCCTGGCGTGGTGGGGCAGGTTCATTTCCGGCCGCCGCCATGGGCCGTCTGAGGGCGGAAGGGAGTTTCAGCGCATGGTCTCGGCAGCCGAACAACTTGCAGCCAATTTGAATTTTTCGGCACTCGCGAAGGCCGATGAGCTTAAGAAACGCATCTGGTTTGCGCTCGGCGCGCTGCTGGTCTACCGTTTCGGCACCTATATTCCGCTGCCGGGGATTGATCCCACGGCCTGGGAGCAGATTTTCCGGTCCCAGGCGGGCGGCATTCTTGGCATGTTCAACATGTTCTCCGGTGGCGGCATCCACCGGATGGCGATCTTCGCGTTGAACATCATGCCTTATATCTCGGCGTCGATCATCATCCAATTGATGACGACGGTCTCGCCGCAGCTTGAGCAACTCAAGAAAGAGGGCGAGCAGGGCCGCAAGGTCATGAATCAATATACGCGGTATCTCACCGTGGCCCTGGCCGTCTTCCAGTCCTATGGCATAGCGATCGGCCTTGAAGGCGCCGGCAACGTTGTCAGTGACCCCGGCTGGGGGTTCCGTATCGCGACCGTGATCACGCTCACAGGCGGCACGATGTTCCTGATGTGGCTCGGTGAGCAGATCACCCAGCGCGGCATCGGCAACGGCATTTCGCTCATCATCATGTCCGGTATCGTGGCCGAATTGCCGTCCGCTATCGCGGGCACTTTGGAACTGGGCCGGCAGGGCGCTTTGTCCACCGGCCTGATCCTCGTCGTGCTTGTCATGTCGGTGGTCGTCATCGCCTTCATCGTGTTCATGGAGCGGGCACAGCGCAGGTTGCTGATTCAATATCCCAAACGCCAGGTCGGCAACCGCATGTTCGAGGGGCAGACCTCGCATCTGCCGCTCAAGCTCAATACGTCGGGCGTGATCCCGCCGATTTTTGCCTCATCCCTACTGTTGCTGCCGACGACGGTCGCAAACTTCAATGCCGGGCAGCTGCCGGAATGGTTTCAGGGGATCGTCACCCAGCTCAGCCACGGCCGTCCGCTGTTCCTCATTCTTTACATTGCAATGATCGTCTTCTTTGCGTTCTTCTATACCGCGGTTGTGTTCAATCCGACGGAAACGGCGGACAATCTCAAGAAGCACGGCGGGTTCATACCGGGTATTCGACCGGGTGAACGCACGGCCGAATACATCGACTATGTCCTTTCGCGCATCACGGTCATCGGCGCCGCCTACCTGTCGCTCGTCTGCCTGCTGCCGGAAATTCTCATCTCTTACGCGGCCGTGCCGTTCTATTTCGGCGGAACGTCGTTGCTGATCGTGGTGAGCGTGACCATGGACACCGTGGCGCAGATCCAGGGCTATCTGCTCGCGCATCAATATGAAGGCCTGATCAAGCGCTCCAAGTTGCGCGGTCGCAAACGATGAGGCCGGGACTAGGCAGGCGCATCGGGTTCACGCTCGGTGCCCTCCTGGTCTATCGTCTCGGTCTCCTGATTCCCCTGCCTGGCATTGACGTCTCGGTCTGGGAACAGTTGTTCCGGTCCCAGGCAGGCGGCATTCTTGGCGCCGTCAACGTGTTGTCTGGCGGCGCCCTGGCGCGGCTGTCTATCCTGGCGTTGAACGTTTTTCCATATCTGTCGGCCGCGGTCCTCATCCAATTGATGACGACGGTCGGCCCGCAGTTCGGGCGACTCAAGAAAGAGGGTCGGCAGGGCCGCACGGTGACGGACCAATATACTTGGTATCTCACCGTGCTGTTGGCAGTCTTCCAGTCCTACGGCATCGCGATCGGACTTGAGGGGGCCGGCCGCATCGTCAGTGACCCCGGCTGGATGTTCCGTATCTCGACAACGATTACGCTTACCGGCGGAACGATGTTCCTGATGTGGCTCTGCGACCTGATCAGGGCGCGCGGCGTCGGCCACGGGCTCTCGCTCATTCTATGTTTGGGCATTGTCGTTGAAGTACCTGCCGGTATCGCCGGCGTGCTCGAACTGTTCCGCCAAGGCGTCTTCTCGCAAAGAGCCATCGTGCTGATGGGCCTTATTGCGGTCTGTCTGACGGCGCTGACCGCGCTCGTGGAGCGAGCCCGGCGTCGCCTCCCCGTTACATTCCCAAATCATCAGGCCGGCCGCCCTGCCGTCGAAGCGGAATTGTCATTAAAACTCAACAGCGCCGGAGCACTGATCCCGACCTGGCTCGCTTCCTTGTCCCTGTCGCTGTTGTATCTCGTCGTCAGCCTCGTGCCGGGGCTGGAGGAACGATCAGGCTTCCTCGTCGATCAGTTTGCGCACCGGGGACCGTTGTTCCTGGCCTTCTACGCGTTGCTGATCTTCGTATTTGTGCTGCTCTATACGGCTTTTGTCTTAAGCCCGGACGATACTGCCCGCGCGCTCGAAAAACATGGCGGCCGGCTGACCGGTGCCGAGCCAGGCGAGGCAACGGCTGCGGCACTTGATCGCATCTTCTCGCGCATCACTCTGATTGGTGCTGCCTACCTTGTGCTGGTGTGTCTGGTCCCGGAAATCCTGGTAGCCTATATGGGCGTACCATTCTATTTTGGCGGCGCATCGCTTCTTATCGTGGTTTGCACGGTCCTGGACCTCGACGATGAATTGCGAGCCGCCGGTATGCGCAAATCGAGGGGGTGAAAAACATGAGACTGATTCTGCTCGGGCCCCCGGGGGCGGGGAAGGGTACCCAGGCACAACGTCTTGTCGAGAAGCACGGGATCGTCCAGCTTTCGACCGGAGACATGCTGCGGGCTGCCGTCAAGGCCGGCACGCCGATTGGTCTGCGCGCCAAGGACATCATGGCGCGCGGCGAATTGGTGCCCGATGAAGTCGTGGTTAC
>Ga0137398_10000871_pt1 | contig 11562 bp, 8 predicted proteins | sample czorhiz216metaG_FD_106659 | JGI IMG/M metagenome (GOLD analysis project Ga0137398, IMG submission 106659) | Vadose zone soil microbial communities from Angelo Coast Range Reserve, California, USA - czorhiz2.16 metaG | ecosystem: Environmental > Terrestrial > Soil > Vadose zone | place: USA...
ACTTTGCCCTTCACGATCTGCCCGACCTTGTGCTGTTTGAACCAGTCGCCCCAGATGTCGTTGACCTGCTTGATGCCCAGCGATACGCGGCGGTTTTCCGGGTCGATCTTCAGCACCTTGGCGGTAACGTCTTCGCCCTTCTTGAACACCTCGTGCGGATTCTTGACGCGGCCCGTCCAGCTTACGTCTCCGACGTGCACCAGACCGTCAAAGCCATCCTCGATCTCCACGAACGCGCCGAACTCCGCGATGTTCCGCACCTTCCCCGTCACCACCGCGCCCACCGGATACTTCTCTGCAATCAGCAGCCAGGGATCTGCCTGTGCCTGCTTGATTCCCAGCGAAACACGCCGGTCGCTCGGCTTGATGTCCAGCACCACCACGTCCACTTCTTCGCCAACTTTGACGACCTTCGAGGGGTGCTGGATTTTCTTGTTCCAGCTCATTTCGGAAACGTGCACCAGGCCTTCGATCCCTTGTTCCAGCTCGACGAACACGCCATAGTCCACGACCCCGACGACTTTACCCTTCACCTTCCCGCCCGCCGGATACTTCTCCGCGGCGCCCACCCAGGGATCGGCCGCCAATTGCTTCAGCCCGAGCGATACGCGCTGCTTTTCCTTGTCAAACTTCAGGATGATGACGTCGAGCTCTTGCTCCGGCTTCAGCAGGTCCGAAGGATGCTTCACGCGGCCCCAGCTCAAATCCGTCAGGTGCAGCAGCCCGTCGATTCCGCCAAGATCCACGAACGCGCCGTACTCCGTCACGTTCTTTACGTGGCCGTGCACAATCTGGCCTTCGCTCAGCGTTTCCATCAATTCGGCGCGCTTGGAATGCAGTTCTTCTTCGAGCAGCGCGCGGCGGCTCACTACCACGTTGCCGCGGCGGCGGTTCAACTTCGTGATGCGCACCTGCACTTCCGTGCCGGTCAGGTCGTCCAGGTTCTGCGCCGGCCGCAGATCGTACTGCGAGCCCGGCAGGAACGCACGCACGCCGATATCCACCACCAGCCCGCCCTTGATGCGATCCACAACTTTGCCGGTGAGCGTTTCCTTGGCCTTGAACGCTGCTTCAATCTTCTCCCACGTGCGGCGGCGCAGCACTTTCAGGTACGACAGGATCGTGAAGCCGTCCTTGTGCTCCCCGGTGCGTTGCACTTCAATCGTGCTGTTCGGCTCAGGTCGCGGTATTTCCGTGTCCGTGAATTCCGTCGCCGGAATCAGCCCTTCGGTCTTTCCGCCCAGGTCCACCACCACGCCATGTTCCGTGTAGGCAACAACCTTGACCTCGATGACCTCGTGCGAAGCGGCCGCTTCCTGCTTCTCGTCGTATTGCTCCAGCAGCTTGCTCATCTCTTCCGAGCCGGCCGCTTCTTCATCGGCGGTAGCAGATTCGGCGTTCGCTGCGTGCGCGTCCCGGTTTGCTTCGGCTGCGGCATGGGCGGCCGCGACATCGGTAGAGGCACCCGTCCGTTCCGGCGTTGCTCCCGCAGGCTTCTCTTGCCCCGCGCTTGACGCCTCGGCATGTTCCGTTGCAGCGGGAGGAGCAGTTTGCTCTGTCGCGCTTTCTACCGTCGAATTTGTTTCAGGGTGCGCGCTGTTCGGAGCGGCCTCGGCTTCGGGTGCAGTCGCGGCGGCAGCCGCATTGGCCTGGTTGTCGGGGTCGGAAAACATGGTTGTTGGCCTCCGGAAGATTACTTCGCTTACGGTAGCCGCTATGCGGCCCCGCGTTCAGTCGAATAGATTCCTTGCTGATTCCCTAACTGGGTTAGTGCAAGGAGGTTAACCGCAGAGCGGTTACATGGGACACAAATGCTGCGGGCGTCGAAAACGCTGCAACCTTAATAAGGATACTCGCCGCCTCAACCCCCTGTCAATGAAACGCCGGAGTGGTTTTACGCACGCCCAGCGTGCGTCTTTTCACGGCGAAAATCTGGAGCGGAAACTTCCACGGTTCGGCACATCTCATACAATCTTGAGCGCATCCGGCTGCCGATTCTTTGCTCCAGCGCATCTTCTCGCGTCGGTGGAATCAATTTGCCGCCCGGAAGCCTCGCCGTTTCGCCCTCCGTGGCGGGATTATCGAGGTAATTCGTGGTGATGATCGTCGTGCAGTTCTCCTTGTATCGGGCGTTCAACACGATCCCCACGATATCGCGCACCCAATCCGACGGCTTGCTCGCGCCGAGATCGTCCAGCACCAGAATCTCCACCGTTCGAATCGGCTCCAGAATCTTCATCTCCGTCGATTCACTCGCCGGGTTGTAGCTCGCTTGAATCTCCTTCAGCAGCTCGCGGTAGTCGCAAAACAATCCCGCGTGCCCGCGGAGAATCAGATCTTTCAATGCCGCAACCGCAAGATGCGTTTTTCCAACGCCCGATGGCCCCATGAACAGCAATCCCTTTTCGGACGAACCGGGGTACTCGCGCACAAACCCCTGCGTGAACAGCTTGGCTTGCTTTAGCGAGTGCGCGTGCTGCGGCGTCCAGGTCTTCCCATCCGTCAGGTCGGTGACGTAACTCTCAAAATCGCAATGCTCGTAACGCTTCGGAATTCGCGCGCGCTCCATCACCCGCGACGCACGCTCCTCCATCCTGCAATCGCACGCCACCGCAAGGCTGCCTGCCGCGCCATCCCCTCGCAGCACCAGCTTCCATCCCGTTCCCCTGCAAAGTTTGCAATTTTCCAGCGCCATATTGTGTTCGTCTGCGTAGGGCCGGGCCTCCGCCCGGCGCTTCTTCTTGCGAACCTTTGTAGTGGCCGGTCTTCAGACCGGCGCTTTTCCCCACGCCAGACAGCATACGAGCGCCAAGCGCACACGGCAAGCGCTCCGCATTGGGAAAACTGTGGAAGGAACCACTGGCTTTTTTCTCCGAAACTGAATACCGATCACTGAAAACTGATAACTATCGGACAATCCGCGGTGCCGCCCGCACAATCGCATGCCGCGGCGGTTTCTCCTGCGAGTGCGAGGCCGCTACTCGCGACAATTCCTGTTGCACGACTTGCGCGAACTCCCCCATCTGGCGCTCCATCTCGATCATCTTCTCGCGCATGTTCAGAATAATTTCGATGCCCGCCAGGTTCACGCCCATGTCCCGCGCCAGCGTCAGGATCACGTCCAGCCGCTCCAGATCGGAATCCGTATACAGCCGCGTGTTCCCCTGCGAACGCGACGGCTTCAGCAACCCCACGCGCTCGTACAGCCGCAGCGTCTGCGGGTGCAGCTTGTACAGCTCCGCCACCGCGCTGATCATGTAGCCCGCCTTGGCTCGTTTTTTCGCTCGCGCTGGCATCTTTGGTAGGACAGGCATTGTTGCCTGTCTCTTCTCTGTTTTCAGTCTTCAGTGCTCAGTAGTCAGTTAGAGTCCAGAACAGTCGCAAAACTCTAAGTTCCAGTTTCCAGTTTCGAATTTCCTGTTTCATCTTTCACTGACAACTGAAAACTGATCACTGACAACTCCTCGTCACACTCCCGCCTTACTGAATAAATCCTTCCGCGGATCCCCTGGCGCGACACTCTCCAGTTCCTTCATCAGATTTCGCACGCGCTCGTCCGTCGGCGGCGGCACGACCACTTGAATCTCCACGTACTGGTCGCCCCTCGCGCCATTCCTCGCGCTCGGCACGCCTTTTTCCTTCAGCCGCAGCGTCTTTCCGCTGTTCGTCCCCGGCGGGATTCGAACGATTGACCGCCCGTCTATCGTGGGCACTTCAATCTTCGCGCCCAGCGTCGCCTCGCTCACCGTGACCGGAATCTTGGTGTACAAATCGTCGCCGCGCCGCTCGAAAAACTCATGCGGCCTCACCACGACTCGCAAATACAAATCGCCCGGCGGCGCGCCCATCGTCCCGGAGTTGCCTTTGCCCGGAACGCGCACCCGCGCGCCATTGGAAACGCCGGCCGGAATGCGCACGTCAATGGTCTCCGATCGCCGCACGCGCCCTTCGCCGCCGCAGGTCTTGCACAACGTTCGCAGCTTGCCCGTGCCTCCGCACCGCGTGCACGGCACATTGAAGCGCATTTTGCCCGCGGCTTGCTGGATCGTGCCCGTGCCCCCGCATGCCGTGCATGTTTGTGGCGAGCCCACCGCGCCGGTGCCATGGCACGTCTCGCAAGTATCCAGTCGCGTGATCGAAAGCTTTTTCACCGCACCGCGCACGGCATCCCAGAAATCGATGTCCAGCTGGTATTCCAGGTCGCCGCCGGGTTCGTGCTCCGGTTCCATCCCGGCGCTTCCGCGTCCGCCGCTGAAAAACTGGCTGAAGAGATCGCGGAAGCTCGATCCGCCGCCCGCCGCGCCCGAGCCGCCGCCAAAATCAAATCCCCCAAAATCAAAGTTGACATCGGACTCTCCGTCGCGAGAGCCCGCTCCACCCGGTCCGCCCGGTGGAAGGTTGTCGCTGTAGAAGCCGTACTGGTCATACATCTGCCGCTTTTTGGAATCGGAGAGGACGTCGTAGGCTTCCTGCAGTTGCTTGAATTTTTCTTCCGCGGATTTGTCGCCCGGATTCAAATCCGGGTGATACTTCCGCGCCAGCTTGCGAAAGGCCGCACGGATATCCTTGGCACCCGCCTTCCGCGGCACCCCTAGCAGTTCGTAATAATCTTGTTTAGCTGTCGTAGGCATGTTTGTAGTTGTAGGGACGCAGCGCCTGTCCCGACTCTGTCAGGATGCTGCGCCCCTGCTCGGCACGCTCGCTAATTCGGCCGTTACTCTCGTATGCATCTGCGCAGGAAGAAATCAAATCAAACCAACCGGTCTCTTCCTACTTAAAACTTACAACTGAAAACTGACAACTTTCTCAGTTCGGCCGCTTAGTCTCATCCACGTCCACATACTCGGCGTCGATCACGTCGCCAGGCTTTTTCTCCTGCGCGCCGCTCGAGCCGGCGGAAGAACCCCCGCCCGCACCTGCGCCCGCCGCGGCACCGGCCTGCCCCGCGGCACCCGCCGCCTGGGACGTCTTGTATAGTTCTTCGGCGATCTTGTGCAGCGAGCGCTCGACGTTTTCCGTGGCCGACCGCAGCCGCGCCACGCCGCCTTCGTTGATGGCCTTTTTCGCGTCTTCGATGGCTTCCTCGGCCTTCTTCACGTCCGCCTCCGCGATCTTCTCGCGGTTTTCGCGGAGCATCTTCTCCGACTGATAAAGAATCCCGTCCAGGCGGTTGCGCGCCTCGACCTCTTCCATCCGGCGCCGGTCGTCTTCGCTGTGCGCTTCGGCCTCCGTCTTCATCTTCTCGGCCTCTTCCTTGGTCAGGCCGCTCGACGCGGTGATGGTGATCTTCTGTTCCTTGTTGGTGGCCTTGTCTTTCGCGCTCACGTTCAGAATGCCGTTGGCGTCGATGTCAAAGGTGACTTCGATCTGCGGCGTCCCGCGGGGAGCCGGCGGAATCCCGTCCAGCTTGAATTTTCCAAGCGAACGGTTGTCCGCGGCGAACTTGCGCTCCCCCTGCATGACGTGGATTTCCACGCCCGGCTGGTTGTCCGCCGCCGTCGAGTACGTTTCCACCTTGCGCGTCGGGATCGTCGTGTTGCGCGGGATCTGCACGGTCATCACGCCGCCGAGCGTCTCCACGCCCAGCGAAAGCGGCGTCACGTCCAGCAGCAGAATGTCCTTTACGTCCCCGGCAAGCACTGCGCCCTGAATCGCCGCGCCCACCGCTACGACTTCGTCGGGATTCACGCCCTTGTGGGGCTCTTTCCCGCCGAAGAAGTTGCGAACCAGTTGCTGCACCTTCGGGATGCGCGTCGAGCCGCCAACCAGCACCACTTCCTGAATGTCGTTCGGCGACATCTTTGCGTCTTCCAGCGCCTGCTTCACTGGCTTCATCGAGCGCTCCAGCAGGTCATTCATCATTTGTTCGAGCCGCGTGCGCGTGAGCTTCTCCTCCATGTGAATCGGCCCGCTGGCCCCCGCGGTGATGAACGGAAGGTTGATCTCCGTCTCCATCATCTGTGAAAGCTCGATCTTGGCTTTTTCTGCCGCATCCTTCAGCCGCTGCAGCGCCATCTTGTCCTTGCTCAGGTCGATGTTGTTCTTTTTCTTGAACTCGTCGATCAGCCAGTCCACGATGCGCTGGTCGACGTCGTCGCCGCCCAGGTGCGTGTCGCCGTTGGTCGACTTCACTTCCACCACGCCCGCGCCGACTTCCAGCACGGAAATGTCAAACGTGCCCCCGCCAAAGTCGTACACCGCGATCGTCTCGTCGGTCTTCTTATCCAATCCGTATGCCAGCGCCGCCGCTGTCGGCTCGTTGATGATGCGCACGACTTCCAAGCCGGCAATCTCCCCCGCCTGCTTGGTGGCTTGTCGCTGCGCATCGTTGAAATACGCCGGGACCGTGATCACCGCCTTGGTGACCTTTTCACCTAGAAAATCTTCCGCGGCCGTCTTCAGCTTGCCGAGGATCATCGCGGAAATCTCCGGAGGGCTGTACACCTTCCCGAAGATCTCCACGCGCGCGTCATCGTGCGATCCTTTCACCACCTTATAGGGCACGCGCTTCATTTCCTCCGCGACTTCGTCGTAGCGCCGGCCCATGAACCGCTTGATCGAATACACGGTGTTCTCAGGATTCGTCACCGCTTGCCGCTTCGCCACTTGCCCGACCAGCCGCTCGCCGGTCTTCGTGATGGCCACAACGGACGGCGTTGTCCGTGCACCCTCCTGGTTGGGGATCACCACCGGCTCACCGCCCTGCATCACGGCCACCACCGAGTTCGTTGTTCCCAGGTCAATTCCAATAATCTTGCTCATTGCTGCCATTCCTCCTGAAATCCCTTGCCAGTCCCATTCGCGCGTATCTCTCTGAAACGAAGGCGAATCCGGCTCAGTTCTCGCGTTCCAAGCCCACCTCGAAGCGCAGTATACATGTTGAGTGTATGTCTGTCAAGTTTCCTGATAACAATTATAACCTCATCTTATTCAGCAACTTGCACCGGTGTTATTGTTGACTAGAATTCGCGCCTCACAACGCTTCCGGTTTCGCCAGCAACCAACCTTGGGAGAGCTTCGGCGTTGGAGTATCCCTCGGTGCTCCTGTGAACATCGGGCCACGACGACTCTTTCCTTCCCGCCGTTTCGCGGTAGAATTCTGTATCGTCTTCCGCAGGGGAGAATCGCTCGAACCATTTGGAGGAACGCGTGAATCGTCGGCGTATTCTGGCAGGGATTATCAGCGTGGGGTTGCTTGGAGGATGTGCCCTATTCCTACCCTCTTTGCACAAAGCTCCCGAGCACGCTTCTTCACCGTTGGCGCAACCATTAGCGCAGTCGCCGTCAGGGAGTGTTGACTCCCCTGCGGCTTCTGAGCCCCCTATCATTCCTCCGTCTGTGGTCGTGGCGAAAGCCGCCGCGCGTCCGCTTGCGCCGCAGTCAGCGGGTGACCTCCCGGCCGTCGATCCGCATAAGGCCTTCGGCTCGAAGAATGCACCCGTGACCATGGAAGTCTTCAGCGATTATCAATGCCCGGCTTGCAAGACGCTTTTCACCGCCACGAATCGCCGGCTGATGGAGGACTACGTCAGCAGCGGCAAGGTCTACCTGATCCATCGCGATTTCCCGCTCCCCATGCACGCGCACTCTCGTGTAGCCGCGCGCTATGCTCGTGCCGCCGCGCAGATCGGCAAGGTTGAGACCGTGGAACAAGCGCTTTTCCAGAATCAAGAAAAGTGGGAACAGAACGGCGATGTGGACGGCACCGTCTCCGCCGTCCTCTCCGCTGCGGAAATGACGAAAGTTCGCGCGCTGGTTAAGGGCGGCACGCTTGAGCCATTGATTGATAAGGATTACGCACTCGGCCAGACCTACAACGTCAACCAAACGCCCACCACTGTCTTTCATAGCAAAGGCCAGACCTATCCCTATTCCGGCGTCATGACCTACGACATTCTCAAGACGTTTCTCGATCAGCTCCTCTCACAGAAATGAACGAATTATTGTTATCAGCGGGAATTGCATCGAGGCGACAGGAAGCAAATTGAGAATCGGAAAGATCGGCAACGGATAAAATCACCAAGCGGGGCACGAAAATCAAGGCTCATCGCTTGTGAACTTAAGACTGAAAACTGAAGACTCAAGAATGATGCAATCCAGCCCACTCAATCTCCGCCGCGCGATCATCTGGATCGGCCGCCTCGTCCTCGGCGGAATCTTTGTTTACGCTGGCTACGCAAAACTTTTCCTTCCCAACTTTATCCCCTGGCCGCTCTTTGCACTGCGTTTTTCGCTTTCCACCAACCTCTCGAATTTTGCCGTCCAGGTGGAGTCATATAAACTGCTCTCCCAAGTCGGCGTTTCCTTTGTCGCGCGCACGCTGCCCTTCGCCGAAATCATACTCGGGCTGCTTCTGTTGATTGGCTGGCAACTGCGGATCTGGGCTTCACTCAGCACTCTGATCATGCTCGGATTCCTGGGCGTTGTTTCGCGTGCCTACCTTTTGCACATGAACATTAATTGCGGCTGCTTTGCGACTCCCGAACCGCTCACCGGCATGACCGTTGCCCGCGACGGCGCGCTCGTCGCTCTCGCGGTCCTCATGACCATCTTCGCCTTCATGGAAGCGCGCCAGCCGCATCCCTGGTCCGCCCCGGAGAAAGTCTCCACCTAGAGTTCTTATGCGTAAATTAAATATCCGCGAAAACGGGAGGGCCAGCAGAAGCAAAAGCGCAACCGAAAGCGTAACCGTTGTCATCCTGAGCGAAGCGAAGGATCTCAACTTCAAGGCGTACGCAATTTCCTTTTCATTGAGCACTCAACCGTATTACTGGTCTTATTCACTCTTACTGAAAACTGATCACTGATTACTGATCATTTCAAAATGAAGACCCTCTCCGAATACCTCGATCTCGCCGCCGTCGCCCACGGCCACCTCTGCGCCGGCCAAGTCCTCGGCGTGCGCCTCGCCATGCTCGGCCTGCGCGAACTCGGCATCGAAGATCCCGTCGCCGAACGCAAACGCATCGTTACGTACGTTGAAATCGACCGCTGCGTCACCGATGCTGTCGCGCTGGTCGCCAACTGCCGTCTCGGCAAGCGCGCCCTGAAATTCCGCGACTGGGGCAAAGTCGCTGCCACTTTCGTCGATTTCCAGACCGGCCGCGCCGTCCGCGTCGCCGCCAGGGAATCCTCCAAGCAAGCCGCCCGCGAAATGTTCCCCGAACTCGGCAAGGATGCCGGCCAGCAGAAAGCTTACGCACAACTCTCCGATGAAATCCTGTTTGACAAGCAACGGGTGAAAGTGGAAATTCAGCCGGAAGACTTACCCGGCTTCAAAGGTCCCCGCGTGGTCTGCTCCCAATGCGGGGAAGGCGTTAATTTCAGACGCGAAGTCGTAGTGGAAGGCCGCACTCTCTGCCGCTCCTGCTCCGGAGAAAAATATTACGAAACACTGCCCTGACACTTCTGAGTCGAGTATTCGACTTCTGCGATAAAGTATTCTTTCGATGCTCAGTCTGCCACCAATTACATTGCGCTTGCGCGGCTGGAAATTGATTGACCGCGTCGCGCTGACTTTTTTGATTCTTTGCGCGGTTGCGCTGGGCGCGGGCTGCGGCTTACTCTTTGTTTACGCCAGCGACCTGCCAGAAATACGCGCGCTGGAAACCTACCGCCCCGACGTTGTCACCGAAGTTTACGCCGATGACGGCCAGTTGGCCGGCAGCTTCGCGCTGCAGCGCCGCATCCTGATGACTTACGAGCAGTGTCCCAAAGTGCTCTACAGCGCGGTCACCGCCATCGAAGACCAACACTTCGAGGAGCACTGGGGCATCGACTTCCCGCGCATGGCCAGCGCCGCTTTTCGCAATCTCGTCAAGCGCCGCATCACCGGCGGCGCCAGCACCATCACCATGCAGCTTGCCGGGAATCTTTTCCTGGACCGAAGCGACCGCAGCTTCCGCCGCAAAATGCAGGAAATTCTCCTGGCGCTGCAGATCGAGCGGCGCTACACCAAGCCGCAAATCTTCACGATGTACGCCAACCAGGTTTACCTCGCGCACGGCAACTACGGTTTCGCCGCCGCGGCGCAATTTTATTTCGGCAAGCCGGTCACTGACCTGAAGCTTCAGGAAGCGGCGCTTCTCGCCGGCATGGTCAACGGCCCGAAGTTTTCGCCGCTCACGAATCCGGAGCTCGCGCTCAACCGCCGCAATCTGGTGATCCATCGCATGGAAGAAGAAGGGAAGATCACACCCACGGAAGAAGCCACCGCCAGGAAATCGCCGCTTGGCCTGCGCATTCAGTATCCGCGCAACGACCTCGCGCCGTACTTCTTCGAAGAGATTCGCAAGTATCTTGAATCCACGTACGGCACCGAGGCCGTCCACGAACGCGGGCTGCGCGTCTACACCACGCTGAACATCAACATGCAGCGCATTGCCAACCAATCTCTTCGCGACGGTCTGCACGGCTACGAACGCCGCCACGGCTGGAAGGGCAATCTTCCCAACGTCCGGCGCGACAATCTCGGCAAGCTCGAAACCTACGAGGACGAGGATTGGCGCCGCGCGATCGAGAAGGGAAGCTACGTTACCGGACTCGTCGTCTCGGTGAGCGACAAAGACGCCATCATCAAAATCGGGACTTACCGCGGAATTCTCTCTTCGAACGAATTTGCCTGGACTGGCCGCAAGAAACCTGGCGATCTTCTGCAAGCGGGTGACCTCGCCCAATTCTCCATTCAGGAATTGCGGGACAATACCGTGCGCGTCCAGCTCGAACAGCAGCCCGGTCCCCAGGGCGCGCTTCTCGCCATCGACAATCCCACCGGTGAAATCAAGGCCATGATTGGCGGTTATAGCTTTGAGGATTCCAAATTCAACCGCGCGACGCAGGCGGTGCGCCAGGTCGGCAGCTCTTTCAAGGTATATGTCTATGCCGATGCGCTGGAAAGAGGCGCCACGCCTTTCGACACCATCGTTGATTTGCCGTTTACCACCATCAGCGGTGGCCAGACCTACTCTCCGCGTAACTACGATGAAAAATTTGAAGGAACCATCACGCTCCGCCGCGCCCTGGCCGGCTCACGCAACGTTCCCGCCGTAAAACTCGCGGAAAAGATCGGCATCAACACCGTCGTGGATATGGCCAAACGGTTCGGCATCACCACGCCGCTTCCGCCGTATCTGCCGCTGGCCCTCGGCGCCGCGGACATGAAGCTTCTCGAACACGTCTCGGCCTTCACCGTTTTTCCCAACGACGGCATCCGCATCGACCCGCACATGATTCGCCGCGTCACCAGTTACGACGGCGCGCTGCTCGAAGAAGCGCATCCCGAGGTGCACGACGTCGTTTCCCCCGACGTCGCGCGCACCATGACCGCCATGCTCGAGGAAGTCATTCGATTCGGCACCGGCATCCAGGCCAAAGCATTGGGCCGCCCGGCGGCCGGGAAGACGGGAACGACACAGGATTACACCGATGCCTGGTTTGTGGGCTACACACCGCAGCTCACCGCCGGGGTGTGGGTGGGCTTCGACGACAAGCAGATTTCACTCGGTAAAAAAGAAACCGGCGCACGCGCCGCTCTTCCCATTTGGCTCGAATTCATGCAGGGCG
>Ga0137398_10000876_pt1 | contig 11536 bp, 9 predicted proteins | sample czorhiz216metaG_FD_106659 | JGI IMG/M metagenome (GOLD analysis project Ga0137398, IMG submission 106659) | Vadose zone soil microbial communities from Angelo Coast Range Reserve, California, USA - czorhiz2.16 metaG | ecosystem: Environmental > Terrestrial > Soil > Vadose zone | place: USA...
GCCATTCTCCACGAGCCGGTTCAATAAGTCGGTAAGATTCCCGCGCAGCAGCTCCGCTTCCACGTCATACTCGTCCAACAGTTGCTGATACGCTACTTCAATCTTCGGCGCCGCCGTCACCAAATGCCACATGCGCGTGCCCGTCTCGTCCAAACCAAAGTAGCGTTCCGTCTCGATGTTCAAAAGCACGGACTCCCGGTCCAGAAAGCGCACCAAAACGTGCGACGGCACCACCACGCGATCCATAAGCGAAACCATCCGTCCAACACACCCACTTACGCTGCACTGCGTTAGATTCTACAAGCGATTGAGGAGGTTGGCCACAGCCGCCCCTTCCCGGTTTCCTGCGTGCAGCTCGCCAATTTGCCGGTAATCTATGAACGCGCAAACAAAAAAGCCGGCCCCATTTAGAGCCGGCTTCCGAGCGATGCAAAATCGTTAGGACCTCTTTTTCTTCACCTTCGTATCGATGCCCGGCGCTATCTGCTGCAGCGCCTCCAGCCCTAGCTTGGCCTGCTGCCCGTAAGGGCCAGTGGGATCGAGCTCCACCGCTTTCTGATACGCTTCCACCGTTCCCGGCTGCACTACGACTTCCATCTTGTCGCCCACTTTCTTGTAATCCATGGAGCCGACCAGCGCCGCGCCCAGCAGGTACCAGGCCTGCGCGTTTTTCGGATCCAGTTCGGTGGCCTTCTTCAGCGGCTCCACCGCTTCCTTCATTTTGCCCACGTTATACAAGGTGATTCCGCCATTGCGATAAGCCTGCGCCGCATTTTGCGGATCCAGTTCCGCGCTCTTCTGGAACGCCGCCATGGCCTCTTCAATCTTGCCCGCGCGCCCCAAAATCCCGCCCAAATTATTGTAGTACGCCGCACTGGGCTTTAGCTCGATCGCTGTCCTATACGCGTTTGCCGCATCGTCAGCGCGCCCCGCGGCATCATACGCGTCGCCCAGCCGCGCCATGATCAAATTTAGGTTCGGATCCTTCTCGCCCGCCGCCGCCTTTGCCGCCTCCAATTCGGTCACGGCCTTTTCAGACAGATCCTTCAGCTCCTGCTTCTTCGCGTCGCGCTGATCCGCGGTCGCCTTAGCCAGGTCCGCTTTGGCCTGCCCCGCCTGATTCAGAAATCCCACTCCCGCCTCGAAGTGCACCTTCATCCCTTGAAACTTCTGTTTCTCCTCTTCTCGCTTCTTGGCCTCTTCCTGCGCCGCGGCGCCCTGCTTCGCAAGTATTTCTTTGAAATTTGCATCCGCCTTTGCGTCTTCTCCGCCCTGCACCCGGACCTTGGCCATCTGATAAGGCGGTTGTTTATCGTTCGGTGGAGGAAAAGAGATAACCGTAAGGTCGTAAACGCCAGGCCGCAAACCACGAATAGCGTATTTGCCGTCGTTATCGGTCTTGGCTTCCTGCTTTGCACCCTGGTCGCTCACCGCTTGAACGGTCAGGCCAGGCCAGGGTTTCGCAGTGGCGTCCAAAATCACGCCGCTAATAGAGCCGGTTTGTGCCAAGGCGCCGGGAGCGAGAACGGCAACCAATGCCCCAACGAGTGCGGCAAACACTATCAAGTTCTTAACCCTCTTCATGCCCATTTCTCCTTTTCGACAGAGACGAAGACAGGTTCTTGTCCCGCCTCGCTGGCGTGCGCCTATTATCTCCAATCCTGTCCGGATTCCAAGCTTCTCAATTCCGGGCTGCGGTCCGCGCCGGATGTGCGCCTGCGGTTTCAACCTTGCGCCGGTACACGATCGGATCCCGGACCCCCGCTTCGGCAAACGCGCGCAGCCGCAGCGCGCAACTGTCGCACACGCCGCAAGCCGCATCTTCGCTCTGATAGCACGACCAGGTCAAATGCAGGGGCGCGCCAAGCTCGATTCCGCGCCGGATAATTTCGCTCTTCTTCAGAGTAATCACCGGCGTCGCGATCTCAAGCTTCGTCTCCGGGCGCGTTCCCACGCGCACCAGTTCCTGAAACGCGCGGTAATATTCCGGCCGGCAATCTGGATACCCGGAGCTGTCTTCCGCCACCGCGCCGATGTACACCGCTTGCGCGCCGATGGCCTCCGCCCAGCTCACCGCCACCGAAAGGAAATGCGCGTTGCGGAACGGCACATAGGTAACCGGAATGGAGTTCGGCTGGTCCCTTTCCCCCGCCAACCTTGCGCCGCCGGATTCGCGTAAGGCATTTTCCGGGACCGCAATACGTTCGTCTGTCAGCGCCGACGCGCCGATCGCGCGGAAATGCTCCAACTCCACCACCAGCCTCTCGCGCATCCCATAAAAATCCGCTACCTCCGTGAACGCTCGGAGCTCCCGTTTCTGTGTCCGCTGCCCATACCCGGCGTGCAAAGCGGCAATGTTCCTTGCGCCGTGGCGTTCCTGCGCCATCGCCGCCGCCACGCAGGAGTCCATGCCCCCGCTTAAAAGCACCACAGCCTTTGCCCGACCCTTCTCCATGATTTCTCTTCTCAGTGCTCTCGGTATCCGAACTCTGCGGCGTCGGTGTTAGTTCTCATCTTCTCATACGCCCTTGGTAGCCGGATGCCAGACAAATTTATGCAACTGCAATCCCAGCCGCACTGGCAATCCGTCCGCCAGAATCCATTCCACCATGGTCCGCGGCTCCAGCGCTTGCCACTTTCCTTCGGGATCCGCAAACACCGGTGAAAACAGCACCGCTTTCACGCGGTCGCCAAGCCCGTGCTGCTTGGTAAACTCCCGCGCAAATTCATAATCCCGCCGCGTTGAAATCACAAACTTTACTTCATCCTGCGCACGCAAGGATTCCAGATTGCTTTCCAAAAACGTGTTCGCCTCTCCCGAGTCCGGGCACTTTACATCCACAATCTTGATCACGTCCTTCGGCAAGCGCGCGATGCTGCGCTCTCCGCTGGTCTCGATCAGCACCGTGTATCCCGCCGCCAGCAGCTTGTCCGCCAGGGGATAAATCTCGTCCTGCAAAAGGGGTTCACCACCGGTCAACTCCACCAGCGGCACCGCCACGCGCCCATCCGCCCGTCGCCCCGCCAGTTCCTCAACGCGCGCCAATACCTCGTCCACGCTCATCTTGTTCCCGCCGTGAAACGCATACGCCGTGTCGCACCACGTGCACCGCAAATTGCATCCGGTCAGCCGCACGAAAACACACGGCAAGCCTGCCCGCGTCCCTTCACCCTGTATGGATCTAAAAATTTCCGTTATAAACATGGATTTGGTATTGCCAGCCGTAACGATTAGGTTTCCGATTTTATTGACCGCCAAAGTTAGGCGGTCAGGTCAGAATGCGGCAGCCTTGCTCTCAGGCCTCCGGCCGGTACATCGCGCTAGCCGTATCCGTTTCCCACACTACAATGTCCGTGACCCGCGCTCCCGCTGGTAGCGCCTTCACTTGTCCGGTCACTTCTTCGTAGAAATATTTTGCCAGATTCTCCGCCGAAGGATTTACCGTGCGGAACGGTTCCAGATCGTTCACGAACTGGTGATCCAGCCTGCCAATAATCTCTCGGATCACACGCTTCAATTCCGTAAAGTCCAGCAGCAGGCCAATGGCATCAAGCCGCGGCCCCTCCACCGTCACGCGCACGCGGTAATTGTGCCCGTGCACGTTCTCGCACTTTCCGCGATATCCGCGCAGTGCGTGTCCCGCCGAAAATGTCTCCTCCACGCTAACCTGAAACATATTTTCTTTCTGCTCGGTGCTCCCCGGTGCTTTCTTCCCTGTGATCTCCGCGCCTTTCCCCGAGTGCCTCCGGGGTTAAGCCCCTTCCTTCTTCTCCAAGAATCGAGCCACGTCCCGTAGCTCCTGCGTGGTCGCGTACCCCGGCAGAGACTCCAGAAAAATTTTACCATAGGCCATCCGTTGAATCCGGCTGTCCAAAAGCGCCAGCACCCCGCGATCCGACTTGGTACGGATCAGCCGCCCAAACCCTTGTTTCAGCGCCAGCACTGCTTGCGGCACCTGAAACTCCCCGAATGCGTTGCGCCCGTCCTCCTGCAGCGCACGCACCCGCGCCGCCACGATCGGATCGCTCGGCACCGCAAACGGCAGCCGGTCCACAATCACGCAAGAAAGTTGCTCGCCCGGCACATCCACGCCCTGCCAGAAACTTGAAGTCGCAAAGAGCACCGCCCCCGGTGTGTTCTTGAATCGCTCGAGCAGTGCCGATCGCGGCGCCGTTCCCTGCAGCAGCATCGGAAACGCCACGCGCCCGCGCACGCGCTCGAATAGATCGTTCATTTGCGAATAACTCGTGAACAAGCAGAACGCCCGGCCCTCGCTCAACTGCAGCAGCTTCACAATCTCATCCGCGGCGGCTTCAGCAAATTCCGGGCTGCGCACGTCCGGAATATTTCGCGGCATATAAAACAGGGCCTGATTCCCCCAGTCGAACTCCGGCGGCAGCGCTCCTTCTTTGGCATGATCGAGGCCCAGCCGCTGCCGGATGTATTCGAATCGTCCCGCCACGGTCAGGGTCGCCGAGGTCATAACAATAGTGTCGAACTGCTCGAACAGCCGCGCCCGCAAAATCTGGCTCACATCGATCGGGGTCGCCGCCAGGAAAACTCCCTTGCCGCGCCGCTCGTACCAATACACAAAGTTCCGCTCGTTGGACTCAAACAAAAACGACAATTCCTGCCGTATCTCAAAACTTCGTCGCGCAATTCGCAAAAGTTCTTCCGGCTTCTGAGCCAACGCCGCAAATTCAGTCTCCATGCCCTTCAACACCGTGGCCAGCGCGTCGTAACCCTCGCGATGCTGCTCCAGAAACGCCTGGCGTTCATTTCGTTCAAACGGAAAGCGTCCGTCCCGCGCCGGAAACGTCTCGAAAAATGTCCGGCTGCGCTCGCGAATCCGCTGCGTCCGCCGCAACAGCGCGGGCGTCCCCAGGCGCAGCAGACGCAGCGCCAGGTCCGCGTCCCGCGCCAGTTCCTCAAACCGGTAATTCGAAATCTGCCGCCCAAAATAATCGCTGGCCACGTCTTCCATCTCGTGTGCTTCGTCAAACACCACCGCCGAATATTCCGGCAGGATGCTTGCAAAATCGTCCTGCTTTAGCGCGAGGTCCGCAAAAAACAAATGATGATTCACGATGATCAGGTCCGCTTCCTTAGCTCGCTGCTGCATCGCGGTAATGAAGCATTCCCGGAACTCCGGGCACTTCTGCCCCGTGCAAGTGTCCCGTCGCGCGTCCATCCGCATCCAGAGTTCCGAATCGTCCGGCAAAAACGAAAGCTCCGCGCGGTCCCCGGTTTCTGTCAGCTTCGACCACTCCTGAATTTGCCGGAGCTCATCCCTTTCCTGCATGCCTTTCAGCCCCGGCTGGTCTGCCATCTGGTGCAGCTTCGCGCGGCACAAAAAATTCGACCGCCCCTTCATCACCGCCACTTTCAGATCCGGCGCGAAGTGTTTCTGCAAGAACGGAATGTCTTTTTGGTACAGCTGCTCTTGCAGCGACTTCGTAGCGGTCGAAATCACCACCCGCCGCCCGCTGCAAATGGCCGGCAGCAAATATGCCAGTGTCTTTCCCGTTCCGGTTCCCGCTTCCACCACCACGTGGTGATGCTCCTCAAACGCGTTGTGCACCAACTCCGCCATCTCCAACTGCGCCCGCCGGTGCTCGTACCCGCCGATCATGCACCGTTCGAGCAATCCTCCCGGCCCGAACACCTCGGCCATCGAAGGCTTCGCTCCGCCGGTCCGCGCTGCCTTCGACTCTTGTGCAAGCGAAGCGTACTCGCGCAGGGGTGCGCTCGAGGCGCCGTGGCCCTTCTCATTCACTTCCATCACCGCTTTGGTTGCGCGCTTAGCCAGAACCCCAACTCCCCAACGATCCGAACGCTTGGCTTCCGTCTCGCCAACGATAGCACACGGGATGGCGCAGCCATGACATTGCCCGACCTGGCGCCTTGCAGCATCAAGGGGCTACCTCATTAGCAGTTGAACAAACAGGTCCTCGTTTTACATCTGTCCCCGGCCGACCAGCGATAAAGTCATACTGAATGACCGTTGTCTTCAGCGCGCTTAGGCTCTACTCTGCTGTGGGGGCTACATGATCGTTCGAAAGATTCTTGCTTTGCCAATCTTGTTATCCGCCGCTGCCTTGGTCTCGTGCAGCGGTCCGTCGAAATCTTTACCCTGCACGTCGAACTGTGGCGGGGGCACCGCGACTCTGAGCCTGACTTTGACCGCTGCTTCGCTCACTCCGCCGCCCAAGACCAATCTTCTTTCCTTCATCGTCGATATCACTTCCATTTCGCTCACTCCTTCCACCGGGTCCGCCGTGAACATCCCGCTGAACAGCACCGCCTTTAGCGTCGACCTTACCAAGCTGCAGAGCGATTCCGCTTTCCTCGGCGGGTCCACAACGGTCCCGGCAGGCTCCTACACCAGTATTACCGTGAGCCTTTCGAATCCGGTGGTTACCTTCTGTACCCAATCGTCGGGCGCCACCGGTTGCGCAGCAGGCAGCGTCGCGACGCTCTCGGGAGCGGCCGCGGCGCCGGTGATCAGCACCGCCCCATTCCCTCTCACGCTGGCTGCTAAGCAGCAAACCGGACTGGCCATCGATCTAGATTTTGGCCCCGCGTTGACTATAAATACTTCGCAGGTGGTTACCGCAGTAAACCTAGCCGCCGCGAATGTACTCACCGCGACCAGTCTTCCGTCGACATCCAGTAGCCTTGCCGCGGGACAACTCGATTTTGTGCAAGACACTACCGGCATTGTGACCGCCGTCAATGCCGCTACTCAATCCGTTACCGTAATGACCGCCACCCGCGGCTCGCTCACCGCCGTGGCCAAGTCCTCCACGGTATTTTCGCCCAACTGCAGCAATTTTAGCTTGAGTCTCACCTTTTCTTCCTGCGTCGTGCAGGGACACGTGGCCAGCCTGGACATGGTTCTCAATTCGGATGGCACCTTCACCTTGCTCGAATACGATCCGCTGGCGACCACCACGGGAGACTGGGTTGAAGGCATTCTTACCTCCACGCCTTCCTCTTCTACGCAATTCCAGCTCGTTACCAATGATCTTGTGCTCAAAACAACCAACAGCCTAATCGGCAGCGGCTTGCCTTTAGCCTCGCCGGTAATCGCCACGCTGGTAGGGAGTCCCCAAACGCCCTTCGGCGTCGACAGTAAGGGCTTGATCGTTCCCGCAAATGCCTTCGGCGGCGGCACAGACACTTCGGTTCTCACACCTGGGCAAACCGTCGCGGCGCATGTCACTGCTTTCACCCCCCATTTCGGTTCGACTTTGGCGGCCGCGAGCGTGGATTTTCTTTACCTCCGATTCACGCGTGTGACCGGAACCGTGGCCAGCGTGGCTCCCCCAAATGTCTTTACGATGCAAACGTTCCCGCCGTTCTTCGCCCTCACCACGCCCATTACCGTGCAATTATCCAGCGGAGCGAGCAGTACGAATTTTGACGGCGTGGCCAGTGCGAGCAATCTCACGACGGGCCAGACGGTCTCAATAACCGCCCTGTACTTCGGGCCACCCGTCGGAACCACCTCGACGCCCACGCCGTTCAGCGCCGCCAAGGTCCGCGTTCCATAACGAATTTCTCCGCCTCCGCAAAGGCAAACGGGCCGGGCCGATTTCTGTCGGACCAGCCCGTTTCCTTTTTTCCGAACGAGTTGCTGGCTTTCCGCCGGGCGCTTCCTTTTCCTAAACGAAACCAAACGCCAAACCCCGAGAACCGCCTCTTAGGCCGGCTGTATTCCCCCGACTGTGGTATTCGGCGGCAGCGGCGGCGCGTAGGGTGCGGTGGGCGTTCCGCCGGCAATCGCCGGTTGCAGTCTGCGGTACAGGGCCAGACAAATAGAGCCCATGCCCCACATCCATATGGCTAAGCCTGTTAACAGGCCAACTACGTGCATCTGCTCCAGACCGGTGTACACCAGGCGCACCAGCACAAAACCCAACGCCATTCTTCCAATCAACCCGGAGGTATCGTGAGCACGGCCCAGAATCCAGTTGCCCACCACCGTACCCACCACGATTTCCGCACAGCACAGCATCAACATCCAAAACCCGAGGGCCAGAAGACCTAAGGGAATTCCTACGACGGTGACGCAGGCGATCACCGCGGCGATGGGCACGCCAAAGAAGATCAAAACGCCCAAACCGATCGGTGCCCCGACGAGTTCCGCCGAGGTTATGGTTTCCGCCACGAAGTTCGGCAACAAGAGAAACAGAACCACGCCGAACAGGATGAACGCAGCGGTCCAAATCACGCGCCACACGTAATAGTGGCCTTCCATGTATTTCGGTTTGTGCTCGATTCGATGAAATTCCACGGGGGAAGCCAGCTTGGCGCCTGTGGCCACCTCGGCTTCCTTGTGGCCCTCAAAGCGAATAGGTCCATCGACCTGGGCGTTGGAGTTAATGGTCAACTCGTCCCCTTTCATGCGGATGTTGCCGCCCACTTTTCCAGACAAAGTGAAATGCTTTCCGAACATCAGTACGTCACGCCCGAGGGCTCCTTCCAGGGTGAGGTTCTCGACGAAGATGGTTAAGCTCCCGCCCACTTTGGCCGCAGGCTCCAGGTTCATGATATCCACGAACGTCAAAACATTTCTGGCGACCGTTCCGCGGATGGTCATGGTGTTGGTGAACGCGCGGATATTTCCATCCACGTCTCCGTTGAGCTGCAGGAATTTCGCGAAGGCAAAGACGTCGCCCTTCACATGCCCGTTCACAATGGCATCATTCCCGAAGAGAAATACATCGCCCTCCACGTTGCCATCGACGCGCACGCGGTCCCCAAAAAGGAAAATATCTCCCTTGATGGTTTCGTCGTGGCTAACGCCCACGGATTCGCCCTTGCGCGTCTCGGACGCCATTGCCGAAGCCGGCTGAAACAGCAGCGCGGCGCAGAATCCCGCCAGCACCAGTGCCAATGCCGACCCCCGTCGCACCCGCTTCCGGAAAAACGCCACCGCGAATCCCGCCAGGGTCACCAGCGCGAGCACCTCCAACAAAGTGATCATCGATTGCCATCCTTTCCAGAAGGCGCCTTGAAAAATCAGCAAACTCAAAAGATTAGACCCGCCAAATCCCGCTTCCTCCAGTTGCTGCTGCCAGGGCTCCACGTATCCGGTGTACAGCGCATACACTCCGGTGGCCGCCAAACCCAGCGCTACGGTCCAGATCCATTGCATGGACTGGCGCGCACGCTCTTGAAAATGAGCCAGCCGTGCGGGCAGCGCCTCCTCTTCCTCGAGCATGGCGCGCGTGAGCAGCCGGGATTCGCGCTCGAGCGCGCGCAGCAGCGTGCGGCAAGCGGCGCATTCCTGGGTGTGCGCGGAAATCTCTTGTGCGCGCGCGCGGTCCAGTTGCCGCTCGATATACAACAAGCAAGTCATTTCGTCGAGATGCTTCATGGCATCGTCGCGCGATGATTGGTCGGGTTCGTTCACGAGGCCCCTCTCGCAGCCAGCGCGCTGCTTTCGCCCAGCGCGTGCCGCAGTTCATGCCGCGCGCGCAGCAGCACCACGCCCACGAAGGCGCGGCGCACTCCGAGCGCGTCGGCAATTTCGTCGTAACTCATATCCGAGTAATAGCGCATCACTAGGGCCATGCGCGCGCGCGCGCCGAGTTTCTCGAGTGCGCGGCGCACTTCTTCGCTGGTCCGCTGTTCGATGAGCTTATCGAGCTGATTGGGATCGGGATGCTCGAGCGGCACGTTTTCGAGATCTTCAGTTTCTTTGTCCTGACGCGTCTTGCGGCGGCGCAGCACATCCCAGCAATGGTTGGCCGCTACTTTGTAGAGCCAAGCGGTGAAGGAGCGCGTCTGGTCGTATTGCACCAGCTTGTCCTTCAATTTCATGAACACATCCATAGTGGCATCTTCGGCGTCTTCGCGGGTCGGCAGCGCGCGGCGGCAAAAGCGGAAAATGGCCGGAGCGTATTCGCGGTAAAGCTCGCCCCAGGCATCGGCATCCCCCACCCGTGCCCGAGTGATGGCCTGTGTCGGCTCTGTCTTACCCGGCGCGCTCATCCGATCTGGTCTCGGCGCATCCATAGACTAGTACGCGGGAAACTCCGCAAAAATTACACATTGCAATGCCCCCGCACTGTAGCAGAAGTCAGCCGACAAGGAAGCGGCGAGTGACGAAAAACCCGCCGAGGCAAGACACAGGAAGGCTGATTCGACTGGCCTCCCAGCCCCTGGTTTTCGGATCTGTGGCAAACAAAGGGCTTGCGGGGAAGTGATTGCGGATCTGTGGCAAACAATAGGGTTAGTGGTCGATTTTGCGGACGTGCCCGCGAGGAAACGAGTTAGAAGCGCATAGCGAAGCGGCCATCTAGCCGATACAGCCGACGCTGCTAGTGCAAAAAGGGAAACAGATTTATCGCGCGACGGAGATACGATAAATCACCGCTGCGCCATCGTCGGAAACCAGCAAGGAACCGTCGGGCGCGACCGCCACCCCCACCGGGCGTCCAAAGACATCACTTCTTGCGGGATCAGGAACCAATCCGGTCAGGAACGGGACCGGATCCGCCGAAGGCTTGCCATTTTTGAAGGCCACGAAAGCGACCTGATAGCCGGAACGCGTGGCGCGGTTCCACGAGCCATGTTCGGCGATGAACGCGCCGCCGCGATAACTCTCCGGAAATTGTTTGGCGGTGTAGAAGGCAAACTGCAGCGGGGCCACGTGAGCTCCAAGGAGCACGTCGGGCACAATGGCGCGGGCCACCAGCTCTGGCCGCTGGGGCTTTACGCGATCATCGACGTTGTCGCCGATGTAGCTGTAGGGCCAACCGTAGAAGCCGCCATCTTTCACGGAAGTGAAATAGTCCGGCGGCAAATTGTCGCCGAGCTCGTCGCGCTCGTTTACGCTCACCCACACGTCGCCGGTGACGGGCTCGATGGCCAGCCCCACGGGATTGCGAAGACCGGTGGCAAATTGACGCGCGTTTCTGCCGTCAGAATCGCAGATGGTCACCGCGGCCCGTATGGGCTCCTCGCCGGTACTGATATTCGATCCTGAACCCACGCTGATGAACACATGCTTCCCATCCGCGGAGAAGGCGACCGAACGTGTGTCGTGGCCCCCGCCGGGGAGGTCCATCAGGTGCTCCGCTTGGCCCAGGCGCTTGGAGGTTTTGGGATCGTACTTGAAGCGCACGAGTTCCTTCATGTTTCCCACGTAGACATAGTCGTCATGAAAGGCGATGCCAAACGGACGTCGCAGACCGTCCGCGAAAGTTTCGCGTGCCTGCGCTCCGCCGGCGGTCTGCGGGTCATGCAAGATCACAATTTCTCCCGCGCCCATATCGGCCACGAAGATGTCGCCATTAGGGGCGACGGCCAACCAGCGCGGTACCTTGAAATTGGTGGCGAAAACATTGACGCGGAATCCAGAGGGAACCGTTGGTAGGAAGCCGGCGGGGGGTGCGGTCTTGTTGGGCGCATTCCCGGCTGATTTAGTGGCGTAGGGCGCCGGGAGTTGCGGTTTCTTTCCATTGGTGACCTGAGCGCGGAGCATCACCGGAGTGCACGACAAAATGCAGAGAAACCCCACAA
>Ga0137398_10000877_pt1 | contig 11530 bp, 7 predicted proteins | sample czorhiz216metaG_FD_106659 | JGI IMG/M metagenome (GOLD analysis project Ga0137398, IMG submission 106659) | Vadose zone soil microbial communities from Angelo Coast Range Reserve, California, USA - czorhiz2.16 metaG | ecosystem: Environmental > Terrestrial > Soil > Vadose zone | place: USA...
CGACCAATTCGAAGAAGTACGCACGACGCTGAACGCCACGCGCAAAGCTATTTATTTCTTCACGACCCTGGATCGGTATCAGAAGGGCATGCGTCTTCGCGTCATGTCGCCTTACAATCCGGAAGCCGTAGCGGGCCACCTCGAGCAGATCGGTGAAGTGGCGCGTGTGCAGCGGCGGAACGAGGGATACGGGGTGGCGGTGGCGCTGTTGACTTCGGCACAACCGACCCCGGTCCATGGGCAGGCGCCCGAGGCAACTTCAACGCTTCACAGCATCAGCCGATCGCAGCGTGAACGGCGCATTGCCGCGCGATCGCTGTTTGTCGCCCCGGCAGAGGTCGTGGACATGCACGAGGGCTCGCGAATTAAGGCCCGTACCTCCGATCTGAGCATGCAGGGCTGCTATATCGATACGTTGAACCCCTTTCCGATCGGGGCGGTCGTACGCGTACAGATTCAGCGCCACGAACAGGTCCTCGATGTGATGGCGATGGTGAGCGCCCGGCATCTCGGATCGGGCATGGGCTTGGTGTTCAGGGACATGACGCCGGCGCAGCGCGAGGTGCTGACCAACTGGCTGACGGAGCGCAGACCGGCGCGCGGGGCCTCCGGCGGCGCGCCCGTCTCGAGTTCGCATCCCCGGGGTGGCGATAGGGACGCGACATATGCCGTTCGCTTGATCCTGGCCTTGGTGCACAAAGGAATCTTGAGCCAAGCCGAAGCCAGCGAAATCCTCAGCGAATCCGACGACTGAGCGGTGCTTCACTTCCGCTAGGAATCCCACGCACCGCGGTTCGACTCTACCAGCACAACCTGGTCCCGGTTGCCCCAAAAGGTTCGGCTTACCTTTTCGGGGGAAGAACGTCTACCTTCGAGAAGAGGTCCATAGTAGAGTGTCTACCATCAGGACCAAAGATTCCATCCATCGCATGACTTTGCTGCAGGGCACGCTTGACATGCTCATCCTGCGCACGCTTCTGTTTGGCGCCGCGCATGGCCATCAGATCGCTAAACACATTCAACGCACCACGGAGGAAGTTCTCCAAGTGGAGCATGGCTCGCTTTATCCGGCACTGCATCGTCTGGAGCGCAAGGGATGGGTCAGCGCAAAGTGGGAGGCGGGGAAGGATTCTAACCGGCAGTTCAAATACTATCGCCTGACCGCTACGGGCAAGAAACAGCTCGCGATTGAAGAGTCCAAATGGAAACAATTGGCGTCGGCAATCTCCCGGATAATGTGGCCGGCGCCGGAGAACTGAAATGTGGAATTGGCGTGTGCTTGTAAACCGGCTGGAAAGCCGCCGGACGCAACAAGAGGAAGATCTCGAACGTGAATTGCGAACCCATCTGGAACTCGAGGCCGAAGAACAGCGGGAATCCGGCATTTCCCGCGAGGAAGCCCGGTATGCTGCCCGTCGGGCCCTTGGCAATACCACTGCCGTGATCGAGGACACCCGCGAAATGTGGGGATGGACCTGGCTTGAGCGCCTGGTGGGGGACTCGCGTTTCGGTTTGCGGCAACTCCGGAAGAGTCCGGGGTTCGCCGTCGTCGCGATCCTCACGCTGGCGCTCGGCATTGGCGCGAACACCGCCATCTTTTCGCTCGTGCACGCGGTGATGATGAAGTCGTTGCCGGTGCCGAATCCAGACCAACTGTTCAGCCTCGGAGACACCCAACGTTGTTGCGATACTACGGAGATTGCCGACCTGCGCGACAACTTTGCTCTCTATTCGTTTCCGCTGTATAAGCACCTCCGCGACAACACGCCGGAAATTTCTGAACTTGCGGCATTCCAATCCTGGCTGGCCAACTTGAGCGTCATGCGGAGCGGGGTTAACGCCGCCGCTGAACCGTACTTTGGCGAATTTGTCTCCGGCAATTACTTTTCGATGTTCGAAGTCGGAGCCTTCAGGGGACGAACCTTCACACCGGCCGACGATCAACCGAACGCGGAACCCGTGACCGTGATGAGTTACCGAACGTGGTCAGAGCGCTTTGGATCCGATCCCACCGTGATTGGCGGCCGCTTTACTATCAATGGCCAAGCCATGACCGTGGTGGGCATTGCGCCGCCGGGATTTTTTGGCGATACACTGCGCGGCGATCCAGCCGATTTCTGGGTTCCGCTCGCCAGAGAACCGAATCTTGACCGCGACGACCCGTTTCTCGATCAGCCGGGTGAGTACTGGCTGTATGCCGTCGCACGGGTCAAGGCAGGAACAGAACCAGCGCAACTACAGACCAAGCTGAAAACGAAAATCCAGCAGTGGCTCAGCGATCAAAAGGGCATCGGAGAGCGCGATCGTCAGTTGATCGGGTCGATTCGTCTTTCCCTCACTCCGGCCGGCAGCGGGGTGACTCGTTTGCGCAGAACCTACAGTGACGGTCTGCACCTGCTGACGGTGGTCTCCGCACTTGTTTTGCTCATTACCTGCGCAAATATCGCCAACCTCTTGCTCGTGCGAGCGACCGCCGGACGCTTGCAAACTGCCGTGCGCGTGGCTCTCGGTGCGTCTCGCGGCCGGCTCATACGGCAGATGGTCACCGAAGGGATTCTCCTGGCCCTGCTCGGGGGAGTTGCCGGCGTCATAGTGGCCTTTGCCGGAACGCAAGCCATTTTGTTACTCGCTTTTCGCGACGCAAAGTATGTTCCGATCGATGCCGCTCCTTCCCTCTCGGTCCTCGGATTCGCGTTGCTTCTGTCTTTGGGCACGGGAATCATTTTCAGCGTGGCACCGGCTTGGATCGCATCGCGTGCGCAGCCGGCGGAAACGCTGCGCGGCGCAGGACGCGCCACGCGAGATAGTTCCGCGCCTGCACAGAGGCTGCTCGTCGTCCTGCAGGCCACGATGTCGCTGGTGCTTCTGGTGGGCGCGGGTTTGATGACAAAGAGTCTGCGTAACCTCGAGAAACAGCAATTCGGCTTTGATCCGCAATCCCGGATGATCGTGCGCATCAATCCCGCTCTGGCCGGCTACAGCTTCGAGCGTCTTCCCGCCCTTTACCGGGAGCTTCAGGACCGCTTCGGCCACATGCCCGGCGTCCTGAGCAACAGTCTCGCACTCCACAGTCCCATGGACGGCTGGAATTGGAACGGTGATATTTCGATCGAAGGGCGGCCACCCTCGCCCAACGCTCGCGATGACGCCGCGCAATACGATTTTGTCAGCCCGCGCTATTTCGAGACCATCGGCACGCGTCTCTTGCGCGGCCGCACGATCGAGGAGCGAGATACGCCTGATTCCCATCGCGTCGCCGTAATCAATGACGCGCTCGCCCGCAAATTCTTCCCGAATGAGAATCCCCTCGGTAAGCATCTGGGGTTCAGCACCGCACGCCACGGGGGCGACTATGAAATTGTGGGCATCGTCGAAAATACAAAATACGTCGATCCCAAACTTCCCGCGGACCCCATGGTGTTCATGCCGCTACTGCAAACTGTGACCTACGAAGATGCAACGCAGAACGCCTATCAAGCGTGGGGGAACTATATTGACGGCATCCAGCTACATGTTGCTGGTCAGCCCGAAAATCTGCAAACCGAGATTCGCAGCACCCTGGCGGAAATCGATCCGAACCTGACGGTCATCAAAATGACCAACCTCCACGAGCAGGTCGATTCGAGGCTGAACAGCCAACGGCTCATCGCCCAACTGACGTCGTTGTATGGGGTGTTAGCCCTGGTCCTGGCCTGCGTCGGACTTTATGGCGTCGCCGCCTACACCGTGGCGCGCCGCACCAGCGAGATCGGCTTGCGCCTGGCCATTGGCGCAGGCACCAAGCAAATCCTGTTCATGGTTCTACGGAGCGCCATGGCACCAGTCGTTCTGGGCCTCGCTATCGGAATTCCGGTTGTTCTCGCGGCTGGCCATGCCATTGCCAGCCAGTTGTACGGCCTGAACAGTTACGATCCGCTGATTCTCGGCGCGGCTGTCGCGGTGCTCGCCATTTCCGCGGCGCTTGCGGCGGTGATACCCGCTCGCCGCGCCACCTCGATCGATCCCATCCGCGCGCTGCGAACCGAGTAGCGGTGCCACGGCACAGGCCGCAGTTCCAGCCGCCCACGCGGCGGGGATGCTACGTACATGGATTGGCTGCATTCCACACGTTGGCATAAGGGCCTTTAGGCCAGTCCGAAGTCACCAACATCAAGCGATCCGACGCTTGAGGAATGGCGCATCACGAATTGCTGGTTCTATTGAACAGTTGCGGAGGAAATGCTGTCTGCCCATAAGGGCCGGGGTTGCTGCACCGGTAGAAGAGCAAGCATGCAGCCTTTCGATACTTCCGAGCAGCTCAGGATTGCCAAGCGTACGATTTTGGTCGGGCCATCGTCCGGAAATGAAACCATAAAGTTAAGGTCAGATACGTCGTCAAAGCCATCCTTCAATTCTTCGGCACCGCTGCGATACCAAACCGACTGAACCGTGGGTCCCTTGGTAAAGGCAATGCCTAATTCCGCTGACTTATAACCTCCGCCCCAATCCGTGAACGTGGGAACGCGATACGTTCGCAAGGAACTCAATTCTGCAGTGGCATCTTTCATAGCGGTAGAGCCAGTTGGCGACAACGCGGCAACGTTGGAGTTCATTCGTTCACGAAATGGAGTCGCCGCTTAGTCCGTCAGCGTTTTAAAGCCATCGCGTAGGCTCGCGCGGCTCGCTGCTTCTTGCCGATTTTCTCATACACCTGCCCCAGGTGGTCGGCGATGGTGGCGTCCTGCATCAGAGACCAAGCCGATTCTAAATACTTCAGTGCGCCGGCATAATCGGCCAAACGAAACTTGACCCAACCAAGCGTATCCCACTGCGCTGCAAGATTGCCCATGACGCTGACGTTCGCATGGTCCATGAATTCCGAGCGGGCTTTGGCAGTTTGCTCCTCGGTTTCCTCGACGGCGTCTTCCGCGTAGTGAAGAGCGTCATTTAGGCGGCGGTTGGCTTCCGCCAGGGAATACGCCACGGAGTTGAGTATTTCAGCGCTTGAATCGAGCTCCAGGGCTTTATGAAAGCAGCTCATGGCCTTCTCTTCGTCACCCAAGTGTAGGAATGCTTGACCAAGCTGAAGCTGAAAACCGGGAAGTTCACTGTTTTCCTCTGCCGCTTTCTCCAACAGCGGAAGCGCTTCGGCGTAGTTGCCCGTACCAAGCAACAATGCCCGAAGATTTGCGGAAGCCTGGGGGTCGCCCGGACTCACCTTCAAAAAATCCCGCCATGCGGTAATCGCTTCCGAATCGCGATGCTTTGACATCAAAGCCATAGCAATGGCTCGATAGCCCTGCGGGTTCGATGGATCAACGGCAAGAGCCTTATGAAAGGCGTCGAGCGCCGGATCGACTTGGCTGGCCATCATGTGCGCGGCTCCGAGAAGCACCCAGGCGTCGCTCCACTTGGGACCGAGCTTTAGGGCGCGCTCCAGCGCGGAGACCGCTGCACGAGGCGCACCCAACTGGAGTGACTCGCGGGCCTCATCGTAAAGACGCTGGGCGTCCTGGTTGTCGGAGTGGCCCGCCGCGCCGACTGACCCCATGCCGCCAATTACTACAGGAAGTTCGCGGCCAGAATTGCCTAGGAGCGGCATGAAGTGGTTTTGATCCTCCATCAAGGAATCCACGAACTCGGAATATGCGGCACGTTCCGAACCGGGGATTTCGCTCATTTGCGTCTTCAAATGCCGGACTCCGCTCAACACTCCGTTAGCGAAAGAATAGCTTGCAGAATAGGTGGCGAAATCGCGGCGCAACTCGACGGCCGGGCGGAGAATGGGTTTCATGCCCTTAGGGAGCGTCACCTTTGCCTCGTAGGTAATCTCCACGGGCGATCCGATCAACAGGGGATCCTCAGAGGCCTTTCGCTTTTCCGAAAGTGCCGGCAGCACGACCGGAGGAAGCGGAAGGGTAATCTGGCGCTCCTTCCAGTCGGAATAGTCGGGGCGGTGATAGGAATAGGCAAACCAGAAAGGCTCACCAGTGGCCTCAGGCTGCGCCGCGGAAACGTCGCTAACCGTTCCGCCAAAACCCATGCCGCCACTGACAGCTTGGACGAGATCTTTCCATCGGCTCTCGGAGGTGACGCGAAAAGCGGAGCGCAAGCGGATCTCGGAATCGCCGCTGGCCTCAATGCGCGCTTTGCCCTCGAGCGTTCCTTGCGCGTCCAGCGAAGCGTCCATATGAAAATGCTCGGAGTTTGTTCCCGGCGGATCGGGTAGCGTCTTAACCAAACGAGCGGGTGCGTTTGCAGTGACCACGAGCGCCGATTTGCCACGAAGCGGCGTCAACAGATATCCGAAGACGGCAACCTCCGGAGTTGTGTCCAAAAATAGAAAGGAATCGCCCTGCGGTATGGCGGTGATAATGTGATCGAACAAACTGGGAGAAGGGAGGGCGGAATCGATCTTAAAGGTGCTGCTAATCATTGCGGGATACGCTTTGATGTCTACGGCCGCGAGAAGAGCGGCAAACAGGGTGTGCTTGTCCTTACAATCGCCATACCGATTCGCCAGCACTTCCTCTGCGCGATGCGGAGTGTAGCGTCCTTGACCCAGACTGACGCCGATGTAGCGGAAACGTGAAACGAATTCATACAAAGCGCGAACCTTTTCCGTCTCGGTGATTTTCCCGCGCGTGAGTTCCTCGGCTTTGGCCTGAATCTGCGGCGTCACCTTGATCTGGGGTGCCGCCAAGTCCCCGTACCACTTCCCGACGTCTCCCCACGATTGAAACGAGCTGAGCTGGATGGGCGAAGGCGGCGCAGCGCCTACGCCCTTTTCCCAGGCCGGGACGTCGTCCTCGTCTTGGCGAACAAGATTGGAACTGTGCACGGTAAAAAGGCGGCGCGTGGCGTTTTCGGTGATCGTTGGCGTGACGGAGCCACTGGAAAAGCGGACGGGTATGTTGCGAGGAACATCAAACTCCATTTGCTCGTCGAGGCAGATTCCGTTGTGAAAAAAGGCGTCGTCGACCCAAAAATAACCCGGCGCAACCGGATCGTGAACGGTCCAGACAACGTGGTATTCGATTACGTCACCGACAGCTAGGGCCTTAACGGCTACGTGCTTCTCACGCTGGTCCGTGTACATGGGTGCCTGGCGACTCACTTCGGAATCTAAGTCCTGCACATCGCTCATCGGAGTCAGCACAACCGTTCCGTCCGGCTTGCGGACGCGCAGGTAGTCGACGTCCAAAGATTCGAAGCTCGATGCGTATGGGAACCGGAACAGACCAAAGTCGTGGATGGCCGACTCCGATTGAATGCGCACCCGTCCGGTTACTTCGCGCGAACCTTTGCCATCAGTTTCAAAGCGCACGCGGGTGTGCAGCGACTCAAGAACATAAGCTTCCTTGGGAAAGGAAGTGTCTGCCGGAAATGCGGCATTTGCCTGAGAGAAAGCTATGGCGGGAAACACCAAGACTGACAACGCAGTGAACGCGACGGCTGGTAAGTTCGCGCGCATAAGGACCTAGGACGATCCTGAAACAACTAGATAGTAATAAATCGCGGACGTATTTGGGAAGAAATCTAAAAGAAACGTGGCCCTCTTCGATTGCCACGACCGGGATTGTCAAGAAACGGTGACTTGGACTCCGGAGCGGTCGATCTTCATCGGAAGGACCTCGCCTCCGGCGGCGACCACCGCGGCTTCAACGCGCTCGCGGGCTTCAGGTTCGATCAGCAGGACGACGCAGCCGCCGCCGCCGGCGCCGCAGACTTTCCCGGCCAGCGCGCCTTTGCGGCGGGTGCCATCGACGATGTGGTCGATGGTTTTTGTGGTGATGGTTGGCAGGTTGCGCTTGCGGAAGCTCCATTCTTCGCGCATCAGCCGGCCGGCTTCGGCCCAATTCGAACGCTCGAGCGCGCCGCGCAGCTCCTGCGCGACTTCGGAAATGCGCGCCAGATTGTGGAAGATGCCTTTGTCGCCATTGATGTGCGCGCGGAAGACGTCCCAATTGTTGATCGCGGACTTGCGCGGTTTGCCGGTATAGCAGAGGACCAGACGGCGCTCTAGTTCAGAGAGGTCGGCGCGAAGCTCGGTACGGCGTTCCCCGCCCGGGGGAAGCTCGATGGCCGCGGCGCCGCCGAAGGCCGGCGGATAGTGATCCTGCGTGCCGGTGGGGACGCGAATGACGATGGCTTCCGCGTCACGACTGATGTGAATCCAATCCGCTTTGCTCTTGCCTGTTCCCGTGTAACGATCGAGCGCGGCGCAAATAGCCACGGCCATGGCGCTGGAGCCGCCGATGCCCGCGCCTGCAGGCGCTTCGGAATCTGTCGCCAGTGTGAAACCGCCCTGCGGCTGGAAAAACTTAACGATTTCCGCGAGCAGCGGGAGCTTGTAGCGCTTGGTTTTGATGAGCTCCGCGAAGGATGAAAAGCCTTCTTCGCGTTCGGTATCGCGCGAAACCAGACGAATGCGGGGATCGCCTTGGGCATGCGTCTCGATGCGGCAGGAAGCGTAGCGGGTGATAGCGGCGTTGACGGTGACCGCGCCGGGATGGAAAAGATAGAGCGGCCAGATGTCCAGCGTGCCGCCGGCAAGATCCACGCGCGTGGGAGCTTTGGATTCAATGCGCATGCGCAGTGAGCGAGACCAACTACTTGCCCGCGCCCCCCGCTCCCGCCACGCGATTACGGATCAGGAGCGGGACTTCTTTTTTTTCCCTGGCCTGCTCGGGATTGGGCTCGAAGCAGCGGCGGCAGCGCGCTTCGTACATGCCCGTTGCGCCGACGACGATGAGCTCTTCGCTCTCGACCAGGCGCTGCGTGTGCACCGCGGGGTTGCCGCAGCGCACGCAGATGGCCAGCAGCTTGGTGATTTCTTCCGCGATGGCCAGGAGGCGCGGCATGGGCTCGAAGGGACGTCCGCGATAGTCGGTGTCCAGCCCGGCGACAATCACGCGCTTTCCGAGATTGGCGAGCTTGGTGCAGACGTCCACAACTTCCTCGCCCAAGAATTGGGCTTCGTCGATTCCAATCACCTCTGTGCGCGGCTGGACCTTTTCCATGATCTCGGAGGCTTTAAGGATGTTGTCGGAGGCAATACCCAGGCCGGAATGCGAGATGATTTCGTTGGCGGCGTAGCGTTCGTCGATTGCCGGCTTGAAGATTTGCACGCGCTGGCGCGCAAATTCGGCGCGGCGCAGGCGGCGGATCAGTTCTTCGCTCTTGCCGGAAAACATCGGGCCGACCACGACTTCGATCCAACCCATGTTGCCCTTGACGATGTCCACGGTTCGCTCCTCAATGGGGACAACCTCGATATCTACATTATCGCGCAGCAGAGGCCCGGCGGTACATGTTTGCGTTATAAAACGGCGCGAAAGCCGCGAGCGCTGCGACGCGAAAAGCCTCCTGGCGGGTGATCAGGTCGCCGGAAAGGACGCCCCAGGCGCCTTGCGCGTCGCGAATTCCGATCTCGCCAGCGAAGCGATCGATGGCTTGGGAGAGCTCGACGCCGTTCTCGAGGACTTCGTGCGCCAGGACCGCGGGAATTTCCATTGCGCCGGAGCGGCCATAGTGCCCTGTAGAGCCGTCGGTGACGTAGGCCCAGCTTTCAAGAAAGACCACGCGGTGGCCATTTTCTTCGACGACGTCTAGGCCACCCTCGAGACCGACAAAGTACTGCCAACTTTCACGACGTTGCCGGGCGAGCTTCACAAGTGACTCCGCGCGCTGGCGGGCGCCACGCATCAACTCCGCTCTTGAGGAGGGCGTGTGGCTGACACCACTTACAACGTCGCACCCGAGGACGGCGAATTCCGCAGTGGGGGCCAGGGCCGACCCGAAGCTTTCAAGCGCCTCCCTAACGGCGGCGAGTTTCGGACGACGGGTGCTGCCGACGGCGATGACAATCTTGTCCATGAGTGTCGTGGGGTTGGCCGCGCCGATTGTAACGGGAATGGCAGGGGAATTTCACCCCCGAATAGACGCTGGGTTCCCGGAGCGCTTCCAGGAGCACTGTCCGGTCAAGGCGACACTTTGGCGCTTCTCAATGCTTACGCCAATGGAATCCACTACTTACATTATCTCTGAGCGGGCCAGTTTATTAGCTCTTTGGACAAGTACTGTACTTCCTCAATATCTTTTCACTTTTCTTTCAACCACGGCTCGGTCTACTAGACCCAGAAATCAGAGCCATCCGCCCCTCCCGTCCGGGAGGGCATGCGTTGCAGAGTCGAGTTCACGAACGCCAGCTCCAGTCGTCCCCGCACCGCTGGCAAGGGCACTTTCACTGGATTCCAGACGGAGATACCGGTGTGCGGTCGTTCCTGTTGAGGGCCGCTCGCTCCGTCAATGGCGCAAACCGGCCGTACACCGTGAAGTACAGCGCCAAAGGATGCCTCAGCTAACGCGACTCTGGCTTCGGTCACGGTCACCGTCACCGTAAGTAAAGACAGCAACTGGTACGGCGCCCTGGCTCAGACGCGGTTGCCTAGGGGCAAGCGCAGAGGTGAGGGTGCCGGTGATCGCGACTGAGCCACGCTAAGAGTCTGGCTGGGGCGCCATGTGGCCATCGAAGCCGGCGCCCCCGGCAAATTTTATCCCCGGTTTTTACACCGTTCCGTGTCAGGAAACAATGGCAATCAATTTCCTGCAAACGGATAGTGGCCCACCTCGGTTGCGAACTCCGATGGTCTAAGTGTATGTTTTTGCACTGGCTTATCCTTGGCCAGCCGATTGCTCCCGTCGCTTGGCATGTTTCGGGGCCAGGACACTCGCGTACCAAATGCCCACTTACCGGACGCCTCCAGTGGCTTCTTAGACCGACTGGCGAGCCAGCTTAAAGTTGGTAGGCACGCAGCTTACCGCCGAGCCGTCCAGCGGGTTTTTGAGACGGTTAAGAGGAATTATGAATCCGGCGAATATCGCTCCACCACCGAAGCCGAGCAGGTGTTCCGGAAATTGATAGAGAAGGAAGAGAACTGCGAGTAGCCTGGTTCCGGTCATTGTTCAGTTTCCGACCTTATTCCTCCAGATAAATTCCCTCTTGCGGATGAAGAGAAAGTGAGTCTGAGCGCACCGACCACAGCATTCCCTGTATTTCCGGAGCGAGCGCCTCCTGAATAGACCTACAAAGTTTTCCCTACGTGGACTCCGGTATTCACCCAATTGTTAGGCCAGCTCTCAACAGGTAATAAACAGACGCCCTGAGTGTGCGCCGCGTCGCCGGCTACCTCACGGAGATTACCGAAAAGGAGCAGTTGATGATGAAGCCCAGCCATGCAAAACAAAGTGGTAGGTGTTCCCGAGTTAGTATCGGGCTAATATGCCTTTTGGGAGTAGCGGCGGCCCTCGCTCTGCCAGCGCGCGGCGACGAGGTAACTTTCAACGATCTGACGGACACCGTCTCGGCCACAGTTACACCCAACAGCTCCGGGTCTTCGGTCACGGTCGATCAATGCGGACTCTTTAGCGTTACCATTAACGGGACGTCGGTGGCGGTAGAGGGCTGTAAGGCGACGATAGTTGGACCCGCTAATTCCGACTCGTTTGAAGCCCGGACACTCACGCTGATTGGGGGAGACAACGGCAA
>Ga0137398_10000879_pt1 | contig 11520 bp, 9 predicted proteins | sample czorhiz216metaG_FD_106659 | JGI IMG/M metagenome (GOLD analysis project Ga0137398, IMG submission 106659) | Vadose zone soil microbial communities from Angelo Coast Range Reserve, California, USA - czorhiz2.16 metaG | ecosystem: Environmental > Terrestrial > Soil > Vadose zone | place: USA...
CCGCTCAAAAGCGCATCTATTTTGCCGGCAGTGAATTCACCGATGTGTTCGAAATTAAGGATGCCGACCACGTGGAGCGCATTGGACACGTCCCCACAGCATTTCGCGCGAAAACTGCCCTCCTGGTTCCGGAGCTCAACCGTTTCTATGTGGCAGTTCCGCATCATGGAACCAAGACTGCTGCGATCCGCGTTTATGAAACCGTCCTGTAATTTTCCATTGCAACCGGAAGAAGGCGGCACATTTGTGCCGCCTTCTTCCATTCAGCGCTAGTCTTCGAGCGCCTGCGCGTAGTGCGGGCTCGGGAGGTCTGAAGTGGCCCATATCGCTTCCGTGTCGGTGTGTAACGCATGCGTGCCCCTCGACCGGATAACTTCATTCGCGACCCGCACGGTGAAGGTTCGCTACTACTGCCTGGTTAAGATTCGCTCCTCTGACGGCGTCGAAGGTCTGGGCTACTGCTATGCCGGCAATTCCGCGGGAAACATTGTCCGCACCGCTGTGCAAGAGCTTTTGGCGCCCATGCTGATTGGCGAAGATTCTACCCGCGTGGAAGGGTTGTGGGAAGAGATGTACCGCGAGGCCTTGCTGCAGGGCCGAACGGGCAGTGTTATGCGCGCTTTAAGCGCGTTGGACATCGCATTGTGGGACCTGAACGCCCGCGCGGCCGGGATGCCTTTATTCGCTTATCTGGGATGCTGGACTCGAGAGCGCGTCCCGGCCTACGCCAGCGGCGGCTACTATCTCGACGGAAAGACTCCGCAGCATCTTGCGGAGGAACTTGCCTCGTATGTGCAACAGGGGTTTCGCGCGGTCAAGATGAAGGTCGGTCGATTGACGCCGGATGAAGAGGAAGTTCGAATTCGTGCCGCACGCGATGCTATCGGACCAAGCGTACACCTAATGCTCGATGCCAATAATGCCTGGTCCGATCTCGCCACCGCGCTGCTCTACTGCGAACGTTATCAAAAATATTCTCCGTATTGGATCGAGGAGCCCTTTAGTCCGGACGATCTGGACAATCACGCCAGACTCTCGGCGAGATGTACGATCAACGTGGCTACCGGCGAAATCGAGGCGGGACGCTGGCGCTTTAAAGAAATTCTCGATAAAGGCGCCGCCGTGATTTTGCAGGCTGACGCTGCCGTCTGCGGAGGCATTTCTGAATGGCGCCGCATTGCCCAGACCGCAGCAAGTTACGGTGTGACCATGTGTCCTCACTGGCTGCACGAATTGCACGCGCATCTGGTGGCATCCGTCCCCAATGCCCGCTACGTTGAATATTTCCCTGATGACAAAGTGCTCAATTTTCGTAAGCTGCTGAATCGCCAACTCGAAGCCAAAGAAGGTCAACTGCTGCTTCCGCAAACGCCCGGCCTCGGTTTCGAATTTGACGAGAGCGCGATCTCAAAGTTTGGCGTGGACAGCCCGCAGCCGTGGGCCATTGTGCAGTGACCTTGCGCGCTGGAGGAGAAGCGATGTCTCGTAACCCTGAGGGCAAAGGTGTTTATGTCATTGCCCCCACTCCATTCCACGAGGACGGGCGAGTGGACGAGGCCTCCACGGATCGGATGACTGATTTCTTCGTCCAGTGTGGCGTGACCGGAATCACCGTTCTGGGACAAATGGGCGAAGCGCCAAAGTTGGAGCATCAGGAGGCGCTGGCCCTCGCTTGCCGCGTGATTCGTCGTGCGCCTGTGCCGGTGATTATCGGCGTCTCCTCGGCCGGCTTCGCCGCGATGCGCACCTTGTCGCGAGCGGTCATTGATGCCGGCGCTGCTGCGGTTATGATTGCGCCTCCTTCCTCTCTTAAGACAGATGACCAAATCGCTACTTATTACCGGCAGGCAGCAGAAGCGATTGGCGAAGACGTGCCCTTCGTCGTACAGGATTTTCCTCTAACGTTTAACGTAGTAATGGCTCCGTCAGTCATTCGCCGCATTGTTTCAGAGAATGCCTCGTGCACCATGCTCAAGCATGAAGATTGGCCCGGCCTGGAAAAAATATCGACCCTGCGTTCCTACCAGCGCGAGGGTTCCATGCGACGCATCTCCATTTTCTGTGGCAATGGCGGTATATTTCTGGACTTCGAAGTGGAACGCGGAGCCGACGGCGCAATGACCGGTTACTGCTTCCCTGACATGTTGGTGGACCTTGTCCGACATGCCGCGGCTGGACGGCGCGACGCTGCTCACGACCTTTTTGATGCGCACCTTCCTCTGATCCGCTACGAGCAGCAACCGAGTATCGGCCTCGCGGTCCGCAAATATGTGCTGATGAACCGCGGCATTCTTGCTTCGGACGCGCAACGGCGCCCGGCGGCGACCCTGTCGAAGACCGCCCGAGAAGAGATTGACTACCTTGTGCGCCGGCTCGCGCAACACGACGAGCGCGCTCGGGTGAAAACCCTTCAAGATGTGAAATAAAGTTCTCGATGTTTTGTCAAACGGGTTGCTCATTCTTGATTAGGTGCGACGGGCGCGCGATGGCTCGATCGCGAGCAATCAAACCGTGCAGAGATGGAAAGGAGTCACACATGGAATTGGGAATTCGGGGGCGCACCGCACTGGTTCTGGGTGCTGGAGGAGGACTGGGCGGCGCAATCGCAAACACTCTGGCCGGCGAGGGCGCAAAGATAGCAGTGGCCGACATTGACGGCACGGCAGTCAAACGCTCGGTGGACAAGATTGAGGGCAATGGCGGCGAAGCTCTTGGCTTGGTGTGGGACCTTTCCGATCTCACCGTCATTGACAAAAACGTCAGCGCAATTGAGGGCGGCTTCGGTCCGGTCGATGTGCTGGTCAATATCACCGGTGGGCCACCGCCGACACCCGCCGCCGGCCAGGATCCGAAACTTTGGAGCAAACACTTCGCGGCGATGGTGCTTTCCGTCATCGCGATAACCGATCGCGTGTTGCCCAACATGAAAGCCCGCGCGTGGGGGAGAATTATTACCAGCACCTCTTCGGGCGTGGTCGCACCGATAGCCAATCTCGGCCTTTCCAACTCTCTCCGCCTTTCGCTCGTCGGCTGGTCCAAGACGCTGGCGCGCGAAGTGGCAGGGGACGGGATCACGGCGAACATCATCCTGCCCGGACGCATCGCAACCGAGCGCATCCGTTTTCTGGACGAGGCCAAGGCCAAACGCGAGGAACGTCCGGTGGATGCCGTCACGGCTGAAAGCACGGGTTCGATTCCTGTGGGCCGCTATGGTAAGCCTGAAGAGTACGCCGATGCGGTGGCATTTCTCGCCAGCGATCGTGCCTCGTATATCACCGGATCGGTCATTCGTGTTGATGGTGGGTTGATCGCGAGCATTTGAAGGAGGTCTATGGCATCCGATCAGGATTTTGTGCGTGCCCTTTCTGCTGTGTCCACTGCAACCATTACTACTATCCTGCTCAAAAAAGGTCTGCGCAACGTTTGGTTGCGTGGTTGCCGCCCCTTGCGTTCTGGCCTGCCCCGGGTGGTGGGAGCTGCCTTCACCCTGCGCTTCATTCCCATGCGTGAGGACCTCGCAACCCCAGAATCCTGGTCATCACCGCGATCCACCAGGGCTGCGATCGAAGCGATGCCGGAAGGTTGTGTTGCCGTGGTCGATGCGATGGGAATTACCGATGCGGGCATTTACGGCGACATTCTGTGCGCCCGCATGAAAAAGCGAGGTGTTGCGGCACTCGTTACAGACGGATCTGTGCGCGACGTTGCCGGGGTGCTGTCCACTGGCCTGCCGGTGTGGTGTCGAGGCGCCGCCGCGCCACCTTCTGTGGCGAGTCTCACGTTCGCTAACTGGCAGGAGCCGATCGGTTGCGGAGGCGTGGCAGTGTTTCCGCAGGACATCATGGTGCTCGATGAGGATGGTGCCACACTGATTCCTGCGGCGGTGCTAGATGAAGTTGTGGCGGCTGCGCCCGAACAGGAACGTTTTGAAGCCTGGATCATGCAGGAGGTGGAAAATGGTGTCGCCCTGCCAGGTCTTTATCCCGCCAACGCCGAAACCAAAGCGCGCTACGAGTCGGTCAAACGCCGATGAACGGTGCGCTGTCCGTGGTTGCCTACGAGTTCAGACTGCCCGACCCGTTCTGCGGCAGCCGGATACGGAAAGTGCAGCCACGTGGCTCGTAACACTCCAGCTCGATTTGGCCGCCATGCGCTCTGACGCTCCAGTCCGCGATCGATAAGCCCAATCCTGAGCCTCCTTCGTCGCGTGTGCGCGCTTTGTCCACCCGGTAAAAACGCTCAAAGACTTTGGCGCGGTGTTCCGGCGGTATACCCGGGCCACTGTCATGGATCTCCACCAGAGCATCGCCGTTGCTCCTGCCAACTCGCACACGAATACTGCCTTGGGAGGGCGAGTACTTAACCGCATTGTGGATAATGGCCACCAACGCCTGACGCAGGATCAGGCGATCACCAATTACCGTCAGAGAGTTGTCCCCTTCGATCTCCACAGATTGTTTCTTTTCCTCCGCCAGCACTTCGAGCAGAACCGCCGATTCCGTCGCCAGTTCAAGCAGTCCCACTTGGCTGCGTTGAAGCGGGAGATGACCTGAGTCCGCCCGGGCAAATATCAGGAGACTGTCTACCAAATGTGTCAGCCGATTCACCTCTTCCAGCATGCTACCGATAACATCATGGTGATAGCGGATATCCCCTCCATTTTGCAGTGCAACTTCTCCTACACTTCGCATCGCGGTGAGCGGCGTGCGCAATTCGTGAGAAGCATCGGCGGTAAATTGTTTCAGTTGTTCAAATGAATGTTCCAGCCTCGCCAGAGTTTGATTAAACGCAGCACCTAAGTGACCTAGTTCGTCGCCTGGATTCTCAAGCTCCAGGCGCTCATTGAGATGCTCCGCGTTGATCTGCCTGGCGCGGCGCGCCATAGAATCGAGTGGACGTAAAGCACGTAGCGCGACAAAGTAACCCGTGACGCCCACGAGGAACAAAGCGATCGGCAAGCCCAGGGACAGAGCCCCGACCATACGGCCAAATTCCTGGCGAAGGGCGCTCTCGCTTACTCCCAAACGCACGACGACCGTTTGATTACCAAGTCTATGGGGCCGCGTCATGACCCGAACCCTCATTTTGTTGGCTAGACGAACCGTCCGGTTTGCAGGATGGGTGGGATCGTCCTTTTTGACCGGGGGGCCTAGCCACTGTCCCTTCAGATCCCCGCTCTGGTAGACAAGGGCGCCGCTGGCGGACCAGATCTCGAGCAAAAGAACGCCTTCCTGATCGCCCGTGTTCACCGCGATGGAGCCGTCTGGCGTAAGCGCAATTAAGTTCTCCACCGTTTCCAGGTCGCGGTCCAGACTGAGATCCATTTCTCGGAGTAGACCCTGCCAAAGAAATATCGAAGTCGATGCCGCGTACAACACAAGAACGATAGACAGTAAGGATACGTAAAGCAGCGTCAGGCGCGCTCGTAATGTTGTTCGAAACGGCGCCATCAGTCTTCATCCTCGGAAAGCTTGAAACCTACCCCGCGAACCGTTCGAACCAGCTTTGGCTCGAATTCGTCGTCCAGCTTGCGCCGCAAACGCGCGATATGAACATCGATCACATTGTCCAGCGGTGTGGCGCGATTGTTTTCCTTCCAAACGTCCCGCGCCAGCATCTCGCGGGAAACCACCCTGCCCTTATTGCGCAACAGAAACTCCAGCAACTCGAATTCACGCACGGTTAATTCGATAGGTTTGGCGTCTCGGGTCACCAATCGTGTGGTCAGATCCATTTCCAGAGGGCCGAGTTTCAACGACACAAGGGACTCCGTCTTGCCTCGCCTAACCAGTGCCCGCAAGCGGGCACGAAGTTCCGGAAATGCGAAGGGCTTCACCAGATAGTCATCTGCTCCGGCGTCCAAACCTAAAACACGATCTTCAATAGAGTCTTTCGCGGTCAGCAGTAACACCGGAACCCGCAAGCCTTGCTTGCGCAGCGTTTTCAAGACTTCAATCCCATTTCGCCCGGGCAGCATTACATCCAGTACGATCAGGTCAAAGGAGCGCGAGCTGGCCAAGAAGAATCCATCTTCCCCTGTCTGTGCCAGCGTGACCTCATCGCCATTCGCCTTCAAACCTTCGGACAGCGCCTTTCCCACTTTGGGCTCGTCTTCAACGATCAATATCTTCATGGGCCTTGGCCTTGTCTGTACCTATATCCCGCCAGGCGCGTTGTCAAGCGCCTTTCGGCCTGCTGACCTGACAGAACGGAAGCCAACTTAAGAAAATCATCAGGAATTGTTCAGGTATGGTCTCTTGGGCTTTAACCTACACTTTATCGGGTTGCCGTTTGCTTTAATTCTTGGTGGCCTCTAAGCTATCGACGGCTTCTCCGAAATTTCATCCGAGTGTGCTCTGTCCGAGAATGTGGATGACGGAAATTGTGTTGTTATTGAAACTCTTCGTGGTTTCCCAACTACTGCCGGAACGTCTGTCGCCATCACGTCGCTATGCCAGTTGAAGCACCGCCCATCGACGTGGCGCAGCGTACGCGCCGTCACATTGCGCGGCGCGTGATGCCATATTTGTTCATTCTTTACGTGATCAACTTCCTGGATCGCATGAACGTGGGTGCTGCTGCTCTGCAGATGCCCAGGGACTTGGGCTTTAGTGACGGCGTGGTCGGTCTCGGAGCAGGCATTTTTTTCCTCGGCTACTTCCTCCTGGAGATACCTGGAGCTTTGATCGCTGAGCGTTGGAGCGCCCGCCGTTGGATCGCCCGAATCATGGTTTCCTGGGGAATCGCAACCGTGCTGATGGCCTTTATCCACACGCCCCGGGGATTTTATCTTGTGCGCTTCTTCGTGGGTGCTGCCGAGGCAGGTTTCTTCCCCGCGGTGGTGGTGTACTTGACCCACTGGTTCCGCTATGAGGATCGCGCCAAGGTGATCGCTTTTTTCTATGCCGCTTATCCCATCTCTTTCATTCTGGGCTCGCCTTTGGCGGGTTGGATGCTGGGTATCAGTTGGCTTGGTCTGAGGGGCTGGAGATGGTTGTTCATCCTGGAAGGAATTCCCGCGATCGTATTTGGCATCGTGACTATCTTCTACCTTACGGACTGGCCCAGCCAGGCGAAATGGTTACCCACCGACGAGCGCGAGTGGATCAGCGAAGAGTTGCGCAGGGAAAAGCAAGCCAAGCAGCGGGTCCATTCGTTCCGTATCTGGGAAGCATTGCGCCACCGTGACGTCGTGCTGCTGACGTTATGCTACTTCTGCGCGCTCACCGGAGGCTATGGCGTATCTTTCTGGCTGCCGACTATCCTAAAACGTCTCTCCGGCCTCACCGATTTCAGAGTTACGCTTCTGGCAGCATTGCCCTACCTCGCAGGTTTCATAAGTCAGCAAATAAACGGCTGGCATTCCGATCTCACGCGCGAGCGTCGCTGGCACGCCGCAATACCCATTTTCTGCTGTGGGGCGGCGCTGTTACTGGCAGTCGTTTTTCGCGCAAACATCGCGCTGTCGGTGGCGATGTTCACCTTGATGGGCGCTGGCTACTTCGCGTTCCACCCGGGCTTCTGGCCAATTCCAACTCAGTTCTTGAGCGAGTCAGCCGCCGCTGCTGGCATTGGCATGATTAATTCCGTGGGAAATCTGGGAGGCTTTGTCGGACCCATGATCATGGGTCATTTGGTGACGCGCACCCAGTCCTTTGCCGCAGGGATGCTGTATCTGGTGGGCAGCCTTTTTCTTTCCTCCATACTGATGCTTCTCGTCAAGGCGGGGCGCGGCAACGCTGCACTCGAATCTTGACGTGGCTTCAAACCTCGTCATCTCTACCTGAAGATTTGCTTAAGAAATCTTCAGACCCTTTTCGTTGACTGTTACACGCGGCCATACGTATGCTTAAACTCTGGTAGAACTGGCTCGCAAAAGGCGGTTTTCGTCATGCCTTCCAAACCTCTCACTCCAATTTTTATTGCTTCGGTGTTTCTCGCTTTGAGCCTGCCCGGTTTTTCCGCGTCGGAGGACTCGCTACTCTACGTGGGCAACAGCCAGGGGGATGACGTTTCCGTGGTTGACCTGACTTCTCTAAAAGTGATCGGAGATATTGCGGTCGGAAAGCATGTGCATTGCGTAGCTCTCACGCCAGATGGTCGCCGGCTCTTCACCACCAGCGAAGTTGATCACACTCTGATCATCTCCGATACCGGAACTCACAAGATCATTGGGACAGTGAATCTGCCCGGTAAGCCTAACCACTGCGCGGTGACGCCGGATGGCCGCTACGTCACCGTACCCATTCGCGATGGCGATAGCGTCGCCATTGTGGATGTTAACCAACAGAAAATGGTCAAACTTCTTCCCATTAAGGAACCTCATAATTCGGTAAACATGGGCAGCAACAGGTATATGTTTGTCAGTTCCATGGGTTCTCACGAGATTGATGTGATCGATTTCGAAAAAATGGACTATTCCGCCCATATTCCCGTCGGAGGCAGGCCTCGTCCATTCGTGATCTCCAAGGATGGCCGCACCATGTACGTGGCCGTCAGTGACCTCCACGGTTTTAATATTGTCGACATCCCCGAGAAGAAAGTGACGCAGCGAGTGGAAATGCCGTCCGAACATCCTGGGCCACCCCGTCCGCGAGAGTTTGAAACCCCAGACACCGACACGCACGGATTGGCGCTTAACGCCGACGAGAGCGAAATATGGGTGACCAGCCTGCTCGACGACTGTATTTATATTTATGATCTGAAAGCAAAAAGGGTCACCGCGCGATTGAACACCGGGGATGGGCCCAACTGGGTTGTATTCTCTCCTGATGGAAAATTCGCATGCGTCAGCAACACGGATAGTGATGACGTTTCTATTTTCAGCGTGAAAGAGCGGCGCGAAGTGGCTCGCGTAAAAGTGGGCAAGGTGCCCAAACGCATCGCCATATCGTCCATGCCCGTTGCCTCGACTTCCCAACAGGCAGCCAGCCGTTCGACGTCGAACTGAGGGAAATGTGCAACCCGCTTGCGGCCGTGGCACGGTAATCACCAGCTATGGCATAGGCGCTCAACCAGCAAAATGGCGCTCCGCCACCATCGGCTTGTGTCATCGCTCCCTCTAAACTACCTGGCCACCGCTGTCCTGTGTGTTCTTGCGCTGGCCAACCTGCCGGGCCAAGACAGCACGCGCAACTCCGCCTCTCAAGATTCGAAACAGATCTCTTCGGGCGTACTCGCTTCTACCGCTCCGACCTACTACCGTGAGGTCCTGCCCATCCTTCGACAACACTGCGTCGCCTGTCATCGCGGCGGTGGTATCGCTCCCATGTCGTTTGAGACCTACGATACGGCGCGACGCTACGCCTACCTTATCCGCAATGTCACTCAGGACAAAGCGATGCCTCCCCCATTCTCCATTCCGCTGGTGGGCCGGGTTACCAACGATCCCTCTCTCACTCCCGCACAAATTGCCGCGCTGGCGACTTGGGCCAATCTCAACTCTCCTCGAGGCGATTCGCACGATGCCCCCGGGCTCGGTCGCGATTCTGCTCCCTGGAGCATCCCCAAGCCGGATCTCATCATAAAGATGCCGCAACCGGTGGCGATCCCTGCCATGGGCAAACTCGATTACGTCTATGAAATTGTGCCCACAGGGTTGACCGCAGGTCGCTGGATCCAGATGGCGGAGGTGCTCCCATTGCTGCCGGCAAATTTGCTCCAAATCATGGTGGTCATCCGGCGGCCGGGCTCACACTGGCTTCGGCATGCTCCACCAGGGACGCCTTTCACCAGCGCGGCTCTGACCAGTAGCCAGGATCGTCGCTGGTCCGAGGACGACATCCTCATCGTGGATGCGCCCGGAAGTTCCCCGCAGCAATTCCCGCCCACCATGGGTAAATTCATCCCCGCTGGATCCGACTTGGTATTTTGCGCCCAGTACATCACCAACGGGGTGGTGAGTTCCGAACAAAGCAGTGTTGGACTTGTCTTTTCCAAACAACCACCATCCCAGCGCGTCATGACACTTGCCTTGGAAGATCGCCGATTCACCATCCCTCCCCACGCTCCAGAGTTTCGCGTTGCAGCGCAAGGGATTTTGCGGAGAGACGTCGTTGTTCTGAGCCTTTTCCCCCTCTTACATCTCCGGGGAAAACGTTTTGAATACGATGTGATCCCGCCGCCGAGCGGAAGCCAGGACAACCTCGATTCGCGGATGGAAACACTGCTTCGAGTCAACTACGACCTCCGCTGGCAGACCAGTTACCCTCTTTCAGAGCCACGCTTTCTCAAACAAGGCTCTGAGATTCGTGCGGTCGCTTGGTACGATAATTCTTCCAACAACCCAAACAACCCCAATCCAAATGCATCTGTAAATTGGGGTGACCAGCCTCGGGACGAAATACTAGGCGGTTTTTTTGACGTTGCTGTTCCCGCCGCCATCGCTGATCGCAAAATCCTGGTTCGCCGTCACTCGCGCAACTAGTCGGGAATCGCAGGTGTCCGCCGCCGCAGGGAAGTCCGAAGCGAGCGCCTCCGAGGAAGTGGACAATCGAGCGGAGGCCGAAGTAAAGTCTGCGTGTGATCAGCCGCGCCAGTCGGGTCGCACTCATTGCTCAGGCCGAACGGCACAAGGGACGCACAGCTGTGGTCGATTCGCAGGGGGCGTTCACCTACGACGATTTACTGGATGCGTCTTGGCGCATGGCCACGGTCCTGCTCGCCGGCCGCCAGGATCTTCAGGAACAGCGCGTGGCGTTTCTGCTGACCCCCGGATTTCGGTGGGTAGCGACACAGTGGGGCATCTGGCGGGCCGGTGGCATTGCCGTCCCGTTGCCGCTCAACTCTCCCAGATCTGAGCTGGAATACTTTATTGGCGATACCGCGGCATCGACGTTGGTGTTCGATACCCTAGCCGCCCCCCGGGTGTCGCCAATTGCCACCGCCGGTGGCATCCGTGCGTTGTCCTATGACCAACTCCCGGCTCGCCAACCTGCAGAGTTGCCGGGCATCACCCCGGATGTCACCCGTCAGCGGCGTGCCATGATTCTCTACACCAGTGGCACGACCAGCCGACCGAAGGGCGTAGTCACAACCCATGGCAACATTACGGCGCAAGTTATGAGCCTGGTGGAGGCTTGGGAGTGGTCGGCCAAGGATCGCATAGTGCTGTGTTTGCCCCTGCACCACGTGCACGGAATCATCAATGTTGTTTGCTGTGCGCTGTGGTCGGGCGCCACCTGTCAGATGCTGCCGCGCTTCGACGCCAACCACACCTGGGACCATATCGCCAACGGCAACCTGACTCTGTTCATGGCGGTGCCGACTATTTACGCGAAGCTTATCTCCGCCTGGGACTCGGCTTCTCCGGAGCGCCGGGCGCGCCTAAGCCAGTCGTGCGCCAAGTTGCGGTTGATGGTGTCGGGCTCGGCTGCGCTGCCGGTCGACACCCTCGAACGCTGGAAGGAAATCAGCGGCCTAACACTGCTGGAGCGCTACGGTATGACAGAGATTGGCATGGCGCTGTCCAACCCATTACAGGGTGAGCGCGTGCCGGGCACAGTCGGGACGCCCCTGCCC
>Ga0137398_10000880_pt1 | contig 11512 bp, 10 predicted proteins | sample czorhiz216metaG_FD_106659 | JGI IMG/M metagenome (GOLD analysis project Ga0137398, IMG submission 106659) | Vadose zone soil microbial communities from Angelo Coast Range Reserve, California, USA - czorhiz2.16 metaG | ecosystem: Environmental > Terrestrial > Soil > Vadose zone | place: USA...
AGCCTGGTGATCTTCGAGCGGGGCGCGATCCGTCACGTGGCGGTGCTGCCGACGGGGGGCGAGCATGTCACGAGCGACATCGCGGTCGGCCTGCGGACCCCGGCGACCGAGGCGGAGAAGATCAAGAAGCGCCACGGCTGCGCGCTGGCGTCCCTGGTCGATCAGGACGAGACGCTGGAGGTGCCGAGCGTCGGAGGCCGCAAGTCGCGCGTGCTGTCGCGCCAGATCCTGTGCGAGATCATCCAGCCGCGGATCGAGGAGATCTTCACGCTCATCGCGGAGGAGTTCGTGAGGAGCGGGTTCGACCGCTCGATCCATGCCGGGGTGGTCCTGACCGGCGGCGGCGCGATGCTCGAAGGCCTCCCCGAGATCGCCGAGGACATCCTCGACGCTCCGGTGCGGCGCGGCGCGCCGTCCGAGATCGGCGGCCTGGCGGATTCGGTCGGCACGCCCCAGTACAGCACGGCGGTGGGACTGGCGCTGTACGGTCTCGGCCAGCGCCAGAAGGTGCCGGCCCGGACGCCGCACCCGTTCCTGCTGTCCCGCGTCAGCGACATGGTCAAAGTCTGGTGGAACGAGCTCTTTTAGCCAACACACGCACCCAGGGGAGGTGGAGATGATTTCCATGGACGACCGGGATCCGAAGAGCGCACCGCGGATCTCCTTCGATGAGACCAAGGCCGTCGGCGCCAACATCAAGGTGATCGGCGTCGGCGGCGGCGGCAGCAATGCCGTCAACCGGATGATCTCCACCAATCTGCAGGGGGTGGAGTTCATGGTCGCCAACACCGACTGTCAGGCCCTCAAGAGCAGCCGCGCCGCGCTCAAGATCCAGATCGGCGGCAAGCTGACCAAGGGCCTCGGCGCCGGCAGCACGCCGGAGATCGGCCGTCAGGCGGCTCTCGAGGACTCGGAGAAGATCATCGAGTCGCTCCAGGGCGCCGACATGGTCTTCATCACGGCCGGGCTGGGGGGCGGCACCGGGACCGGCGCCGTGCCGATCATCGCCAGCCTGGCGTCCGAGCTGGGCGCGCTGGTCGTCGCCGTCGTCACCAAGCCGTTCGCGTTCGAAGGGAAGAAGCGCCGCGAGCAGGCCGAGCAGGGGCTGAAAGACCTGCACGAGAGCGTCGACACGGTCATCTGCATCCCGAACGAGAAGCTGCTGAATTCGGTCGACAAGGCGATGCCGCTCGGCGCCGCCTTCCTGTTCGCCGACGACGTGCTGCGGCAGGCGGTGCAGGGGATCTCCGACCTGATCACCATCCCGGGCGAGATCAATCTTGATTTCGCGGACGTGAAGACGATCATGAGCGGCATGGGAATGGCCCTCATGGGCACCGGGATCTCTTCCGGTCCGAATCGCGCCGTCGAGGCGGCGCAGCGGGCCATCTCCTCGCCCCTGCTCGAGGATGCGACGATCGACGGAGCGCGCGGCATCCTGATCAACATCACCGGCGGTCCGGATATGACCCTGCACGAGGTCGCCGAGGCCTCGAGCCTGGTCCAGCGCACGGCGGACCAGGAGGCCAACATCATTTTCGGCACGGTCATCGACAAGGAGATGACGGATCAGATCAAGATCACGGTCATCGCGACCGGCTTCAACCGCGAGCCGGTTCGCGAGGAAGAGAGCCGGCCCGCCGTGTCGCAGCGCAGCTACGCCTCGCGACTCGGATCGGAGCGCGCGTCCGCCTACGCGTCGTCCGCCGCGCACATCCCCACCGCCTCGGACACGCCCGCCGCGCCGTCGCGGCCTGGTCGCGATCTCGACCAGCCGTCCTTCCTGCGCCGGTCTCCGGCGGCGCCCGCGGCGCCGGCCGCCGCCGACGCCTCGATGAACATGAACTACGCGGCGCTGCAGGACGAGCTCGATATCCCGACCTTTCTGAGGAAACAGATGGACTGAGGCTCCCGTTCGGAATCTGGAGCCGGGCCGGGAACGGGCCCGGGGTTGATATGTCGACTCATTATCGGATCCTGGTCGCGGACGATCGCGAAGACAATCTCGGGCTTCTGCGTGAATGGCTTTCGTCGCAGGACTACTACGTGCGCTGCGCCCGCGACGGCCGCGAGGCGCTGTCGCTCGCGCGCGAGGATCCTCCCGACCTGATCCTGATCGACAAGGTGATGCCCGAAGTCGACGGTCTGGCCGTGGCGCGGGAGCTCAAGAAGGAGGACCGCTTCTCCAGCGTCCCGATCATCGTCCTCACCGGCCGGGAGGACACCCGCCGCCACACCATCTTCGACGAGAGCGGGGCGGACGATCTGATCATGAAGCCGCTCACCTTCGAGGAGGTCGATACCCGCGTCAAGACGATGCTCAAGAAGCGCGAGGTGTTCCGGGCGCTCGAGCGGGCGAACGCCGAGCTGCAGCAGGCGAACGACCGGATGTCGCGGTTGATCAAGTACGACGAGAAAACGCAGCTGTTCAACTATCGTCATTTCATGGAGCGGCTGAGCGAGGAGTTCAAGCGCGCGCGCAGGTACGGGAACCACCTGACGCTCCTGATGCTGGATGTCGACCACTTCAAGAAGGTCAATGACGGGCATGGCCATCCCGCGGGCGACCGGGTCCTGAAGCAGATCGGTCAAATCATGATCCGCTCGGCGCGCGAAACGGATCTCATCGCCCGGTATGGCGGCGACGAGTTCACCATCCTCCTCCCCCAGACCACCGCCTTCCAGGGGCAGCGTCTGGGCGATCGAATTCGCAGATCGTCGGAGGCGGAGCGTTTCAACGATGACGACGGCCGGCCGGTGATATGTGTCACTCTCTCGGTCGGCGTGGCCACCTTCCCGCTCAACGAGCGGATCCTCGCGCCGGAGGATCTCGTGAAGGGGGCCGACGAAGCGCTCTACAAGGCCAAGGAGACCGGCCGGAACCGCACCGAGGTTGACGCCCGCTCGCTCGCCGCCCATCGGTAGCGCCTCCCCATCACTCCGGCGGCCGTTCCTCGCCTCCTCGTCCCGAGCCCGCTTTATCCCAGAGACCCCGTCGCGCCTCGCGCGCCTGCCGCTCGAGCGCCTTGTACTCCCTGGAGCGCGAGAACGGAAAGCGCAGCAACGCCCGGCCGTATCCCACCCTGATCAGCTCCGCATTCAGGCAGATCCGGCTCTCCAGAAGGACATAGCGGAGCAATCTTCCATATCCATCGCGATCGGGACGGCCCGGCTCGGCCTGCAGCAGAACCTGCTTATGCCCGACCATGCGGCGTGTAAACCGTGCCGCCTCGAGGGCGAACGGTTCGGAGGCCCTCCCTCCCCTCCCGATCTCGGGGGTATCGACCCCGATCAGGCGGACTTTTTCCAGGTGACCATGAAGGTTGACCAGAATCGTATCGCCATCCGAAACGCGGACAACGAATCCATGCTCCGCTTCCGGTGGCTGCGCCGGGGCGCCGGTCATCGGTGTCGCGGAAAGGCCGATCAGGAACGCCAGGGCGAAGCTCTTACCCTCACTTCGCATGGCATTGAACGCTGTCCGGAGGGGTGTTCTGGCAACGAATCGAATCGGTCATCCCGGAGGCGAGGCTGGCGCAGGCGCTGGTGACCGCGCTTTCGATGGTCGACTTGCGGTCACCGGATGCCGCGGTACGGCATACCTGCTGACCCGCAAAGGAGAGGCAGACATCACATTCGAGGTGGGTTATCGTCAGGCTCCGATAGACAACCACCACAACTAAAAGGGTGAGAAACAAAATCGTCGTCTTCGTTGTCTTGCCCACCGGGTCAATCCTCACTATCTTCTGCGGGGGTCAGACGTTACGCTGGGGCTCCTTGCGCTGTCAACCGCTGTGGTAAGGTAGCATCATCGATGAAAAAGACCGAAATAGAGATCAAGCTCAAGATCGATGACGAAGGTGCCCTCGAGAAACGGCTGCGCGAGGTCGGCGCCCGCCTGCTCCATTCCCGGCAGTTCGAAGACAACCAGCTGTACGATTTCCCCGATTTCGCGCTCAAGACGCGCGGCGCCATGCTTCGACTCCGAAACCAGGAGCGCGGGTCGATCCTGACCTATAAAGAGGCGCCAAGAGTCGAAGGCGGCGCCAAGGTACGGGACGAGATGGAGGTCGGCGTCACCGACAGCGATACGCTGGCCGGCATCATCACCAAGATCGGCATGCGCCCGCTGTTTCGATATCAAAAGTACAGGACGGTCTACACCTACTCAGATCTACTGATCACGATCGACGAGACGCCGATCGGACTTTTCGTCGAGCTCGAGGGGCCTCATGCCCTGATCGACGAGGTGGCGACAAGGCTTGGTTATAAAGCATCGGACTACATCGTGAAAAGCTACCTGACCCTCTACCAGGATCACCTGAGGGCTCGCTCGCTGCCTCTCCGCGACATGGTCTTCGAGTCATGATGATCACAGCTGATCATTCATTTCTATGGGTGGAATGGACTCTATTCCTGGCTGCTCTGGTTGCCGTTATCACAACCAGGAGCCCTGCTCAGCAGGGGAATTTACACGGGTCACAATTTCCGCAATTCAGATCCGACAAGCCTTTCACGGGAATGTCGCGCCGCCGACTTATGGCTATATAACATAATGAAAGCGATGGTCCTGGCAGCGGGTCTCGGCGAAAGGATGCGCCCCTTGACCGAGGGACGCGCCAAGCCATCCCTCCCCCTCCTCAACCGTCCGATGATCATCCACACCCTTGAATACTTGAAGCGGTTCGGCGTTTCGGAGGCGGTGATCAACCTTCATCACCAGCCCGAGTCGATCAGGGCGGTCGTCGGTGATGGAAGCCGGCTCGGATTGAAAGTGCACTATTCCGAGGAGCCGCTGATTCTCGGGACCGCCGGGGGGCTGAAGAAAGCGGAGCCGTTGCTGCGCGGCGAAGGGCCGATCATCCTGATCAACAGCGACTTCGTCACCGACTGTGACCTCGACGCGGTGATCAAGAAGCATCGCGAGGCCTCCGCCCTTTCGACCCTGGTCCTGACGCCGCCGCAGCCTGGAGCGACCTACGGCATCATCGAGGTGGGGGATCGCGACAGAATCGAGCGGATCTCGGGCCGACCGGCTGGAGAGGCTGATCCGCGCACGAGCCGATACCATTTCACCGGCATCCATGTTATTGAACAGGCCATCCTTGACGAGATCCCTCCGGGTCAGAAGGCGGAAATCAACAGCGAGATTTACCCCCGCCTGATCTCGGCGGGGAAACCGATCAGGGGCTTCGTTCACACCGGCCTCTGGCGCGAGCTTGGAACGCCCGCCCTCTATATCGACGGTTCGATCGGGCTGCTGAAGAACGAGAAGGACCCCTCGCTGCAGCCGTTCAAGAGCGCTCCCGGCCTCTATCTCGATCGGGTCACCCTTCCGGCCGATACCAATATCGAGCCGCCGGTCCTGATCGGACGCGGGTCGGCGCTCGGCCCCAAATGCTCCCTACAGGGTGTCGTCGTCGGAAAGCAGGTCAAGATCGGCAAGGGGTGCTCGATCCGGTCCAGCCTGATCTGGGATGGCGCCCGAATCGGGGACGGGGCGCGACTGTCGGACTGCATCATCATGTCAGGGGTCTACGTACCCCCGGAAGTGATTCTTTCCAACAAGATCGTCCTGCGTGTCGAGGGGTACCAAGGGAAGAAGGACAAGCTCGAACGGCTCGGCGGCTGCTGGATGACGGGGTTCTAGATTGCCCTTGGCCAGGCCTGTCAACCCTCCCCTCGATCCGGCCGCAACCTCCCTGGCTCGGACATTTGCCGGCGCGGGGACGCGGATCGTACCCCTGGCTGGCGATGCCTCCGGAAAGAGGTTCTTCCGGGTGCGCGGGCGGACGCGCTCCGCCGTTCTGATGATCAACCCCGAGCCACTGTCGGCCTGTTCACCCCTGCTGACGAATCACCGAATCCTCGAGACGATCCGGGCGCCGGTTCCGAAGATACTGGCGATCGATGAGCCTTCCGGGTCGATCCTCTACAAGGATTTCGGCGACCTCACACTGCAGAAACGACTTGTCCCGGCCGTGCTACGGGGAGGGCGGAGCGGCAAGCGGAGCGGCCCCGCCCCGATCGGGATCTGGCGCCGCTTCTATCTCCAGGCGATCGATCTGATCGTGCTTCTCCAGTCCAAAGGAGTCGCGGCGATGCGCAAGGATGACTTTGCGGCCCGTCACGCCCTCGACAAGGAACGATTCCTGTTCGAGCTCGATCACTTCCATCGTCATTTCGTCCGTGGGTTGCGGCGGTTCCGGCCGTCGCAGCCGGATGAGGCGCTTCTGCGCTCCTTTTACGCCGATCTGGCCGGCGCCTGCGATGCCATGCCTCGGGTTTACTGCCACCGTGACTACATGTCGCGCAACTTGATGGTCGTGCGGGGAGGTCTGGGGCTGATCGACTATCAGGACGCCAGGATGGGGCCGTACACCTACGACCCCGCTTCTCTGCTGCGCGACTCATCGCTCCTCTTCGAGGAGGACTTCGTCCAGGAAATGGTCGGCTGCGTGGCGGAGCGGCTGGATCAAGGGATTGAAGAGTTCCGGCTCGATTTCGACATCGTCGGGCTCGAGCGCAACATCAAAGAGCTGGGGACCTTCGCATACCTGGCGACGGAGCGCGGGATGACGGGGTACCTCGAATTCGTGCCCGGGGCGGCTGCCTCGGTCCGTCGGACCATGCGCCGCTACCCGGCGTACGACCGGATCTACTCGATCTTCGATCGAATCCTCCCGCCCGAGACCCGCTGATCCGGAGGATGCCCCGGCGCCGGAATCGCCAGGGAGCCTCGTTGACCGATGACCCAGCCGCGCAGCCCTTCGACCACGATTGCGGCGGCGCCGACCGGCAGCCCCAGATGGAATAGACGCGCTTCGGCGCCGACCGCCGCCACCCCGGTGAGAATCGCCTCGAGCGGCCCGGTCCAGGTCAGACCATCCGCCGGACCGGCCGGCTCGTCGCCGGAATGCCAGTCACCCCTCAAGACCTGAACCGTCCATCTGGGTCCGGGCAGGAAGCGCGCCGAGGCGATCCGCAGCGATCGGCCCCCCGGCATCAACGGGCCGGCCCCGCTCGGGGGGATGAGACGCAGGTTCGTCAGGCCGGTTTCCGGCGGCTCCCTGTATGACGGGCGGATCCGATGCCCCTTCTCGGACAAGAGCAGACCTGTCGGACGGCCGGCGGCCAGGATGATCGTCTCCCTCGTCTCGAACCCGGCACCGTCGAACGGTGCGGAGCCGACCGCGCCCGGCCAGGCGGCCTGATCGGTCACCCAGAGACCTCGGCGAAGATCGACGGGAGGTTCGCCCGGCTCCCCGCCGCTCGTCGTCCCTTCGGGGGGCGCGAACGTCAAAGGCGCGAGCGCCGCGATGAGCGCAGCAGTCGCCCGCGCTGCGAAGACCACCGGCAGACTCGGCTCCGGCGGCGGCAGAGGAGATCGGGGAGGGAGGGCTCGAAGCGCCGCTTCAACGCCGCATTCGCGGGGATCGAGGGTCGCGATTCGGCAGGCGGCGCGCTCCTCGAGAACCGACCGCGCGCCTGCCGATGCCGGCGCAACCGAGATCGAGAGAAGGGCCAGGCTCTTTCGATACGACCCCCGAAACCCGCGCGAGTTCGCCAGGGCGATCGTCAGTTTCGCCTCGCTCCAGCGGGCCTTGTCGACGAACGCAGCCCCGCCGGTGACCCCCAGCGCCGCTTCGCACGCTTCCGCAAGACGCGACAGGCGATCCTCGACCGGCGACGCCATCATCCCCGGGTCGTCGAGCGCGAGATCGATCCCCGCCTCGCGCCCGGCTGCCGGCGGCGCCAGCTCTTCCTCCGGCGGCTTCACCGCCGACGTCCGGCCCGGCCGCCCGCGAAGCCGGTCGGTCGAGCCCCGGGCCGAAGCCAGCCCCTCGAGCACCAGCGATCGGGCCACGACTTTCCCCGCCCGGCCATTGCCCGGATCGGGAGCCGGCGAGCACCAGGCGAAACCCCACCTTCCTCGACGGTCGAGAACCCGCAGGCCCACCCCCTCTTCCACGACGTGGCTCGTGGTCACCCGCGGCTTCCCGGCCGTCGACAGATCCGGCTCGAGGACGAGGGCGCGCGAGCGCCCCGCCTTGTAGAACACCTCGGCTCCGGCCGCCCCCAGGGTCTGCGCCAGCCGGACGAGATCTTCCGCGCAGGCGAGCGCCGCCTCCGGATCGAGAGGCGCTTCCGGCTTCATGACCCGCTCACGCGCAAGCGAACCGGCTGCGCGGTCAATCCCGCGACTTTGAGGGTCGGCTGCCCCACCGAGGCGCGCGACCGCTGGCCTTCCTTGCCGCACTCGCCGGCGCCGGAATCGAACCTGAGATCGCGGCCGATCATCTTGATGCCGCGCAGGACGCGCAGGCCGTTCCCGCGAACCACGAAGGGGCGGAGGGGAGCCACCCGCCGGCCGGATGCGATCAGATACCCCCGGGCAACCTGGAAGGAGAAGTCGGCGCTCACGGTGTCGACCTCGCCGGCCCCGAGCTCCGCGATGTAGACCCCGCGCGGCACCGAGGCGACGATTTCTTCCGGAGGATACCGTCCCTCCAGGACGAAGGTGTTGCTCATCCGCGGCATTGGAAGATGCCGGTACGACTCGCGACGCGCGCTGCCGGTGGGCGTGGTCGCCGCCAGGAGCGCGGTCGTCCGATCGAGCAGCAGGCCGACGAGCCGTCCGGAGTCGATCAGCACGTTGCGCGCCGACGGCCAGCCCTCGTCGTCGATCGCCCGCGAGCCGGCGAGGCCCGCGAGAGTCGGATCGTCGATCACCGTCAGGTCGCCCGGCCCCACTTTTTCTCCCAGCAGCTCGACCAGGGCCGAGCGGCCGCGCAGAGCGCGATCCCCCTCCAGGGCGTGCCCGCACGCTTCGTGGATCAGGATCCCCCCTGCGCCGGGGCCGAGGACGACGCTCACTTCGCCCGAAGGGGCCGGGATCTCTTCCTTCAAATCCTGAACCGCTTGCTCCAGAAGGGCGGCCACCTCGTCCGGCGGGTGGAGAGCACGCAGGCGTTCCAGGCCGACGGCACCTCCCCCTGCCGCAACGCTGACACCCGCCTCATCAATGACGCGGGTCGAAAACGAGATCCAGGTCCGCTCCTCGCCACGAACCTCCCCCTCCGAGGTGGCCACCGCGACGCTCTGGGCCCGGATCTCCATCTTCAACCCGATCCGGACCGCCACCGCGCCGAGTCGGGCTCCGACCGCGGCCTCGATCGCGGCCAGGTACCGCCCTGCGGCGTCGATCGATCTCGAGGCGGGCATTGGGTGTTGGTCGGCGATCCGAACCGGATCGACCCCTCGGGCGGGGTCGCCGCTTCCACGCGGACCGCCGCTCCCGCCGGTGTTGCCGCGCCACATCGAGTCGGGCGCTCCGCGAAGCCGCGAGGGCAGGCTCTCGATCGACGATGGATGCAGACCGCCGACGGCGACATGGCGCACCGCCCCGGCCTCGAAGACGCGCGCCGCTGCCCCCTCGGCCGCGCCGAGGCGCGGCGGCTCCGGAGAGCCCCCGGCGCGGGAGAGCAGCGCCTCCGAGGCCCGCTCCACGAAGAGATCGGCGTATTCGCCCGGACGCGCCACGCTGGCGCCGGCGACACGTCGCAGAAAGGCATGATCGATCGGGAGCGGGATCGACATTGACGCCATGGTACTTCGAGGCGGCCCGTCGGTCGATCCGATTTCCTTCCCGGCATGGTGCGCCGGAGGGCGACCTCTAGTGGACCAGCTTGCGGTACTTGATCCGGTGCGGCTGGTCGGCGTCGGTGCCGCGACGCCGGTGGAAATCGGCGTTGTAATCCTGGTAGTTCCCTTCGAACCAGATCACCTGGCTGTCCCCCTCGAAGGCGAGGATGTGGGTGGCGACGCGGTCGAGGAACCAGCGATCGTGGCTGATCACCACGGCGCAGCCGGCGAACTGATTGAGCGCTTCCTCGAGGGCGCGCAGGGTGTCGACATCCAGGTCGTTGGTCGGCTCGTCGAGCAGCAGGACGTTGGCCCCGGTCTTGAGGATGCGCGCCAGATGGACGCGGTTGCGCTCTCCGCCCGAGAGGTCCTTGACCCGCTTCTGCTGGTCGGGGCCCTTGAAATTGAACGAGGCGACGTACGATCGCGACGACACGCTGCGCTTGCCGAGCAGGATCGGATCCTGGCTGTCGGTGATCGCCTCCCAGACGTTCTGCTCCGGCACCAGGATGTCGCGGCTCTGGTCGACGTAGGCCAGCCGCACGGTCTCGCCCAGGCGCAGCATGCCGGAATCGGGCTTCTCCTGCCCCGCGATCATCCGGAAGAGGGTGGTCTTGCCGGCGCCGTTCGGGCCGATCACCCCGACGATACCGCCCGGGGGCAGCTTGAAGGTGAGCCCGTCGAACAGCAGACGATCGCCGTACCCCTTGCGAAGGTTCTCGGCCTCGACCACGACGCCGCCGAGACGGGGGCCGGGCGGGATGTAGATCTCGACCGACTCCGGAGCCCGTTCCGTCTCCTCGGCGAGCATCTGCTCGTAGGCGGCGAGGCGGGCCTTGCTCTTCGCCTGCCGCGCGCGCGCCGACATTTTCACCCACTCGAACTCGCGCGCCAGCGTGCGCTGCCTGGCGTCCGCCGTCTTCTGCTCCTGCTCGAGACGCGCCTGCTTCTGCTGCAGCCAGGAAGAGTAGTTCCCCTCCCACGGAATGCCGGCCCCGCGGTCGAGCTCGAGGATCCAGCCGGCCGCATTGTCGAGGAAGTATCGATCGTGGGTGACCGCGACGACGGTGCCCTGGTACTCCTTCAGAAACCGCTCGAGCCAGGCGACCGACTCGGCGTCGAGGTGATTGGTCGGCTCGTCGAGCAGGAGCATGTCGGGGCGCGACAGCAACAACCGGCAAAGCGCGACGCGGCGGCGCTCGCCGCCCGAGATCGAGGTGACGTCGGCGTCGGGAGGCGGACAGCGAAGCGCATCCATGGCGATCTCCAGAGTCCGATCGAGCTCCCAGGCATTCACCGCCTCGATCTTGTCCTGCACGGACGATTGCTCCTCGAGGAGCTTCTCCATCGCCTCCGGCTCCAGCGGCTCGCCGAGCTTGTCGCTGATGGCGTTGTAACGGTCGAGCAGGGCGCGGGTCGCCGCCACGCCCTCCTCGACGTTGCCGAGGACGGTCTTCTTGGGGTCGAGCCGCGGCTCCTGCGGCAGGTATCCGATACGGACCCCCTTCGCCGGCGTGGCCTCGCCGAAGAACTCCTTCTCCTCGCCCGCCATGATCCGCAGCAGGGTGCTCTTGCCGGAGCCGTTCAGCCCCAGCACGCCGATCTTGGCGCCGTAGTAGAAGGAGAGCCAGATCCCTCTCAGGATTTCGCGCTTCGGCGGGACCACCTTGCGCAGGTCTTTGATCGAATAAATGTATTCGGGGGACATCGCCGCTCCTTCGAATCGCCTGGGCCGCACGCGCAGCGCGCGGTTCAACGGGGAGCGGGGACGATACGTCAGTTGTGGGGGATTCGTCAAGAAACATCCCGCTCCGTTGAACGCTGCCACCTGCAACTGCCGGGCACGGGTCCGGCTCGCTGGCGCGAG
>Ga0137398_10000881_pt1 | contig 11507 bp, 7 predicted proteins | sample czorhiz216metaG_FD_106659 | JGI IMG/M metagenome (GOLD analysis project Ga0137398, IMG submission 106659) | Vadose zone soil microbial communities from Angelo Coast Range Reserve, California, USA - czorhiz2.16 metaG | ecosystem: Environmental > Terrestrial > Soil > Vadose zone | place: USA...
TGGAATACCTGACGGTGATCTCCGACACCTTTCTGGTGGCCCTGGCGTTGTTCCGCGCCGGGCTGGATCAGGTTCACCTGCCGCTGGTCTTTTTCCTCACGCTTCTCCTGGCCGCTCTCGGACCCGACCTTCCCAGGATGATCGCGGGGACCACGGCGCTGGCGGCGTTCTATCTGGTCCTGACCTGGCGCGGAATCACCGGGAGCCCGGAAGCGATGGTCTCGTTCCTCATGCGCCTGCCGTTCCTGTACGTCGTCGGTCTGTACTACGGACACCTGGTGCAGCAGGCCCGTCGCGAACAGGCCGGCGCCGCGCGGGTGGAGGTCGAGAAGCAGGAGCTGGAGACCTTCCTCGAAGTGACCAAGGCGGCCACTTCGACGCTCGAGCTGGACAAGGTCCTTTACGTGATCGTCCGGCGGATCGCCACCTTGGTGGCGGCGCTGCGGTGTTCGATCCTGACCGTCGACGAGGCGTCCGGGACCTGTACCGTGCTGGCGAGCAGCGACAATCCCGCGATCTCGGGGCTCCGGATCGAGCTCAAGAAATACCCCGAAGTCCTGCGCGCGATCGCGACCCACCGTCCGGTCGTGATCAACGATGTCTTCAACGACCCGATGTTGCATGGGGTGCGGGACAGCCTCGAGCGGCTCGGGTTCCAATCGATCCTGGTTCTGCCGCTGGTCTTCGGCGAAGACCTTCTCGGGATGCTCTTCCTGCGGGCCGCGCGCCCGCAGGGTCCGTTCACGGCGTCCGAGATCGACTCGTGCCAGGTGGTCGCCAACGCCTCCGCGAATGCGCTCCGGAACGCGATGCTGTTCGAGGAGATGCGCAAGGAGGCTCGGCGGCGCAAGGAAACCGCCGACAAGCTGCAGAACATCCTGGCGCACTTCCCGGACCTGATCTACGCCACCGATCTGGAGGGCCGCCTGACCGAGTTCAGCCGGGGCGGGGAGGCGTTGCTGGGATACGCCCGCGGGGAAGCGCTTGGAATGAACGCCGCGGACTTCTATGCCGAGGCCGCGGCCCGCGCGCGCCTCCAGGAAATGCTGGTCTCCGGGACCCCCCTTCAGAATCTCGAGACGACGGTGAAGCGTCGGGACGGAACGCTTCAGGAAGTGATCGTCGCAGCGGCGCCCCTGCGGGACGAGACCGGGCGGCTTTACGGAACCGTCGGCATCATCAAGAACGTGACCGAGCTCAAGATGGCGCAGCGGCACCTGCTGCAGGCCGAGAAGCTCGGGGCGATCGGCGAGGTGGTGAGCGGGGTGGCCCACGAGCTCAATAACCCCCTCGCCGGAGTCCTGGGCTATGCCCAGCTCTTGATGGGCGGCCCGATGGAGGCGCGTCAGCAGCGATCGGTCGAGAGGATCTTCGAGTCGGCGCTGCGCTGCCAGAAGATCGTTCAGAACCTGCTCGCCTTCGCCCGTCAGCACCCGGCGGAGAAGCGCTATCTCGGGCTCAACGGCATCATCGAGAAGACCCTCGACCTCAAGGCGTACCAGCTGAAGGTCAATAACATCAAGGTCGTGCGGCATCTCGACCCGGATCTGCCGAAGACCATGCTCGATTTCAACCAGATCCAGCAGGTCCTGCTGAACGTCATCAACAACGCGCAATACTCGATGTCCACCCACCAGGGCCAGGGAACGCTGAGCGTGCGCACGACCCTGCGGGAGGGAACGATCCGTGTGGAGATCGACGATGACGGGCCCGGCATCGCCCGCGACGTGCTCGGCCGGATCTTCGATCCTTTCTTCACCACCAAGCCGGTTGGAGAGGGCACGGGGCTCGGACTTGCGGTGTCGTACGGCATCATCAAAGCGCACGGCGGCCGGATCTGGGCGGACAGCATGCCGGGACGCGGAACTCGTATCCTGATCGAGGTGCCCGTCCGCCCGCAGGAAGGGGCGGCCGGACAAGCATCCGAAACCCCCCAGGAGGCCCAGGGGCCGCCCGGCCGATCGCTGCGCATCCTGGCGATCGATGACGAGGCGGTATTGCTCGATCTCCTGGTCGATGCGCTGGGGCGGGAGGGACACCGGGTCGACACGGCCGGGAGCGCCCGTGAGGCCCTGCAGAAAATCGAGGGCGATGCCTACGACATTCTCGTCTGTGACCTCAAGATGCCGGAAATGGACGGCCGTCAGCTTTACGAGATACTGCAGGGCCGGCGTCCCGAGATGATCGAACGGATCATTTTCGCTTCCGGCGATACCATCCACCCCGATACACGCCGGTTCATCGAGCGCTCCGGCCGCCCCTGCATCGACAAGCCGTTCAAGCTCGAAACTCTCTCCGGTGTGATCGCCCGGCTGGCGTCCACCCTCGAGCGCGGCGGCCGGGCCGCCACGCGGTAACGATCGCGCAGGCTCCGCCCCTGTCCCGATTCCCCTGCGGCAGAAAGCACTCGAATCCCCATGCTATACTTCATGTTCCAAACTCACGAGGGCATGGGGTGCGAGTCATCCGCGCGCGACCGATCGTGACGACCGGCGTCGTTTTTCTTGCGTCTCTGGCCGCGCTGGCCGGCGTGGGACTCCCGGCCGCGGGCCGTGAGGGCTCCGAGCCGGCGGAAACGGCCGCGCCGGCGGACGAGGCGCCGACCCCGGCGCCCGCGGCGCCGGAAGCATCGATTCACCCGGACGCCGTCTCCACCTTCCTGACCCGGACCTACAAGGTCAAGCCGAAGAAGCTCTGGGCGGGGCTTCAGGCCGCGCTCGCAGCCTCCGGCTACCCACCCGAAGAAGTGGACGCAACGCGTTTCGCGGTCAAGACCTCGTTCGTCGACTTTGAAGGCAAGAACTTCCCGGAGAACGTCGGAGAACATCCACCCGAATTCTCCCCCGACTACCCGATCCTCCAACTCTTCAAGGTGAACGAGGGCAAAGTGTCCCTCGAGGCGATCGTCACACCCGCCGACCATGGCTCGACGTTGAGCCTGCGCGCCAGGATCCTGGTCTTCGGTCTCAACCGCCGCCTGCGCACGCGCGTCCTGACCGATCGCCGCTCCTCCGGCGTGATCGAGAAGGCCTTTCTCGAAAAGCTTGAGAAAAGCCTCGGCGTCCGGCCGATCTGAGAGGGGAACCATGCCGATTGTAGAACCCTTTCGCGCGCTGACCTTCGCGCCGGCGCTTCGCGGCGAGCTCGATCGCCTGGTGGCGCCTCCGTATGACGTCATCACGGAGTCGGAGCGGCAGCGCCTCGCGTCCCACCCGGGCAACATCGTCCATCTCGATCTACCGCGGGCCGAGGGAGGGGCCGATCCTTACGCCTGGGCCTCCGGACAGCTTCGACGGTTCGTGGCGGATCGGATCCTCGTTCGCGAGGACCACCGGGCTTTTTATATTCTGGACCAGCGGTTCACCGATCCTGCGGGAGGCGAACGGGTGCGCCGGGGGTTCTTCGCCCGGCTTCGCCTGGAGCCATTCGAGGCCGGCGTCGTGATCCCGCACGAGCGGACGCTGCAACGGCCGCGGGAGGACCGTCAGCGCCTCCTGGCGGCGACGCGCACGCATCTCAGCGCGGTGTTCCTCCTCCACCCCGATCCGGGCGGCGAGGTGGCCCGAATTCTCGAGCGCGCCTCCACCGGGCGGCCGGGAGCCCAGGCGCGGGATCGGGAGGGGACCGTCAGCCGGATGGTGAGCCTCGACGACCCGGCAGTGCTGGCTTCGATCGCGGACCGGCTTGCGCCGGCCTGGGCGCTGATCGCCGACGGACATCACCGCTATGAGTCGGCGCTGGCATATCGCGATGCACGCCGTTCCGAGGGTTCCGCGGACGCCGAGCACCTGCTGGTCTTTCTTTGCAGCCTGGCCGATCCCGGCCTGACGATCTTCCCGATCCACCGTCTGGTGCGCGGTCTCCCATCCTTTGACCCGGGCTCGTTTTGTGAGCGCCTTGCGGCCTTTTTCTCCCTGACTCCGTTCGACTCCGGGCCGGCCCTGCAGTCGGCGCTGCGCGGCAAGGCCGGGCGGCCGGGATCGTTCGGCATGGTTCTCGCCGGCGAGGAACGGCATTTCCTTCTGGAGTGGCGGGAGGGAGCAGGCTTCGACAGGGGGGAGATGGCCGCGATTCCGCCGCCGCTGCGCCGTCTGGATGTCATCCTGTTGCACCGGCTGGTGCTCGAGGCGACCCTCGGGATCACGATCGAAGCGCAGGCGCAGCAGAGCCATCTCGACTACGTGAAGGACGACGAAGAGCTTTTCAGGCGCGTCGGTCAGGGGCTCGCCCAAATTGGGTTCGCCCTGAACCCGACCCGCATGGAGCAGGTGATCGAGGTCAGCCGCAGCGGGTTGCGCCTGCCGCAGAAGTCGACCTACTTTTATCCCAAGGTCCCCACCGGTTTCGTGCTCGATCCCCTCGACCCGGCCTGAGTCGCCTGGCATGTGCCGTCGTACGGCGCCTCACGACGCGACGAGTGGACTCAGGTCGCGCAGGCGCGCCACGGTCGCGCGGATTGCCGCGCCGCCGCGCTCGGGATCGTCGTCGGCGTTGGCCTCGCCGCACGTGAGGAGCAGCGCTCCGCGCGCAAGGGCCGGCCCGATGCCGATCGCCTCCAGCACGTGGGAGGGCTTCGAGGCTCCGGTGGTGCAGGCGGCCCCGCTGGCCGCATCGACGCCCGCCTCATCCAGACCTCGCAGCAGCGCTTCGGCCTCGAGACCCTCCACGCACAGGCTCAGATGGCCGGGCAGGCGGCGTTCGGGATGGCCGGTCGGTACGAGGCCGCGAATGGTTTCGAATAACGACGCCCGCAGCCGGGCCGACAGGGCTTCGGCGCGCGCCGCGCGCGCCTCCCGCTTCCGCACCGCCAGCTGCGCCGCGATGCCGAACCCGACGATCGAAGCGACCGGCTCGGTGCCGGCCCTCAGGCCCCCTTCCTGCGTGCCCCCCTCGATCATTGGCCTGAGGCGGAGCCCCGGTGCGACGCGAAGCGCGCCAACGCCGGTGGGACCGTAGAACAGAGCGGCGGTGAGGGTGACCAGGTCGGGACCCTCGGGGCCGGCCGGGAGCGGAAGGAGGCCGGCGGTCATCGTCGCATCGGTATGGAACAGCGCCCCGGCCTCATGCGCGACTCGCACGATCGATTCGAGGGGCTGGAGCGTCCCGATCTCTCCGCTCGCGTGGGCCACGGAGACGAGGAGCGTGTCCGGTCGCAAGGCTTCTTTCAGATCGTCCGGATCGATGAGACCGTGGCGATCGACAGGTAGAAGGCGGACCGGGAAGCCGGCCCCGGCCAGCGTGCGCAGGGGGTGCAGGATGGAGAGATGCTCGGTCGCCGCCGCGATGATGCCACGTCGCCGGCCGGAGGCTGCCAGCGCGAGCCCTTTGAGGGCGAGGTTGTTCGCTTCGGTGGCGGAGGCGGTGAAGACGATCTCCTCCGGCCTGCCGTGCAGCAGGCTCGCGATCTCCCGGCGCGCCGTCTCGACCGCGTCGCGCGCCTCCTGGGCCGGCCGGTGGAGTCCCGAAGGATTTCCGAGCCGCTCCTCGAGACAGGTGCGCATCGCCTCCAGGACCCGCGGGTCGAGGGGCGTTCCTGATGCATGATCGAGATAGACCCGTCGCATGGGGATGAGGAGTCGATTATAGGCCAGCCAGGGTCCGCTGGACCCGTAGCCTCGAGGCGCGCAGGCGGCGGCGATCCCAGACCATTCTCCGCCGAAGCGAGGCCAGCCGCCCGACGCAGGCCGACAACCTGAGTCCGCTGCGCCGCAGCTCGAGACGCCGCTCGTGGCAGAGAGCCAGCAGCGCCTCCAACCGGGGCCGGATCACGGCCGTAGAGTGGCGATCGTCGCGGCCCTCAAGTGGCAGGACTTTCATCAACTTCGCTCCCGGAGAATCGGGTCGCTGGAGTGTACGGCCAAGCGCTTCCAAGTCAAGCCACAAGCTTCTTTATAAGCCTCATTTTTGGTTGACTTTGGAAGAGGGGCGCCGTATTTAGCCAACTGCCGCAGGGCTGGCACTTCTGATGGCGCGATAGTCCCTGCCTCCGTTCACAAGGAGCGATCCGATGCGAAGAGGATCCGCGGTGGCCTTTGCGGCGCTGGCGCTTCTCGGTCTTCTGGGAGCGGATGCGCCCCGGAGCGCACCACCCGCGCACCTCCGCCGGGTCTCTCCCGGCTTGATCTCTTCGACCGTCCCGGCAACTCCCGTCACCCCGGTCACCCCCGTCCCTCCGGTCACCATTGAACCGACCCTGCCCCTGCTCATCAACCTCAAGCTGACGGGGCAGCATGGCGGGGCGCAGGGGGGCGTGGCCCGCCTCGAGGTCTCCCTCGATGCCGGCGCCCCCCTTGACGACGTCGCGTTGAGTCTCGTGCTCCCGGATGGACTGAAGGCCGAGGACGGCCCGCTCGCCCGCGGCCTGCACACGCCTCTGGCGCAAGGGGAGCATCGGGGGTACATCGTCCCGCTCAGCGCCGGGCGCGCGGGCCGCTTTCCGGTCCGCGTTCATGCCGCCTTCCGTCTCGCGGACGGGAGGAGCTTTGAAACCAACCAGGCCAGCCTGCTCAGCCTCGGCGTGACCGCTCCGGAGGGAAGGTCGAACGCCGGCGCCTATGAATTCATGGGAGTTCCCCAGGAAGAGCTGCCGCGGTGAGGCGCCTCCCGGGGCTGCTTCTGCTGCTCGGATCGGTCGGGGTCGGACCGGCGCTGGCGGATTACAACGTCAGCGGACGATTCCTGTATGTCGATCGTGAGTTCGATCAGACGGGGTTCACCGGCGTCGAGCCGCAGCTGCCGATACGTTTCGCCGACGTGCAGATCCTCGAAGGGACGAAGATCGTCGGTGCGGGCGTGACCGACGGGCAGGGGAATTATGCGTTTCGCGTGGTAGACACCCGCACGCGCGATATCTACGTTCGTGTCAACGCCCGGCGACAGAGCAGCAGCGCCCTTCCTATCGATGTCCGGGCAGGGAATCAGTCGGGCGATATATGGTCAATCCGATCGCAGACCTTCACCGGTCACTCTCCGACCCAGGATCTGTTCACGGGAACGCTTGTCGCGACGCCTGGGGCCGGCGGAGAGGCGTTCAATCTTCTGGACACGGCCACCAACGGGGGCGACTACCTGGCGTTCCTGCGCGGCACCGGTACGGGGGCCCCGCTGCTGATCGTGGTGTACAACGCCGCGAACCCCAATCTCTCGAGCACCAGCGGCAGCACGATCACCATGGCCAATAACGGAGGATACGACGATACGGTGCTCCTGCATGAGATGGGGCACTTCGTGGTCAATAATTTCTCGCACACGAACAATCCGGGCGGCGTCCACCATCTGAGCGACTGCAACCAGAACATAATGCTGGCGTGGGAAGAGGGGCATGCCACCGCCTGGGGCCTGTCGGTGCGGCGGTTCTTCAACATGCCGCACGCGAGCAGCTACGTCCGGACGACCGGGCAGCTCGGTCCCGGGAATCTGCAGTTCTACTTCGATGTCGAGACGCAGCTGCCGTTCGTCTGCAGGGGCGCGACCAGCGAGACGACGGTCTACGCCGCCCTCTGGGATCTCTGGGACGGGCCCGGCACCACCGACGAGAGCCCGGGGGTCGAGGAGCCCTGGGATCTGCTCCAGGGCCAGGAAGCGCCTTACTGGAAGGTGATGACTCAGTATCTTCAGACCAGCATGAACATCAGCCTGGAGGACTTCTGGGACGGCTGGTTCCAGCCTGCGTACGCCAACGGGCACCTGACGGAGATGATCTCGGCCTTCCGCAACCTCGGGGTGGAGTACTTCCCCGACACCTACGAGCCGAACGATCAGGTGAGCGAGGCACGCCTGGTCTTCCCCTCGGCGGCCTTGATTCACCTCACCTATTTCGCCGATCGGAACAACGACCTTCTGGGCGAGCCCGATTCCGACCTGTTCGCGTTCGACGCGACGGGAGGCACCGCCTACAGCATCGAGACCTTCAATCTGCTGGGGGATGCCAACACCTCCCTCGAGCTTCTGGCCACGAACGGGACCACGGTCCTGGCGAGCAACAACGACCGCAGCGCCAACGATGCCTCGTCGATCATCAACTACACACCGGCCGCCAGCGGCCGGCTTTACGTCCATTCGTTCCATGCCGCCGACTTCGGCATTTATGGATCGTACGATCTTCGCATCGCGACGGTGGGCGCCGGCGTCGACGCCGACGGCGACGGCTTCACCAGCGATACCGACTGCAACGACCATAACGCGGCCGTCTATCCGGGAGCGACGGAGGTCTGCAACGGGATCGACGACAACTGCAACGGGTCGATCGACGAGGGGTTCGACCGTGACGGCGACGGCATCACGATCTGCGGCGGCGATTGCAACGACGCCAACCCGTTGATTCATCCGGGGGCGACGGAGATCTGCAACAGTATCGACGACAACTGCAACGGGGCGGTCGATGAGGGGTTCGATCTCGACGGCGATGGCTATACGACCTGCGCGGGCGACTGCAACGACGCCAACGCGCAGGTGCACCCCAATCAGCCGGAGGCCTGCAACGGCATCGACGACAACTGCAACGGGTTCATCGACGAAGATTTTGACCTCGACGGCGACGGCTACACGGTCTGCGGCGGGGACTGCAACGACGGCAACAGCCAGATCCACCCCGGTGCGGTCGAGCTCTGCAACGGCGTCGATGACGATTGCGACGGTCTCATCGACGAAGGATTCCCGGATTCCGACGGAGACGGCCTCAAGGACTGCGTCGACCCGGATGACGACAACGACGGAGTGCCGGATGGGCTCGATTGCGCGCCGCTGGTCTACTCGGTGAGCCACTCCCCGGCGGAAGTCTCGGAGTCGGTGCTTCAGAGCGTCGGGACGACCCTGAGGATCACCTGGAACCTCATCGCCGAGACCAACGTCTACAACCTGTACCGGGGGCAGGTCTCGATCAACAGCGGCTGGGCGTTCCAGTCGGTCTGTCTGACCGCCGAGTCGACCTCCACCTCGTTGGTCGACGTTGCGAACCCTCCTCCGGGGTACCTCTACTACTACCTCCAGGCCGGCAGCAATCTCTGCGGCGAGGGGACGCTCGGCACGGGAACCGGCGGCAGCATCCGGCCCGAGGCCCAGCCCTGCGCGCCGCAGAACCGCGACTCGGATCTCGACTCGGTTCCCGACCTCACCGACAACTGCCCGTTGTCGGCCAACGCCGGTCAGGCCGATGCCGATCGAGACGGACGCGGCGACATCTGCGACAACTGCGTTGCCCTCGCGAACCCGACGCAGATGGACAAGGATGCCAATGGCATCGGCGACGCATGCCAGGATCTCGATCACGATGGTTTCGCCGCGGACGTCGATTGCCGCGATGACGATGCCACCGTGCACCCGGGGGCGACGGAGATCTGCGATTTGAAGGACAACGATTGCGATGGGGGGGTGGACGAGGGCTTCGGTACGGGGGCGGCCTGTACGGTGGGGGTGGGTGCCTGCCAGCGGAGCGGGACGGTCATCTGCAGCGCCGGCGGGTCGAGCTCGACCTGCAGCGTCTCACCGGGGGCGCCGGCGACCGAGGTCTGCAACGGGATCGACGACGATTGCGACGGTTCCGTCGACGAAGGGTTCGATCAGGACGGCGACGGCTACACGAGCTGCGGCGGCGACTGCGCGGACAACGTGGCTTCGGTCCATCCCGGAGCGGTGGAGGTCTTCAACGGCGTCGACGATAACTGCAACAACATCATCGACGACGTCATCGAGCAGGTCGTCGTGACGCTGGCGACCTATCAGAGCAGCAGCAGCAAGCTGACCGTCGAAGCCACGACGAATTATCCGGTCGGGTCGGTCACCCTGACGGTGGTGGGATTCGGCCCGATGACCTGGGTCCCCTCCGCCTCGGTTTACCGCCTGTCGGTGACCACCTCGACGAACCCGGGCAGCGTAAGCGTCACTTCGACGGCAGGTGGCTCGGCATCGCGGACCGTGACCCCGATCTGAAGCCATTCTCCTGGCGCGCGACCGGTCCGGCCAGGAGCCGGCCCAGCATCCGATTCACGGGATGGTTGCGGCCCAGGAAGCGCAGCGCGGGCCGCCTCCGAACTCCCAGCCGCCGAATCAGTCTCACGAGACCCGAGTGCCGCGGGTTAAGCTGCAGCCCGCGGACCAGCGTCAGAAAGGCGCGGGATCGATCCCCGGACTTTAGATAGACCTTCCCCAGGTTGAGATAGAGGTCCGGGTTGTAGAACTCGGCCTCGACCGCCCCTTCGCAGATTTCGATCGCCTCGCCGACGCGCCCATGCGCCATCGCCAGGCAGAGCCCGTAGTAGGACAGATGCTTCATCGGCGGCGTCGTGCCGGTGCGTTGCGCCAGCTCCATCGATGCCTCGAAATAAACCAGCGCCTCGACGAACTCCCGGCGCTCCACGGCGTCGAGCCCCTTCGCGAACGATCTCTCCGACGGTTCGGTGGCCATGCCGCACCCCCCGACACTCGAATATAGAGCGCGGAGCGGTCCGTTCAAGGCGGCGGGCCCCAGACTACGGATCTGAGATGACGCCTGCGGATGACGGAATCGTCAGGGGATCGGCGGCCGGGCGTCAGGAGGCGCGGTCGAGCGCCCGAACCACAGCGTCGTTCACCACGACCGAGCCGGCGTCACGCAGCCGCTTCAGGAACGCGCGGTAGATACGGTCCTGGCGCTGGCGGAGGAGGTTGTCCCGGATCGAATCCTTCTGGGCGTCGAACTCCGAGGAATGATCGTTGCGCGAGGTGACGTTGACCAGGACGATTCCCGCGGTCGTGATGATCGGATCGCCGAGCGCGCCGGGCGGCAACGAGGTCAGCTGGCGAGCCAGCTCCGGGTTGGCCGGGACGGAAGGCAGCGGCGAGCCGATGGGAAGATCGGCCTGGGTCTTGACATCGAGCTTCATCGAGCGCGCCAGGGAGCGCAGGCCGCCTCCGGAGCGCCGGGCGAGGGAAACCTCCGCGGCGAGTCGCTCCCGGCCCTGCTCATCCATGAGATCCCTCTCGGCGCTCGCGCGGGCTTCCTGCAGGGGCCTTGCCTGCGGCGCAACCGTGCCCGTCACCTGGACCACGACCTGCCCGGCGGCGATCGGGATCGGGTCGCTGACATCTCCGGGTGCGAGCGCCATCATCCTGGCCACCACCGCCTGCGATCCTGCCAGGCCGGGGACGGAATCGCCGTCATGCACCGGGCCGGTTTCGGAAACCGTGAGTCCTTGAGACTTGGCCACCGCCTCAAGCTTGCCGCCGCCGGCAGCCCGAGCCAGGTCGAGGCTCCGCTTGCCGGCCTCGACGCGCGCGCGCGCCCGCTGGAGCTCCTGCCGCAGGCCCTCCCGGGCCTCTTCGAACGGGACAGCACGCCCCGGGCGCGTCTCGACCAGCTTGATGATGTGAAATCCGTAGGGTGTGCGGACCAGGTCGCTGATCCCTCCCGGCGGAAGTCCGAAGGCCGCATCCTCGAACTCCTTGACCATCTGCCCCCGCGAGAAGAAATTCAAATCGCCCCCGGAGGAGGCCGAGCTGTCCTCGGAGTATTTGCAGGCCAGCGCCGCGAA
>Ga0137398_10000882_pt1 | contig 11499 bp, 11 predicted proteins | sample czorhiz216metaG_FD_106659 | JGI IMG/M metagenome (GOLD analysis project Ga0137398, IMG submission 106659) | Vadose zone soil microbial communities from Angelo Coast Range Reserve, California, USA - czorhiz2.16 metaG | ecosystem: Environmental > Terrestrial > Soil > Vadose zone | place: USA...
AAACTCGCCACACATGCGACGCGTTACCAAAACTCACGTGCGAGCACGGCAGTTCCTTGGCTGCTCCGTTTTCGTGGCAGTCTGTTCTATGTTGTTGAGTGGTATAAAACAACCGCAATTCCAAATGTAGATTGTCACAAGGATTTGCACCGTTCGGTGGAAAAAGTCTATTTCATTCAAAAAGTAGGTGAGCAATTGTGAACAGACAGACGGGCATCCTTCTGTGACTCTCTTATTTGGATCATGACCGTCCCTTGATGCACGGCCATTTTGTAACTCGCATGCGCCATCAGGTCGCGGCGGGTGTGTTTGTGACGCCGAGCCACCCTAACCTTGTAACGCCCAAGGGAGAATGTGGCCATAGATTCTCCCACTTTGTTGTGCATCGACGACCGTCCACAAATGTTGAAGCTTCGCAAAATGACTCTGGAGTCACAGGGTTATTGCGTCAAGCTCGCGTCCAGCGACTACACCGCGATAAAGACGTTAGAGGAAACGTCGGTCGGGGCGGTTCTGCTGGAGTACAAACAGGAAGGCATAGACGCGGAAGCCATAGCATGCCATATGAAGCAAAGGTTTCCCAGCCTGCCGATCATTCTGCTCTCCGCTTACTCCGAGATGCCAGAGCGAATCCTGTGGTTGGTGGATGATTACGTAATGAAGAGTGAAATGCCGGAGCGGCTGATACCAATCATCGAACGAGCACACGGGCTCAGTCCACACTCTGACGAACCGCAACGGAGCAAGCAGCAGCGCGCCGAGAGTGTTTTTGGTTCAACCGTGCTGGACGTTATCCAGCTGTCCAGACGAGCTATGCTGAAGATATGGATCATTTAGGGGTTCTTCGGGACAAGATTGGGCGTTTCCGAAAGGAGATCGCTGACATTCAGGAGTTGAATGACGAGTTTCGGCGTGCAGTGCGGAATGGTCGATTAGCCCAAATCGCTCACGGACGAAGGCACGAACGCCTACAAGCGATCCAGCGCGAGCTTGTGCAACTCGCAGACCTTGGCCGCAGGGCAGTTTCGACGGAACAAAGGAAAGAAAAGCACCGCTCCCGGCGGCGCGTCGTCAAGCACAAGCGAGCAGCGTAGCGTTTAGCGTTCCTGTTTTCCGAATCGATCGAGTGACACCCTTCCGGGTGATCAGCCGCGGATAGAAAAGCTCTTTTATATGGTTCCCAGGTCATACACGACAGGTCTCTCCGACTGCGCGGGTTCTCCGAGGACTCGCCGGATGATCGCCAATAGTTCGGCATCATTGGCGGGTTTTGCAGAAAGGCCTTCGCCCCTAGCTCGATAGAGCGCGCTTTGTTCGCGCGAACGTCGCGAGCGGAGACGACGATGACAGGGATCACGGCGAGATTGGGGAGTCTCTTGAGCCTTTCCATCACGACGAAGCCGTCGCCAGCGGGCAGACCGAGGTCTAGGATAATTAAGTCCGGCTCATGCAATCGTGCCTCAGCGATACTGGAGATGGCATCGCCTGCAAAGAAAGTATCGTAGTGATTAGCTTTGAGGCGCACATGCCGAGGCGTACATCCGGATCGTCATCCACAATGAGAATTTTCTTATTAGCCATGTTCCACTATCGCGACCGTGCTCACAATGAATGGGTCTGTGCTTCTGACGCGAGTCGCTGACCAATGTTCCATCGCAGAAGAAACCGGTAAAGGGATAAAGAGATGGACCCGAGCAAAACTGGCGATTCTCGTTGGAAGTTTTGCTAGCTCATTCTGAACAGCCACCAAATATGCGGTCGTTGTAAGCTTCCAAAGTAGATGTCAGGCACATTGTGCGGCCTAGGTGGTTTGTTCCTCTGAGGGCGCTACCGCTGCTCCATAGCTTCTTGTTGGACGGTGTGACGCATGACCCGCAACGCACCATTCGCCGTACCGCGGCCGACCCACTTAACCCACCCCACCCGGGCCGCACCTGAGAACAAACCCGGCAAGATGGTATTGTTTTGAGCAAGCCAAGGCTGCGTTCCAGTGGCCGACGGATCGTTTGTGGTAGTTCACCTGCGCTGCGGACCCTCAGTTAGGCAGTTAGGCTGCCGCTGGTCCCGTCAGTAGGTCGTGTACCTTCCGGGCGAGTTCATCGGGCCGGAACGGCTTCTCCAGAAAGGCACAACCGTGCGCCGAGAGATTTTCGGGGAGGATGTTCTCTTCCGAGTAGCCAGACATAAAGAGGAATTTCGCTTCGGGGCACAGTGTCGCAGCTCGCTCTCTCAGTTGCAAGCCATTCACGTGCGGCATCATGATGTCACTCAGCACCAAGTGGATCTGGCTAGGATTCCGTTGACAGATTTCAATGGCTTCTGTCCCGTCCTTTGCCGTCAGTACTTTATAGCCGCATCTCTCAAGAGATAAGCGAATCAGCCGGCGTAGCGCCATTTCGTCCTCGACGACCAAGATGGTCCCCCCTGCTCGCGGCTTTTCGGCCTGCATCACAGTGGATTCCGAGTGCGTCACCTGCCGATGCGCGCGTGGCAGGTAGATGCGGAAAACCGAGCCTGCACTCAAGGAACTGTCTACGTCAATGCGGCCGCCGCTCTGCTTCACCATCCCATAAATGGTCGAGAGGCCAAGGCCCGTACCTTTCCCCTGCTCTTTAGTGGTAAAGAAGGGCTCGAAGATGTGCCCCAGCGTCTCCGTGTCCATGCCGCAGCCGGTATCGCTAACCGCCAGCAGGACATGGGTACCGGGCCGAACACCAGGGTGCTGACTGCAGTACAGCTCGTCAAGTTCCCTGTTGGTGGTCTCGATCATGATCTTACCGCCCAGTGGCATCGCATCTCGGGCGTTGATCACCAAGTTGATCAGAATCTGTTGGATCTGGCCCGGATCCGCCTTGACCCGCTCCAAGGCAGGATCCAATAGCGGGACAATTTCGATGTTGGCGGGAACCAGACGATGCAGCAACTTATGCGCGTCCGATATTGCCTGATTGAGGTCAAGGATGGTGGGTTCCAAGACTTGCTTTCGGCTAAACGCGAGCAGTGAGCGACTGAGCGAAGCGGCTCGCTGCGTGGCCGCCTTGATCTCGGCGACTGCCCGGCGGAGACTCTCGTTGGTCCCGGCTTCTTCGACCAAGATCTCGCTGTATCCTAGGATAACGCCCAGATAATTGTTGAATTCGTGGGCGATTCCGCCGGCAAGTTGGTCGACAGCTTCTATCTTCTGTACCTGCCGCAACTCTTGCTCCAAGGATCGTCGCTCGGTGACATCCTCGGCGATAAATTCGAACCCCTGAACCACGCCCCCTTCATCGGTCAAAGTGCGGCCATTTAGCCGAACGGTAATGATGGTCCGATCCCGTCTTCGCCATTTCACCTCGTCTTCAATTTTCGCCTCCTCTAGCCATTTCTGGACCAAACGAGGTTTCTCTTGCGGATCGAGGTAGAGCTCAGTTGCGACGTTCAGCTTCAGCACTTCCCCAGCAGAGTTATAACCTAGCATCGCCACCAAGGCCGGGTTTACTTCCAGGAATTCGCCCTCCCGCCCGAGCCGATAGATGCCATGAACCATTCCTTCGAAAAGTGAGCGGTAGCGTCGTTCGGAAGAGCGCAGGGCTTTTTCCTGTTCCTGTAGCTTGATCTCCACCAGCTTGCGATCGGTGATGTCGCGATCCACAGACGAAACGCCCGTGATCCTTCCTGCGCTGTCCCGGATGGGCGACACGGTCAGCGAAACATGGATGCGCCTTCCATCCTTGGTGATACGGACCGTCTCGTAGAGTTCGGCTCGCTCACCGCGTCTGAGTTTCTCCATGGTCTGCGGAACCTCATCGGGTCGTTCCGGCGGCGTCAGAATGGAAATGTGCTTGCCTAAAATTTCTTCTGCGCGGTACCCGTAGATCCGCTTCGCACCAGGGTTCCAGCTGGTAATGAGGCCATCCAGATTTTTCCCGATGACAGCATCTTCTGAGGATTCCACGATGGCGGCCAGCTGGAAGCGCTCATCCTCAATTCTTTTACGCTCCGTAACATCGCGACAGATAGCCGTAAAGATGCGCTCGCCACCGGCGACGAACTCGCCGAACGAGACTTCCAGACTGACTGCTTGGCCGCTTTTGTGAAGCGCGGGAACCACCTGTTGCCAGGAAATATGTTTTTCTTCGGTTTCCGGATACTCCTGCATCGATTGCTTGCGGACCGGCTGTAGAGACTCGGGCATGATCAAGGTCAATTGCTGCCCCAGAAGTTCCTCCGCACGGTATCCAAGAATCCGCTCGATGGAGTGGTTAGCGAACAAAATCGTGCTCTGCTCGTTAATAACGATGATGGCGTCCGACGCAGTTTGGGTGACGGCGCGATAAATGTCCGACTCAGACAGCGCCCCCGCGGCGGGTTTAGGCTCCAGGCCGCCGGTGAAGTCGGCCTGCGGTGCGCCTTTCTGCCCTGATATTCGGCGTAAATCGAGTATGCTCATTACCTGCGAAGCTAATCGCAGCAACGCTTGCCTTTGCTCTCCGCTTAGATCACGCGGAACGGAATCCATAACGCAAAGTGTCCCTAGGGCATACCTCTCTGGAGTGAGCAGCGGAACGCCGGCGTAAAACCGCAAACCACCGTGCGTCGCGAGAGGGCTGGTTTTCGTCGCTTCATCGGCCAGCGTATCGGAAACGACCACGACCTCCGACTGGAGGATGGTATGGGCGCAAAGGGAAACATTCCGTGGGATCTCGTCGACGTCCCACCCGACCTTTGACTTGAACCACTGACAGTTTTGGTCCATGAAGCTGATTAGAGCGATGGGGGTCCCACAGACGTATGCCGCCAAACGGGCGATGTTGTCGAATGCTTCTTCGGGAGGAGTGCGTAGGATCTGATATCTGCCAAGAACTCGGAGCCTTGCACCTTCGCCTTCCGGTGGAGGAAGCCGCATCACTGAGTAACCCCCAACGCCTGATTCCCATCTGACTTAGCAGTGCTCTAGCACCCTTTATAATCATGCTTCCCAGCGGTTACTATTACCGAATTGGGTACAGGGCTTCAACGGCGTCCGTGATGATTTAGGTCGGCTGGTCCGCGGATTAAGGCGGGGTCACCGGTTAGCTGGAACGGGGGCGGAAATGAATCTCCGGATCCTCTCGGTCTGGCTGATGTGTCCTGCCACCTCAGTTAGACCCGGCAATTAGTCATTGGCGAAAGTACCGGTTTAAACCGGGTGCGAACCATGCAAGAGCCGTTAAGGCCAGTGTCACTTCCCTTCCCCTGACTCCGAGCACAATGTCCTTTTACGAGAAGGAAAGCCGTATCGCCGATGAGAAATTGGCCGAGGAGCAAAAAAAGGAAACTCCGCAGAATAAGGGGCTTAAATGTAAGCGTCAGAGGAAGTGCACGGTTGACTTATGGCCTGATCGCTTGTGCGAAAAGTGCTCTGACTCGTTGGGAATGAAAACTGGCTCTTGAGAGTTGTGCGACTAGCAACTCCAAGGAGGCAACCCAATTGGAAATCCGAGCGGGCAGGAGCAATGGCGTTACCCATGCCCGCGTAGACGACTGATTCAGTCTCCCTGATCGTGAGGGACGGTCACCACGCTCGTCTTCGATCCGCCATTGCCAGCATTGTCTTTTGCTCGGACAGTAACCGTGTAGCGACGCCCATCCAGGTCAGTGCCTAGACGTGAAGCTTGCAGCAAGATAGTGAAAGAGTAAGCGCCCCCGGGACCAAGAGTTATGGCTCCCTGCGGCTGTACTTCGCCATACTCATCTTTCACGGCATAAGCTGCGCTATTTACGTTCACTCCCGAGCCAGTATCGGTGATTGTGCCGGAAACCGTTACTGGCACCATTTTGCCGTTCGGCGGCCACAAAACTTTCGGAGTAGTAGAAAGGGTGATAACGGGTGGAGTTGTGTCTGCGGTGTTGTTTAGCAGCACGCCCAGTTTGCCGGGCAGACAATTGGGGCTGCTGCCACAGAAGTTCGCCACTGCGACGTCGGGTTTTCCGTCCCCGTTCAGATCTGCGACTGCTATGGACTGGGGGAGGATTCCGCCCGGGTCATAGGTTGTCACCCCTGAAAGGTGCCATCACCATTGCCAATTAGCACTCCCACTGTGTTATAGATGAAGCTCACGTCGAGCAGATCGGGTTTGCCGTCACCATTCACGTCAGCCACTGCTAACGCCAACACAACAGTTCCCCCCGAACCGTAGTTCACCACTGGCTGGAAGGTGCCGTCGCCATTGCCCAACAGCACACCCACTGAGCCGTCAGCGCAATTGTTGCTCATGTTGCACGTCATTGGTCATCAGATACGCCGCCCAGAACCAATCGGTCAGCGGAATCTTCGTCCGGTGAAGAATGGTCCCAGATGTCAGGGAAATCTGGTGCCGACACTTGGCGCATTGGTGCCGCCGTTGGTTCACCAATTCGTAGGATCTTTCGTGCCCGCATCGATGGCAAATGAAACCATCTGGCCAACGACAAGCCGCCAGATACTTCTGGCAGGCCTCCTCGGTGGCAAAGTCGGACTGAAACTGGCGAAGCGTCTTGGGAAACGCTGGTCGGGGCACCCTCTACACTACTTATTGGGGCTTGCTGAAGCAACCAGATAATTAGAAGTCGGCTAGTAGCATCGATTCGGCGGTACGGATTTCTTCAATGGAAGGTCTCGGTTCTAAGTCGGGCTCTGACCAGGGGTAACGCACGATACCAAATGCTCAGACCAATCGACACTCATTTCGGTTTCGCCAGTTCACGGTCACAACACCTTTGCCCGTAGCTGGGACCGTGTAAGTCTGGCTAAGCGTGCTTTCCTTGCGGCTCAGCTTCGTACATGGCATAACCGACGGACAAAGTGTATGTGGGGTTTCTCGGGCCTGGTCCCAAATATTATTCAAAATCGCCGAGTCGAGAGGCGGTCAATTGTGCGCTTTCGGATTTCATCATCACTAAGCAGGAATCTATTCGAGCTTATCCGCCTGGCTACGCCGATGCGTCTATTCCATTTTTCCAGAGACACTACCTAATTTATCGGAATGGCCAAGGTGGGTGTGTCTGGACCCTTCGCGCCACCTACTCGAAGGGTTGCCGTTCCTTGAACTTCGTTCAGGAATACGTAAAAGCCGTCTTTTCCAATGACCTTTACGTGATCTTCCTGTTTCATGATCTTCTGCTTCGGCCGCTGAGGGGCTGCCGACAAGAGAAATGCAATGCCGCGGCGTGCTGGTTCGCTACTCCCACCGCTTGAGTGCGGCGGTTGCCATTCGTGCCGTTGAAATCCACTGCGTTGCCGTTATGCTTTTGTTATGCTTGCAGAGGCGGCTTTTGAATGCGGTGCCGCCAGTCACCGGTTTGTTGCTTGTCGCTCCATCCCGAACCTAAAGACATAGACCGTTAGCGCCTGTAACCACCGGTTGCTGCGTGGTCAATTCTGACCAGTCTCTGAGTCCAGTCCGGAGTAGCTTGATGACATTGCTACCGAAACTTAGAGAACCCGAGGCTCCTCAAGCCTCAAGGCAGGAGCCCTTAACTGTCCAAGTACCGGTAATCGTCTTGGGCAGTCTGTCCCTAGGAAACGGGGAACAGATTGAAGAAGGCGGGCTGCACGGCATATGTTGCAACCTCAAACATCGAACTCTAGTAGCCACTAGGGCTCCCGTGAGGAGAACGTTTGGGGAGGCAGCGCGACGACAAACTCGCTCCCTGATCTGAAGACTAATATGACACCCGATCGGGCCTTTGAGTGCTTGTTCATTTCCCGTGATCCGGCGGTTTTTTCTACCCTGAGTGGACTCCTGCGAGATTTGTCGGTTAATACAAATCTCTGCTTGAGGTCTTCCCAGGCCCTTGGCATGTTGGCCGCAGGGAGCACTGACCTGCTCGTGATTGACTGGGAGGGCGACGCTTCTTCGGATCTGTTGCGGGACATCTGGAAGTCTCGCATGCGGCACAAACCAACGATCGTAGCGATTTCAGCGCTGGCTTCTGATATACGAGGCGCCCATGTTACTCTCCGCAAACCCATAACCGCCGAGTCCGGGACGAAGTTATTGAAAGTTGCCTACTCGAGAATGTTGCTGGACCATCGTCTGCACGCGCGGCACGCTCTCATGCTCCCTCTGTGCGCAACGGACGACAACAATCGGAGTATTGAACTGATTGTTACCGATGTCGGCGATGGCGGAATCGGGCTCACTGTGGAGCAGAAGGTCGTTATCGGACAGGTTCTGGCCTTTCGGCTCCTGTTGCCTGGGGCGAAGAGAGAAATCTATATTCAGGCGCGTGTCCGCTGGACCCGGAAATGCGGTGCCGCCGGTTGCGAATTTGTCCGCATTCCCCCAGTCGATCTCAGCATTCTGCAGGACTGGCTCAAATCCAAGGCGCAAGTCAAGAAGCCATTGATCGCGTTGTGAAATATTGTCACGCAAAATGCTCCTTTGCGGGTATTCACGCGCTCGCTATCGTCAGATACCGCTATCTTTAGGTCTACGTCCTGCGTTCCATGTGGCTCGCCGCCGATTTTCCCGGCTTGCTCGCAAGCCGGGGAACATATGCATGATAGAAGCATATCCCTTCGCCAAGAGGTCTTGGTCATGAGTGAAAATTCCGTGCAGGGCCAGTCGCACATAGACTCGATTGTGCGGCAGGAGGAAGAAGCGCTAGAGCGAAGGTCCAGTGCAGAGCGTCTCGCCGATGCGGTGGGGGTTTTTGCCGGAAGCCTCCCCTTCGTTGTGCTCCACCTAGTGCTCTTGATTGCGTGGCTGCTGGTGAATAGCGGCAGGATTCCCGGGGCGCGACCCTTCGATCCTTACCCGTTCTCGTTACTCGGCGTGATTGTTGCCGTGGAGGCGGTCATTCTCTCCAGCTTCATCCTCATGCGTCAGAACCGCATGATGGGCCGAGGGGAGCGTCGGGACCACCTGAATTTGCAAGTTGACCGGTTGGCAGAGAAGGAGATCACAAAGGTGTTACAGATGGTACGCGCAATTTGCGAGCACATGGGACTTCAGCACATCATGGCGGATCGGGAGATCCGTGAGCTCAGCCAGAACACTTCGATTGAGTCGCTTAGTCAGACTTTGGAGGATCGGCTGCCGGAGACATAAGACAAACCTTTTTTATGCTTTAGCCGCAACCAGTCGTAGACTCGCTCTTCCGCCATGGTGGCGGCGATCTTGCTGTTGGTTGCCCTGATCGCCAGTCACGTGCCTGGGCGGCGGGCGGCAAAGGCTGATCCCATGGTCGCACTGCGGAACACTAGAGCAAGCCAGCGGATTCGACAGAGATCCTCAGCTGGCCAACAGGATTGAGGGCCTCGGCTATCGATGGCATCTCGGCCTCATGCCTCTACGCGCTGAAGCAACGGCCGGAGTTCACGCATATCCTTTACATTCTCAAGACCCAACACCATGTCAATAAGTTTCGCGCACCGCGATATTCCGAGTACAGGGTTCATCAGATCCCGGCACTTTGCGACGACTTCGTCCCTGGTCATGGGGTTTTCTGCGGTGCCCCGAACGTCATCAACACGCTGGCTTAAGGTCTTGCCGCCGGTAACAGTGACCTCAACAATCGCAATCCGACGGGGGAGTAGCCTATCAAGATTCTCGTCGGGGACGAGGTTCACCTTGGCCCGCAGTCGGACGACAGCTCTGTCCTGCATTCTCGCCTTGTCATGCGCCGAACGAAAAGAAACGGTGCGATCGATCAGCATTACGGCAACCATGTGTTGCAGGCAGATGTCCGGCATCTCGCGGTTGTTGACTATCACCGCTTCTTGCGTGCCGACGCGCACAGTTACGTTTTGTACCTGCTCCACGGCGAAGGAGTGCTTTTTGAGAATGAGTTCCAGTGCGTCTAGGGGCGCCTGGATCGGCGAGCCGACGGTCCATTTCTTGATATTTGTACGGGTGACTTCATAGCTCTCACCAAGGTTCTCGACTAATTTCATGGGGTCTGCTTGGGGGGCGAAAGCCGCGAGGAAGTTATCCGTCCCAGACAAAATGTCCTGGACTCCAGTCCAGCCGGATCGGACAAGCAGCGCGGCAGTGACCCCGCTCCGCGCGGGCATTCCTGCAAACACGAATGCCTTCTCGATGTGTTCGGTGTCACGCTGCCAGGCGGCGATTCCGGAGGCCTGCTGCGCGCTATAGTCAAGCAACCAGCGCATTTGCTGGATGTTTAGGCTCGCGGAACTGCCGGCGGCGGCAGCAGCGCCGAATACTCCGGCCAATGCATGAGTACTTCTGTGGCTTTCAGTCTGAAACTTTGCGCCCCCGAGAGACATGGTCACGCGCGTACCGACATCGTAGCCAAGCGCAACGGCGCGCACAAATTGCACACCATCCATGCCAAATTGCTCGGCAGTCGCCAGCGCTGCCGGAACTACCGCGCAACCGGGGTGTGATTGCGAAGGCGCATGCGAGTCGTCGGTCTCGTCGGAATGCGCAAGTATGCCGTTCGTGAGCGCGGCTTCAATCGCGCCGCACAAGATGTTTGAGGCAACGACGGTCGAGACTTGGTCTCCCCGATAAGCCTTGGCAAAACGAATCGCCGCGAGTCCTGGCGGTAGGTCTGCTCCGGAAATCATGGCTGCCAAGGTGTCGAGAACGTGCTGCTTGATTTTCTCCGCCACCTCGCCCGGCAGAGCGCGGGTTCGCGCCTGAGCCATGTAGTGGCTGAGTGTCGCCATGACCGGGCTCACGGATTGCGCCACCATCCACCCTCCGCGACGTAAGACTCCCATCGCGAGGATGCAGCTTGCCCGCTCGAATAACGCGCGCCTGGTCAGTCTGCCACTGCAGGCCTCAATCTGCATCGGCGAAACACGCTCCCCATCCATCGCTGCTATCCCTTTCGCGTTGCTCCTGCTTAAATCGACTGCGATCTGCCTCGACTTTTCTCCACGATTAAGGCTGTGCGGCGCGGGATTTCGCCAGCGTCGGGAACTGCCTCGATATTCCATGCCATGGAGGGCAGCACGTCAATTTGTGGATTCGGCAACCCGAGCTTCCCCCCGTCATGGGACGGTCTTCGGATAGGGCAAAGAGCATAGCCGGCAGGCTGACCGCCAGCAGCGAAAAGTCCGCGAGGAATTTCTGAGGGAAGCGGACGTTCGGACGCTTCATCACGTTATGCCTGGCCTCGGTCGAGGCGTGGTGGCATTTCGAGAAACGATCGCATCACGTGCCAGAATTGTTGGCGGTTGGTCCCCAGAGCGACCGAATGCGAAGCGCCTGGCAGCACTACGAATTGCCGATCCTGGACGGGGAGCTTGCGGAAAAAGTTGAGCAGGTCATCCTCGCTCGCGATGCCGTCAAATTCGCCACGAGCGATCAGCACGGGCGACTTTATCTTGAGCGGATCAACGAGGGGCAATTTGGTGGTCATGTCGAGGTACGAGCCGGTGGGAACGGTGTCACCAAATTGCAATTCAGCGTCGGCCATCGCCTCCGCCACAGCGGGGTCGGAAGTTCCCGGTTGGTCGCGAGTGAAAATACTTCGGATGGTATCTCGAGTCCTTGGCCGACGGTTGTGCGCTCGAAAGTA
>Ga0137398_10000883_pt1 | contig 11496 bp, 8 predicted proteins | sample czorhiz216metaG_FD_106659 | JGI IMG/M metagenome (GOLD analysis project Ga0137398, IMG submission 106659) | Vadose zone soil microbial communities from Angelo Coast Range Reserve, California, USA - czorhiz2.16 metaG | ecosystem: Environmental > Terrestrial > Soil > Vadose zone | place: USA...
AATAGGTGGCGCGCGGATCGCGGGCCTCGGCGGCGCGCGCCAGGATCAGGCGGGCGGCCGCGAGATCGCCCTGGGCCAGATAATCCTCGCCACGTTTGATCAGCCGCTCGACCTCGCCGGCATCGAGCACCCGCTGATCGGGCGCATCGATCGGTGCCGCGCGGACCGGCACGGCGGCGACATGCGCCGGTACCGCCGCGACATTGTTCGCGCCGTTGAGGTCCCCAACGCGGTCGGGCACCTTCGCGCCCCGTTCGGAACTGGCCGCGTCGGTCGACGGCAATGCCTTTTTGAGCGCCGGCGCGGCGGTCTCGCTCGGCACCACCGTTCCGAACGAGACCGGAAACGGGATGACGCCGATCAGCAGCATGGCGACCGCGGCGGCGGCGCAGCCCGCCACCATCAGGCGCGCCACCATCCCGAGCGCGAGGCCGACGGGATCGCGCGCCGCCTGGACGGCGGCCGGCTGGGGATCGGGCGAGTGGCGTTGCATCAATCGTCGCAGAACGGCGTCGTCGTCGGGCAGATCGAGGTTGCGGGGGGACGATGCGGCAGGTGGATCCCCCGGCGCGAGCGTGAGGTGCGGCACGGTCGGCAACCGCAGCGTCACGACCTTGCCCGGGTGCGCGTGCCCCTCGCGGACCCATTTTGGAGCGTAGGGCGAAGGCTCGCCCTCGGAGACGGGCAGCCACGCGTCACCAGGGGTTTCGGCAGGTCCGCTCCACAGACTCTCATCCTCCTCCGCACGGACGGGCTCGCTCTCATCCTCCTCCGCACGGACGGGCTCGCGGAAAATTGTTCCGGCCATGACGACCTCCATCCTGGCGGCGCTCACGCGCCACTCGAATTCAACGGTGCTTACGCGCCACGCGCACTCCACGGCCTCACACGGCACGCGCACACCACGGCGCTTGCGCGCCGCTCGCACTCAACGGCGCTCGCGCGCCTGCTGCCACTGCATAAAATCCTGAAACAGCCGCTCGCGTTCTTCGGCCGTTCCCGCCCGGGCCTGACGCGTGCTCACGAACTGCTCGAACTGCTCGCGCGCGGCCGCGCTCGGCTCGCGGTGGTCGCGCAGCCAATCCTCCGCGGCGCCGAATCTCGTCCAGCCCGGCAGCGTCGCGGCGACGTTGACCTCGCGCCATTTCGGGTGGTGCGGCGGCGCCTGCAGCTTGGCGAGCCGCGGGAAGAACGCCTCGACGAATTTTTCGATTTTCTGGTAGCGGTCGCTGTCCCTGGGCCAGTTATAGGCGATCAGGACCGACCCGACCGCGAGCGTCTCGACCCGGCGACCGGGCTCGATCAATCCGGGATAGTCCTCGTTCGACAGGATGGCGGGCAGGAAATCCTCGCGCAGCTGTTTGACGAAGGGCACCGGCAACAATCGGAAACCGGCCGCCATCAGGGCCACCGCCGGGACCGGCTTGCCGCCGATCACGATGGTCGCGTCGATGTCGCCGGTTCGAAGCCCCTCGATGGCGGCCCGTTCGGTCATGTTGACCTCGCGCACCGCAATGCCGAGCCGCGTGAAAACATCGCGGGCGATGCTCTGCGTGCCGCTGCCGGCCTCGCCGAGATTGACCGTCCGTCCCGCAAGATGCTGGATCGAGGCGACGCCGGCATCCGCCCGCACCACCAGATGCATCTCTTCATTGAACAGCTTGGCGAGATACACGATCTTGTCGTCGATCTCGCCGCTCTGGCGCATGCGGGCGAGCAGGCTGGGTTGCGTGATGGCGAGATCGGCGCCCTTCATGAAGCGCAGATCGCGGATGTTGCGGCCGCCGCCCGCCCCGACCATCGGCATGATGCGCAGATTGTCGCCGTCGTCGAGCACGAGGGAGAGCTCGTGAGCGATCGCCAGATCGGTGGACCCGAGCTCGCCCGCGATGACCGAAACCGTGTTGTTGTTGATTCGCTCGCTGAGGGCCGCGGCCGGGTCGTTGGTGGCGGCGGGCTTCTCGACCGCGCGTCTCTCGACCACGGGTTTCTCGACCACGGGTTTCTCGACCCCGGCGCGCGCTTTCTTGCGCGCCGCCTTGGAGGCGCGCGCGACTTTTTTGAGGCGCGCCGTCTGGGTGTGGGCCGCCAGCCGGGACGGCGCTTTGCGCTGGGTTGCGATCAGGGGCTGCGCGGGGGCGGCGTGCTTTTTGGCCACCGGGGCGAGCGGCTTGGTCGCCGGTGCGGCCTGGGCGCGCAACTCAGCGCCGCCGAAGCCGATCATGAGGGCGGCGCACAGGATCACGCAGCCGCGATAAATCCGCTCAAACCTCAGCGCCGGCCGCGCGCCACCCATGATTTCCCCCGAAAACGCGACGGTCAGCCGGCACGCCCCATCGGACGTTCATGCGGCATTCCGGCCTCGCGCAACAACCACCCGATCTGGACGGGGCGCCGGGCGCTCCCCTTGCACGCTTGATACATTGAGCAAATTGGACGGAGTTAATTGTTGGCAGGCAATTTGACGTCAGTGCGGCCACGGTGAGGCATTTTCGCCCAGATTGCCCGCTCGGACCGCGATTTGGGCCGCCGAACCGGTCCGAGCCGCAAAATTCTCGCCGGTTGGCGCGTCGATGCGATCGGGCGTCGGCGCCGAATCAGCGCTCAACCGCGGGCCGATCCTGGATCGGAGGCTACGGGTTTTTCGATTCGCTTCCCACGCTCGCCGGGGAAAAAGTTCCCTCGGCGCGCCCCTGAACGCCGCTATCGGCCCGTGCCACGGGCACGCGGGTCTGCGCGGCCAGGGACGCCGCGCGTTCATCCGCCGCCCCTCGATCGGCGACCGCTGGGTCGCTGCCGCATCGGCGCAGCAGGGAGGCGAACGACGGACCGGAGGTCTGCGCGGTCAGCTTGGCGAAACGCGACGCCGCCGCAACGGGCGCCGCTACGGACGATTCGGCGGCCTCGACGATGAGGGCTTCATCCGCGAGCACCGATAGCGGCAAGTCGGCGCTGCGGACTTCGAGCGGCGGCTTGTCGCCGCTTTGCGTAACGGCGACGCCGAGCGGGAGCGGGAAATCCTTGCCGCTTGCCCTCACCCGCAATGGAATCGACAGGCTCGCCCTGTCGGCGTCGAGCTCACGGGCGATCTGGAACCGGATCGTTTTGGTGTTCCTGCAGGCCAGGCGCAGCACCGTCTTGCGAAATACGCCCGCCGCGGGGTCCCTTGCCTCGATCACCTTCATGGCGCTTCCGCCCGCCGGCTGGTCGACGAACCACCACGCACCTTCCACGGAATCGCGCCGATCGATGCCGAAGGCGGCGAGCTCGCCGCGCGACAGGAAGCGGAGGCGATCATTCTCGATTTCCCGCGCGGCCGCGACAAGGCCGGGGGAGATTCCCATCTCCCGCAGATAGGCCGCGATCCGGACATAGCCCGCCTGCAGGGCCATGTGGACGGCCGCCGGCGATGCCTTTGTGGGCACCCGCGTCACATGCCCCGATTCATCCGTGCGCTTGAGCGAGAACGAGATCGAGGACGAATGGATGCCGAGCTGAATGCCGGCCCCGATGTTGCGGACCGCGGCGCCCGCCATGGCGTAGACGCAGGAGGAATTGCACATGGTCCGGGTGGTATCGAGCTGGGCTACCAGATCGCGGCCGGAACGTTTCAGCTTGTCGCAAGCCTCTTCGCGCGCCTGCCGCGGATCGCAACCTTGCGGCACCGTCCAGCCGACACCCGCGGTCAGGCCGCGCTCGCGCATCAATCGGCCGATCCCGAGCCCCGCCGTGATCGATCCCCCGGGGGAATGGAAGAAGATCGGCAGCTTGCGGCCGCCGAGCTTTTTCAGCAACGCCCGCAGACGGCCATCGGCGCCGGGATCGAAAGTGCCGTCGGCGGCGATCCATTCCTGGCATCCGGGGCCGCATGCATTCGGCTCGCCCTTGGCAAGAAAGAACACGACGGGCGGCGGCAGCGACGCGGACTTGGTCTGGGTCGGCTTGGTCTCGGCCGGCTTGGTCTGGGTTGAATCGGGCTTGCCCGGCGCCGAAGCCATCGACGGGCCGGCGGAGGCAGCGGCCGGCAGGCCGAGCATGGCCAGAAGAACGAGAAGGCGGAGCGTCATGGGGCGGGTCGCAGCCTGATCGGATTGACGAGCCTGAGGCTAGCAGGACGCAACTTCGGGTTTCAATACCCCAGTCGGAATTCGCCATGGCGTGGTGAATCGCGTCGCCCCCAAATCCTTCCGGCGGCCTGTTGCCTGGCGCAGACCGCTGCGTTATCTCCTGCGCGACGCTTACCTGCGTTCGTAGGCAGCGAGTGAGCAACAGGAGTGCATGATGGTCGCGCTGACCTTTCCCGACGGCGCCCGCCGCGAATATCCCGACAACATCACCGGCCTCGACATCGCGAAGGGCATTTCCCCCTCGCTCGCCAAGCGCACGGTCGCGATGGCGCTCGACGGCACGGTCGTCGATCTCGCCGATCCCATCGGGAAAGACGCCAAGATCGAATTCCTCACCCGGGAGGATCCGCGCGCGCTCGAGCTGATCCGCCATGACTGCGCGCATGTGCTGGCCGAAGCGGTGCAGACGCTGTGGCCCGGCACGCAGGTCACCATCGGGCCGGTCATCGAGAACGGATTCTATTACGATTTCTTCCGCAACCAGCCGTTCACGCCGGAGGATTTCGCCGCGATCGAGAAGAAGATGCGCGAGATCATCGCGCGCGACAAACCCTTCACCAAGGAAGTGTGGTCGCGCGACCAGACCAAGAAGGTTTTCGGCGACAAGGGCGAGCTGTTCAAGGTCGAGCTGGTGGACGCGATCCCGGCCGACCAGGAGATCAAGATCTACAAGCAGGGCGACTGGTTCGACCTCTGCCGCGGCCCTCACATGACCTCGACCGGCAAGATCGGGAACGCCTTCAAGCTCATGAAGGTGGCCGGCGCCTATTGGCGCGGCGATGCGCGCAATCCCATGCTCACCCGCATCTACGGCACCGCCTTCGCAAAGCAAGAGGAGCTCGACGCCTATCTCAAGCAGATCGAGGAGGCCGAGAAGCGCGACCACCGGCGGCTCGGGCGCGAGATGGACCTCTTTCATTTCCAGGAGGAGGCGCCGGGCTCGGTGTTCTGGCACCCCAAGGGCTGGACCCTGTTTCAGGCGCTGGAAAACTATATCCGCCGTCGCCAGCAGGATTTCGGATTCGTCGAGGTGAACTCGCCGCAGCTCATGGACAAGGAGCTGTGGGTCACCACCGGCCACATCCCGACCTACAACGACATGATGTTCCTGACCGCCAAGCGCGAAGAGGACGAGCGCGTCTACGCCATCAAGCCGATGAACTGTCCCGGCCACGTGCAGATCTTCAAGAACGGCCTCAAGTCCTATCGCGACCTGCCGCTGAAGATCGCCGAGTTCGGCAAGGTCCACCGTTTCGAGCCCTCGGGCGCGCTGCACGGGCTGTTGCGCGTGCGCGCCTTCACGCAGGACGACGCGCATATCTTCGTCACCGAGAGCCAGATCGCCGAGGAGGCCCTCCGGGTCAACGACCAGATCCTGTCGATCTATGGCGACTTCGGCTTCGACGACGTGCGCATCAAGTTCTCCGACCGGCCCGACAAGCGCATCGGCGACGACGCGGTCTGGGACAAGGCGGAGAGCGCCCTGCGGGCCGCCCTGGAGGCGTCGGGCCGGCCGTGGACGCTGAACAAGGGCGAAGGGGCCTTCTACGGGCCCAAGCTCGAATATGTGCTGCGCGACGCGATCGGCCGGGATTGGCAATGCGGCACCGTGCAGGTCGATCTCAACATGCCGGGCCGTCTCGGCGCCTTCTATATCGACGAGCATTCCAACAAGGTCACCCCGGTGATGCTTCACCGCGCCATGTTCGGATCGATGGAGCGCTTCACCGGCATCCTGATCGAGCATTATGCCGGCCATCTGCCGCTCTGGCTGTCGCCGGTGCAGGCGGTCGTCGCCACCATCACGTCGGACGCCGACGACTACGCGCGCGAGGTCGTCGCCCATGCGCGCCGTCTGGGATTGCGGGTGGAGGGCGACCTGCGCAACGAGAAGATCAACTACAAGGTCCGCGAGCACTCGCTCGCCAAGGTTCCGGCGCTGCTGGTGGTCGGCAAGAACGAGGCGGCGGGACGCAGCGTGTCGATCCGCCGGCTCGGGCGGGAAGGCCAGCAGGTCACGGCGCTCGATGCGGCGCTCGCGGCACTCGCCGAGGAGGCGGTCCCGCCGGACGTGAGGCGGCAGAAGGCGGCGCGGGGATAATAGGGGATAATAATTGTGAGGCGCGCCGACCGGGCGTCGGCGCCGGTCAGCGCGCCAGCACCTCGATCTCGCCGTCGACGCCGGTGATCACCTTGAACTCGCGCTCGTAGGTCTTGCCGCTGTTGCGCGCGATCGCCCGGTAGTCGCCTTCCGCCAGAATGACCTTGGGGAATGCGCCGATCGATTCCTTGATCACGTCGCCGCCGGGCGTGAGCACGGACCAATTGGTGTTGGCGAGCGCCTCGCCCCCGCGCTCGCTCACCAGCTTGAGCGTAATGACCGCCGCACGGTGGGTCACCGTCACGTCGCTGAGCTTGCCGGGCTGCACCCGGATGTCGGAGCGTATGACCGAGTTGCTGTCGCCGTAGTTGGAGACGATGTGATAGGTCCCCTCCGGCAGCACCACGACGTCGCCGGTGGCGATCGCGGGCGCGAGCGCCCGCTTGTCGCCGGGCTCGAATTGGCTGCCGCGAAACACTTCGAACGAAATCTGACCGGGCGGGATGCGCACGTCGCCGACCCGGCCCTCCATGCGCAACCCGCCGGCCGGAAGCTCGAATACCTCGCGCGTCACGTCGGACTTGAGATGCACGGTGCGGACCGCGCTCGCCAGCCCGAAGGTGACGTGAACCACGTAGTCGCCGGGCGCGAGCACGAAAGTCGGCGACGCCGACTTCTCTTCCTTGAGGGGCCGGAAAGCGCCGCCTTGATCCGGCCTGACCGGGTAGACCCGCCACACCAGGTTGGAATTGATCGGCTGCACGAAGTCGCGGCCATAGCGCGCGCTCACCACCAGCCCGACCTGGCCGGCCGGTATGGCGGCCGACGGGGCGGCGAGCGGCGGACCGCCCTGCGCGATGGCAGGCGAGGTCGCTTGCGGGACGGGAGCTTGCGGGACCAGAGCTTGCGGAATCAGCGTCTGGCCGGGCGTGATCGCGCCGGCGCCCCCCGAGGGCGCGAATTGCTGGGCTCCCGGCATGCCCGAACGCGATTGCTGCGCCGACGCCGGACCCGGCATCAACACCGCCAGCATCGCCACGGCCGCCGCCAGATCGCGCAGCCGCGCCCCCTTCCCCTCGACCCGCTTCATATTTGGGCTTGTCGACTGGAATCAGGGCAATTTCAAGCCGGCCCTTTCTCAGCAAGCCGCCGCGTGGTACGCGCTCGGGCTGTCCGGAGCCAGACATGCAGGATGCACTCAATCTCTTGAAGACCCGGCGGTCGGTCAAGCCGGTCGAGCTGGCCGGGCCCGGCCTGTCGGCCGCCGAGGTGGACACGTTGCTGACGGTGGCGTCGCGCGTGCCCGACCACGGCAAGCTGGTGCCCTGGCGTTTCATCGTTTTCGACGGCGAGGCGCGCCTCAAGGCCGGCGAGGCGATCGCACAGGCGTTCCGCGCCAAATTTCCCGACGCCAAGCCGGAGCAGATCGACTACGAGCGCAAGCGCCTGGCGCGCGCCCCGCTGGTGGTCGCGGTCGTGAGCCGCGCCGCCCCGCACGTGAAGATCCCGGAATGGGAGCAGGTGCTCTCGGCCGGCGCCGCCGCCATGAGCCTGGTGTTCGCCGCCCACGCGCTCGGCTATGCGGCCAATTGGATCACCGAGTGGTACGCCTATGACCGATCGGCGCTCGACGCGCTCGGGCTGGCGCCGCACGAAAAGATCGCAGGATTCATCCATATCGGCAGGCCGGCGGCCGTCGCCGAAGACCGGCCGCGGCCGCCGCTGTCCGACATCGTCACGCGCTACGGCATGTGAGAAGCGACCATGTTCTACGAGACCGCCAGGAACGACCACGGCCTGCCCTACAATCCCTTCAAGGCGATCGTGGCGCCCCGGCCGATCGGCTGGATCAGCTCGATGAGCCACAAGGGCGAGATCAACCTGGCGCCCTACTCCTTCTTCAACGGTTTGACCGACCATCCGCCGACCGTGATGTTCGCGAGCGAGGGGCGCAAGGATTCGGTCGTCTTCGCCGAGGAGACCAGGGAGTTCGTCTGCAATCTCGCGACCTATGATCTGCGCGACCAGATGAACAATACGTCGGCGCCATTCGCGCGCGGCGTGAACGAGATGGAGAAGACGGGCTTGGCGTCCGCGCCCTCGCGCCTGGTCCGGGTGCCGCGCGTGAAAGATTCGCCTTGCGCCCTCGAATGCAAATGGCTGCAGACCGTGCGCCTGTCGGATCTCGGCGGCAACGTGACCGAGCGTTACGTCGTGTTCGGACAGGTGGTCGGCGTTTATATCGACGACCATTTCATCAAGGACGGCAAGCTCGACACCGCCGCGATGCGGCCGATCGCGCGCGCCGGCTATCATGATTATTTCGTCGGCACGCCTGAAACGAAATTTTCGCTCACGCGGCCCAAGGGCGGCGGATGACGGAACCGGCGTCGCGCCGGCCAGGGCGCGCCATACAGGCGCTCGAACCCGAGCCCCATTCATTAAGACAGGATCGGCCACTTCTTATGTCGCAACGCCTGCTTCTCGGTCACCGCCGGCCGGTAACCGATTTACCAAGGTGGCATCTACCTCTTGTGCGGGGTCGGTCGCGGACCGATCTTGTGCGTCAAGCAGGTGCTCGCCATGCTGGAAATTTTGAGACGCCACGTGCCCAACGGTGACGACCGCTCCACCGACGTCGGCGAGATCGATCGCGGCAAGTCCGTGTCGATCGGGCTCGCGCTTTCGGGCGGCGCCGCCCGCGGCTTTGCCCATATCGGCGTCATCCGCACGCTGGTCCAGAACGGCATCAAGCCCGATGTCATCACCGGGACATCGATCGGCGCCATCGCGGCCGCCTGCTACGCGGCCGGCCATCTCAACGAATTCGAAACCTGGGCGCGGCACCTCACGCGCCGCCGCGTCTTCGGTTATCTCGACTTCAGCCTCGCCGGCTCCGGACTGATCGGCGGCGAGCGGCTGTTCGCCCAGCTCGAGAAAATTCTCGGCGACGTCACTTTCCAGGAATTGCCCATCCGGGTCGCCGCGGTCGCGACCGAAATCCGCACCAATCACGAAATCTGGCTCACGCGCGGCCGTGTGAGCGACGCGGTGCGCGCCTCGTGTGCGCTGCCGGGAATTTTCCCGCCCTTGCGGATCGGCGGGCGCTGGCTGATGGACGGGGCGCTGGTCAATCCGTTGCCGATCTCCGCGGCACGCGCCTTCGGGGCGCGCCTGGTGATCGGCGTCAATCTCAATGCCGACAATTTCGGCCGCGGCACCGTCATCCAGGATCACGGCTCCGATGCCGACGACGACCTGCGCCGCGAAGCGCTCAAGATGCGCGGCGGATTGCGCGGACGGGCCGAACGTCTCATCAAGCGGAAGGTCTTCGGCACGCCCGACCGCCCCGGCCTGTCGACCGTGATGGTCGACGCCTTCCAGGTGCTGCAAGATCGCATCACGCGGGCGCGGCTCGCGGGCGATCCGCCGGACGTGCTGATCGGCCCGCGGCTCTCGCGCGTCAATCTGTTCGATTTCCACCGCGCCGAGGAGATCATCGCGCTCGGCGCCGAGGCGGCCGAAAAGTCGCTGCCCTCGATCGCCGAGGCGATCGAGACCCTGACCTAGGGCGGGTCGCGCGCAGCGAAACCCGCCGCTTTTATATATCCCGGAGACCGATGGTGGGTTACGGCGCACCGATCTCGGGCTTGCCCGAGATCGGCATCATTAAATGCGCAGGTCGGGTAAACCCGACCTGCGTGCGCCTGACCCACCCTACGGACGTCAGGCCGTGCGGATGTAATCCTTCAGCGCGGCGGATTCCTGCTCCATCTCCTGCACCCGCGACTTGACCACGTCGCCGATCGAGATGATGCCGGCAAGCCGGCCCTGCTCGACCACCGGCACATGGCGGAACTTGCCGGCCGTCATCTGCTCCATGAGCTCGCTCACGGTCTGGTTCAGGCTGCAGGTGTCGACCTTGCGCGTCATCACCTCGGCGACCGGCGTATCGAGCGCGCCGGAACCCTTGTCGGCGAGCGCCCGCACGATGTCGCGCTCGGACAGGATGCCGACGATTCGCCGGTCGGCCCCGGTCACCACCACGGCGCCGATGCGGCGGGTGGCCAGGAGCTTCACGGCATCCGCGATCGACGCATGTGGATCCGTCGTGACCACATCGACGCCCTTGTGAGACAGGATTTCTTTTACGGTCATGGTCGCCTCCCTTGCCATCGCTGACGGCTGATCCGTCACAATGAGATCGCTGCCGAACAGCAATCGTTGGATCGGCGTCTTGGTTCCCGGCCGGGTTTATCGGCACTCGATCGGCATGACGCCGCGAAAGCTGCGGATCGTGGTCATGTGCGATCGATGCCGCCGGTCGACTCCGCGATTGGCGGACGCCGACTTTCCAGGCAAGTATGCGACCAAATCGGCGCGGCGGAAAGAGGGCGAGTCGCCGCAATGTGAATCTTCCATTGCGGTGTTGCGTTGCACCATAACCATATTTCGGAAACGGTATTGCGCGAAAACGGGCCGGCGCGACTTGGATCGCCCGGTTACCGCACAAAAAGCGCGCGCTGAACCCCTAATGCGCGCTCGGTTCCGAGCCAGGTCCCCGACTACCGTCAACGTCGGTATGGGCGACGATCGGATCGAACAACGCGAACAGGATGAGGCCGGCGAGAAAGCCGCCGATATGCGCCTCCCACGCGACCGCCTGTTCGATGCCGGGGATCGCGAGCGAGCCCAAACCGAACAGGATATTGACGCCGAACCAGGCCGCCAGAAACGCGATGATGCGCACGTCGCGCAGCGCCGTCGTCAACGGCGCGGCCGGCACCCGATAGGCCGCTTCGTCGCCGGTGCGGAACATGCTGAGCGGCCCGCCGCGCTGGAACGCGAAACGGATCGCCGCCGCCATGAAACCGGAGATCGCCGCCGACGCGCCGATCACCGGCACGACGGCGCCCTGGTGGGTGACGAGATGCATGGCCGCGCCGGCGGCGGCCGTGACGGCGAAGAAGGCGATGAATCGCAGGCTGCCGAACCGGCGCGCCACCGCGGAGCCGAACGGCAGGAGCCATATCGTGTTGACACCGAGATGCATGGCGTCGCCGTGGATGAATGCGTAGGTGACGAAGGTCCAGATATCGGCGCCCCAGCCGCCCGGCAGCGCGCCGTCCACCGCGATCGTCGGGTCGTAGCGCGCCGGGATGAAGGCGAAGGTGAGCAGAAAATCGATATCCTCGTCGCTGCTGAGCAGATAGCTGCGCGCGACATGCACGAGCACGCACACGACAATCACCGCAATGACGGCGGCCG
>Ga0137398_10000884_pt1 | contig 11485 bp, 7 predicted proteins | sample czorhiz216metaG_FD_106659 | JGI IMG/M metagenome (GOLD analysis project Ga0137398, IMG submission 106659) | Vadose zone soil microbial communities from Angelo Coast Range Reserve, California, USA - czorhiz2.16 metaG | ecosystem: Environmental > Terrestrial > Soil > Vadose zone | place: USA...
AGGTCCGGCGCCAGATCGCCGTGAAGGGGCAGGAGCGCCGCTTTCTTGATCTGGCGGAACATCAGCTTCACCATGTCCTCTTCCTGCATCGGGCCCGCGACGACGACCGTCGAGAGAAGCGGGCACTCGTCGAGCGCCTGGGAGCAAACCGCGTTCACGCCCTTGGCCCCTCCCGTCGTCATCACGAACTGCTGCAGCCAGCCCTTCGGCCCACCGAGAAGCGAGGCGACCACGTAGAGCACGGGGACGTCCGGGCTGTGCGCGGGCGGACCGTTGAAGGCGATGGTGACCGTGGACGTGGGGCCGGCCCCCAGCTCCCACTTCTCGCGAAATCCCTCGAACTCGCCCTCCTGCGCGGCGGTCCCGGGCTGGAAGGGCTTCGAGGCGATGTCGTGGAAGCTCCGCTCGATCTCCGGCTGGACCTCGGACGGGTTCACGTCCCCGAACACCGAGATGACCATGTTCGGCTGGACGACCAGGGTGCGGTACCAATCGGCGATCTGCGCATGGGGCACGCTGACCAGGGTCTTGTGGGAACCCAGCCCCGGCAGCCGGTACCCGCTGATCTGGTACTTGGTCGGGAAGATGAGCCGCTGCCGCTGCGCCTCGTCATCGTGCAGCCACCGGTCGAGGGCGTCGAGCACGTAGATCCGCGTGGCGTCCACGTTCACGGTGTCGAGATCCGGATGGGTGAACATGCCCCCGAGGAGCTTGGCCGCGTCGCGCCACGCGTCGGAGGGGACGGTGACCGAGCATCCCCACATGTCCTTGTCCTGATACGACAGCATCGCGCCCATCGACGAAAGGGTCTGGCGGTACGTGCGCCCCTTCCCTTCCGGGTCGTTGGAATTGAGCAGGGCCTCGCGGACAAGCGCCGTGATTCCGTTGTTGTTGTCGTTCTCGTAGCGCACCCCGCCCATGAGGTAGACCGCGACCGTGACGAGCGGCGCGCTGCGGTCCTCGCCGGTGAGGAGCCTCGTCCCGCCGGGGAGCACCACGCGGGCCACCCGGCCGCTGCCGGCGCTGACCGGCTTCGCCGTCGCGGCCGCCTTGAGCGGCGCGTCGATGCGCGCGATCCGCTCGGCATCGGCGCTCGCGGTCGCCTGCGGTCCGGTGCGGTAGGCGACCTCGTAGACGGACTGCTTCTCGTGGATCCGGCGCTCGATGTCGGGAACCTTGACCTTCGCCACGAAGGCCTCGGGCCCCATCTCCACGAGCACGGCTCGCTTCAAGTCGAGGTACTTGCGCGCCACCGCGACCAGGTCCGTGGGGCGGAGCGCCCTCATCCTCTGGATATAGACATCGTCCGAGCCCGGCGCGCCGCGAAGACTCGCCAGCGCCAGGGCGCGGCCCACGCCGCTCTGATCGGAGCGCGCGGCGAGATCGCGCTGGACGGTGAGCCTCATCGCGGCCTGGAACTCTTCCTGGGTGATGGGCGCGGAGCGCGCCTGCTCGATCAGGTTCAGGACCGCCCCCTCGGCGTCCTGGACGCTGTCCGGATCGACGGCGAACGTGAGCGCGACCGTGCCGCCATCCGTCTCGTACTCGCGGACCGAGGTGGCGCGGGTGAACTCGGAGGTCCCCGTGTTGAGGTGCGCCTGGGTGCGCGAGATCGGGCTGTCCACGAGGACCGCCATGAGCGCTTCGAGCGCGAGCGCATCGGCGCTGCCCCACGGAGGCGCGGGGAATCCGACCGTGATCGCGGCGCCGCCGATGCCTTCCGGATCCCGCTCGAGGGCCACGCGCGGTCCGTTCTGGAAACCGCGGTCGCTGACCCGGGAGCGCGACGCGGCCTTGCCGCGCAGCATCCCCTGGAACGCCGCCGCGGCCTTCTCCGCCACCTCCTCCGCATCGACGTCGCCGGTTACGACCAGCGTCAGATTCTCGGCGATGTAGTAGTCATGGTAGAAGCGCTGGATCAGGGTCGGCGTGATCACGCTGTACTCCGACTCGCTGATCGCGAGCGGGGAGACCAAGGGGTTCCCCTCGTGGAGCCGGGCCCGCACGCCGTTCACCGATGCGTGATCCGCGTCCGAGAGGATGGTGCGTGACATTCCCTTGGCGCGCCCGAGGGCTAAATCCACGACCTGCTTGTCGATGCGGGCCTGGGTCAGGCCCTCCGCCAGGAGGTTCAGCCCGGTTTCGAGCGAGCGAGCGGGGAGGGTCAGGTCGAAATAGGAATAGTCGTATCCGGCCTCGCTCGAGTAGGTGCCCGCCAGCCCGTACACCTCTTTCTGCATCGTGCCCGGATCGCGGCGGGTGGTCGCTTCCATGATGCACTGCGCCGTTCCGACGGCGAGCCCGCGGTCCTTGGCCGATTCATCCCGTGTGCCCGCGCGAACCCAGGCCTGGAGCGAGACGACCGGGCGCGTGTGGACCTCGCGCACGATGACCGTGACCTTGTTGGGAAGGGTCCGTACGAGGTCCGGAACCGCTGCGGCTTCATGGCTTGGGAAGACGAGGAGCAGGGCGAGGAGCGGGAGCGCGGGGCGGAGACGCATTCGGTCGAGTACCTCCGGGGACGGGTAAGCCTGGGCCTGATCCGGACTCTATCGTATCTCTGGATAAAAACGAACCCCGGCGGAAGGTTCCCCGCCGGGGCCTCTGCACGGGTCGCTTTGGGATCAGGCCTGAAGCTTCACGACGTTCTCCGCCTGTTTCCCCTTCTGGCCCTCCACGGGCTCGAACTCGACGACCTCACCTTCCGCGAGGGTCCTGAAACCGTCGCCTTGGATCGCCGAGTGATGCACGAAGAACTCCTCGCCGGAGTCCTCGCGGATGAACCCGTATCCCTTGGTCTCGTTGAACCACTTTACCGAGCCGCGATGCTTCAATTTCGGGCCCCTCCTTTCCGCTCGGGTGCGGTTGGAGATCTGGTAATTCTACGAGGCGCCGACCCCCCTTCCGGTACGGACGGACTGGAAACAATCCCTGCAGTAGACGGGCTTGCCCGCAGTCGGCTTGAACGGAACCTGGGTCGCCACGCCGCACGAGGAGCAGACCGCCTCGTGGAATTCGCGCGAGGACGCCCCCGTCGAAACCGGGGAGGCTCCGAATCCTCCCGCGGCCGGTCCGTTGCCCTGCCGCTTCTTCTCATCGCGGCAACGGCGGCACCGGGTCGGCTCGTGTTGAAACCCTCGCTCCTTGTAGAACGACTGCTCCCCTGCCGTGAAAACGAACTCCTCCCCGCAGTCCCGACACTTGATAGTCTTGTCACTCTCCACCATGAAGCCTCCGAGGCGCTCCCGCCTGAAAACACGAAGCCCCTGGCGGGCGAGTAGCGCCAGAGGCAAGGGCGTAGCATACGAGGATCTCGTTGGGACAGAGCGGGAAAGAGGAGACTGGGGTTAGACCTTGCACTGAGTTCGGCTCGTTGCTACCGGAGATATCCCCAACGCGCGGAGAATTGACGGCACACAACATAACTATATAGAATCCAGGTACTTGTGTCAAGGGATTTGCTCCGATTCCGCCGCCCGTCTCCCCCTAACGCTAGGCCCGAGAACGCCAAATTGGAGCACGCCTGATGTCCGTAATACAACGTAGAAATTCATCCCTCTTGCCGTTCGTGGCCGCGGCTGCCCTGACATTCGGTTTGGCGGCGGCGGCGCCGCGCGCCCACGCCGCTTGGCCGGCGCGGCCTGAATCGCTCCTGATCCTTCACACCAACGACATCCACGCCCACCTCATGCCCTTCGAGGATCCCGAGGGAACGGTCGTAGGAGGAGCCGCGGCCCGGGCCGCATTGATCTCGCGACTCCGCGGCTTCCCGGGCAAGAGGACGCTCCTGCTCGACGCCGGCGACGTCTTCCAGGGCACGCCCTTCTACAATTTCTTCCGCGGCGTCCCCGATTACCGGTCGATGTCGCTCGCCGGCTACGACGCGGGCGCCCTCGGGAATCACGAGCTGGATGACGGGCCGGCCCGGTGGCTCAGAGCCCGCGGACACGCCGCCTTCCCCATCCTGAGCGCGAACGTGTTCGTGGCGGCCGAGAGCGCCTGGGCGGGCTCGCTGGCCCCCGCGACCCCGGCGGTGCGGAGGAGCGCGCGATGGATCGGGGGTGCGAGGGTCCGGGAGGAGGCACCGCTTCGCTTTCTCACGACGCCCTACATCATCCAGGACGTAGGCGGCATCAAGGTCGGGATCCTGGGGCTCACGACGAAGGAGATCGTGGCCATCGTGAGCCGGGCCCCCAACGGCGGGGTCGCCGTTTCCGACCCCATCACCGCCGCAGCCGCGCTCGTCCCGGAGATAAGAAGGAAGGCGGACTTCGTCGTCGCGCTGACCCACCTAGGCGTGGATGCCGACCGCGCGCTGGCCTCGCGCGTGCCCGGAATCGACGTCATCGTGGGCGGCCACAGCCATACGTATCTCTGGCAGCCCCTCTTCGTCATGAGCCGCAACGCGAACGGGTACCACGGCACCGCGATCATGCAGGCCGGCCGGTGGGGCGATCGCGTCGGGCGGCTTGCGATCGCCATCGGTCCGGACGGCGTCCGGGGTCTCACCGACGCCCTGATCGCGGTCCGCCCGGCCGAGGGAGAGGACCGCGCGGTGAAGGCGCTGCTCCAGCCCTACGGCGATTCCATCGCGACCGCGATGGACAAGCCGGTGTTTCGAACCACGTCCCGCGTGAGCATGTCGGGCCTCGAGGACGGCGACACGCCGCTCGGGAACTTCGTGGCCGACGCCATGCTCGAGTCCTCCGGCGCCGACATCGCGATCATCAATTCGGGAGGCATCCGGGCGCCCCTGCCCTCGGGCACGGTCACGGTGGGCGACGTCCTCACGGTGCTCCCCTTCGACAACACGGTGGTGAGGGTTCCGATGATGGGCTGGCAAGTGCGCGAGCTCTTCGACTTCATCGCCCGGCGGATCGGGAAGCGCGGCTTCGCCCAGATATCGGGCGCGGCGTTCGTGATTCGAAACGGCCGCGCCTCGGACATCCGGGTGGGCGGCACGGTCCTGGACTCCAACCACACCTACACCGTCGCCACCCTCGATTTCCTCTACGGGGGCGGAGACGGCTACACGCAATTCGCGAAGGCGGGAGAGGCCGTCACCACGGGAGTCCTGACCCACGACGCGGCGGTCCAGTTCCTGCGCCGCCATACCGACTACGAGTTCAAGAAGCGCGGGCGGATTCGCTGGGAAGGCGGCATCCCGAGCCGCGATCTCCTCTCCCCGCGCTAGCGGAGGGTGGGGCGTTTGGGATGGCGCATTAGCGGGGGCGAAGCGCCACGTTCGCGTCGCCCAGATTGGGCGGGACCTCGTAGGGTCCCGCGGGCGCGTCGAGATAGCCCGGCTTCGAGACCGTGATCGCGTAGGTCCCTCGCGGCAGATTCGGGATGACGTAGTCGCCCGTGGAATCGGTCAGGACCGAGCCACTCGCGTTTAAATCGCCCGTTGCCGCCGGGGCCCGCGGCGAACCCGCCACCGGCTCCCATCGAACGGCCGCGCCCGCCAGCCGCTCGCGCGTGATGGAGTCCGTGACCGTCCCCTCCAGCAAGGGGTAGAGGACCGCGTCGCGCGCGTTCACGATCCCCCAGCCGTACTGATTGTCCGGCTGCCCCGCGCGGCTCGCGCTCATCGCGAGCGCGTCGCGCACGGCCTCGGGGCCCCAATCCGGGTGCGCCGAGAGAACGAGCGCCGCGCAGCCGGCGACGAGCGGCGTGGAGAAGGATGTGCCGTTCAGGCGCGCGTAGTGGTCGTAGGTTCGCGCCACGGCCGTGAACACGCCGACCCCGGGCGCCACGAGGTCGGGCTTCGTGCGGCGATCGTACGTTGGCCCCACCGAGCTGAAGCCCGCGAGATTCCCGATCCCATTCACCGCTCCAACGCTGATCGCGCCGGGCGCGTCGGCGGGCGCTCCGATGCTCCCTTCTTTCGGCCCCTCGTTTCCGATCGCGTTCACCACGAGAACGCCACGGGCCAGCGCGAGGTTGGCCGCGCGCGTGGCGGCGGCGGTGCGCCCGTCCAGATCCCTCCAGTGATACCAGGCATGGTAGGAGAGCGAGCTGGTGACGATATCGGCCCCCTCGGCCTCGGCCCACTCGATGCCCTCGCACCAGTAGTCCTCCTCGACCGGGAGCTCCGAGCCGATCCGTTCCGTCTCGCCCAGGAGGTACTCGGCGCGGTACGCGGGGCCGATGAGCTTCCCCGGCAGGTAGCCCGCGATGGTGGAGAGCACCGCCGTGCCGTGGACCGACTGTGTGGGCACATCGGTGCGCGGGTTGTACGTCGGGTCGTCGTCCCCGTTCACGAAATCCCGCTCCCCCCGAACGGTGAGCTGCCGGAGCGCCTCGTGGTCCAGCTCGAATCCCGAGTCCAGCACGCCAATGACGACGCCCTCGCCGTGGTCTCCCATCGTGTGCACTTCCGGAATGTGGAGCATGTCGATCTGGAGGAAGGAGGGGCCCGCGTCGAACTCGCCGGCGGGGTCCGCCGGGGCGCGTGGATCGGAGCCTGGGTCCGCGCTCGGGACGGGGTTTGCGTCCGCCTCGTCCGGGGATTCGCGCGCGACCGGGCGAATCTCCGCGACGAAGGGCAGCGCCTGGATGCAGGCTAGAGATTCGGTCGGAGACGCGACGCTGACGGCGTTGAGCCAGCTCGAGCGCGTGCGGATCGCGGCGCCTCGCGAGACAACCGCCGCGACGTAGGCGGGATCGGGCGGCAGATCGCGGTCGTCGAGGAGCGGGGGTGCAGGGGCGCGCGTGGGTGCCGGGGCCACAAGGCTCCCCAGCCCCGAGCGTTCGCGCGCGGCCTTCGCGCGCCTCGCGAGCGCCCGCGGAGTGATCCGCCGCGCCGCCTCCGCGAGCGCGCGGTCGCGTGCGGGCCCGGCCACATCCAGGGCGCCGTGGTCCCGGAAGAAGATCCACATAGGTGCGGGCGCGCGGCCCGCCGCGGCCGGCGTCCCGATGGCCAGCGCCGCCATCGCAAGAATGAGAGCGGCGCGCGGCATCGAAATCCCTAGAACGTGAACCGAACCGTGTAGTTCATCGCGGCCGCCTGCCCCGCGGGCACCGGCAGATCGAACTCGATGGTGTCGGCGTTCTTCTTCCGGTACTCCACCGACCTCGCGGTGATCTCCCAGTTCCCGTAGAGCGTCTCCACGACCGTGACGGTGGCCGCCTTCTGCCCGCGGTTTCGGATCGAGATGGTGTACGCGTCCTCGGTGACGTTTCGCGAGACACGCGTGTGCGAGACGCGGGTCCGGTCGCCCACCAGGTCGAACGCGGTGCCGCTCAGGATCTCGATCTTCTCGCCCGCGGGCGTGTGGCCGATCGCGTCTTCCCCCACGAGGGTGCGGGCGCCGGAAGGATCGCTCTCGTAGACCCGCACGCGCCCCTCCGGAAGCGGGAGGCCGAGGCCCTGCGATTTCTCGTTCCCCAGCGTGAGGCGCACCCGCACGTGGGAGCCGTCTCGCGCCGCGTCGTACACGTAGGTCCGCCTCGCGGGAACGCGCGAGGGGCCCACGATGGGGACCTGGGTCGTCTCGAGATAGGGAAGATCCATCGCCCCCGCGAGCGGATAGAGGTGATAGGCAAAGAGGTCCTGGGCGGCCTGCGAGGGCGCCGAGGGCGGCGCCACTTCCGCCGTAGTACCCCGCTCCGGCGTTTCGCCCGCGCGGTGCAGCTCTCCCGCGACGAGCGACACCTTGGCCTTCTCGAAGTTGTTCCCGGTGCGATTGATGATCGAGGCCCAGCCGGTCAGCTCCACTTCCTTCTCGCCCGCCTCGAGCACCGCCGCGTACTCGGCGGTCCACTCGATGCCGGACGTGAGGTAGGAGAGAACCGCAGGCCGATCGCCGCCCTTGGCGCTCTCCACCTCCCACCGAAGGGAGGGGCGCGTGGCGAGCCCCATGGACGACGGGAATTCCAGCTCGGTGATATTGCGGCGATTGAGCATCACCAGGACCCCGACGGAATCGCGGCGCTCGATGTAGAGGTCATCGCCCTCGATGCCGACGAGGCGGCCGCGGAAGGACTTTCCCACGTAGCGATAGCGGATCGTGTCCCCGAGGAAGCGCCGGAACACGCGGTCGCCGCTCCAGAGGTCGTAGTCGAAGCTCTGCCGCAGCACCCGGAACCCCTCCCCCTCCAGGCGCACCGACGTGGAGTCGATGCGGCGCGGCACACCCTCCAGCGAGAGGTCGTTCCCGCCGCGGGCGAGGCTCAGCGCGTACGGCTCGCGCACGAGGGCGAGGTCGTCATTGTAGATGACGATCTCCGTGGGACCGGGGGCGCGCTTCAGGGCCGCGGCCTTGGCACCGCACGGCGCGAGCGCGGCGGCCAGTAGGAGTACGAATGTGATGCGAAATGCGCGCATGCCACCTCCGGGTGGAACCCATTGGGATTTCCGAGCGTATGGAGCGCACGTTACGGCGCGGGCGTGACGCGGTCAAGAATGCGGGGAACTTTGCGTTTGACAGCCCCCGTGGGACGGGGATAACGTTCCGCCGTCTTTCGGGCCGGGTACCAACGGCCAGGTCCAGATCGCTTTGGAAACCTGCAATGGTGTTGCCTCGCAATCGGCTCGTCCCTTCAGCGCTGGCACGCGGCAAGGTTCAAAGCAACGATCGGTGCGCACGACGCTGAAGCAATCACCAACATCAAATGAAACCCATCGCCAGAGCGCTCTTTCCGTCGATCGCCTCATCGCGCGCCACACGCGCGACCCGCGTCGTCCGGGAGCGCTGGGGTCTGCCTGTTTTCCCGGGCGGGCTCACACTCGGGAGGAGGTGAAGATTCTATGCGCAAGCGGGGCACGGTGAAGTGGTTCAACGAGTCGAAGGGATTCGGCTTCATCCAGCAGCCGGGCGGCGAAGACGTGTTCGTGCACTATTCCGCCATTCAGGGAGAGGGCTTCAAGACCCTGGCCGAGGGACAGGCGGTGGAGTTCGAGATCGTCGAAGGTCCCAAGGGCAAGCAAGCAGCCAACGTGACGGCCGTCTGATTTCGCTTCGAACGTCTGGTGAGTGAGGCCCCGGTGGGTTTCGGCCCGCCGGGGCGCGGTATTTTTGGTCCGGGGTACGAGCTTCTCCCGCCGGGGCGCGGTCTTTCGGCCCCAATAATTTCGGCGGCCCGTCCCCGGTCATCCGATATATAGTCGACGGCTTGCATGACCGAGCACCCGCCGGAAGGATCCACTCCTAGCAACATCCCGGAACTGCCCCCGGAGCCCGGCCTGCCGGCCGAGGCCTCCGGTCTGGGCCGATTCCTGGAACGGGCGTTCCAGGTCATCGTCGGCCCGGCGCGCCGGATCACCGACCCGCACCTCTTCCACAAGATCTCGCTGGCCGCGTTCCTGGCCTGGGTCGGGCTGGGCGCGGACGGGCTTTCGTCCTCCGCCTACGGCCCCGAGGCCGCCTTCCGCGCGCTGGGCGAGAACACCTTCCTCGCCATCCCGCTCGCCATCATGACCGCCATCACGGTGGTCGTGATCGCTGTGAGCTACATGCGGATCATCGAGCGCTTCCCGGCGGGCGGCGGCGGGTACGTGGTCGCCACCAAGATGCTGGGGCCGGGCGCGGGGCTCATGTCGGGAAGCGCGCTCCTCGTGGACTACGTGCTCACCATCGCGATCTCCCTCGCGAGCTGCTCGGAGTCGATCTTCAGCCTCCTCCCCTCCGGGTTTCAGGGGCTGCGGATCCCGTTCACGTTCTTGTTGCTGGGCAGCCTCACCCTGCTGAACCTGCGCGGCGTTCGCGAGTCGGTCAAGGTCATCTCGCCCATTTTCCTCGCCTTCATCGTGAGCCATGTAGGGGCGATCGGCGCGGCCGTCTACCTGAACATCCATCAGGTCCCGCTGGAGGTGGCGCATCTACGCGAGCAGTCCTCGCTCGCGGTTCAGACCACCGGGTGGATTCCGCTGCTGATGATTCTCTTCCGCGCCTTCACGCTGGGCGGAGGCACCTACACGGGGATCGAGGCGGTGAGCAACGGCGTGCCCATGCTACGCGAGCCCAAGGTCGAGACCGCGAAGGTCACGATGCGCTACATGGCCTTCTCGCTCGCCTTGATCGCGGGCGGGATTCTCTTCGGGTACCTCCTCTACGGGGTGCATCCCGTTCCCGGCCGGACGCTGAACGCGGTCCTGTGGTACGACGTTGCGGCACAGCTCTTCTCGCCGGGAAGCCACGTCGGAAGCGCGCTGGTCGCCGTCCTCCTTCTCTCCGCGGGCGCGCTGCTCTTCGTGGCCGCGCAGACCGGATTCCTCGGCGGGCCCCGCGTGCTCGTCTACATGGCGCTCGATCGCTGGGTGCCGTCCCGGTTCGCGAACCTCTCCGAGCGCCTCGTCAGCTCGAACGGCGTCATGTTCATGGCCATCGCCGCGGCCGCCGTGCTCATGGTCACCGGCAGCGCCGTGCACATCCTGGTGGTGCTCTACAGCATCAACGTCTTCCTGACCTTCTCGCTGGCGCAGCTGGGGATGATCCGCGATGCGCTGAACTTGAGGAAGGAAGGAAAGCCGTGGGCGCATCCGCTGTTCGTGAGCGGGCTCGGCTTCCTCGTGACCGGCTCGCTCCTGATCGGAACCGTCGCGTTCAAGTTCCGCGAGGGCGGCTGGGGCACGCTGCTCCTGACGACGATCCTCGCGCTCTGCTGCGTCGCCATCCGGCGTCATTACGTCCGCACCGCGTTGAGCCTCCACCGCCTGGACGACACGCTGACCTCGGTGCCCCTGCCACGGAGCGAGCCCACCACGGCGCCGATGCTTCGAAACGCGCAGACCGCGATTCTCACGGTCACGAACTTCGGCGGGCTGGGGATCCACTCGCTCCTGAACCAGTTCCGTATCTTCCCGAATCAATTCAAGCAGATCGTGTTCGTCTCGGTCGGCGCGATCGATTCCGGGCGGTTCAAAGGCGCGGACGAGATCGAGGCGTTGCGGAAGAGCACCGAGACGGAGCTGGCGAAGTACGTCGATTTCGCGCGGAAGCTCGGGATCCCCGCCGAGTACCGCTACTCCATCGGCACCGACATCGTGGATGAGCTGGAGGCCCTGTGCCTCCAGGCCAGCAAGGACTATCCCCGTTCGGTCACGTTCGGTGGGCAGCTGGTGTTCCAGAAGGAAGGAACCATCGTCCGCTGGCTCCACAACCAGACCTGCCCCGCTCTGCAGCGGCGGCTCGCGTTCCATGGCCTGCCGATGGTGATCCTGCCCGTACGGGTTTACTAGCGGGCGCTTCGGAGCGCGAGCCGGCCCGAGGAAGACTCGACGATGCCCTTCGATCTGCAACCGACGCTGGAGGGAAAGCTCCTGCGTCTTCGGCCGCTTCGAGCCGAGGATTGGGACGCCCTCTACGCCGTCGCCTCCGACCCGCTCATCTGGGAACAGCATCCAAACAACGACCGCCACGAGGTCGAGGTCTTCAGGGACTTCTTCCGCGAGGCCATGGAGTCCGGCGGCGCGTTGATCGCCCTGGCCTCGAAGGATGGCCGGGTCATCGGTTCCTCCAGGTTCCACGGATACGATGAGGCG
>Ga0137398_10000885_pt1 | contig 11483 bp, 16 predicted proteins | sample czorhiz216metaG_FD_106659 | JGI IMG/M metagenome (GOLD analysis project Ga0137398, IMG submission 106659) | Vadose zone soil microbial communities from Angelo Coast Range Reserve, California, USA - czorhiz2.16 metaG | ecosystem: Environmental > Terrestrial > Soil > Vadose zone | place: USA...
AAACAGCAGAAGGTCGCGGCGCAATGAGCGAAACGCTAAAAACCAAGAAGTCCATGATTTTGGAGGCCGCGCGCGCCATCGGAGCGCAGAAATTTACTCCCGCGGAAATCGAGCAGCTGCGCCGCCGTTTGATCGCGGATCATGGTGAGGAAGGCAAGGCGGGCAGCGACTATATTGCGGAAGTATTGACGGGCGCGGGGATGGGAGTGGTCTTGTCGCAGCAGGAAGAAGCGGAAGAGCAATATGAAGAGGAATTCGAGGATTTGCTGCACTTCAAGACGCTGGAAGACGCGGAAGTCAGCATCATGCGCCTGGACGAGCTGATGCGCAAGTTTCAGACCCACGACGAACGTGCGGCTGTCGAACGGGTCTTAAACGTTGCGCGCCTCGGTAAACGCCGCGCGGAGATGATTGCGCGGAATGTGAAAGTCGAGCCTAGCAAGCGCGCTGAAAAACTCGAAATAGCCAGTTGGTTCCGCATCTGGCTGGAAACGCCGGACGCCTTTTTCGATTGGCTCGACGTGCGCAAGCAATCTCCGGAGTTCCAGGAGAAATTTCCGCCGAGGGAATCGGAAGTATGAGCGCGACAGGCAAGCCGCCGCTGGATGCCAGGGCGCTCGAATTGCCGCCCTTCTCCATGGACGTCGAAGTGCTCGATCTGGGCGCCGACGTCAAGGCCGTCGGACTGGAACTTCTGGGAACAGAAAGCCGGGAGCCCGTTCGAGGCCAGGACGCCGCGATGATTTGGGCCGCCGTCTTTCCGGCGCTGGCTGCCAATGAATTCTACGTGGTGGATTTCTTCAGCCACCTCGATCGTGTCCGCGAATTCTGCAAGCTCCGCGAAATTCATTTTCGGGAAGCTGCCGAGCGCTGCCTGGTGCTTCCGCAGCCCGGCGAAACGCAGCTCGAGGAGCTCTTCCAGCGCTTTGAGGGCGAGACGTTCGGTGTCCGCGCGGGCGGTCCGGTGCAAGGGGGAGACGCCGCGCTCGAGAAAGAGCTTTCACGCCGTGGGCTCGATGCCTACCAGCCCGAGTATGCTCGCTATACCTTTTGCGCCGTCTGCGAACCCGAAGATGGCTGGATAACACTGCTCAGTGAAACCCTCTGGCCCACGGAGGTAATTCGCCGCATTCGTCCGGCGGCGCAGAAGTTTAACGTTTATATCGCTCGCCCTCAGTAGTCCCGGCGATTGTGAAATCCCGCGTTTCGTCCGAACCCGTTGTCTGATGTACACTTTGGAGTTTGCGGCGTGCGCGGTGGACGCGCAGCGCTGCGAACTCGAGCAAATGAGCCGCATAGCCGCCATTCTTCCCGCTGCCGGCCTTGGTACGCGCATGGGCGCGGAAACTCCCAAGCAATTCCTCGAGCTCGATGGCGCGCCCATTGTGATTCTAAGTTTGCGCAGCATCGCGTCCTGCGAACTGGTCACCGACATTATCGTGGCCACACGGGGCGACGAGGTCGGGCGGCTCGAAGAGCGCATCCGGGGAGAGAAGTTCAAGCAGAGCGTGCGCGTGGTCCGCGGCGGCGACTCGCGGCAAGAGTCCGTGTCGCAGGCCCTGCAGTTGATTACCAACGACACTGAGATTGTACTGGTGCACGATGCCGTGCGTCCGTTCGTCACCCGCGAACAGATCGCGCGGGTCATCGAAGAAGCGCGGAAATGTCGCGCCGCAATCCTCGGAATACCCGCGATGGACACCGTCAAAGAAGTCAAGCGCGCCAGCTTGCCCGAGGACGTGGCGCTGATTACCGCCACGATTCCGCGCGAGCGCATTGTGCTGGCGCAGACGCCCCAGGCTTTTTCCACCAAGCTGCTCAAGGAAGCCTTCGCACGCGCGCAGGCCGACGGTGTCAACGCGTCCGACGAGGCCGGGCTTATCGAACGGCTCGGCTACGACGTGCACGTGGTGCTGGGTTCCGAGCGCAACATGAAGATCACCAAACCTGCCGACATGGAGCTGGCGAACTTCTATCTCGAGCGCGCGCGGAAAAAGAAATGAGCGTGCGCTGCGGCATCGGATACGATTTGCATCGCCTGGAATCGGGACGAAAGCTGATTGTCGGTGGGATTGAGTTGCCGTTTGACAAGGGCCCGGTCGGACATTCAGACGGCGATGTCCTCGCGCACGCGCTTTGCGACGCGCTGCTTGGAGCTGCGGGACTCGGAGATATCGGCACGCATTTTCCGGATACAGATCCCAAGTGGAAAGGCGCTAACAGCCTGATTTTTTTGGAGCACGCCCGAAAGTTGCTCGCAGAAAAGAATTTTGCAATCGAGCACGTAGACTCCGTGGTGATTACCGAGAAACCGAAACTCGGTCCGCATTTTCCGAAGATGCGAGAAGCACTGGCGCGCGCGCTGGGCGTGGCGGTGGAGAAAATTCATCTCAAGGCGAAAACAAACGAAGGCGTAGACGCGATTGGACGCGGCGAAGCCATCGCTGCGCATGTGGTGGCGACGATTGTGGCGCGGTAACCTCCTGGACTCCGCGGCCGGTGGGTCCCAGTGTGCGATAGAATCCCGCTGATGACTCCGGACGAGACACCAGACAGCGCCACCGCTGGGGTAAACCCGTTCACCGGGACCGATGTGGCGAACATACTTCGCGAGCAGCGTTGGCTCGCGCGGGAGCCGTCGCCTGAACAGCTCGCGTGGTGCGACCATGCGGCGCTAATTCTGGGCCCGCATGTTAGAGACCGGGATGCGTTCCGCGGCCTGCTCAGCCTGATCTTCCACTACGATACGGCGGAAATTCTGGCGCGCACAGAAACCCACGCGGTGCTGTCACGCTACGCCGCCCGCGATGTGTTGCGCCAACTTGCGCTCTTACTCCTTGATGGCACGCCGCTGACTTCGGATCGGTTCAAGGAAATCATTGCCGCGCTTAAGGATGGCCTCGATATTCGCGGGCGCGAATTGTTTCACCCCATCCGTTTGGCGCTGGCCGGCCGTGCCGGTGAGGGCGAACTCGACCGTGTGATTTTGCTTCTCGATGAAGCGGCCGAGCTTCCGTTTGCGGTTCCGGCGAAACCGGCGCGCCAACGAATTTTAGAGTTTTGCGCTTCAACGGATTGATTGCTCGGCGAGCAGCTTACGCGAGGAAGCGAGATGGATCGGCTTACGGGAATACACGCGGTGCGCGAGGCTCTGGAGGCCGGCCGCGCCTTCGATCGCATTGTGATCGCGCGAGGGCGGCAGGATACCCGCGTCGAAGAGATCGTCAAGCTGGCGCGTGGACGGAACATCGCCGTGCGATTTGAGGAGCGCAGCCAGCTCGACCGCTTGGCCGATTCCAAGGATCATCAAGGGGTAGTGGCGTTAGCGGCGGCGCGTGCCGCCGCCACCCTGGACGAGATTCTCGCCGCCGCTAATGCCGGATCGGGGCGCGGAGAAAAGGGCTTGATTGTGCTGCTAGACGGCGTCGAGGACCCGCACAACCTCGGCGCCATCATTCGCACCGCGCTGGCCGCCGGAGCGCACGGCGTAGTAATTCCAGAACGCCGCGCGGCGGGGCTAACCGACACGGTAGCGCGCGCCTCCGCCGGCGCGCTATCCCATTTGCCGGTCACAAAAGTGACGAACCTTGTGCGAACCATGGAAGAGCTAAAAGAAGCGGGCTATTGGCTCATCGGCCTCGATGAAGACGCCCCGAAAAGCTACACACAAGTCGACTACACCTCTCCCGTGGGGATCGTCCTCGGCGGTGAAGGCCAAGGGTTGCACGAATTAACCCGCAAGCGCTGCGATTTCCTCGTGTCGCTTCCCACGGTCGGCCCGGTGAAATCGTTGAACGTTTCCGTAGCCGCCGGGGTTGTCCTGTTCGAGGTCCTGAGACAACGCCGCGGCACAGCCGCAACCTGACGAACACCGACAAGGCCTCCGTGCAGCAGATCACGCTGGCCATAGCGCTTCCCGGCTTTACAGACCCACGCTCATCCCGTACTCTGAATACCCATGTGGAACGTCGACGAGCGTTTTTCGCAAAAGGCCATCGAGAGTCTTGCCGCCCTGGGCTTTGGTGTGGGCAGCACCCGCGGCGTCGTGCGCGTCGAAAAATACGGCTCCGGAGCAGAGTTTCGCAAAGGCGCCGATGATAGTTACCAAATGACGGTCGCGCCGACCATTGTGGTTAAGGGCCAGTTCACGCGCCTGTGGGACGCCGGTTACCAGAAATTCCTGCTCACCGATGATGGCCTCAAAGTCCCGGCCCTGGCCTCGCACCTCGCCAACTTGCGTAGGTTCAATGAAGAGCTGCGCACCGCCCTCGGCGTGCCCACCTTCTATAACGAAGCCCTCGGCTCCGTCAGCCAGATCTCGGTCTACGATCGGGTGAAAGGCCGCAATGGCGACGTCCCTGACAAAACGGTCGGTGCCCACAGCCCTGGTGGCGAGCACTAGAACTGCTCGCTCCTTCCCTCCGCGTCCCTTAACTGCCGCCGAAACTTCGCCGCTTCCACACAATGCTTCGCCGCCTTGCGCTCGCCGATAAAAATCACCGGGATGTCCAGCCCATAACGCTCCCGCAACGCCGCATCCGCGTCGACGTTCACCTCGCGCAGGGTGGCCCCGAATTCTCGAAGGATCGGCTCGATCAATGCTCGCGCTTCCTCGCAAAGATGGCAACCCGGCCGCGTGTACAACGTCACCACCCGAGGTCCGCATGCCGCCAGGCGTTTGTCTTCCGGAGTTTCTTTCACCATCTTGGACGCAATTCCTTAGCTCAGATTGCCGGGCATCGTTTGCAGCACAATCCGCTTCTCTCCCTACAGACTGGAACAGGAGCATAATGCAAGTTACCGCCTCGGGAGGTGGAAACCCAATGGGAAGAGTTGTCGCGCTAATGGACGACCTGTTTTTTCAGATGAAAGTGGCGGAAACCGCCAAGCACCTCGGCGTGGAGCTGAAGGTCGCCACCGATAACGACGCCTTCCTCACTCTCCTGGACTCCGCTCCTAAGCTCATTCTCATCGACCTGAACGCGCGCAGCCAACCCCTCCAAGCCATCGAGCAGGCACGGGCGCGAAAGGACGGGGTGCGCGTCGTCGCTTTCCTTTCCCACGTGCAGACCGACCTCGCCGCCCAGGCGCGCGCCGCCGGTTGCGACGATGTCTTGGCCCGCTCGAGCTTCACGCAAAATCTCGCGTCTATTCTAAGTGCTGCCAAGGATTGATGTGCTTTCCACACAGAAAGAGTTCCCTAAGCGATTTCGTCTGCTGATCCTCCTTGCGTCTTTCCCAGCACAACTCCTGCTCGCACAAGAGTTCAGCTCGCGTCCGCCTGCCAACGCCAGTTCGGCGGCTGCCGGCGCGCCCGGCTCACCCGCCGCCGCCCTGCGCGACGCCATCTCTGCTGCCTGTTCGCAAAGCGAGCAAGCGTTCGCAAGCTTTCTCACCGCCCGCAACGCGGACAGTTTCGCACACCTAACTCCGTCCGCCCGCGTGGCCTTGATGAAGCGCTTCGTGCTTCTCAACCAACCCGGCAAGCCTTCGTTGCTTCCCAATCCCTCCGGCCGTCCCACCGTGCGGTGCCAGATCCCTGCCGGAGCGGCGGAGCTGCAAATCGGGGGCGCGGAAATCGCGGACAATCTCGCCTTTTTGCCAGTGGAAGTGCGCAACGCAGCAGACACCGACGGCAACAGCACCGTTCGCGTCAAGATGGGGCTGGTTCGCGAAAATGACAACTGGAAGCTTCTGTCCGTCGGCCTTCTTCTCCTCGATTTGCCCGCGCTTGCGTTTGAGTGGGACGCCGCAGAGATGGACTCCACCGAGCGCGCGGCCGTCGACGCGGTGAAAAAAATTGCCGAAGGCGTCGAAACCTACCGCCACACTTATGCGCGCCTTCCGGATTCACTCGCTAAGCTCGCTCCCCCCAAAATTGGGGCAGCCGCAAACCCTGACGCCGCAGGACTCCTCGATGCCGAACTCGCCTCGGGCGTCCGCAACGGCTACAGATTCCGCTATGTCATTTCCGGAGCAAGCGCGCTTGGCGCTCCCGCGAAATACGAGATAGCCGCCACGCCAGAAATCTACGGCCGCACCGGACGGCGCTCTTTCTTCCGCGACCTCAGCGGCGGCTTGCACGGCGCTGATCGCCAAGGCGCCGTAGGCAGCGAAGTCGATGCCCCCGTCGAGTAAATTCTTGCTCCCTAGGGCAAACCGTGCGCCGCGTCACCGTTAACGTATCGGAAAGGGTCTCGCCCTTCTGGCTTGCCCACCTGGACCAGCGGCCACAAAATGAATGCCAGGCCACCCATCGTCCTCTGACGCTGCTGTGAGCAAGCGTCTGCGACCTGCGGTTCTCTCGATGCACAAGGAGACCTGGAGTGCCAGACCCGACCACGGACCGGCGTAGTGCGCCCCGCTATCCGCTCATTCTCATTGCCGAAGTCTCCGACAAAATCAGCGGCGCAAAATTCACCGCCTGCACCTCGGACATCAGCCGAACCGGCTGCTACATCGATATCCTGAATCCCATTCCCGCAGGCTCACAGGTGGGCGTACGCCTTCAGCATGAAGGCGAGCTCTTCGAGGTGGATGGTCGCGTACATCAGCCCTGGGCTCGGCATGGGTATCGCCTTAGCGAATCATGTTCCACCCGCTGGAGCAAGCAGTTCTCGATCAATGGCTCGCGGCCGCTGCCGAAGCCAGTCCCTAGTCACCCGTCCCAAGTGAAGATCTAGAACGATCATCCAAACGGGATTTGTGCGCCGCCCCAGTTGGCGCTACCATCGCTCACTCACTATGCGATGCCTCACGTGCGCACTCCTGGGTTTTCTCTCGCTGTCCGCCGCAATTCCAGACTCGCCTGAGCTTTCCGCCGGAACACAGGCGGAAGCCCTCTACGGCCCGCTTCCCGTTTTTGAGCTGCATAGCGGCTTCTGGCTCAATCTGCATCACACCCTCTATCAAGAAGCCCGCCAGCAGCGCGGTGCCCCACCGGCCAGCGGCACCTCGAAAGCCGGCCAGTCCAGCAAGCCTACGCTGCAAACCGCGCCCGCCGTAAAAACATCGCTTACTGCCACCGAACAGCGCGCCTGGGACGATGCCGTCTCCTACTACGCCGCCAACTATGCCGATAAAGATCTGCTCTTCAGCACCGAGCTGATCTTGCTCAAAAATCAGCTTGGCGATTTCGAGACCTGCGACGAGCTTTCCGGCGCCAAGAAAAAAACGTGCGATGCCGGCTTGCCCCCCAAGCTCACGCACATCCTCGAAGCCGCCGCGACCGTGTACCGCGCGCACTACTGGCCCTCGGACGATCGCGCAAACCGCGCCTGGGTCAGGCGGGTCGCCCCGCTGGTCACCGAGCAAGGCGTTGGACTCTCACATCGACTCGCGGACATTTATCAAACGCGCTGGCCCATCGAAAAAATCCGCGTCGACGTCGTGCCCTTCGCCAATTCCGCCGGCGCTTATACGACCCTCGACCCGCTGCGCGTCACCATCTCCAGTATCGACCCTCGCAATCAAGACGCCGCGGCCCTCGAGATTCTCTTCCATGAGGCCTCCCACGGCATCGCTCAACCCGTCGAGCAAGCCATCATCCGCGAGTGCCGTCAACGAGAAAAGCCGATTCCTCGGGACCTTTGGCACGCGCTAATTTTTTACACCACGGGCGAAGTCATCAAACCCATCATGGACGCCGAGCCGGACGCCAAGCGGGATACTTCACAGGATGGAGCGAACATCACGTCTGCTCGCGGCGGCAACGCCAACCCGCGCGCGAACCCCCCAAACCAGCAATACACTCCTTACGCCAAGCGCGAAGGCCTGTACCAACGCGGCTGGGAAAGCTACCTCCAGCTACTGACCCTCTACTGGCAGCCTTACCTCGACGGCAGGGTCACCTTCGACAACGCCATAGCTCACATCGTGTCCGCTCTATGAATCTCAGAGCGATTCATTTTGGAAACGGGCCGGACACTAGCGGGCCGGGAAGCGGCGGCTCCCAAACCTGGTTACAGTGCGCACAAATCACCTCCTGCTGACCCGGGTCACTCCCGTCCGCATGCGTATCTACTGCCACCAGGTTGCCTTTATGGCAGTGCGGGCATATAAGATCGACCAAAACGTGAAACGGCGCGGGTTTGGGCTTCGTCAAATTCGGCGCGCCAGGAATTTCTTTGCTGGCTCGCTTTTTCGCGTATAGGAGTTGATCCGCGCGTTCGAGGAGTTCGTCGGGCCGATCCCCTATTTCATATTGTTTCCACCCCGCCGAAAACGTGACCGGAATCTTTTGGCCCAGCCGCTCCACTTCAATGGAGCCCAGGCGTCCCAACACAATCTGCAGTTGCTCCGTGGTACATTCCGGCAGCAGAACGAGAAACTCATCTCCGCCAAGGCGCACCGCCAGATCCGATCCGCGGATTACTTTGTTCAGACGGAACGCAAATTCCTTTAACACCTGATCGCCCGCAGCATGGCCGTGGGCATCGTTAATTTGTTTGAAATTGTTTAGGTCCAGCATCAACACCGTCAATGGATGCCCCTTCCGCTCGGACCGGGCAACCTCCGCGGCGAGGCGCTGCTCGGCAAAACGACGGTTGTACAGGCCGGTCAATGGGTCCATCATCGCCAGGTTTCGCAGGATGTCGGAATGGCCCTGCTTTTCCGCTAGCTGACGTCGTAACCGCTTTATCAGAATTTGCTGATAGACCGTGTAGAGGTTGAAAATGAGGATCAAAGCAACCAAGCCAAACACGGCATCGATGAATTTGCTGTTGAAGTACGTTTCCGCTCCCGCCAGCCATGCCGGGAGCGCGAGGGCGATGACCGCAAATGTAAGTAGTAGAATGACAAAAATCGCGTATCCCCACACCCACCAGTCGCGCCTCTCAATCTTCTGAAGCTCCGCCGCTAATTCTTGTTGTCTAGCCTTGAGGGAGACAGGATCTGGGTGCAACGGAGCATCGTTCATAGGCCGCGCCAAATCATTTTTCGGGGAGCATTCATATGGCTAGCGTTCCCTTATCCGGCACGCTCAAACCCAGCAGCCATTTTTGTAGGGTCGCGACTTGGTTGCCCTCCACGTTGGTGAACGCCACGCCCATTCCCATGTTGGGGATCACGAATGCCACCCTCCCAATGGCATGGAAGGTCGCGCCAGCGTGAGAGATCTTGACGCGAATTTGCGTGCCCTTCGGTGATGGATTCAACATGTCCAGAAAACATCCGCCGATGCTCAAGTCGCTGGTCCGAGCAGGAAGCCTTGTTGCGGAAATAATCTCAGTTATTTCCGCATCGGCGATGAATCGATAGCGGGGAGCTCGACGCCGGTCCGAGTCCATCCCCTACCACCGTCTTTGTGAACGACAGAGCGCCGCGCTTTGTGGGGCAAACAACGAGGCAGCGGCCGAGTAATCCCAAATCCGAGGCTCACATCGTTCCTCCGTCCGGTCAGAAATCTCCGGCGTTCGATTCCGGCACCACCGGCGACGCGCGGAGCTAGTTCTCTGCATATAACTAAGGATTACCTGGAATGCCGGAACTCTACCGTCAGGAGTGAAGCACACTCGAACAATTTGCGCGTTGCTTGATATATCAATCAGAACTCATTGGCTGCGAACCCTCGGTTCTCGCAGGGGGCCGACAACCACGATCCGCTCAGGGACAGCAAGAAGACCGGCTCGTTCAATGCACGCCTCAGGGGCGGGGAGCGGGTCCGGAATTGCGCTTGGCAACTGAGTACTCCAGGTAGTTGAACTCTCGCTCAAGCTGCTCGGCAAATGTTCGCACCTGCGTGACGCATCTTTCAAACTGCCGCATTTGAGTGGCGCTGGCATTGGTGACAAAGTCGTCCCGATTTGCACGCACGCGGCTCAGGGCCGCGGACAACGCAAAGGCAAGGTCATCTAAGTTTTCTATGAGCGTCCATGGGCCTGTCATGCGGCCCCCTTGGCGGTTTGCCGTCGAATCGAGCCGAGGCGGTGATCAAATTGGCCTGCTCCTGTCCGGTTAGACGCGCGCGCAAACGTACTCGCTAACACGCTGGGCTTATGCGACTTGGTCAGGCGTGTTCAGTCCCTGCGCCTCCAGCAACCACTCTTCGAGCACGGTTAGATAAAGCTGTTCAATTTGCTGGAACTCCACACCTGCGCCGAGGTTCGGTTGAGAATAAATCACCTTGCCACGGGCCTGGAAAACACTGTTCCCTGCGGAAATTCGGATGAGGATTGACGCTCCCCTCGAGAGCGTGTTTGTCGTGCGGATAAAGCAGCCGTGCAGGCTTAAATCCCCAAGACGCGTTGCCAGCGCAGAGCCGGTTTCTTCCACCGTGACCTCGGCGGTCGCGACGAACGGATACCTCGGTGAGCGGCGCATGCCTCCGCTCATGCGCGGGGCGGCTCGGCGCCGCAGCCACATCGCGGATTCGCTCTTTCCACGGAGACGCCAGTTCCCTCCACTTCGCAGCCGCAGGCTCGGTTTGGGCACCTATAGATCTGGCCTTCTGCCATAGTCGTGACACCCGACGTAAGAGGCCGCGAATAGCGCGGAGCCGACAATCCTCCGTGCCATGTGAATTCTACAGATCGCGATGAACCATACGGATCTGTTCGGTTTTTCGCTTGCTGCAGCAAACAGGTGCGGACGCCCGACCCCGGGACCCAGAGACTCTCGACCTTCCGTTAATAGCGTCCGCCGGAGTACCGCTGTCCCTCTGGACCTTCGCGTTTCACCCCTTCTTTGCTACGAGCAGGCCATAAACGAAATTGCCGCTGGCGTAGCCTGCTCGCATCGCCGAGAAGCCGCGAAGGAATCGCACAAATTCCCCGCCTTTCTTCGCCGCTAATTGCCAGAATTCTTTTTGCCGGATGATGTCCAAGCTGATGTCCCAGGTCTTCGCGCACTGCGCATTCAGAATTTCGCGAGCTGTGACGTTCAGGCCGTTGGCGCGCATCCATGCCTCGTACGCTCCCATGGTGCGCAGCTCCACCATCATGCTCCGTTCGATCGGCTCGATGAATTTCTTGTTTTCCGCCGCTGTCGGCCCTGCTCGCCTGAACCAGTCGGTAAGCGATAGAGTTCCTCCCGGCTTGAGACATTTCGCCGCAGAGGCAAAAAACTCTTGCACGTCGTAGTAGTGCGAGATGGATTCTGTGGACCACACGACGTCGAACATCTCCCCGAAGCTCATCTCTTCGGCGTCCAGCAACACAAATTTCGCGTCCACGCGCTCCCGCTCCGCCGCGCGATTGGCCATTTTCACCTGCACCGGTGAAATCGTGATCCCTGTAACCTCGGCGGCAAACTTTTTTGCCAGGTACAGGGCGGTACCGCCAAAACCGCACCCGCAATCGAGAATCGAGCACCCCTGGTGAATGCCGGCGACCTTCGCGAGATGTTCGATAAGCTGAACTTGGGCTTGTTCCTTGCTTTCGTCGCCGCGCACCCAGTAGCCATGGTGGATATGCTCGCCCCACAGCGACTGATAGTAGGGGCTCACCATGTCATAGTGTTTGCGGATCGTCTCTTTGTCATTA
>Ga0137398_10000887_pt1 | contig 11477 bp, 13 predicted proteins | sample czorhiz216metaG_FD_106659 | JGI IMG/M metagenome (GOLD analysis project Ga0137398, IMG submission 106659) | Vadose zone soil microbial communities from Angelo Coast Range Reserve, California, USA - czorhiz2.16 metaG | ecosystem: Environmental > Terrestrial > Soil > Vadose zone | place: USA...
TCAACCCCGCCCCTACAGGCCGGATTTGTCTACTGTGTGGTTTACATTGTAGGGGCGGGTTTCAAAACCGCCCCTACAAAGACCCCGTCATTTTGAATGACGCAGCACTAGAGGCCGGCGTTTTGCTGCGCCACCATGCAAAACAGCATCGGAATGGAGAGCATCGTGTTGACGCGTGAAGTCAAACCTGCAAGGCGCGCGGCCGCCGCCTTCTCGTCGGCGGAGGCGGTAACGAGACCAAGCACCTTTTGCTGATTGGGCCAGATGATGAACCAGACATTGAACGCCATGATCAGGGCGAGCCACATGCCGATTCCGATCGCGACCGTACCCTTTTGGAACGTCAATGCCTGCATGATGTAGCCGTTCTGGGTAGCGAGCAGTAGGCCGGTGACGACCGTCGCCAGCGCGCCGTAACGGAACCAGAACATCACATTCGGCGCAATGAACTTGATCACGGCGGCACGGTGTTCCACCGGCTCGATCTTTGGCATCGTCGGGGTCTGCACAAAGTTCAAGTACCACAACAGCCCGATCCACATCACGCCACTGAGCACGTGCAACCAGCGCATGAAGAACGCCCACCAGAGCGGATCGCCAAGACGGACGAACTGCCCCGTCGCAAGCCCGACCAGCAGCATGATCAGGATGAGCAAGCCGACGCCGGCCGCGAGTGTTTTCTCAAGCGATTGAAAAAAGGCTACCATGACTATTCCCCTTATCCACAAGGATGCTCTGTCGCACACTAGCATAGGCCTTTGCCGGCTCAACACCGGAGAGCCTGATCCGCACAGCCACGCACAGAACGATTTGCACGCACAGAAGGATTTGCACGCCCAGAAGGATTTTGCCGTACAATCGACTTCCCCGATCTCCGGACGGACGTGCCAACCGCCACAGCCCTGGCGGATTCCTCCCAATTTGATCCGCCTTCCCTCCCATGTGGGTCTGCGGACTTCATCCAGGACTTTCCTGCGGTCCCACGCCTTTCTCACACTTCAGCAACACGCGGACGCTCGCGTCATCAGGGAGTACGACCTTATTTTGATCTGCAAGCATGCGCGCCCACGACGACGGCGAGAGATGCGCTACCAGCTTGATCTCGCAGGTGCGAAATGATGAACCGAATGTCAGAATGTTGCGAACTTCAAATCCAAATGAACCAATCGTCAGCCTGGCATGAACCAATCGTCAGAATTCTCTCGCATCACGCACATTTCAAAAAATATTTCACACCTGCGTCATCAAGGACGCGACGGAAACCTTAAATACCGGCATAATGATACTGCGATCTCACCACCAAGCCAAAACAAGCCGGTGTCTCTCTCAGCCCCAGCAACTTACGATTTGACCCCGGTGCACAATGCACGGGCGCGGCTTTGCGATCAATTCGCCCTGATGACGCTTGCCGTCGCCACGTTCATTGCACTCTACACTTTCCGCGATTACGGCCTCGGATGGGATGACTACGCGCATTCTGAATACGGTGAACTATTGTTGCAGTATTACGCATCGGGATTCACCGACAAGCGAGCATTGTCATTTGTCAATCTCTACAAATACGGCGGCGGCTTTGATCTTTTGTCGGCGCTTGTTGCCAAGATCGTTCCCTTCACGCTTTTCGAAACGCGCCGGCTTGTGGGCGCAATGGTTGGATTGCTCGGCCTGTTCGTTACCTGGCGCATAGCGCGCCGCGTCGGCGGCCCGCTCGCCGGATTTGCAAGCCTCGTGCTCCTGGCCACCTGCCCGCTTTACGTCGGGCACGTTTTTATGAATGCAAAAGACGGGCCGTTCGCCGTCGCGATGGCGATCCTGTTATTCGGTCTCGTTCGCTGCTTCGACGAATATCCGCGGCCACGGCGCGCCACCGTCGCCTTGCTGGGGCTCGGCCTCGGGCTCGCAATCGGTTCGCGGATCATGGGCGGCTTCGGCATCATCTGCGGTATCGGCGCATTGACGGTCCTGGCGGCTGCCGACAGCCGCCAGAATGGACTGCAACTTGCCGCCAAACGACTTGGGAGCTTTTGTCTTGCGGTGTTGCCGGGCTTGGCGTTGGGTTATGCCGTCATGGGGCTGGTATGGCCTTGGAGCGTTGTCGATCCGCTCAATCCACTGCGCGCGGTTGAATACTTTTCACACTTCTTTGAAGAGCCTTGGCGGGAATTGTTCGAAGGGGAGCCCATCCTCGTGCCCGACATGCCACGCAGCTACGTCCCGACATTGCTCGCATTGACGCTGCCGGAACTGTTCCTGGCGCTTGGCGCTGGCGGCATTGTCATGGCCACCATTGCCCTGATAGGGGGCCGGCAAACGTCGAGCCGCCGCGCAATTCTGCTGCTGCTCGTACTCGCCGCAACACTGCCGGTGGGGATCGCCATTCTGGCGCGACCTGCCATGTATAACGGCATCCGGCATTTTCTTTTCGTCGTGCCGACGCTTGCGGTGCTTGGCGGCTTTGCGATCGCGCGCATCCTGGAATGGACGCAGCGGCAAAGCAAGACAGCCGCCATTGCGGCAGGACTGGTCTTCGTGGCGGGCATTACCGCGCCGGCCGCCGAAATGGCCGAGTTACATCCTTACGCCTATACGTATTTCAATGGATTTGCGGGCGGTGTGCAGGGCGCGCGAGACAATTTCATGCTCGACTACTGGGCCCTCTCATTCAAAGAGGGCGCGCACGGGCTCAAAGAGCGCGTATCGGCGCTCAACCTCAGGCACCCCGCCAATGCGCGCTGGAAGCTCGCGGTTTGCGGTCCCCATCGCTCGCCGCAGGTCGAGCTTGGGCCGTCTTTCGAGACGACTTGGGACCCGAGTACGGCTGACTTTGCAATGGTCCTGGGTGAATTCTATTGTGCCGAATTGGCAGCGCCGGTTCTGGTCGAGGTCGCACGTGCTGGTGTAGTCTATGCACGCGTCTACGACCTGCGAGGACGGACGTTTTCGACCCTGCTCGAAGTGCCGCGGCCGCGACATGGGCCTTTCGCCGCCGCCAAGGTCGGATTACGATAACCTGATAAACCACCACGCTGAACCACCACCCTAGACCAACACGCTGAACCAACAATTGGGGGAATACATGCCAAAGTTCTTCTGGGCCGCTTTAGCCATGGCCTTGGTCTCGACTACCGCGCAAGCACCGGCGCAAGACGCAGCCGACCCGACGGTCTTCATCATCAGCTACATCGAAGCGACCTTTGCCGGCAAAAACCAGGTCGCCACGCAGCTCAAGCAGCTGCGCGACGCCAGCGCCAAGGACGATGGTCTCATCCGATACGAAGTGTTGCAGCGCGTTTCGCCGACGAACCAATTCATGGCGCTCGAAATCTGGAAGGACCAGCAGGCCTATGATGCCCACGTGGCGAGTGCTCATCGCAAAGCCGCCCGCGAAAAGCTGGTCCCCTTGCTTCTTGCCCCGATCGATGACCGGCAAGGCGTGACGGTTTCCGTCGATCCGATGCAGGCCGCCAAGGCCCGCGCCACCGGCAGCGCCATCTATGTGGTTTCACACGTCGACGTCGCCCCGCCCAATCGGGAGAAGATCACCCCGATCCTCAAGACTCTGGCTGAAACCAGCCGCAAGGATGGCGGCAATCTCCGCTTCGACGTCGCGTTCCAAAAAAACCGTACCAACCACTTCAAGGTCATCGAGACATGGAAGGACCTGAAGTCCGACGAAGCGCATGAGATTGCAGCGCACACCAAGGAATTTCGCAACGCGCTGGCACCACTTACGGGCGCCATGTACGATCAGCGCTGGTACAAGCCGCTGTAATGACAACAACCAAGCGTAGGACGACGATGCAAAAAATCATCTTCACGACACTGGCCATCGCGGCGCTTGCCGCAACAGCACCCGCGCGTGCGCAGGACGGCGGTGACCCGACCCTCTACGTCGCGGGTTATGTCGACGCGGCCTACGCGTCCAGGAATCAGGTCGCCGCACTGCTGCGGCAATTCGCCGGGGTCGCCCGCAAGCAGAAGGACCTCATTCACTTCGCCGTCCTGCAGCGCGCCTCGCCCAACAACCAGTTCATGATCGTCGAGACCTGGAAGGATCAGCAGGCGCGCGACGCCCATATGGCCTCGCCCGAGCGCAAGGAGTTCCAGAGCAAGGTCGAGCCGCTGCTCATCGCGCCGATCGACGACCGGCTGGGCGTGAAGACCTCCGTCGCCCCCATCGCGGCAGGCCCAGCCGCGGCCAGCGCCGTCTACGTCGTGTCCCATGTCGACGTGCCGGGCGCCAACCGCGACAAGCTCTTGCCCGCCATCACGGCGCTTGCCGAATCAAGCCGCAAGGAGAGCGGCAACTTGCGCTTCGATGTCGCGTATCAGAAGAACCGAACGAACCATTTCACGGTGTTCGAGGGCTGGAAGGACGTTAAGTCCAACGAAGCCCACGAACTCGCGGCCCACACCAAGGAATTCCGCAGCGTGCTCACACCGCTCACCGGCGCGATGTACGATCAGCGGTTTTACAAGGCGCTGTAAGAGCGATCGATGGCAGGCAAACGGACCTCGTAGGATGGGTTGAGCCCTTCGCGAAACCCATCGTCGTCCCACACGAAGGTGTTGATGGGTTTCGCAATAAGAAGCGCGTCTTAGACGCGCTTCTTTTTTGCTCTACCCATCCTACAAGTTTGATCCGACTTACGACGTCGGTCCCCGCTGGACCAGCTCGATGCGTGTCCCCCACGGATCGGTGATGTAGGTGATCGTGGTGCCGGTCGTCGCGTTCTTACGCGGTGGCTCGTCGAGCTTGATGCCCTCCGCCTCGATCTTCTTCACGAACGCCGCGTGATCCTTCACGTCGAAGCCGATGTGGTCGAGCACGCGATGTCTGGTCGCAAGCTGCGCCTTGTCGTCCTTGGCAAACCTGAGCTGGACACCCGGCAGGTCCACGATTGGCGCATTGGTACTGGTCTTGCCTGCCTTCCCGCCGAAGGTCTTCGCATACCAGGCCTGCATCTTGGGGATTTCCCCTTCCGTCACACGAAAGTGGATGTGCTCGTTCCGGACCGGCACGCTCTGGGTCTTGTCTTCGAGGACTTCAATTCGCACGCCGTCCGGCGTCTCGACGTAGGCTTGATCGAGCCTGCCGTTGGCGCCCGGCAGCACCGCAACGCCGTTCGCCTTCCATTTCGCGACCTGCTCCTGGACGTTGTTGACGATGAAGCCGACGTGGTTCACCACCGAGCCGACCGTGCCGCCGGCCCCGGTTTCAGTCCCCAGGTTCAAGTTGATCCGAACGCCAGGGAACGTGACGGTCTCGGCACCCGCGACCGCCTGCCCGCCCATGCCAAGGAATATCTTCTTGTTGGCCGCAAGGTCTTTCGAAATGAGGTGCCAGTGCCCCATGGTCACGCCCAAATCGTTGAAGGGAGCCAATTGAGCCTGCGCCGTCCCGGCGGCGAGCGTGAATGCAAGCCCTAAGCTAGCGATCAAAATTCTCATGGATACCTCCCTGTTGCACCGACATTCTTGGTCGGCGTCGGCGGCAACCCTACCATCTTGTCCGGTTGCGCGAAACCTGTAACGAAGCCGTTTGCGATGGGGGCAGAGATCCGGACCCACAGTGAGTGAATGTGCAATTTGGCAGACAATTCTGCTCATGATATCCGTTGATCCGCGATGCAGGCTCGGAAGTAAACGAATGAGCAAACGCTTTCGGGTCGTCATCGTCGGCGGTGGGCCGGTCGGCATGGCGATGGCTATCGAGCTTGGCCAGCGCGGGATTTCCTGCGCCATTATGGAACGGCGCACGGCGCCGCATCGCATTCCGAAAGGGCAAGGGCTCACGCAGCGCTCGATGGAACACTTCTATCGTTGGGTGTCGCCGATAAAGTGCGATCTGTTCGCGTCCTTCCGCCCGGTTTTTCACTGAGCGGCGTGACGGCTTATCTCGATTTGAGCAGTGAATACTGGTACTCGCCGCCCTTTCGCGAAGTCGTCAACTCCTATTATTTCCAGGACAGCGAAAGAGTTCCGCAATACCTCACCGAAAGCGTTTTGCAAACCAGGATGGCGGAGCTATCCAACGTCCATGGTCTGGTGGGTTGGTCGGGAGAGACGATCGAGCAGGACGACGCCGGCGTGCGCGTCGGCATCGTCTCGCAGAGCGGCGAACGCAAGATATTGGAGGCAGAGTATGCAGTCGGCTGTGACGGCAGCCACTCGACCGTACGCGAGCAAGTCGGCATCGAACGTGATCATCAGGATTTCGACCAGCTCATGGTGCTGGCGGTCATTCGTTCACGCGAACTGCATGAAGGGCTTAAGCGCTTCCCATTGCGTTCGACCTATCGTGCGATGGATCCGGAACTCAAGGGCTATTGGCGATTCTTCGGTCGGATCGATGCCGAAGAAGGTTTTTTCTTTCATGCACCGGTTCCGATGGATACGACCAGGGATAACTATGATTTTCATGGGTTGATGCAGCGAGCCGCAGGCTTCGAGTTCGCGTGCGAGTTCGACTACGTCGGGTTTTGGGACATGGCCGTTGCGATCGCCAAACAATATCAGGTTGGCCGGGTGTTTATCGCAGGCGATGCCGCGCACAGCCACCCGCCCTATGGAGGCTATGGGCTCAACAATGGGCTCGATGATGTTTCCAACCTCGGCTGGAAGCTCGCCGCGCGGCTCAATGGCTGGGGCAGCGACGCCTTGATGAAAACATACACCGAAGAACGACAGCCGATCTTCCGTGAAACCGCACAAGATTTTATTCTCGCCCGCATCCGCACCGATCGGGATTTCCTCGAACGGTATCACCCAAACAAGAATCGCGAGGAGTTCGAGCGTGCCTGGGAGAAAGGCAAGACCGACACGCCGGCACGTGCGATGACTTATGATCCCCACTGCGAGTGATCGTCGATCGTGATTGGGCCTCCGGGAAGCACCTGTAGCACACGCGGCACACACACATTCGCTGCCCGGCCCGGACATCACTTGCCGTCGCGACTCTTGTCGAATCGACGAAATGTATTCGAGGCGTTGGGGCGCGAATTTACGCTATTGGCATTTGATGTCGGAGACGGCGCGGTCGCAATGTTCGAGCGGGCGTCTGCTCTGCTCGCAGTGCCGCTGACGGTAATCCGCGATAGTTATAGCGATGGGCGCGAAGCTTATAAGGCGAGACTGATCCTCGTTCGTCCCGATCATTATGTTGCCTGGACTGGCGACGCCGCACCCGATAGCGCCACGGCAGTAGTCGCCAAGGCCGTCGGCAGAACCGGCACAGTGTGAGAGGACAACTGGTATCTCCGGCGTGGCATTGTGCTCCCGGATTTCGACATCTTGCGCGCAAATGTGCTGGCGCCTCGTTTGGATGCGGACTCGTCATGGCTTGCTATCAGCCGTGAGAGTTATAACATTCGCAGCCCCTATTGAATGGAGGCTCCATGCTCCACCGCAGTTTGATGTGTGCCTTGGCGGCGCTGTTGCTGACGATCACCGGCGTGGCGGCTTTCGACGATGCCATGTATCCCAACTGGAAGGGTCAGTGGACGAGAATTGGAGGCTTCAACTGGGACCCGACCAAGCCTCGCGGTGGCCAACAGGCTCCCCTCACCGCCGAGTATCAGGCCGTTCTCGACGCCAGCATGGCGGACCAGGCACGCGGCGGCCAAGGCAACTACCCAGGTTATAAGTGCGTGCCCTACGGCATGCCGGGGATGATGCTCCCCTATCTCGCGATGGAATTCGTCATCACCCCGGACATAACCTATATCATGCTCGAGCACATGACCCAGCATCGCCGGATCTACACCGACGGGCGTGCTTGGCCGAAAACATTTACTCCCACGTTCAACGGCTATTCGATCGGCCGATGGGTCGACGAGGATCGCGACGGCCGTTACGACACGTTGCTGATCGAAACGCGCGGGATGCGGGGACCGCGCTCGTTCGACAGCAGCGGCCTACCCCTGCACAGCGACAACGAAACAATCGTCAAGGAACGGATCTACCTCGACAAGGCCGATCCAAATCTGATCCATAACGAGATCACCACCATCGACAATGCATTGACGCGTCCCTGGACGGTGACGAGGAACTCCCGGCGCGCGGCCAAGGCGGTCTGGGTCGAGCACCTGTGCGAGGTCAACTACGATTTCTATATCGGCAATGAAAACTATTTCGTAGGCGGGGGCGACTACCTCATGCCGACCCGGAAAGATCAGCCAGCCCCGGGCCTGAGGGGCTTCGATCCGGCACAACAGTGAAAGCTTACAGATCTAAGCGCGGACGGCTATTGATGCCGGCCAATCCGGGGCAGACGCAACCCGATTGTTTCGCGATTTCGTGGGAGGCCGATATGGCGGAGTACATCCTTCTCATGCACAATGATGCTCTCGACGACGAGAAAGCTTGGGAACCATACATTCAACGATTGAAACAGACTGGATGCTTTGAAGGCGGCAGCGCGATAGGTGATGGCGTCTGCGCGCGCAAGAGCGGCGCAACTCCTTCAGTGACGGCTCATCTGACCGGGTACATTCGTATAAATGCCGACAGTCTCGCTCAGGCGAAATCGATGTTGACCGGAAATCCGCTGTTTGAGGCTGGTGGAACGGTTGAAATCCGCGGGTTGCCCCGTACGGACTAACATCGACGCGCTCCGGCCTATCGTCGATGTAGCTTCCAGCGCCGGGAAACCGACCGGGTGGCGACTCCCGGTCGATCGTTCCAATCCCGGACGCTACCCCGTGGATGCGGCTTTGGCACGCCTGTTGAGGCTTGCTACGCGGGATTTGAAGTGCCTCTTCATCTTGTGATCTCTCCGTTTGGCCACTCTGAATTCACCTTTGCTCGCGTGTGCGCTAGTTCCCAAGGTGACTGATGCAAGTCCGCTAAAGCCGAGCGCGTGTGCTCCCGCCGGCGTGAGATCAATTACACGCCCGCGCACAAACGGGCCACGGTCCGTGATCGTGACGACCACCGAATGACCGTTTTTGTTGTTGGTTACGGTCACCTTGCTGCCAAAGGGCAGAGACCGGTGGGCGGCAGTCAAAGCATTGTCATTGAGTTTGACTCCACTCGCGGTCCGGGTCCCTTCGTGGGTTGAATAGACAGATGCGATGCCGCCCTCTGCAAGAACATTCGTTGATGTGAGTGGAACAATCAGCGTTCCCATCATCGCCAAAAGAAAAATGTTGAGCTTCTGTTTCAATGTAATCTCCTTTCAACGTGGTTTCCTATGAGTGTTTCACCCCCCGCTTCAATTGCACCGCATAGAGCGCTGCCAATCGACTTCTCACGACAACGCCGTGTGCTGACAACGCCGTGTGCATGTGTCGTGTGCAAGCGTAATGTGACGACAGTACGGCGATACTCACACGCAGCCCTAATGGAGTACCAATCCAATATTTCTGGAAACCCTTTGAAGATATATTTCTTTAGTCCTCGGCATAGGTTAAAGACGAAATTGATTTCCTCATGATAATCTCAATGACGATGCTCGTGGCGTTGGAATATCCGGCAATATGAGAGGCCGAAAATTTCTCTTGCATCATGCGCGAGTGGCGAATTTCTATTGTCGACATTTGAGTGCGATGAGCCAGGCGGCATGCGAACGCCGCTGGCGCGCGCATCCTCTCCCGCATGTGGCGGATCGAGATTCTCCGGCTGCGGCTGGCCATCGGTATTGATCCACCGGCACATGTCGTTGTGGATTGAGTGGAGCCACAAGACTAAACGACCGTAGTTGATTCTCTTACTCATTTCGCGCTTTGCGAGTTCCGAAAACGCAGAAATCAGCGTGTTATCGAGAAAAATCAGCGTGCAACGGAGAAAGCGCCGTTGTGTGTTGTTCATCACATCGTTGCGATGGCCCACTGCGTAAGGTGGGGGCGGATCAAGGCAATCTGCCTTGGAACAGTTCTAGCCAATGAGGAGAGTGCAATGAAATCCGCCCTGTGCATCGCCATGCTGTCCTTGTCCGTTTGCCTGCCCGCACACGCATATGAGGTCCAGACAGGCGCCGTCATGATCTGCGACACGCAAAAACAGGTCGAGCGGTTCGTGGAAATCTTCGACGGCAACCAGCAGATCGCGATACGTGCCGTCAACACCGAAGAGAACAAACCGAATGCCTGCGCCATGGTCGATGTCTCTTACGTGCAGGGTCCCAAGCTGGACACGGCCAGGAACAGATCGCACGCGTTCCAGATCATCCCGATTGTCGTGGTCGGCATCAACACAGCAGACGGATACGCGCCGGTGAAGCCCGCTCTTTTCTTCACGCCCGTTGAGGTCAAGGAGTTTGCAGTGTGACGATGAATTCTGCGAGAGATTGCGGCAATCAGCGCGCAGGGCACAATCGCTTTATTGCGCCGCTTGTCGCCAACACCAACAAAACCGTGTGGGCCTTGGCGCAATAAAGCGATTGCGCCCTACACACTTTCGGCAATAGACCTGAAGCTGCCTCAGATCTTCTCCATTTAGAAATCCGGCTTGTCGGCGGTCGGAATCCTGGCGTCGTTGTCGGAGTAGTAGTGCGCTCCGGTATAGTAGTGCTGCACATTTTCGGCACAAACACGTTCCTGCCAGTCCGTGTGCCCAGCACGCAAATAAGTGATGGTTGCCTTCCATGGCGTCGTGAAGGCGCCTGCATCCTCCACAGTGAATTCGAGCTGCAAGCCCTTGTCTTTGGCGGTGGGATCGCCGCCACCGCCGGCGCGCGGCCACTCTTTATGGCCGCGATCCTGCGCTTCCTTGGCGGCTTCGTAGTCAAGCAGCCGGTAACGCTCGACCACATGCAGGGCCTCCGTGTACGGGGTCCCGAAACGGTCGAGCATGGAGTACTTCCCGACCTTGATCCCCACGGTATCGATGACCAGCGTGTCACCTTCGTAATGACCGACGGAATCCCCGTGGGCGGTCGGATTAACTTTCGCGGGATGAAGCTGGTTCAGGCGCACCTGGCGGAAATCTTGATCGTGGGGATAGAGGATGATGACCCTGTCCGGCAGTTGCAACATTTGGATTTCAAAGTTCCAAAAAACATAGGGCACAGGCTGGAGAAGACACTGGTTGTCCGGGTCCGGAAAAGCCTTGCCGGATAACGAGATTTCGCCGAACTTCTTGACGACCTCGGCCGCCCAGGGCTGCAAGATCGGATTGTTGTAATCGCCGACCAGCGAATTGAAGTTGCTCGCGCCGCCCCGTGTGCGTGACAGATTCCGCACCGGGCCCGGGCCCGATACCGGGGGCTCAAATCCGAGCATCGGGTGCGCCCAAAGGCCGGAAAAATCCGGAATCGACGCGGCGCCTTGCACGGCTGGTCTGTTTGTTGCAGGTGGCGTTTGCCCGAGCGCCGTCGTCGAAGCCGCTGTGACCAATGCCACCGCAAAAAGAAACTCCCGTCGCTGCAAATTCATACCCGCCTCCCTTGCGTCGCCTCAACTGCAGCTCTGAGGCTACACCCATTTTGCGAGCCAGCGGAAGGGGGCTGACAGCGCGGCTCGATGGGGCCTGGAGCA
>Ga0137398_10000888_pt1 | contig 11476 bp, 6 predicted proteins | sample czorhiz216metaG_FD_106659 | JGI IMG/M metagenome (GOLD analysis project Ga0137398, IMG submission 106659) | Vadose zone soil microbial communities from Angelo Coast Range Reserve, California, USA - czorhiz2.16 metaG | ecosystem: Environmental > Terrestrial > Soil > Vadose zone | place: USA...
GAGCCGTCGATGTCGCCGGTCGGACCAAGGCTGTCACGAGTCCCGTCTGGTTGCAGAAGGCGCCGGCATTCCCGTAGGGGTTGTTATAGGGGATCGAGGTCCAGTTGCTGCCGATCTGGCCTGCGCCCGCGAAAACGATCGGCTTGTTGAGCTTGAAGCCCATGTTCGACGCGATCGCGACCGAGCCGACGACGGCGATGATCGTCACCACGGCCAGCACCGCCACCGACAGGCGCGTTGTCTTGACTCTGAGCATTTTCCCAGCCTCCTTCGAATTAGGCTTCGAGAGCCCTGATTCTACACCCGGCGGTGTTCAGATTATTTCTGCCCACCGCTATTTACCGCCAAACCTTCCGACACGCAACGAAAATCTACCCGAAAACAGCTCATTCAATCTTGTAAAAGACCACCGGCGACGACTGGGGGTCGCTGTCGACCCAGACATTCCCGTTGACGAGGTGCGCTTCCTGATACTTCCCCGCCCTGGGGTCGTCGGTCTTGTAGACAGTGTACGATTGCCGATCGCCGTCACTCCAGGCCAGCTTGACGGAGTCGCCGTCGGCGACCACCTCGATCTGCATCTCCCGGTCGTCGCTGGAAACGGTTTTCCCGGCTATTCCGACGCCGCCCGATGCCCTCTGGCCTCGGTGACGCAGAGCGAGCGGCAGGCCGGCCAGGAGTATCAAGAGGGCCGCCATTGCGGTGACGAAAGCCGGCAGCCGGCGCGGTATCAGTGCCAGCTGCGACCAAGGCCAAACGGGGCGGGAAACCCTCTCTGCTGCTTCCGCGGCGATCCTTTGATGAATGGCCGCCGGAAGCCCATTCTCTGTGGCGTATATTGATCTTGCCGAAACAATCATCGATCTATATTTTTCATCTTCCATCCTGCATCCAGCGCATTCGCGCAGGTGGGCGCTGACGAGGGCCGCCTCGCCGGCGGACAGGTCGTCCTCGGAGATGAGCGGGAGCAGGCGGCGCAGATCGTTACAGGCATTCATGATGGTATATACCTAGCTACCGGGCCGACCGTTCAAGGACAGCCGCCGGAGGAAGGCACCCCGGGCTTCCCGTTGGTCGCCACCGTATACTGACCCGGCACCCCTCCCACTACCGACCGTACCGCGTAGAAAAAGACGTCCCCGAGAGGGGGAATCGCGGAGTCGGGAGTGTCGGCGGTGTCGGTCACCGTCAGATTATCGGCGAGGCAGGTGACCGCTCCGAGATTGAAGGTCGAGGCGCCCTGGCTGACCGATTTCACCTGCCCGCGGATGACATCGTAGACCGCCCCCGGGACGATCCCCCAGCGATAAACCAGCTTCGAGTTGCCGACGGTCGAGGCGAGCTGCAGCGGATCGGTGCTGACGGTCTGGTTGAGAAGGATGGTGACGCTGTCGCTGAAATTATCCGCCACCGCAAGGTCGGGCCTGCCATCGCAGTTGAAATCGCCGGCGGCGATCGAGAGAGGCTGATCGCGAACGCCGTAGTCCCCCGTGTTGGTGAAACGGCCGGTGCCATCACCGAGCAGCAGAGTGACGCTGTTCGAGTTGGTGTTGACGGTCGCGACGTCGAGCCAGCCGTCGACGTTGAAATCGGCCAGGACCAGGTCTTCGGGCGCCTGGCCGGCGGGGCTGTCGATCGACGGGAACGAGAAGACGCCGCCGCCGTCACCCAGGAGGGCGCTGATGCTCGCCGAACCGCCGTTCGCCACCGCCAGATCGCAAAAGCCGTTGCCGGGCTGGTTGCAGTTGAAGGCGTGGCCGTTGAGGTTGTTGCGCGCGATGCCGGTCGGCAGCGCGCCGACCGGAAAGGTGCCGGGAATGTCGACCACGCCACCGCTGCCGTTGGAAAATGCGATGTCGACCTGATTCAAATCTCTCGAGGTGATCGCCGCATCTTCGAGCGCATCGAGGTTGTAATTGCCGAGGGCGATCCCCTCGAGCGCGCCGCCGATCTGGGTGCAGACCGGAGCTCCGAAGGCGGAGGCGCCGCCGGCCCCCGTTCCCTGCCGCGTGCAGTACCAGCCTCCCCCCTCGCAGACGAAGGCGACGTCGGGATGGTTATCACCCGAAATCTCGCCCGATGAGACCGCCGTCACGCTCGAGCAGGTGTTGAGCGGGCCGATGGGAAGACCATTGGTCACCGTGAAGTTGCCGGTGCCGCTGTTCTGCAGGATCGACAAGGTGTCGTCACCATTGTTCGCCGTGACCAGGTCGACATCATTGTCGCCGTTCAGGTCGACGGAAGTAATCGCCAAGGGGGTGATGCCGGTGTTATTGGCCGAATTGACGGCGCCGAACCCGCCCAGGCAGTCGCCGTTCGCAACCGAAACGGTATTGGTCGCCTCGTTCGCCACCACGATGTCCGGCTTGGTGTCTCCGTTGTAATCCGCCACGGCCAGCGCCGCGGGAAACGACCCGCTCGGAACGTTCACCTTGCCGGCGGTCAGGAAGGCGCCGGCGCCGACGCTCTGAAGCACCGAAAGCGTGTTGCCGGTGTTGTTCGCGGTGATGACGTCGAGGTTGCCGTCTTTATTGATATCCCCCGCTACGGCGAAGCGGGGCGATGGACCGGTGCTGTAAACGGTCGGCGGGCCGAAGTTACCTGCGCCGTCGCCGACCATCTGGGCAAGCTGGCCGACGCCGGAGACCTCCGACATGGTGATCAGGAGGTCGAGCTTGCCGTCTTTCGTGATGTCGACCGGGACGATCCCGTACGGACCGAACCCTGGAGACAGGAGCTGGGGCGCCCCGAAACTGCCGGTGCCGGTCCCGAGATAGACGCCGACCGACTCGCCGACGTTGTTGCTCACGGCGATGTCGGGATTGGTGTCGGCATTGAAGTCGGCGACCGCCATGAAGATCGGGCCGGTTCCCGTCGTCAGCGTGGTGAGGAGCGTGAAATTTCCCAATCCATCGCCCCGGAATATCTGGATGTTGTTGGAGACGTTGTTCACCACGGCGAGATCGAGCTTGCCGTCCTTGTTGAAATCGGCCGCGACGATATGTTTTGGCGTCGAGGCGGTCGAGAACTGCACCAGCGAGCCGAAGTGACCGGCGCCGTCTCCGCGCAGGACCGAGACCTTGTTCTGCTGCGTGTTGACCGTGGCGACGTCGATCTTCCCGTCGCCGTTCCAATCCCCGACCGCGAGACCTGCGGCGTTACCGGAGACCGGACTGCTGATCTTCGGAAGGAAGTTTCCGGTCCCGTCGTTCAGGTTGACCGTGACGTCGAGGCTCCTGAGGTTCGAGACCACGACATCCGGCTTGCCGTCGCCGTTGACGTCGACATAGGCCGCCGCGGACGGGAGCGACCCTGCGAGGATGGTCTTCAGCTTCCGGAACGATCCGTCGCCGAACCCCTTGATCAGAGTCATGGTGCTCGAGATCTGATCGATGCTCAGGAGATCCAGGTTCCCGTCTTCGTCGAAGTCGGCCGCGATGACGGAGACCGGATGGTCGCCGACCACCAGCTCCCGGCGGGATTTCAACGACGATTGGGCGAAAGCGCTCGTACAGTCCGCGACCAGCGCGGCGACTGCGATCGCCGCGAGGGCGGGGAATCGCTTCGACCTACATGAAGATCTCAGCATTTTGCGGCGAGACCCAAAAGAAAACCCCGGTTCCGCTCTTGGTGGGGCGGAACCGGGGTCGATTCACGGCTTCTACCTCGGGTCGGCCTTCTTACTTGACCGCCGGACCGAAGGTCGTGATGTGTCCGTCCTGCCGGACCGCCTCGATGAAGATGTTATGACCGCTCTTATGCTTCGGAACAACGAAGCTGTAGGTGTCTCCGAGCCCCGTGGTGCACTGCTTGCAGCGGATGAGGCTGGGGTTCTGCTGGAGCCGGTTCCCCTTCCCGTCGTACACCACGACGTTGTACCCGACCCAGTCGACCTCGGCGGTCGATCTCCAGGTCGCCGTTCCGGAGCCCTTGCCGACATTGCTGGTGAAGCTGATCCGCATGTCGACGACCGTCTCTTCGCAGAGATCGCCGATTCCGTTCGCGTTCGAATCCGCCTGATCCGGGTTGAAGACGGTCAGGCAGTTGTCGCAGGCATCGCCCACACCGTCCAGGTCGATGTCGGCCTGGTCGTTGTTCGACACGGTCCTGCAGTTGTCGCAGGCATCACCGAAGTTGTCGCCGTCGGCGTTCAGCTGGTCGGTGTTTCGGACCGTCGGGCAGTTGTCGCAGGCGTTGCCGACTCCATCGCCGCCGCCGGTGTCGGTATCGAGCTGATCCGGGTTGGCGACCGTCGGGCAGTTGTCGCACGCGTTGCCGACATGGTCGAGGTCCGAATCGAGCTGGTCATCGTTCGCGACGGTCGGGCAGTTGTCGCAGACGTCGCCAAATTTGTCATGGTCGGTGTTCAGCTGATTGGCATTGGCGACGGTCACGCAGTTGTCGCATGCGTCTCCAACGCCATCCCCGTCGGTGTCGGTCTGGTCGTTCGGATCCGTGTCATTCTTCACGGTGGGGCAGTTGTCGCAGACGTTGCCGTATCGATCGCCGTCGGTGTTCTCCTGGAGCGGGTTGTAGATCGACGGACAATTGTCGAGCGAATCGATGATGCCGTCCATGTCGCGATCGGATCCGCCCAGCGAGGTGTCGGCGGACACGGCCGCCCCGACCTGACCCCCGGCCACCAGACCGAGAGCAACGTACGTGCAGTTGACCCCGGTCGAATCGAAGGGCACCGTCACGGAGACGCTGGTCGTTCCGCCCGGCACGGTCGCGATCGGCGTGCCCCAGCTCGCCGTCCTGCTCGTCGAAGGAGGCGCGCTGCAGAGGCCGACCAGGCTGAAGATCTGGTACGAGTCGAGCACCGGGCGCTTCCCGCCTGGGAAGTCCCGGCAGGTGTTGAACAGGTTCGCGGTGCAGTCGTCGATCGAGGTCGCTGCCGTCCAGGCCAGGTTCGCGGTTGCCGTGCCGTCACCATTGACGGTCAGCGCCGACCCGATTCGTGGCTGCGGAATTGAGAGTGCCGCCTGGGGGACGAAGTTGTTGTTGGCATCGAGGGTCTGCGCCAGATCGAAGTCGAACTGTCCGGTCGGCTGGCTGTAGCCGACGGAAGTCAGAACGTAGACGCCGGTCTGGGAGGAGGTCCCTTCGCCTCGAATCGAGGTGACCAAGGCAACGTTGGGCGAGTCACCGTCATTCAAAGCGCTGGGACAGCCGACGAAGCCAATCGAGGCCCAGTTCGCGTTGATCGTGACGTTGCCATCGGTCAGTGTGCCGGCTTCCGGCTGGCACTGGCCTCCCGCGTTCTCCACGGTGGCCTGCTCGCAGATGACGTCGGCAGTGCCGGAATTGAGCGTCGCGGCGCTGCCGAACACGAAGATACGGCCCGAAACGTCGCTCTCGGGGAATCCGGTGAAGTACGCTCCGAACAGGTGGCCTGATGCCAGGCTGAACCCGCACTGGGCGTATGCGGCCGGCGCAACCATCAGCGCGCTGGCAACAACTCCGACCACGACCATTGATTTGAGCAATGTCTTCATCAGGTTCCCCCCTGAGCTTATGTGAGCGTCGGTTCCAGGCGACACAGAAATGCGTACCAAGCGCTGGCTTTTCTAGGTACGGCGAAATGGCGGAATGTCAAGTTAAAACAGCCCCATCGACGAAGTCGAGCCCTGACCGCGAAACATCCGAACCCTGTGATCAACTACCCCTCGACACCTCCGGACGTTCAATGCTTCTACGGAAAAAGTCGCCGCCGCAATTTCTCCCTCGCCAGCGAGCAATGACGTCGCACGGTGACCTGAGAGAGCCGAAGCACGGTCCCGATCTCGGCGGTGCTCATCTCCTGAAGGTCTCTGAGAACAAAGACGATCCGCTCCTGACGGCTGAGGAGTTCCAGGCCATCCATCAGCTGTCTCGCCAGCTGCGCCGAGGCGATCGTGCGGTCGGCCTCCGGGGCTCCGTCGGTCATCCGTCCCGTCACCGACGGGTCGACCTCTTCGATCGAAACGACCCCCGGCTCGCGGTTCTTCCTGAGATGGTCGTAGACCGAATGGATGGCGATGCGGTAAAGCCATTTGAAGAACGATTCTCCCGACCGGAAGCGCCGGATGTACCGAAAAACCTTGATGAAGGCATCCTGGCAGGCATCCATCGCATCGTCGCGCGACAGCCCCATCTGGATTCCGATGGCGATGACCCGCCGCTCGTACAGGCGCATCAGATCGGAGAAGGCCTCGGCGTCCCCTCCCTTGGCCCGATCGACGAGGGCAGTCACCTCGGGCGACTCCGCGCGGGCGGCCGTCGAATCGGGCAGTTCGCCGAGCGTGGCTGGCTTGATCGCGTCCATCTCCGACAGTTTCCTCAGAAGGGGCTGAGATTGCCCCGATCGTCGACCACGAGCACGCTGAAATAGAGAGGGCCGTTCGGCGCCGGCAAATCTACCGAAACCGACCGGACATTGTCCATCAGCAGCGTCGAAGAGCTCAGCGACGACCTCGGCAGCGGCTGCGACGACATGTAGACCTGGTAATGGTCGACGATCGTCGGCAGTCCCTGGACGTCGGTCGTGACGCCGGACCATGCCAGGCGGATCGACCCGGCGGCCGGGACGCTCACCGCCAGCGAACCGATGCCGCTCGGCAGCTCCCGGCCTGCCCCGGAGACAAGGCCCGAGAGGTCGATCGCCGTCACGATGTAGTAAGCGTTCCCCGCCGCCGTCGCGGCTCCCGCATCCAGGTATGTGGTGATCGCCGGGTCGTTGATCGTCGCCAGCGGAGCCCCCGCGAACGGCTGGAACCCCGGCGTCGAGCCACGATAGACATTGTACCGGGCGATGGCGGTCGGGCGCCCGTAGATGTCGACCGCCGGCCGGCTCCAGCGAAGCACCAGGTCGGCGCCCGCCCGGTCGACGGTCAGGTCGGAGATCGCCCTCGGCGGGGCAATCCCCTGGATCAGATGCGGCACGTTCGAGGTCTCGCCCGAGGGGGCGCTCTCGTTCCCGGAGCTGTTGGTCGCCGTCAGGACCATGTAGTACCGGAAGCTGTCGGTCAGTCCGGTCAGCTCCAGCGAGGTGGTCGGAGAGGTCACGCTGAACTTCGAGGTATAGGGGCCCGGCAGCGTCCCCTGGCCCGGCTGGGTGCCGTAATAAAGAGTGTAGGTCTTGATGTCGGTCTCCGGGCTTCGATTCCAGGAGATCTCGAGGCGCCCTCCGCTTCCCGGGTCGGCCGCCGCGAGGCCGGTCGGCGCCGCCGGGGCGCCCGGGTTCAGCGGCCGGGCGCTGACGCAATCCGGTCCCGCGCTGCCGCAGTCGGTGTTGAAGTTCGAGGCCCTTCCTCCGAACCCTTCCACGTCGATCGATACGGCATAGTAATAATAGGTCGTCGCGTTGGCCACGCTTCGATCGACGCAGGCGGTCGCGCTCACCGGGTCGCAGGCGATCGGGGCGTACGGACCGGCCGCGGCGGAGGCCGCCCGGTAGATGCGCGTGCCGGCGACCGCGGTCGCGGGCGAAGACCATGACAGGCCGACCTGGCCGTTGCCGGCCACGGCGGCCAGGTTTCCCGGAGGGGGCGGGGCGGGGGTGGCGAGCAACGTCGCGGGGTCGCCGAGGAAGGTATACGACTGCAGATCGATGACCGACCCCTGGCTCCAGAGAGCGCTCCTCACCCCGAGGGACGCGGGCCCGAGGACCCTCTCGCGCGCCGGCCCGAAGAGCGGGGCGAACAGCTGATCTTCGACCATCGGCCCGATGAAGACGTTCGACAGCCCCGAAGGGGCGAAGGTGGCGATCGCTCCGCCCGAGGGGTTGTTGGTGAGCGCCTCCCCCATCGAGCCGCTGGCCACCAGATAATGAAAGCCGCCGGCCAGGCAATTGACGTTGACGACGAACGGCAGATAGGGAGCATTGGTCAGATCGCGGGCATCCTGGGCGGTGAAGAAGGTGTTGTTCCCCCAGGTCTCGAACGAGCCATGACCGACGAACGACAGGACGATGGCGCCGGCGTTGATCTCGTTCAGGAGCGCGTTCTTGAACCCGGCGGCGTCGGTGGCGAGCCAGGGGGCATTGTCGAAGTAGAGTGGCGGCGCGGGGGTGCTGTAGGGCGCCGTGCTGAAAAAAGATGCCGCCTCCGTCTGGACCGACTCGAACTGGTCGGCCTCGCCGGTAAACTTCCCGTCGCCGGCCGCCAGGATCGCATGCCCCTTCCAGAGCCCGGCCGGGGGCGACTCCTCGTAGCTCCGGATCTTGTCGAAGACTCCCGCCGCGTCGGCCGCGGTGCGGGTCGAGATCCGGCCGAGGTGGATGTCGGGGATCTGATCGGCGCCGCGGAACGATGCGATCCAGTTGTCGCTGCTGTAGTAGCCGAGAATCGAGCTCACCTGGAACATCATCGGCGTCGGCACCTGGTCGACCCAGTCGGCGCTCTGCAGAGTGTTCTTGTAATCGGGCGAGGCGTCTCCCACCAGCAGAACGAAGGCCGGCGGCCGAGCCGAGCCGTCGCTCCCCTTCCAGTTGTCGAAGGCGTAGGCGAGGAACGACCGGATGGCGTTCGGATCCCGCAGGCCGGAACTGAACTCGTCGTAGATCTGATCGACGTAGACGACGCTCGACGTCAGCCCCCGCGTCAGGAGCCGGTGGGTCAGAAGATTATCGAGCGCCCCGCCGGGCGACGGGTCGACGGCGCCGCGCGCGGTGATCAGGATGAAGTCGGCGCCGTTGGCCGGGTTCTTCAGCACGGGGTCGGCGGCGCGCAGGATGGCCTCGGGCTTCAGGATGGCGCCCGGCCCGGCGACGCTGAAGGAGCGGGTGGCCGGCGCTCCGCTTGTGGCATCCCGCGAAACGTCGAAGGTGTAGGTCACCGCGCCGGAGACGCCGACCGCCGTCGCTCCGGTGATCAGCACCGGGTCGGCCTCGTTGCCGCCGCCTCGCAGGCGGCTGACATCATAGATCGTCGCCGGGGCGGCGCTGAATCCGGTGATCTGGAACCGGGCGTCCTGGTTCGGATAACCGAAGGCGAGCGCATCGCCCGAGGCGGCGAACAGACGCCGGTATCCGAACGTCACCTTGTCGGGATATTGCCGGTCGACGTTCACGCCGCTCAACCCGCCGGGGGCGCTCAGGTGAATGGTTACGGGGTCGGTCAGGACCGAGGCGGGGATCGTGAAATTCTGCTCCTTGATCACCTCCCCGTCCCAGGTGAAGTCGCTCTTGTCGGTGGTGTCGCCGTTGATCCAGACGGTGGTCCGGTGATCGGGGCTCACGCCGAGATCGCTCCCCCCCCGGAGGCGCGCGGTCACCGTCACCGTGGCGCCCGGGCGCGCGATCCCGGGAACCGCCACGTTCACGGTCCGTTGCGACTGCGCGCTGTCGGCCAGCAGCGAGGGTATCGAAAAAAACGGCTCGGCGTCGCCGAGCGGCAGGTAGATGTTGTTCTCCTCCCAGACGGCGGTGCCGGCGAAGTCGGTCGCGATCGGAAACGAATTCACCGGCGCTCCGCTCACCGACGGGATGCGCAGGTGGGAGCCGGCGGTCCCCTCGGCGCTCAGCCAGTAGACCTGCGTGTCGGTGAAGTCGTTGGCGGCGAAGACATCGGGGAAGGTGCTCCCGAAATCGAAATTGAGCACCGTCGGCGGCTCCCGCTTCGGCCCGCCGACGAACTCCAGAAAGTCGCCGGGGTCGAAGGTTCCGTCCGTCTCGCCCGATCCCCCCGCGGCGTTTCGGATCGAGATCGGCAGCTCGACTCCTTCGGCGGTCAGCATCAGGGTCTGCGGGTTGGCGTTCAGGAGATCGGGGGCGGCGGCGCCCAGCGTCGCGGCGTCGAGCCGGTAGACCCCGGGGCGGGATACGAGCAGCTTGTAACGCGGCACTCCGGCGGCGACGCGGTACAGCTTTCCCTGCTCATAGTTGACCAACGCCTGTCGGTAGGTGTCCTCGAACGACGGGTCGGGCTGGAAGACTCCCTCGCCGCGCCCGGAGCCCTGCGGTTCGGAAAGGGAGAAGCGGACCTCGGCCCGGATCTTCGGAAAGAAGCGCGCCTGCCGGCGGGAGGGGTCGAACAGCACCGGGCTGTAGAGGACCTCGACGTAACGCTGCGCCCGCAGGTACCCGATCGCGCCCAGCCGGACCGGAGCGGCGGGAAACTCCGCTTCGCGGCCATAGATCGAGGGATCGGGACCGAACTCGTTCCGGTCGTCGGTCGCTCCGTCCGGGGCGCCGGCATGCCGGAGCTCCTTGCCGTCGCGGGCCCGATCGCGCACCCGCGCCCGCGGCACCGGAGCGATGTCGAGACCGCGCAGCGTCTCGGAGGGCGAGGAAACGATCCGCAGCTCGGGGACGCTCTCTTCCGGGATCGCCACGAGGAGCACCCGAATCGGCAGCATCGGCTCGCCGGTCCGGCTGGTCAGTCCGAAGCTCCGGATGCGAGGCACGACGCGATGTCCCCCATCGACGACCTGAAGCAGGGGACGATCGGCGGCGAGATCGAGAGGAACCACGGCGGAACTGTCGGCAGGGGCTCCGCTTCCCGGGGCGGCGACGAGGCCCAGGATCGCGCAGATGAATGAAATTCGGAGGAACGACTGCTTCATCGGAAACCAGCGGCGGCCGGCGTCACCTCTCCGGGAAGTTGGCGTACGCGCGGGCCCCAACGCCCGTCACATCCCGCACTTGGTGAGGATTCCCCCGAGATCCTCAGCCGTCTTCCCTGTCTTCGTCTTCCACGATTCGTACGCCTTCAATCGGAATTCGGCGTTCTTCGCGGCCTGCGGGTAGTAGTTCATCGGATCACCGGTCTGGAGGTCGGCGACCCCGAGGCAGAAGTTGCAGAACCCTCCCGACTGCCCCGATTCCTTCTGGGCCCGCAGCTTGTCGGCCATGTCGACCGCGGCCTTGCGCACCTCGATCAGGACCGGCGAGGTGCGCCACATCGCCTTGAGCTCCTTGAGCTCTTTGATGTTTCCGGCGCTGCGCCGCCACTGCACGCAGGGATAGATGTTGCCGTACGGGTCGATCGCCAGGGACGAGCGGCCGGTGCCGCAGACCGCCTCGCCGGGGGCGTCGTTGCGCGGCAGGGGGACGTTCTCTTTGCGCGCCCCGGCATACGCATCGTCGGTCCAGTATTTCTCGAGGAACTCGTCGGTCGCCATCAGGTCCAGCGGATCCTTGTCGCCGTCGTCGCGCGGCGTGATCACCGGGTCGAAGATGATCGTCGAGCCGAGCTCCTGCGCGATGCGGTACATCTCGAGCACCTCGTGCTGGTTGTCGCGGGTGATCGGGCACTTCAGGATCGTCTTGACCCCCTCGGCCCGCAGGAACCGGACGGCGTCGAGCACCTTGGCGAGAGAGCCCGGCACACAGGTCAGCTTCTCGTGCGTTGCCGGCGTGGCACCGTGGATGCTGATCTCCACCTCCACCGGGTTGGCGATCTCCTTGATCGTCTTCGCCTTCGCGGCGTCGATCAGGAAAGCGTTCGTGTAGATCCGGATCGCGAAGCCGAGCTCCCGCGCTCGGCCGGCGATC
>Ga0137398_10000889_pt1 | contig 11475 bp, 7 predicted proteins | sample czorhiz216metaG_FD_106659 | JGI IMG/M metagenome (GOLD analysis project Ga0137398, IMG submission 106659) | Vadose zone soil microbial communities from Angelo Coast Range Reserve, California, USA - czorhiz2.16 metaG | ecosystem: Environmental > Terrestrial > Soil > Vadose zone | place: USA...
CTGCCAGGGCTGCAGCCACTCCGTGACGTAGTCCTTCCCGTGCTCCACGTGGCGGCCGCGCTCGAGCACGAGCGTCTTGAGCCCTTTCTCGCACAGCTCCTTGGCCGCCCAGCCGCCGGTGATCCCGGAGCCGACGACAATTGCGTCGTAGGGCTCGTCGCGAGTCACACCGCCCATGTGCGGCCGACCTGCGCGAGAGGAACGCATCCGTCGTAACGGCCCGGAACCGGGGCATGGTGTAGCTCGCGCGTGGCGCCGATCTCGGAGGTGTAATAGCCGACGAGCGTGAGCTCCTTGAGTGTCCGGAAGAACGGCGCCGCCTCGTGATCCAGGCGCTCGAGCAGAGCCCGCTGCTGGTCCGGCGTGCTCGTTTGGAAGGCTCGACCGAGATCCGCCAGACCGGCCACGAAACGCTCCCGCTGCTCCGCGGAGTACGACTCCGCCAGCAGCGCGTCGATGAACCGATGGACGCCCACGGCACGCGCCCCCGGCGTGTCCGTCTCGGGAAGGATCTGCTCGGCGATGATGGCGACGAGCTCGGCCTGGTCCGGAGTGAGCGCGCGGGGACGCCATGAGCCCTCCGGCGCGCCGCGTGCCTCGCACCCCGCCAGCACGCCCGCGGCGAGCGGCGCGGACAGCACGCCACCCAACACGAGAGCGGCGCGGCGCAGCGCTTCGCGCCGATCGATCGCCGCGGGCCCGGTCGGGGGGGGCGAGGTCACGAGCCGGTGCGCGCGGACGCCTGGACGGAGTCCGGCTCTGGGTACAGCAGCTGGGCGCGGTGCGACCGGACGGCGTCGTCGGGGATCTGCCGCAGCAGCGCGCCATAGTGCGCGTCGTGGTATGCCAACCGGGCCTGCTCGAGCGGCAAGACCAGCAGGTCCGGCTCGGTCGGCGTGATCTGGCGGCCGGGCCACTTGCGCCGCGCATCGGCGTACGGCGCCAGATAGTCGAGCGCCCTGCGGATACTGCCGCCCCGGGGCGAGCGGTACGACCAGAGGTCCACGCCGACGTGCCGCGCCAGCTCGGCCAGGCGGCACAGGCCTTCGAGGTTCATCACGCTGTAGGCGAGCGAGCGCGTGCGGGCGAGCTCGTACGGCTGGCGGCCGTCGGCGGTGACCTGCGAGGCGATGCGGCGGGTTCTGGCCGCTGCGAGCGTGGCGCGCGCCAGTCCCGAGTCGCCGATGAACAGCGCCAGGGCCGCGACCTGCCCGTCGTACCACGTGCCATGGTTGTTGCGCGCGTTGCGCTCCTCTTTGCCGATCGCGCTCGAACGCAGCCAGCCGAGGTATGCGGAGAACCACTGTGCCATGCCGCGGTCGTCCGCCGCCGACCAGCTGGGTGACCGCTCGAGCATGCCGATCGCATCGACTACGCCGACGAGGCCTCGGGTTTCGATGATCCCGGCCGCGCGGCCCTGCGTGACGCCGGGAATGCCCTGCCCGTATCGCAGGTGCGGATTCATCCGCGTGGGGGGATCGAGGAACCAGATGCGCAACAGCAGGGCCGCTCGCCGCGCGTATTTCTCGTCGTCGGTAAAGTAATACGCGAGGCCGAGGGTGGTGACGGCGCCGGTCGTGGCGGCGAGGCGGGGCGCGTCGTAATCGTCGCGCATTTCCGGATTTCGCTCGCCGTCGCGCCGCACGTAGGGAAGGCCCCCCGGCTTGGCGGGATTAGGCCACCAGTAGGGACCCATGCTTACGTAGTCGTGTTTGTCGCCGCTCGGCGGGACGCGCCGTTTGTCCATCACCGACGCCGCCGGGACGAGGAGCGCGGCACCCGCCTCCCGCAGCAGCCGGTCGTAGGCCGCCTGGATCCGCGGGTCGCCGCTCTCGATGCGGTGCTTGGCGCGGGCCAGCGCCCCCGCATCGAGCGCGTAGACCCGCGGCCACTCTACCGCCGATTGGGTGTGGGACGAGGAGGCCCGGGTGGCGAGCTGTCGCGGCCGCCACGCGCCGTCGGGGACGCGGCGCAGCTCGCAGCCGCCCAACACACCCGCCGCCAGCGCGGCGAGCGCGACACCCCCGAGCAGGCGCCAGGCGCGCTGCGGCGCCGCCCGTCGGCCGATCGAGTCGGGTGCGGGATGTGTGGGCATGGGGGCTGCGGGCGGCGTTGCATCGCAAGACGTGCGCCCGCCCTCGCGGCTCTCTCGCAGCGTGGGCTGCACCCCGCAGCGACACGGCCCCGCGTCGCGGCGGCGCGACAGTCGTGGAACGCGAGCATCGCGCGACACGACCGCAGACACGGAGCCCCGCTCCGCGTGACGAACGTCACGAGGGGCACGGCGCTTGCGGGTGCCCGCTAAAACCGGAACGCCGTCGACCGGGAGGACCGATGCGGAAGCGCCGTCGCACCGCCGTTTCTCCAAGCCTCTCCTTTCTTGTACTGCTTTGCCTGCTGCTGCCGCTCCGAGTGGGGCGCGCCCAGCAGATGGCCGAGCAGGTGGGATCTGCCGCCCCTGAAACCGGCGTCATCGCTGGTGTCGTGACCGCCCAGGAGACCGGCCTCGCGCTCCCGGAGGTCCGGGTCAGCGTGCTGGGCACCACCCTCGCCGCCACCGCCGATCACGACGGCCGGTTCACGATCGCTCAGGTCCCTCCAGGCACCTACCGGCTGCAGGCCCGGCTCATCGGGTACGAGGTAGGCGAGGTCCCTGGCGTGGTGGTGGCAGCCGGCCAGACCGCGACCACGAACCTCCGCCTGCAGCCGCTGCCGGTCGCCCTTCAGGAAGTCGTGGTGATCGGCTACGGCAGCCAGCGCCGCAGAGACGTCACGAGCTCCCAATCCTCCATCCCAGCCGCAGACTTGAACACCACGCCCACGGTGAACACCGTCGACGCGCTCCAGGGACGGGCGGCGGGCGTGGACATCGTGACCACAGGTCAGAAGCCGGGCGACGGCGTCCGCGTCCGGGTGCGCGGCGCGCGCTCGATCACCGCCGGCAACGATCCGCTGTACGTGGTGGACGGGATTCCCGCGGCGGGCGTCACCGATCTGAGCCCGAACGACATCGCGTCGATCGAGATCTTGAAGGATGCCTCGGCCACGGCGATCTACGGCTCGCGTGGCGCCAACGGCGTCGTCCTCATCACCACGCGACAAGGCAGCGCGGGACCGACGACCTTCACGTACGACAGCTACGTCGGGGTGCAGCAGGAGCGAAGCCGGGTGCCGATGATGAACGGCCAGCAGTTCGCCCAGCTCAAGCGTGACGCGAACCGGACGGTCGGGAACTATCACTGCGCCTTGAGCGTCACGGCCTGCGATTCCGGCGATGCGCAACTGTTCTTGCCGGTCGAGCTGGCGTCGATCCAGACGGGGCGCTCGACCAATTGGCAGGATCTGGTGCTACGGGAAGGCCAGCAGGTCAACAACGAGATCCGCATCGCGGGCGGCGACGCGCGGACCCGCTTCGCATTGAGCGGGGGCCAGCTCACTCAGCGGGGCATCCTGCAGGGTCAGGATTTCACGCGGCGGTCGCTGCGACTCAATTTCAACCACGAGCTGAACGACCGCCTCACGGTGGGAAGCTCGGCATCGCTGGTCCGGACGGAGCAGAACCTCAGCAGAGGCGACGGCATCTACAGCGAGGCGCTCCTCAACAACCCGCTCGCCGTGCCGTTCGACAGCGCGGGGAACCTCTTGTTCAAGCCGACCCCCGACGGGCAGCGCGTGAACCCGCTCTCGGACGTGCAGAACTGGATCGACGACCGGTCGAACACCCTGGTCTCCGGCACCTTGTTCGCCGACTACCGCCTGTCGGACGCACTCTCCTGGCGAGTGAACTTCGGCGGCAACGTGAGCTCGAACCGGCGTGGCGTGTTCCAGGGGGCCCAGACCCAGGTCAACCAGGGCAGCAGCGCGGACGCGGGGCTGTGGGACAACCGCACCACGGCATACACGTTGGACAACATCCTGACGTTTCGCCACACCGTGGGCAGCGACCACCGCGTCGACCTCACGCTGCTGTACAGCATCCAGCAGCAGCGGACCGAGGACGACAGCTTGCACTCGACCGGGCTCCCCTACGAGCGACAGCAGTTTTACGACATCGGGTCCGCCGCCCATGTCGACGGCTTGGGCAGTGACCTGACGACGTGGGCGTTGCAATCGTACATGGCGCGGGTGAACTACGCGTTCAAGGACAAGTATCTCCTCACGTTGACCAGCCGCGTGGACGGCTCGTCGCGCCTGGCCCCGGGGCACAAGTACGCCATGTTCCCTTCGGTGGCATTTGCCTGGCGGCTGAGCGAAGAAGGCTTCATCCGGCGCACCAACCTGTTCTCCGATCTGAAGCTCCGGGCGAGCTACGGGCATACCGGCAACACGGCGATCGACCCGTATCAAACACTGGGATCGCTGACCCGCGTGGGGTATGCGTTCGCCGACAACGCGGCGCTCGGATACCGTCCCGGCACGTTGCCGAACCCGAACCTCAAGTGGGAGAACACCGGCCAGCTGGACGTCGGACTGGAGTTCACCGCGCTGCGCGGCCGCATGTCAGGCTCCGTGGACTACTATCGCGCGGACACGAAGGACCTGATCATGCGGCGGCAGATCCCGCCCACCAACGGGTATACCAGCGTCCTCCAGAACATCGGGGCGACGCGCAACTCGGGGCTCGAAGTGGCCCTGTCGGTCGTGCCGATCGAGGACTGGCACGGGCTGCGCTGGAGCCAGGACCTCAACTGGTCCACGAACCACAACCGGATCTTGAGCCTCTATGGTGGCGTGAACGACGTCCTGAACAAGTGGTTCATCGGGCAGCCCATCGACGTGTACTACGACAACCAGTTCGTGGGAATCTGGCAGGCGCAAGACTCCCTCTTGGCCAAGCAATACAAAGCAAAGCCGGGACAGATCCGCGTCGCCGACGTGAACGGCGACGGGAAGATCGACGGGAACGACCGGGTCATCCTCGGGACGCCCTTCCCCGCCTGGACGGGGAGCATGACGAGCCGGTTCGACTGGAAGCGATTCGACCTCTCCCTCATGATGGTCGCCCGGGTGGATTTTATGACGAACGACCAATTCGTCGTGGGCGAGAGCACGATGCAGGGTCGCTATAACAACCTCGTCACAAACTACTGGACGCCGACCAACCCCTCGAATACCGAGTCCCGCCCCACCGCGAATCAGGAGAATCCGCCGTTCGGCGACACGCGACGCTACGAGGACGGGTCGTTCATCCGCGTCCGCAGCATCACGCTGGGCTACACGCTGACCGGCGTCCATGGTGGGCCGTGGCACGCCCGGTCGTTGCGGTTTTACGTGACGGCGCTCGATCCGTTCCTGTTCACGCGCTTCCGGGGACTCGACCCGGAGTCACGGACGGGCACGGGCGATCGGACGAGCGCCGGCTACGCGGAGGCCGCCGCCACGCCGAGCTACCGGACGCTGTTGACCGGCGTCACGCTGGGATTCTAGAGGCCGGGAGGCCCGCATGTCGAGACGCACGATCGCACTGCTGAGCGCCGCGCTGCTGAGCCTCGCCGCCTGCGTGGACTTGAACGAAGACTTGATCAGCGGCCTGGCCAATCAGCCGTACTCGACGCCCGACGTGTTCCAGGCGCTGGTCAACGCCACGTACGAGCCGTTGCGGAGCTTCTACGCGCAGGAGCGCGGCTTCACGCTCACCGAGTTCGGAACCGACATCTATACCGAGGGCGCCGACGGGAGCTACAAGTACGTCAACGAGTATACGGCGCAGCTCAATCCCGACGTGGACTTCATCCGCGACACCTGGGCCGATTTCTATCGGGCGATCAACACGGCCAACACGGCGATCGCCCAGGCGCCGGCGGTGCAGATGGACTCGAGCCTCAAGGCGCAGCGCGTGGCCGAAGCGCGCTTTCTCCGGGCGCTCTACTACTTCGACCTGGTACAGATGTACGGGCCCGTCACCCTCAAGCTCGAGCCGACCACGACCGCGTCGACGCAGTTCACGCGCGCGCCGGTGGACAGTGTGTATGACGCCATCATCAATGACCTGAAATACGCCGAAGCGACGCTGCCGTACTTGGCGAAGGACTACGGGCGCGCTACCAAGGGGGCCGCGCAGCATCTGTTGGCCAAGGTGTACCTGACCCGCCTGCGCGACACCGATTCCGCCGCCGACGAGGCCGCGAAACAGCAGGCGGGCGACTTCGCCAATGCGGCCGACTACGCACAGCGGGTCATCAACTCCGGCCAGTATTCGCTGCTGCCGCGGTTCGCCGACGTGTTCGCCTTCAGCAACGAGAAGAACGCGGAAGTCATCTGGTCGGTGCAGTTCACGAACGACCCGCTGACGACGGGCAACGGCAACCAGGGCCACCTGTTCTTCCTGATGGAGTACGACGTGCTGCCCGGCATGCAGCGCGACATCGCCAACGGCCGCCCGTTCAAGCGCTTCCGACCCACCACGTTCTTCTTGGGCTTGTTCGATCGCACCAAGGACTCACGTTACCAGAGTCAGTTCACCCGCGCGTGGTACTCCAACAACGCGGCGACCATTCCGAAGAATTCGTTGGGCGCGCCGAAATTCCACCTGGGCGACACCGCGGTCTACGTCTCGGACACGGTCCTGACGGACTCGGCGGTGGCGGCCCGGCCGTACCGGGTCTACACGCCGCGGACATATAGCAACCGGATCTTCCCGTCGCTGAACAAGTTCGCCGACCCGTTCCGGCTGAGCGTCAACGACGTGCGCGGGTCGCGCGACTTCTTCGTCGCCCGCCTCGCCGAGACGTATCTGATCGCGGCGGAGGCGCTGCTGCGAGACGGGCGAGCGACCGACGCGCTCCCGTACATCAACGCGGTGCGGCGGCGCGCCGCTATCCCCGGCCACGAGGCCGAGATGCAGCTCACCGGCGCCCAGCTCACCCTCGGCGAAATCCTGAACGAGCGGGCGCGCGAGCTGGCCGGTGAGATGCAGCGCTGGTTCGATCTGGTGCGGACACATACCCTGGTGCCGCGGGTCAAAGCGTACAACCCCGACGGCGGGCCCAACATTCAGCCGTACCACGCGCTGCGGCCGATCCCGCGGACGCAGATGGACGGCACGACCTGCTGCTACACCCAAAACCCCGGATACTGATCATGTCCAGCGCTCCGGTGCCGCGCCGGACGTTCCTCGGGGCGAGCGTCGCGGGGCTGGCCGGCGTAGCAATGGGTGCGCCCCGGACACTGCCTCCACAACCTCGAGAACCTCCACAACCTCCACCAACCTCGCTCAACCTCGGCGTCGTGAGCTACTCGCTCCGCACCTTCCCGCGCGACAAGGCCATCGAGATGGTCAAGGCGCTCGGGACGCCCTACGTCAACTTCAAGTCCGTCCACCTGCCGTTCGAGCTGTCGCCGGAGCAGCTGGCCGCGGCGCGACGTGAGATCGAAGCCGCCGGCCTGGTAATCGTGGGCGGTGGCGTGATCACGTTCGACGAGGACACCGACGCCGGCGTGGAGAAGTACTTCACCTACGCCAAGGCGGCGGGCATGCCGCTCATCGCGATCCATACGGATCCCAAGCTGCTGCCGCGCATCGAGCGGTTCGCGAAGCAGTACGACATCAAGGTCGCGATCCACAATCACGGGCCGGAGGACAAGCACTTCCCTTCCCCGTACGACGCCCTGCCCCACGTCAAGCAGCTTGACCCGCGCATCGGTCTGTGCATCGACGTGGGACACACGGTGCGCACCGGCACCGACGTCGTCCGCGCCGTCGCCGATGCGGGCCCGCGTCTGCTCGACATGCACATGAAGGACCTGCGCGATCTCACCGCCAAGGGCAGTCAGTGCATCGTCGGCGAGGGCGCGATCCCGATCGCGGACATCTTCCGCCAGCTCGGGGCCATCGGCTATCGTGGGTACGTCAACCTCGAGTATGAGATCGACCCCGACGCCCCGCTGCCGGGCATGAAACAGTCGTTCGCCTACATGCGCGGCGCGCTCGCCGGCCTGGCCGCCGGCGGGCGCCGTCCACACTCTTGATCGATCCAAAGGGAGGAGCGATGTCCAAGTCGAAGAGGCAGATCCGCCGCCGCGAGTTCCTCAAGGTCGCCGCCGCCGCTGCCGCCACGCTGCCGGCGGCGCGCTACGCGAAGATCCTCGGCGCCAACGATCGCGTGCGGGTCGGCATCGTCGGCTTCTCCGACCGGTTCCGTCAAGCGCACCTCCCCGCGTACGGCCAGCTCGGCAAGGAGCTCAACTTCGAGATCGTGGCCGTATCGGACATCTGGAGCCGGCGCCGCGACGAGGGCGTGACCGAGATCGCCAAGGTGATGGGGACCAAGCCGCAGGCGTTCCGCAACAACGAGGAGATGTACGCCGCGCGGGCGACCGACGCGGTCGTCATTTCGACCGCGGACTTCCAGCACGCCTACCACGGCGTCGAGGCGATGCAGGCGGGGCAGGATGCGTACATCGAGAAGCCGCTCGCCCACCGCATCGAGGACGCCAGCGCGATCCGCGACGCGGTGAAGAAGTCGGACCGGGTCGTGCAGATCGGCACCCAGCGGCGCAGCGCCGCCAACTACCAGATGGCCAGCGAGTACATCCGGTCGGGCAAGTTCGGCGACATCGTCATGGCGGAGATGACGTGGAACGTGAACCAGCCGGGTCGGTGGCGCCGCCCCCAGCTCGTCGCCGCCATCAAGGAGCAGGATACCGACTGGACGCGCTTCCTCTGCAACCTGCCGCACGAGTCGTGGGACCCGCGCAAGTATCTCGAGTACCGCCTGTTCTGGCCCTACTCCTCGGGCATCCCCGACCAATGGATGGTGCACCAGATCGACACGGTGCACTGGTTCACGGGGCTGTCCCGCCCCCGCTCGGTCGTGGCCAACGGCGGCGTGTACCTCTGGAAAGATGGGCGCAAGAGCTGGGACACCGCCACGATCGTGTTCGACTACGGCCCCCTAGACGATCCCTCGAAGGGATTCCAGGTCGTCTACTCGTCCCGCATGACCAACTCGGCGGGCGGCACCAAGGAGCTGTACTACTCGAACGCCGGCATGCTGAACCTCGACACCAACGAGATCACGCCCACCGGCGGCCTGAACGAGCGGTTCGCGGCGGAGATGGGGATGAAGGCGAATCAGCTGCCCACCATGAAGCTGTAGCAGGTGGCGGCCACGGAGACCGCGGCGAACACCGGGGCCGATTCATCCACCACCGCCAACATCCGGAACTGGATGGAGTGCGTGCGCAGCCGCAAGCAGCCGAACGCGAGCATCGATGCGGGCTACAGCCACTCGATCGCGCTGTGCATGACGGTCGCGGCGATGCACAGCGGCCGGAAGGTGATGTTCGACGACGCCAAGCGCGACGTGGTGATGGGCTGAAGGGACGCAAAGATGCGGAACGCCTGGCTACTGTTGGCTCTTGGGGGCTGGGGGCTCGGGACTCGGGACTCGGGACTTCCGAATCCCGAACCCCGGGCCCCGAGTCCCCAAATCGACGTGGTCCCCAACGAGGCCCAGCGTCGCGTCGACGTGCTGGTCGACGGGAAGCCGTTCACCGCGTACATCTACCCGACCACGGTCAGGAAGCCGGTGCTGTACCCGCTGCGCGCCGCGTCGGGGACGGTGATCACCCGCGGCTGGCCGCTCGAGCCCCGACCGGGCGAGCGCGTGGACCACCCGCATCACGTCGGTCTCTGGCTCACCTACAGCGACGTGAACGGGCTCGACTTCTGGAACAACTCGGATGCCATTCCGGCGGCGCGCGCCCCCAAGATGGGCACGATCCTGCATCGCGCGGTGCGCCACGTCGAGAGCGGCCAGGGCGCGGGAGCGCTCGAGGTGACGGCCGAGTGGGTGGATTATCAAGGACACGCGCTGTTGCGCGAGGACACGCGCTTCGTCTTCCGCGCCGGCGACGGCCTGCGGGCCGTCGATCGGATCACCACCCTCACGGCCCTCGGGCAAACCGTGACGTTCGCGGACGAGAAGGACGGTCTCCTAGGTTTGCGGGTGGCGCGTAGCCTCGAGCAGCCATCGGCCACCGCGGAAGTGTTCACGGACGCCGCCGGGCATGCGACGAGCGTGCCGGTGCTCAACAATGCCGGTGTGACCGGCCGCTACTCGAGCTCCGAAGGTCTCGAGGGCGACTCGGTGTGGGGCACGCGCGGTCGCTGGACGATGCTGTCCGGCGTCGTTTCCGGCGAGCCCGTCACGGTGGCCATTCTGGACCATCCCAAGAACGTCGGCTTCCCCACATACTGGCATGCGCGCGGCTATGGCCTGTTCGCCGCGAACCCCCTGGGGCAGAAGGCCTTCAGCAACGGGAAAGAGCAGCTGAACTTCCGGCTCGCACCGGGTGAATCCACGACCTTCCGCCACCGTGTCCTGATCCTCTCCGGCACGGCGACGCCCGCGCAGATCGAGGCGCAGTACCGGGACTTCGCCCGGTGAGTCCGGCGGCGCCGGCGGTCCGAATCCACCCGGCGGACAACGTCGCGGTGGCGGGTCGGTCGTTGAGCGCGGCGTGTGAGGTGGCCGTCGCAGGGGAGCGCGTCGTGCTGCGCGAGGAGGTCCCCGCCGGCCACAAAATCGCGTTGCGCGACCTCGAGCCGGGCGAGCCGGTGGTGAAGTACGGGTTCCCGATCGGTGCGGTGACGGCGCCGATCACCCGCGGGGCCTGGGTACACTCGCACAACCTCAAGACGTGTCTCGAATCCGCCGATCGGTTGTCCGCCGGTCGCCCGGGGCTCCCTGACGGAACGCGGAACGCGGAACGCGGAAGTCGGAACAGCTGTTCCGCGCTCCGCGTTCCGACTTCCGCCTTGTTTGACGGCTACCGCCGCCCCAACGGCCGCGTCGGCACCCGCAACGAGCTGTGGATCCTCAACACGGTGGGATGCGTGAATCGTGCGGCCGAGCGGATCGCGCGCGAGGGCGCAGAGCGCTTCGAGGGCAAGGGCGCGATCGACGGCGTCTACAGCTTCTCGCATCCCTACGGCTGCAGCCAGCTGGGCGACGACCTGCGAAACACCCAACGGGTGCTCGCCGGTCTGCTGCGCCACCCCAACGCGGGCGGCGTGCTGGTGCTCGGTCTCGGATGCGAGACCAACCAGATGGACGGCCTGCTGGCTCTGGCCGGCGACGTGGATCGTGCGCGCCTGCGGTTTTTCAACTCTCAGGACGTGACGGACGAAGTGGAGGCCGGGCTCGACGCGCTGGGCGAGCTGGCGACGGCCATGGCGTGCGACGCGCGCCAGAAATGCCCCGCCGCCGATTTGGTGCTCGGTCACAAGTGCGGCGGCTCGGACGGCTTGAGCGGGATCACGGCGAATCCGGTGGTGGGACGCGTGGCCGACCGCCTCACCGCGCTGGGCGGCCGGGTGATCCTGACCGAGGTCCCCGAGATGTTCGGGGCCGAGCACCTGCTGATGGACCGTGCCATGGGCGAGCGCGTGTTCCGGGACATCGTGGCCCTGGTCGACGACTTCAAAGCCTACTTCCGCCGGCACGGACAGGCGATCTACGAGAATCCCTC
>Ga0137398_10000890_pt1 | contig 11464 bp, 10 predicted proteins | sample czorhiz216metaG_FD_106659 | JGI IMG/M metagenome (GOLD analysis project Ga0137398, IMG submission 106659) | Vadose zone soil microbial communities from Angelo Coast Range Reserve, California, USA - czorhiz2.16 metaG | ecosystem: Environmental > Terrestrial > Soil > Vadose zone | place: USA...
ACCAGCCCTGCATGAAAAACCATTTCGCCAGCTTGGCTTTCCTCGCGGATTCCAGAATCTGCTTTTCGCTGAATCCTTCTCGGCGCATCCATTCCAGTTGGCCTTCGACGGTCGCTGGCCACGACCCGATGTCCGCCACCGCCACGATCAGCGCCGAGGCCGTCTCCGCCGGAGACTGCCCCATGCAGAGCTGTGCCGCTCGCGTTTTCATTTCCGGCGATTGCACCCAATAGAATCGGTACGGCTGCACGTTAAAGCTCGAAGGAGCCACCCGCGCCGCATCCAGAATCCGTCCCCGCACCGCCTCTGGGATTTCAATGGGGTCGAGCACGCGAATGGCCCTGCGTTGAAAGATTGCCTCGAGGATCTCACTCATGGCCACCTCCATGTTGTCATTACAACATAGATGTGTTGTCATTGCAACATGATTAATCCGCTGCTCGTCTGGGTCGCGGCGCTTCCCGGCCACCTCTCCATGGTGCTTATTTCCGGCGCTTTCCTGGCACCGCCGCTTCTGCCTGCCCGGACCTTGCCGCCGGGGCGGCGTGCCTGGTTCTTCCTTGCGGGCGCGATAAATCGTGCCCGCCCGCTTCTAGTTGGTTGTGGCGGTCTCCCTGTAGGCGGGGTTGTCTCGTCGTTGCTCTGCTACGGTTCCACGTGCGGCTCCTCGCCTACCATCTCCCGGGGCCATGTAAAGCAGGTCGCCGGCCTGCCGCTCGATCAACCGGCCATCATCCATGGCCGCCGTGTCCCGCCCGGAGAGCACCCATTCCCACCTGCTCCACCGCGCCGGTCTTGGCGCCCACGGAGCGGCCCACACGCACCGACCATTTCCATCCGGGTTTCTCAGACATCCGAATCTCATCCGGCTGCTCAAATCGCTTCAGCATTACGTCTCACACGGGCTCTCCCCGCTCATGGTATTCGTTGGGCATGAAGGTGAGACGGGGACATCCAAATTGCAGGCCGCTCCCGGTCATGCATCGGCTCGCCGCCCCAACGCCCATTTTCCTGGTCCACCATAGGCCAGCATCAGCAACCCGCCCATGATTGCCAGGTTCTTGCGAAAGTGGGTCTCCTGCATCCCGGCCATCGCTTCGCTCGAAGCCCAATAGTTGTGGAACAACACCGTCACCGCGGTGGTGTACCAGAACATCACAAACGCCGCGATGCGCGCCTGGTATCCGGTCACCACACACACCGAACCAGCCACTTCAATCACCAGCGCCGCAGCCAGCAGCAACGGAATCATCGGCAAGTGTCTGGTGTTCATGTACGCCACGTTGCCGGACCAACCAAATATTTTCGCAATTCCGCTGGTCGCGAAAATGTAGGCCATCATCAATCGTCCGAGCAACGGAACAACCGGGTGATCGAGAATCATCATACTTCTCCTATTTCCAAGTTGACTCCCGACTATGTCGTGCGTTGACATAGTGGGCGCTGAAATAGACGAACGCGGTCGCCGCGGGTTAGCAGCGCGGTTCCTGCCGCGCGCATCGTTCGGAGGATCTTTCTTGCCGCCACGGAGGGACGTGACTCGCCAGAACTACCAGCCGCGGTCCGTTTTTCACCGCCCCAAGCTGAACCATTCCCTGCGCTCCCGCCCCATGATCGGACACACCACGGACCAGACTCCTGTCCGCGGCCCGCTCTCTCCAGGGCCACCGTGAGCCTCCGCCTACTCCGTGTCCACAGTGCTAGAATGCGCAGCGGCATCTTGAGGAGGAGCGTGATGGGCAAGAAGATACGGACTTGGATGGTTCTCTCCCTGGTTGGCGCGGCACTGCTTTGCGGGCCAGCTGCCGTGACCCAGCAGCAGCCGGACTTTTCCAAGGTTCAAATCAAGACCACCAAGGTTTCCGGCAACATCTACATGCTGGAAGGCCAGGGCGGAAACATCGCCGCCTCTGTCGGCGAAGATGGAATCGTCATTGTGGACGACCAGTTCGCTCCGCTGGCGGATAAAATCCAGGCGGCCTTGAAAGAATTGAAGATTACGGACAAGCCCGTGCGCTTCGTCATTAACACGCACTATCACGGAGATCACACCGGCGGAAACGTGCCCTTCAACAACGCGGGCTCCACGCTCATCGCGCAGGATAACGTGCGCAAGCGTCTGGAGAGCGGGGGCATCGCCGGGAACGGCGGCTCGATCAGGATGGAAAATAAACCAGCGCCCAAGGCAGCGCTGCCGATCATCACTTTCGAGCATGACGTCACCGTCCATCTGAATGGCGAAGACATTCGCGCGCTGCATTTTCCCGCCGGCCACACCGACGGCGACTCCATCATCTTCTTCCCAAAAAATAATGTCGTGCACATGGGCGACGACTTCGTGCGCTACGGCTTCCCGTTCATCGACGTAAGCAGCGGCGGCAGCGTGCAGGGCATGATCGAGGCAATGGAAAAAGCTACCGCGCAGTTGCCGGCAGACGTGAAAGTCATCCCAGGGCACGGCGCGCTCTCGAATCTCGACGATGTGCGGGCCTTCACCAAAATGCTCAAGGAAACTTCAGCGGTCGTGCAGAATGCCATCAACGATCACAAGACGCTGGAGCAGATGAAGCAGGAGAAAATTCTCGCGCCCTGGGCGAAATGGAAAGGCGATTTCGTCAACGAAGATGCTTTTATCGATACGCTCTACAACTCCCTCACCGGCCACAAAGGAGAATTCGTAAAACACAATTGAGGCAGACGAACAGGCCGGACTTTACCGCCTGTATGGCGACGGTTTTTTGCGGGCGGGAGCGAAGCCTATCTGCAGCGCAGCCGAACGGCGACCGCCTTTAGTCGCCATTCTTTGGCCCTCGGCTGGGCGCGGCCCAAGAGGCACCGACGCTAGGGTCGAGCGTTGGGCGAGAAGAATCCAATCGGCAAGTCGCGCGAAGTGCGCAAACCGGCCGAAGCGTCAAGAATCACGGGGATAGAATTCACCACCACTGAAGCAGTGGCGATGTCGCCATGCGAGCCGCCCGGAATCACCAGACTGATGTTGGGATGCCCACTGAGAGAGATCGTATCCCCTGGCTCCTTCGCTCCGACGTACATCTGCAGCTCGAGGTACACGAGTTCTTTACCGTCTTTCGAGAGGCCGCGGCCGATCTGGTGCACACCCGCTGCCTGCCCCGCTTCCACTGTCAGATATTCGGTCTCGGTGCGCTCGGTAGCGACTATCGGTTCGATGGTCTCGGTAATTTGTTCGACCGCCAGGTTCAAGCTGTCCGCCACCATGGCCACCGACTCCGGCAAGCCGATGAGCTTGATCACACCCGCCATCACTTGCGCGCGAAACTCTCCCACGGTCATCCCCGCGCCGATTTTTTTCTGCAGCGGCAGCCGCCGCTTCGACGCGTCCACCACGCGCAGCGCTTTGGCTTGTTCGATGTGCTGCGCAACCGCCGCGAGAGTCACGACCAGCTTGTCCATCACGAAGCCGGGATTCACGCCCGTGCCGACCAGCGCCACACCCCACTCCTTCGCCGCCGTATCCAGCTTGGCCGCGAGTTCCGGATGTGTGCGGAACGGATACGATAATTCTTCGCAAGTCGAAACGATGCAGGACTCCGCTTCCAAGCACATCAGCAACTGGTCCATCACTTTTGCGAGCGACGACGACGTCGAATGGATGACCACGTCCGCGGCTTGTTCCAGCACTTCCTTTGCTTCCGCAGAGACTTTCACGCCCCACGGGGCGTCTGCAGCGCCGACCACTTCGCCGAGGTCGCGCCCAACCTTGGCCGGGTCCATATCAATGGCGCCGACAATTTCTATGGCTTGCTTTTCCCGCATCAGCCGGGCGATGGATGCGCCGATGGGGCCGACACCATACTGGATGGCGCGAATTTTCTTTTTCACTTCGCTCTCCGCATTCCGTGGCATGCGCGTACGACGCGCATTTTGGCTTCAAAGGAAACCACGATAATGGAATTCCGGCGCGCATTCAACGAAGAACCGTTCGACCGGCCCGCACACTCGGAAGCCGGTGTTGGGGAAACGCACACTGTTGCTGACGCCGGGTTTGGGCCGCATAATGTCTTGGGAGAGGCCAAGCCCTCGCGGAGGATGCCCGCATGCCCGCAAAGAAGCTTACCGACGCTGAAATCTCCGCGCTGCTGCCCAAGACTAAGGGCTGGAATGTGGTCGATGGCAAGCTGCACCGGGAGTTTGCGTGCAAGGATTTCGTCACCGCCTTCGGCAACATGACGCGCGTAGCGCTGGTCGCCGAAGCCATGAACCATCATCCCGAATGGTTCAACGTGTGGAACAAGGTGGTCATCGACCTCAATACCCACAGCGTGCACGGCATCAGCGACTACGACTTCACGCTGGCGGAAAAAATCAACGAAATCTTCGGCGCGTGAGGTGTGGCCCTCGAAAACGATCTTCCCGATAATAAGCCGAGCCGCCGGCCGCAAAACTCCACCCGGAGCTGGATCTTTCTTTTGGCGCGCTGGGCGGCGGCGATGTTGATCCTCGGTGTGCTTCTTTATCTGCTACCGCTGGCACCGCTCAGGAACGCGTTGTCACGCGTACCACTGACGCGATTCATGGCCGTGCTGCTGATGTATCTGTTAGCCCTGACGGGCGGCATCACCAAGTGGCATACCGTCGTGAATTCCGCAGGCGCGCAGCTCGGTTTCGCCTCCAGCGCGGAGTGCTATACCAGCGGGCTATTTGGCGCGCTTTTTCTGCCATCGATTATCGGCGGTGACGTTGCACGTCTCGCGGTAGGAATTTCGCACAGTCCGCGTCCGGCCGCGGTGATTACCGGAAATGTGGCGGACCGCTTTCTCGATGTGGCCGCTCAGCTCACGCTCGTCTCGCTGGGCGTGATGCTGCTTCCGGGTTCGTTGCCCGTTCCGTTGCAGGCGCCGGCCAAGCAGGTGCTCCTTGCCAGCGTGGTTGGCACGGTGATTCTTTTCGGCTTTGCCGTGGCATTGCGCCGACCGCTTCTGCGCGGCCGCTCCATCCGTTTCCGGCGCTGGCTCGCGCAACTTGCTCACGCGATCCGCGCCGTTCGACGCCGTCCCGGGCGGCTGGTTCTGGGCTGGTTGCTGGGCACTTCGGTGCAGGGCAGTTACGTTCTGCTCACCGCTTTTCTGGGCATCACTTGTGGACTCAGTCTCCCGCTGCGGGTGTGGCTCTTTGGGTGGCCCCTTGCCAAAATCGCCGCGGTCCTGCCGATTACGCAAGGCGGCATTGGGGTTCGCGAGGCGGCGCTGGTAGTGCTGCTCGCGCCGTTTGGCGCGCCGGCGTCGGAGGTTCTGGCAACCGGTATCGTTTGGGAGGGCGTGATCATCTCTGGGGGGCTTCTTGCGGGACTAACAGCGTTTCTCTTGCGCCGCTGGCGGTCCGATCCGCGCTACCGCTAAGCACTTGCGTAACAGCCATCAGAGCACTCCCCGAACGGCCGGGCCACGTCCGGCTCGACATTTCGTTTTTTACCGTTGACACCTGCGTTTCGCGGTGCTACAAACCGCAGAAAGACAAGCTCTTTGGTGGTGAGTCTCCTAACGAATTGCCAAGTGCAGTGCGCGAGTGAGGCCGCAGACCTGCCTGGCAGGGCAGGCCTGCTGAGCCGCCGAGAGTATTGTCATGCAACACCCCACCACCCCGGGAGGTGAGAACGAACCTGTTTTCACCTCCTTTTTATTTCTGGGCCTGCCTGGACCGGCCGTTGATTCAAAATGAGACATGAGCATCCCCTTCCTGCCCCTCGTGCCGACAAGCCTGGTCACCTGCTCGCTGATTTGCCTGCCATGGCTTCCTACTGGAGCCCAGATGAGCCGTTCATCGCTTGCTCGAATCGCGAACCGACCCATGCCAGGGAGCCGAGATTGAACTCCATCCCCGCGTCCCTGCTCTCCCTGGCCCATGTCACGGTCATGCGTGGTGACCGCGTGGCCCTCCATGACATCAACCTGGAGATCGCTTGCGGTGAGCACGTTTGCATCTTGGGACCGAATGGCGGCGGCAAATCGACCTTGATCAAGACCATAACGCGGGAATGCTATCCACTCGTGCGGGAAGGGTCCTGTATTTCCATACTGGGGCGCGCGCGATGGGATATTTTCGAACTGCGCTCCATGCTCGGAATCGTATCGCCTGACCTGCTGGCTTCCTGTACCACGGACGCCACCGGCCGTGATGTGGTGCTCTCCGGCTTTTTCAGCAGCACGCGCATTTTTCCACACCACCATCCCGATCCAAAACATCTTGCACTGGCCAAGGAAACGTTGGCGCGGCTTGGCATTGCGCATCTGGCCGATCGCGCGGTCGCGGAGATGTCCTCCGGCGAAGCCAAGCGCACGCTGATTGCACGCGCGCTGGTCCATAAGCCAGCAACACTGCTTTTTGACGAGCCCAGCAGTGCGCTGGACATCGGCGCGCAACTCCAGCTTCGAGAGACAATGCGCGAGCTTGCGAAATCGGGGCTCGGGATTCTGCTGGTGACGCACCACGTTTCAGAAATTATTCCGGAGATCGAACGCATGATTCTTCTGCGCGAAGGTCGCATTCTGGCCGACGGGCCTAAGTCCGCGGTGATCACCGAGGAGCAGCTTTCCAACTTGTTCGGGGTGGCGGTACGGCTAGGCCAGAACGACGGCTATTTCCATCTCTATTGACGAAGCGGGCTAGCCCGCTTGCGCCAGGCCGTACAGCAGCTCGACGTAGGAGCGCACGGCTCCGTCCATGCCGTGGACCTTGGGATCTTTCGACTCGATGAGGTAGTACTCGTCGGGAGCGTGCGCGCCACTTCCGTGGCCCAGGCCAAAGGGGCCGGCCGCTAGGTGGAGCGGCTCGCCGGTGAATACGTAGCCGGGCCACGAGCCCGCGCTGCGTGGAAGAATGACCGGATCGATCCCGCCCTTGCGGTACACCTCGGTTTCGACGCGGATGAGCGCGGCGTCGGCAGGCGTGCTATTGGGATCGTAGCCGCCGGTCATGCGGACTTCGATGTCGCCGAAATCCCTTTTCGCAAGATGGGCCTTGAGCGCGGCGAGCGCCTCGGCCGCGGTCATATCCGGAACCAGGCGCAGGTCGAGCTTCGCGACCGCTTTTCCCGGAAGAATGGTTTTTCCGCCGGGGCCGGTGTAGCCGCCGACTAAACCTTCGATGTTTGCCGTGGGCCGCGACATGAGCAGTTCCAGCGCTTCGCGCCAGCTCACGTCGTGAACCCAGTGCTCCACGCCGAGGAGTTTTTTCGCCTCCGTCTCGCTCAAGCGTCGCGCCGCTTCCGCGATCATTTTCTTCTCAGCTTCGGACATCGGGCGGGCTTTATCGGCAAAGCCTTCGATGGCCGGATCGTTGCCGTCGGGCGAGACGAGTGTGGCGAGCGCTTCGACGAGGTGCCACGCGGGGCTGTCGAGGCGTGCTTTGTTGCTGGAGTGCACGTCCTTGCGCGGGCCGCGGCCCCAGCGTTCCCCGCTGGAAATCAGTTCACACTCGATGACCCCCTTGGCGCCCAGCGTCATGGTGACTTCGCCATCCAGCCCCTGCGAGGCGCTGGGCATGAAAATTCCAAGGCAGTTCTTCAGGGCTGCCAGCACCTCCGGCCGGCGCACAATTTGCGGAAAGTGCGGTGAACCGATTTCCTCTTCACCTTCGGCCACAAACACCAAGTTTACGGGGGGCTTTTTGCCCGCGCCGCGAATGGCGTGCAGCGCGGCGAGGAACGCCCCTTCAGGACCCTTCTGGTTTACCGCGCCGCGGCCCATTACCACCTTGCCGAGTCCAGGTTTATCTACCAGAGCGGCTTCGAACGGAGGCGAAGACCACTCGGCGGGATCTGCCTGCTTCACGTCGTACATGTAGTAAAGACCGAGGGTGCGCGGAGCACCGGCGTCCAGCGTGGCGAAGATGCCTGGCTGGCCGTCGGTGGGGACTCTGGCCGCTTGCTGGAACCCTGCTTCGCGCAGCATACGCATGGTCAGCTCGCAGCCTTCGTTCATGCCGCGGTTTTCGGCGGCGATGGATGGTTGGCGGATCCAATCCTGCAGCCGCTTGACGGATTCGTCGTGGCGCCTTTCTATTTCCTTGCGAATCACGTCCAGATCGTTGGCGCTGTAGGCCCAGGCGGGCCAAGTGAGGGTGGTTGCGCCGGCTACGGCGGTGGCGGTAGCACCCTGGAGGAAGGTGCGTCGGTCGCAGGGCGAGAGCAGGAGCGAAGACTTGGAATGGTCTTGCTCGCGCTCGTCCTCGAGATGGTTAGGACCGCCGATTGAAGGATTTGGCATGACCGCCTCCGCAAAAGAGTCTTCTGCTGCGATAGAGACCGGGGAAATGTGGTCCCTTCTTCAACGCGGGAGAGTATACCTTGCAGGTTTAATCCGCAACGGCGGACGCTGTCGGCTGTCGTTCTAGCTGCGGTGCGCGATAGTGAATTTCGAACCCGTTCTGGTGGACGAAGCGCGCGATGGTGCCGTGGGGCCCGACCGCCCAGCCAGTCCGGCTGTCCACGAAAGCCACGGCATTGAGATCCAACGGATCGGTGTGTTTCCAATGGGCCGCGAAATCGTGACTGAGGTCCTCGCCATTAGGCCCCACGGCGGCCAAGAGGGACTCTTTGACGCGGGCCACCGCGGAGCGGTAGCCGCCGGGTTGCTCGGCGGAGAGTTGCCAGCTATTCCCTCCGTCGCGGGAAAACGCGGCGATACCGGACGCGCGCTGGGGGTCCTGATAGTCACCCCCGACAACAACGACTTGCTGCTCATTCCCACGAGTGATGGAGAAGATTCCGGAGGAGGCGTTGCTGTGGGCGATAGGTGTTTCCGCGACCGTCCAGGTGCGCCCCGCGTCGGGAGAGCGGAAAACACGGGCCGCCGGGCCCCCGGTGCCGAAAAAAATCTCTTCGCCGGAAAGCGCCAGGCAAGTGTTACTGGCGGCGAACGCGCCTTCTCTGGGCAGGGCGGCGGGCATGTTGCCGCTAGGGAGCGGATTCCAATGTTCGCTGTCCGTGGTCCTCAGCAGGAGAAATTTTCCATCGATAGGATCGCTGAGCGCGAAGCAGTGCGTTTCAGAGAGGCAGGCGATGGAGTCCAGAAAAAACTCCTTGCGTTTGTTTGTGTATTGCAGGTCCCAGGTTTCGCCGCCGTCTGTCGTTTTGTAGATGCGCGACCGTTCGCCTTCGCCGCTGGACATGACGTAGGCGGTGGTGGCGTTGAAGGCCACGATGCCGCGAAAGTCCAGCGCGTCTCCGCCTGGCAGGTGCAGGCGCTTCCAAGTCTCGCCTTCGTCGGCGGATTTCAGAATCACGCCGTTCGACCCCGAAGCCCACACCACCCACGGGGAAGCACCTTTTGCATTCGACGCCCGGGCCACACTCACGCTGCGCAGATTCGTGTCTATCCCGATGGTTTCGACCTTCCACCACTGCGCTTCGAGAGGCGCGCTCGATAGCAACAAGAGAAGCAGGAGGCGCATAGCCCGCATTTTAGCAGGGGCCTGCGCTTTCCTCCCGAGAAAGGTTGGGCCATCTGAAAGGTCGGGCATTATCCGGCGGGAGAATTCGGTCTACGGCCCGGAGCTCCATACGAAACATTTGTTTCTTGGACTCGGCTGGCTTAGACTTCCGCGGGATTCCTGCCGGGGAGGAAATCATGCCGACGGCCAAAAGAACTTTTCTGGGTGCCGCTAGAGCAACCGCCGCGCTGGGGGTTGCTGGCGGTGCGAGTCAACCGATATTTCTCCATGCTCTTCGGGCCGGTGAGAATTCCCATCAATCTCTATCACCTTCGGTTTGCCACCGGCGTGCCCATCAGCCACGAATTGCTGCACGCCATGGAAAAATATGCGATCCTCGCGGAAGGCAACAACTTCACCAAACAGATCGTAGCTGGGTTTGCCGCCAAGCGCGCAGGAAGAGACACTCGTGACCCGATCATCAAGCTGGAAGCCGCGATGAAGCCCCGCTGTGACGGTGGCGTCGATAAATACGGCCCCATGAAATACGCGCTCCGCTTGCCCATGGGACGCGGCAATATTATCAACGGCCGCCGAACTCCCATGTGACCAAGGAGCAAAAATCAACCAGGCCTTCGAACAAATCAAGCAGATGGGCTAAGCGCATGGAAACGGCCCAGAAATTCAGCGGAGGAACGAAGATGCGCGAGAAGAAACTAAAGCGGCTGGACATTTTGTTGTTTTTGTTTTTTGTCGGACTCCGGTGCTGGCCGGCGTCCGTGTCCGCGCAGATTCATTCCCAGGACACCGAGTGGCCTTCCTACGCCGCCGATCTCGCAGGGACTCGATACCGCCCGCTAGACCAAATCAATGCCGCCAACTTCAGCGACCTGGAAATTGCTTGGCGCATCAAGACCGACAACTTTGGTGACCGGCCGGAGTACAAGCTCGAAGGAACACCGCTCATGGTCAACGGCGTCTTGTACGCGACGGCAGGATCACGGCGCGCGGTGATTGCACTGGACCCGGCCACCGGTGAGTTGCTGTGGATCCACGGCGAGCGTGAGGGAAAACGCGGCGGCTCCGCTCCCCGGCAGCTTTCCGGCCGCGGGCTGGCTTATTGGTCCGACGGCAAAGAAGAGCGAATCCTGTATGTGACACCGGGGTTTCGGCTCATCGGTCTGGACGCCAAGACAGGCGTTCGAGTTCCTTCGTTTGGAGATAACGGCGAAGTGGATCTGAAGGTGAATGACGATCAGGACATTTTCCCGGATTTGATTACCGGCGAAATTGGCATCCAGTCCGCGCCGGTGGTGGCCAAAGACACGGTGATCATCGGCGCTGCTTTTCGCGAAGGCATGACTCCAAAGAGCATGCGCAACAACAAGGGATACGTGCGTGGCTTCGATGTCCGTACCGGCAAGCGGCTCTGGATTTTCCATACCATTCCGAAGAAGGGCGAGTTTGGCTATGACTCGTGGGAGAAAGGTTCGGCGGAATATACCGGCAACACCGGCGTGTGGACGCAAATCACCGTTGATGAGCAACTCGGATTGGTTTACCTGCCGGTGGAGTCGCCGACGAGCGATTTTTACGGCGGGCATCGGCCGGGGAACAATTTATTCGGCGAGACACTGGTTTGTGTGGATTTGAAAACCGGAGAGCGCAAGTGGCACTTCCAATTGGTGCACCACCCGCTATGGGACATGGATATCTCCTCGGCGCCCATTCTTGCGGACATCACCGTGGACGGGCAACCCGCCAAGGCGGTGGCCCAGCCGTCGAAACAAGGATTTCTTTACGTCTTTGATCGTGTGACCGGCAAGCCCATCTGGCCGATTCCGGAGCGAGCCGTGGAAGTCGGCAACGTGCCGGGCGAGTGGTATTCGGCCACCCAGCCCATTCCGACGAAACCTGCGGCCTACAGCCGCAACGGCGTTTCCACCGACGACTTGATCGACTTCACGCCGGCACTTCGCGACCGGGCAATGGAGATTGCCTCAAAGTATCACCTCGGCCCGGTGTTCACCCCTCCGACGGTGAGCAAACTGGGAGGCCC